>Ga0268265_10002203_pt1 | contig 15024 bp, 15 predicted proteins | sample KBSSwiS52_FD_190355 | JGI IMG/M metagenome (GOLD analysis project Ga0268265, IMG submission 190355) | Switchgrass rhizosphere microbial communities from Kellogg Biological Station, Michigan, USA - KBS Switchgrass S5-2 (SPAdes) (version 2) | ecosystem: Host-associated > Plants > Roots >... | reverse complement strand
CGTCTACTTCGAGCCCGAAGTGCTGGCGTCGATGACCGATCCCATGGAGATCACCCGTCCGGTCATCAAGGACCTGGAATTGCGCAATGCGCTGCAGCAGCTGGTTGCGCGGCTCGAAGGAAACGCCGCAGACCTGGCGTGCGAGGAAGCGCTGGTGGATGCCTTCGCCCTGCTCCTCGATCGGCACGCCACCAGCCGCCCCTGGCGGGAAGCGCCGGGTGAAGTGACGAAGGTGCGGGATCGGCTCGCCGATGACGCCGCCGAGACGCCGACGCTCGCAGAGCTGGCTTCGCTCGCCGGCCTCAGCCGGTACCAGGTGCTGCGGCGCTTCGAAAAAGTCTACGGCGTGCCGCCGCACGCCTGGCTGCTGCAGCGGCGCGCCGAGCGCGCCCGCGGGCTGATCCGCGGCGGCGCCGGCCTGGCGGCGGCAGCGGCCGCGTGCGGCTTCGCCGACCAGAGCCACATGACGCGCGTGTTCGTGCGCCAGTTCGGCTTCACGCCCGGCGCCTGGCAGAAAGCGGCCGCGCGCCGGCCGCAATAGCGTTCAAGACCGATTTCCCGGAAACCCGAAGATAGGACACCGATGCGCAAGCTCATTTCGTCCGGATCTCCCTACGAACCGCAGATCGGCTTCTCGCGCGCGGTGCGCGTAGGCCCGTTCGTCGCCGTGTCCGGCACCGCGCCGGTCGCACCCGGCGGCGGCGTCGCCTCGCCCGGCGACCTGTACGGCCAGACCAAGCGCTGCCTCGACATCATCCGCGAGGCGATCGGCAAGGCCGGGCTCGGCCTCGACAGTGTGATCCGCACGCGCGTGATGCTCACCGACATGTCGCGCTGGCAGGAAGCGGCGCGCGCGCACGGCGAGGTCTTCGGCGCGATCAAGCCCGCGAGCACCTTCGTCGAAGTGAAGGGCCTGATCGACAAGGGCTGGCTGGTGGAGATCGAAGCCGATTGCGTGGCGGAGAGCTGAGCGATGCTGATCCGCGGCAAGTGCCACTGCGGGAACATCGCGTTCTCGCTCACCTGGGATCCGGACCCGAAGGAGATCCCGGCGCGCGTCTGCGACTGCACCTTCTGCCAGAAGCATGGCGGCGTCTGGACCTCCAACCCGAGCGGCGCGCTGGAGGTAAGAATTCAGGACAGCTCGAAAATCTCGAAATACTCCTTCGCGACCGGGACCGCGGACTTCCACATCTGCGCCAGGTGCGGCGTGGTGCCGGTCGTGACGAGCACGCTCGACGGTCACCTGTACGCGGTGGTGAGCGTCAACGCGTTCGACAACGTCGATCCGTCGATGGTGCGCAAGGCGCCGATCACGTTCGAGGGTGAAGAAATGGGTTCACGCCTCGCGCGGCGCAAGCGCAACTGGATCGCCGACGTCACATTCCGATGAGCGGCGCGTACGTTCACGGCTATGACGAGCGCGAAAGCGTGCGCCTGCAGGACCAGGCGAGCAGCGTGCTCGACCTTCTGCACGCGGATACGCGCTACCCGGCCGGCAGCTCGGTGCTCGAGGCCGGCTGCGGCACCGGCGCGCAGACCGTCACGCTCGCGCGCAACAACCCGGACGCACGCTTCACCTCGGTCGATCTTTCAAAGGTCTCTTTGGAAGAGGCGAAGAAGCGCGTCGCGGCTGCCGGCCTGGGCAACGTGCAGTTCCGCCAGGAGGACATCTTCGCCCTGCCCTTCGCGCCGGCGAGCTTCGATCACGTATTCGTCTGCTTCCTGCTCGAGCACCTCGCGCGCCCGCTCGATGCCCTGCGCGCCCTGCAGAAGATGCTGAAGCCGGGGGGTACGATCACCGTGTTCGAAGGCGACCACGGCTCGACCTATTTCCATCCCGACAACGCTCTCGCGCATCGCGCGGTGCGGTGCCTGGTGGAGCTGCAGGCGCAGGCGGGCGGCAACGCCAACATCGGCCGCCAGCTCTATCCGCTGCTGCGCGCAGCGGGCTTCGGCGCGGTGCGCGTGTCGCCGCGCATGGTGTATGTGGACGCGAGCAAGCCGAAGCTCGTCGACAGCTTCACGCGCAAGACCTTCGCCGCGATGATCGACGGCGTGCGCGAGCCGGCGCTCCGCGCCGGAATGATGAGCGCCGAGGACTTCGATGCCGGGATCCGCGCGCTGCATCGCGCGGCCGAGGACGACGGGACGTTCTGCTACACCTTCTTCAAAGGTTTTGCCACAACGTCATAAATCTTGCCGGGCGTGGTAACCCAGACGCCCTTCTGCTTCACGACGTGCTTCAGCGCGCGGCGCAGGTGCAATAGCCGGTAAGGCTGGCCTACCAGGTAGGGATGCAGCGCGATGCCCATCACCAGCGGCTGGTGCTTCGACTGGCGCACCATCTCGTCGCAGTTGTCGACCATCATGTCGGCGAAGTCGCGCCCGTCCATCTGGCGCGCGACGATCATCGGGATGTCGTTCAGCTCCTGCGGGTACGGGATCGACCAGAGCGCGCCGCCGCGCGTCTTGAACTCGGTCGGCTGGTCGTCGTGGCACCAGTTGAGCGTGTACTTGTAGCCGGTCTCCTGCAGCAGGTCGGGCGTCAGCGCGCTCTCCGAGATCCACGGGCTGAGCCAGCCGCGCGGCACGACCTTCGATTCCTTGCGGATGCGCTCCATGCAGTACGTCAACAGCTGGGTTTCTTTTTCTTCGGAAAGCTCGCCCTGGCGGTCCGAGTTGGTGTGGCCGTGGCCGATGAGCTCGTCGCCGCGCTTGACGTGCGCTTCCACCACCTCGGGGCAGTAGTCGTAGAGCGAAGTGTTGATCAGCGCGCCGACCGGGATCTTGAGGGTCTCGAACAGCTCCAGGCAGCGCCAGACGCCGACGCGGTTGCCGTAGTCGCGCCAGGAGTGGTTGAGCACGTCTGGCTCCGGGCTCTTCGGGCCGAGGGCGGCGCCCAGGCCGGCGCCGAAATCGAAATGCTCGACGTTGAAGCCGATGTAGACCGCGAGGCGCTTCCTGCCGGGCCAGTGGTAATCCGGACGCCGGTGGATCGCCGAATACGGATACCGCCCGTGCTGCTTGAGGGCGCGCACCAAATTAGGGCTTGACCAGGCCGGCGCGCACCAAAAGCCACTCCGCGCTGTCGTTCCAGACTTCCATCTTCACGATCTTGCCGCGGCGCACGACATAGCGGTCGACGTAGCGGTTGCCCTCGAACGGCGTTCCGTCGGGCCATTCGCCGTACAGGTGGCCGGTCTGGTAGACGATGGTTTCCTCCGGGGTGCCGCCGGCGACGACGTGGGTCGGGCCGAACTTCTTCTTCACCCACTTGTAGCGGCTCTTGTTGAAGGCCGTGGCCTCGGCCGGATCGTGCATCAAGCGGTTGCCGGTAAAGCGAATTTCCATCTCCGGCGCGCAGTAGAGCCGCCGGGCGGTGGCCGGATCCGGAATCATGTGGATGCGCAGGTATTCCTCGACGATCTGGACAGGATCAACAATGCGGTCGTTCATGCGGAAAGCCTAGCATGGCATGCGTCCTGCTAAGCTTTGCGCGTTCACTCGGGGAGACGCTCATGCTCAGATTCGTACTATTGGCCGCCGCGCTGCTCACGGCGGTCCCGCTGCATGCACAAACCATCAAGATCGGCCTGGTCACGGCGCTGTCGGGCCAGTCGGCGCGCGCCGGCGAGGCGATCACGCGCGGCCTGCAGGTGGCCATCGACGAGATCAACGCCAAAGGCGGCGTGCTGGGGCGCAAGCTCGAGCTGGTGCGGCGCGACGACGAGGCCACGCCGGCCAAGGGCGTGATCGCCGCGCGCGAGCTGCTGTTCAAGGAGAAAGTCGCGGTCCTGTTCGGCGGCCTCGACACGCCGGTGTCGCTCGCCATCGTGCCGATCGTCAACGAGAACAAGATGGTCTTCGTCGGGCCGTGGGCGGCGGGCACGCCGATCACCAAGAACGGCGCCAAGGACAACTACGTGTTCCGCGTCTCGGCGGTGGACGAGATCGTCAACAAGGCGATGCTCACCTACTCGCAGAAGACGTTCAACGCGAAGAACTGCGGGATGATCCTGGTCAACAACCCGTGGGGCGAATCGAACGAGAAAGGCCTGACCGCGGCGCTCGCGGCGAAGAACATGAAGGCCGCGGGCATCGAGAAATTCGAAGGCAACGACGTCGACGTGGTGCCGCAGCTCACGCGCCTGAAGAACGCGGGCGCCGACTGCCTGTTCCTGGTCGGCAACGTCGGCCCGTCGGCGCAGGTGGTGAAATCGCTCGACCGCATGGGCTGGAAGCCGCCGATCGTCTCCCACTGGGGTCCCGCCGGCGGCCGCTTCACCGAGCTGGCCGGGCCGAGCGCGCCGAGCGTGCACTTCGTGCAGACCTACAGCTTCTTCGGCAAGCAGTCGCCGGTGGGCGAGAAGGTGCTGAAGGCGCTGATGGCCAAGTATCCCGACATCAAGGGCGCGGGCGACGTCACCCCGGCGGTCGGCGTGGCCAACGCCTACGACGCGATGATGCTCACCGCGATGGCGATCCAGAACGCCGGCTCGACCGACGGCCCGAAGGTGCGCGACGGCTACTACAAGATCGGCAAGTACGAGGGCCTGATCAAGACCTACAACAAGCCGTTCACGCCGGAGAATCACGACGCGGTGAACGAGAACGACTATGTGTGGACGCAGTTCATCGATAATCAGATCCTGCCGGTCGGCATGAAGAAATAAGGGTTCGCAACCAACCGAAAGACGGCCGCCGCAAGCGGCCGTTTTTTTATGCTCGTTACCTCGGCACTGATCAGCGGTCTCGCGCTCGGCAGCATGTACGGGCTGCTCGCGCTCGGCTTCTACGTCACCTACGCGGTGTCGAGCACGGTGAACTTCGCGCAGGGCAGCTCGATGATGCTCGGCGCCGTCTTCGCCTACACGCTCGCCGTCACCTTCGGCTGGCCGTTCATTCCGGCGGCGCTGCTTGCGCTCTTCCTGTGCGCGCTCTACGGCATGCTGGTCGAAGCGGTGGCGGTACGGCCGTTCGTGCGCCGCGGCTCGAGCGCCTGGCTGATGGCCACGGTGGCGCTCGGCATCGTGGCCGACAACACTGTGCTCTTCACTTTCGGCAAGGAACCGCGCGGCTTCCCGACGTTGCAGGGTTCGGTGCAGATTGCCGGGATCAACGTGTCGTGGTTGCAGATTGCGATTCCCGTCGTCGGTCTCGCCCTTGCTGCCGGATTGCATTTCTTTTCGAGAAAAACCAGTCTCGGAAAGGCGATGCTGGCCGTGGTGCAGAACCCGGACGCCGCGCGCCTGATGGGCATCAACGTGCCGCTCGCCATTTCGCTCGCCTACGCCGCCTCGACGCTGTTCGCCGGCGCGGCCGGCATCATGATCGCGCCGCTGTTCAACGTGCATTCGGACATGGGCACGCTGTTCGGCCTGAAGGCGTTCGCGGTCGCGATCCTCGGCGGCATCACCAGCGCCTGGGGCGTGATGCTCGCCGGGCTGATCTTCGGCCTGACCGAGGCGCTGATCACCGCGCTGCTCGGCTCGGGCTACACCCAGATCCTCAGCTTCGCGCTGGTGATCGTCGCGCTCGCACTGATGCCCAACGGGCTCTTCGGGCGAGCCGAAGTGAAGAAAGTGTGAGACTCGTCGCCTACATCGCAGTGTTCGCTGCCGCCCTGGCGTTCACATGGGGCGCGAACCAGTACTACGTCTTCATCATGGCGACGCTCGGCATCACCGCGATCGTCGGCGTCGGCCTCAACGTGCTGCTCGGCCTCACCGGCCAGGTGTCGTTCGGCCACGTGGGCTTCTACGCGCTCGGCGCGTACACGGTCGCGATCCTGACCGTGGCGGCGAAGTGGAGCTTCTGGGCCGCGCTGCCGGTCGCCGCCCTGGTGGCAACGTTGACCGGCGCCCTGCTCGCGCTGCCGGCGGTGCGCGTGAGAGGCCCGTACCTGGCGATGGTGACCATTGCTTTCGGCTTCATCGTCGAGCACGCGGCGGTCGAGTGGCGCGGACTGACCGGCGGGCAGAACGGGCTGATGGGGACGTTCTCGCCGGCCGGGTTCGGCGAGCGCGGTGTGGCCCTCCTTTCAATCGGAGTCGCTGCGCTTGCCACTGTCGCGTATGCCATTCTGGAAAAAACCAGTTTCGGCAAAGCCATGCGAGCGGTGCGCGACGCGGAAGTCGCCGCCGAATCCATCGGCCTCGCGCCGGTGCGCGTAAAGACCGCCGCCTTCGCCATCTCGGCGCTGTGCGCTGGAATCGCCGGCGCGCTGTTCGCCGCGCTCTCCGGCTTCGTCACGCCGTCCACGTTCGCGTTCTCGCAGTCGATCCTGTTCGTGCTGGTGGTGATGATCGGCGGCGCCGGCTTCGTCGCCGGGCCGCTGGTCGGCGCGGCGATCGTAGTGCTGCTGCCCGAGTTCCTCGCCGCGCTCGCCGAGTACCGGCTCTTGTTCTTCGGCGGCCTGCTGCTCTTCGTGCTGTGGCTCGCGCCGGAGGGCTTGGTCGGCACGGTGCTGCGCTGGATGTCGAAGCGGCGACCGGCGCGGCGTTCTTCAAAGGAGATGGAGATTCACCAGGGGAAACGGGCAACCCTCGCCGTCCAGAACCTCGGCATCTCCTTCGGCGGCGTACGCGCGGCGCACGACATCTCGCTCGACGCGAAACCCGGGGAGGTCACCAGCCTGATCGGCCCGAACGGCGCGGGCAAGACCACGGTGCTCAACATGCTGAGCGGTTTCTACCGGCCAGCGACGGGAACAATCCAGCTGGAGAATAAGGAGTTGCAAGGCCTGCCGGCCTGGCGCATCGCGCGCGCGGGCATCGCCCGCACTTACCAGACTACGCAGCTCTTCGGCTCGATGAGCGTGGCGGAGAACCTGGCGATCGCCGGCGGCGCGGAGAATCTCGCGGCGTTCGTCGGCTACGCCGGCGACCTCGACGCACGCGCCTCGGATCTGCCGCACGTCGACAAGCGCCTGGTCGAGATCGCGCGCGCGCTCGCCACGCGGCCGTCGGTGCTGCTGCTCGACGAGCCGGCGGCGGGCCTGTCGGCCGAGGACAAGGCGAAGCTCGCGCGCCTGCTGCGCCGCATCGCCGACGCCGGCATAGCCGTGGTGCTGGTCGAGCACGACATGTCCGTGGTCATGGGCATCTCCGATCGCGTGGTGGTGCTCGATGCGGGCGTGCGCATCGCGGCCGGCACGCCGGCTGAAGTGCAGCGCGACCCTGCGGTGCGCAAGGCTTATCTGGGCGAAGCGCACGCGCGCAAGGCGGCGCAGCCACGGCCGCGCGGCGCACCGCTGCTCGAGATTGGCCGGCTTGCCGCCGGCTACGGCGCCGAGCCGGTGCTCAAGCAGATCGACCTGCGCGTCGACGACGGCGAGATGGTCGCGGTGCTCGGCGCGAACGGCGCCGGCAAGTCGACGCTGATGCGCGCGGTCGGCGGATTGCATCGCCCGGTGAGCGGCGAGATCGCGCTCGACGGCGGCGACCTCGCGCGCGAGCCCGCGCACCGCGTAGTACGGCGCGGCGCGGTGCTCGTGCCCGAAGGCCGGCAGGTGTTTCCCGAGCTCTCGGTGCTCGACAACCTGGCGCTCGGCGCGTATTCGCGCAAGAAATGGCACCGCGCCGAGATCGACGCGATGCTCGAGCGCTTCCCGCGCCTGCGCGCGCGCCTGCATCAGCGCGCCGGTCTGCTGTCCGGCGGCGAGCAGCAGATGCTGGCCATCGCGCGCGGCCTGATGGCTAAACCTCGCCTGCTCCTTCTCGACGAGCCTTCGCTCGGCCTCGCGCCGCAGGTCGTGAACGACCTGTTCGATGCGCTCGACCGCCTGCGCGCCGAGTCGGTGACCATCCTGCTGGTCGACCAGATGGCCGGCCTCGCGCTCGCGCTCGCCGACCGCGCCTACGTGATCGAAGGCGGCCGCATCGTCGCCAGCGGCACCGCCGCCGAGATCTCCGGAGAAGGCACGCTGGAAAAGGCATATCTGGGATGAAGCTGATCCTGGCGGGGTTGCTGGTCGCCGTCGCCCCGCTCCTTACAGCCGCCTCGGGCGCACTCATGGTCCAGGCCTACGGCAGAAGCGCATTCGCGGAACTGCTGCAGTGGAGCCTGCTGCTTCTGCCGGTCAGCATTCCGCTCGGCGCGGTGCTGGTCGTCGCCGGCGGCCTCGCAAAGCTCGCCGCTCACCGAGCGCGACGCGCGGCTGGAATAACCGATCGTAGAATGTGATCGCGGAGGTCGCCATGGAAGCAATCAAGGACGCCAGCCATCTCTACGAAGTCGAGCACCGCGCGCAGCATGCCGCGCGCCCCGGTTTTCGCATCCAGGAGCTGCGCCTGTCGAAGACGCAGAAGGTGCCCTGGCACTTTCACAACAACGTGCAGGACACGTTCTACGTGCTCGAAGGCGAGCTGCGCATCTTCCTGCAGGACCCGAAGGAGGACGTGCGCCTCAAGCCGGGCGAGACGTTCACCGCGCGCGCCAAGCGCCCGCACCTCGTCACCAACGGCGGCGAGCAATCCGTGACCTTCCTCGTGCTGCAGGGTGTCGGTGAATACGACTATGTTCCGCTGGTGAAGCAGAAGTGAAGCGCCCTTGAGCGCTATTATTCCGGCATGACCAACGACATCCGCAACGAACTGGCCCCCAGCGGCAAGCTGCGCGTCGGCCTGAACTACGGCAACTTCCTCCTGGTGCTGAAAGACTCGCCCGACGGCTCGCCCAACGGCATCGCGCCCGACCTCGGCCGCGAGCTCGGCAAGCGCCTCGGCGTGCCGGTCGAGTTCGTCAAGTTCAAGCAGGCCGGCCAGCTGGCCGACGGCGTGCGCGACGGCAAGTGCGAGGTCGGCTTCCTCGGCGCCGAGCCGCAGCGCGCCAACGAGATCGCCTTTACCAGGGCCTACCTCGAGATCCCGGTCACCTTCCTGGTGCCGGCCGGCTCCAAGATCAAGAACATCGCCGACGTCGACCGCGACGGCGTGCGCATCGCGGTGTCGGCGCGCAGCGCCTACGATCTCTACCTGAGCCGCACGCTGAAGCACGCCAAGCTCGAGCGGGTCGAGGGCATCGATGCTTCGTATGATTTGTTTTTGAAAAATCACCTGGAAGCATTGGGAGGACTCAAGCCGAGGCTCGTGTCCGACGCCGAGAAGCTCCCCGGCTCGCGCGTGCTCGACGGCCAGGTCACCGGCGTGCAGCAGGCGTGCGGCACGACCAAGAACCGCGTGGCCGGCGCAAAGTACCTGCACGAGTTCATCGAGGACGCGAAGCGCTCGGGCCTGGTGAAGAAGACCATCGACAAGCACGGCGTGAGAGGAGTAACGGTCGCACCATGAATACCGATCTGAAGGTCTACTGGCGTCCCGGCTGCTCGAGCTGCGTCAAGGTGAAGGAGTACCTGAAGCAGCAGGGCGTGCCGTTCGAGTCGATCGACGTCGCGGCGCGGCCGGAGGCGATGAAGGACCTGCTCGCGTTCGGCGTGAAGACGGTGCCGGTGGTGGCGCGCGGCGGCGAGTTCGTGTTCGCGCAGTCGCTCGAGGACGTGGGCCGCTTCGTCGGCGCCAAGTTCGACAGCAAGCGCCTGCCGCCCCCGCAACTAGTGGAGAAATGGCTCGCCGTGATGCGCGCGGCGCAGCGCCACGCAATGCAGATCCCGCCGGCGCGCATGGGCGAGCGCGCGGTCGAGAGCCGCGACCGCAGCATCCGCGACCTCGCCTGCCACGTGTACCAGGTGCCGGACGCATTCCTGCAGGCGGTGCAGAACGGGGTGCAAGACCTGACTTCCGTCTATAACGCTCCACCGCCGAAAGAAATCACCAAACCGGAACACATCGCCGCCTACGGCGCCCGCATCGCCGAGGGTATCGACCGCTGGTGGTCGCAGCTGCCGGACAAGTCCTGCCGCCAGACGGTGAAGACCTATTACGGCGAGCGCCCGCTGCACGAGCTGCTCGAGCGCTGCACCTGGCACTCGGCGCAGCACGCGCGCCAGATCATCGCGGTGCTCGAGCGCCTCGGCATCGAGCCCAAGGGCAAGCTCACCGCCGCCGATTACGCCGGCCTGCCGATGCCGCAAGGGCTGTGGGAGTAGAACGAGAGGACGAGAAGCGGGCGAAGGCCAAAGCGGCGCTCGACCAGGTTTTCCGCGACATGGCCGGCGCCATGGCTGCGGGCATGGTGCATGTGGGCGTGCGTACCGGGCTGTTCAAGGCGATGGCGAACCGCGGGCCTATGAGCGCCGATGCGGTGGTCAAAGCCTCGAAACTGCAACCCCGTTACGTCGAAGAGTGGCTCAAAGGCATGGTGGCTTCCGGCTACCTGGCCTACGACCCTTCTGCGCACACCTACACGCTCTCCGAAGAGCACGCGTTCTTCCTCGCCTCCGACGATACCGACCACTTCGTCGGCGGCCTGTTCGCCATGGTGCCGCCGCTGATGCGCGTCGCGCCGGAGGTCGCCAAGGCGTTCGTGGACGGCGGCGGCGTGCAGTTCGGCGAGTTCGGCGCCGACTGCGTGCACGCGCTCGACCTGATCAACCGCGGCCAGTACGAGACGCGCTTCGCCGATTACTGGCTGAAGTCGCTGCCCGACGTCGGCGCGAAGCTCGCCGCCGGCGGCCGCGCGCTCGATGTCGGCTGCGGCTCGGGCGCCGTCTGCGCCGCGCTGGCGAAGGCGTTTCCCAAGGCGGAGATCGTCGGGATCGATCCGGATGCGCAGTCCGTGGGGAGAGCGCGTGCGACCGCGCCGGTGAATGTGAAGCTGGAAGTCTCGGACACTTCCAGATTCAAAAGCGCGCCGTTCGATCTCATTACGCTCTGCGACGTGCTGCACGACCTGGCGCAGCCGCTCGACACGCTGAAGCAGATCCGGGCGTTGCTGAAGCCCGACGGTACCTTCTTCATCGTCGAGCCGAAGGCGGCGGATCGGCTGGAGGACAACCGCAACCCGGTGGCGGCCACTTTCTACGGCTTCAGCGTGTTCCACTGCATGACGCAGTCGCTCGCGCGCGGCGGCCCGGGGCTGGGCACCTGCCTCGGCCCGGCGGCGACCGAAAAGCTCGTGCGCCAGGCGGGCTACAGCCGCTTCCAGCGCCTCGATATCAAGAGCCTGACCAATTTGTTCTACTCGGCACAGCCATGATCAAGCTGCTCGTCGTCTGGCTGATCAACGCCGTCGCGCTCATCGCGGTGGCGTACCTCATGCCGGGAATCGCGGTTTCGAGCTTCGGCGCGGCGCTGGTCGCGGCACTGGTGCTCGGCCTGGTCAACGCCTTCGTGCGCCCGATCCTGGTGCTGCTCACGCTGCCGGTCACCATCCTCACGCTGGGACTCTTCATCTTCGTGCTCAACGGCCTGCTGTTCTGGATGGTGGGCTCGTGGCTGCAGGGCTTCGAGGTCGCCGGCTTCTGGCCGGCGGTGTTCGGCGCGATCGTGTTCAGCATCATTTCCTGGGCGCTGTCGGCGCTGGTGCTGCGATGAGCTTCCGCGAAGTGCTGCACCGCCAGCTGCAGGCGCTGCAGCGCAGCCACTTGTACGCGCGCCTGTTCGCCACGCCGCTCGAGATCCACGAATCGTCCGACGTCGCGCTCGCCGTGCTGCACCTGCTCTACTGCGAGGACGCGCCGGGCAAGCCGCCGCTGCGCAGCCAGAGCCAGCTCACCCTCGCCTATCGGTTGCTCGGCGGAGAGTGGGTGATGGTCGCCGACCAGTCATCGCCGATCCAATAATCATCCTGCCGTACCTCGGGTACGGCACCCGAAACAAGCTCACCCTCTGCGGCCGCGTGCTGGAGGACGAAGGCTTTCGTCCCTCCGCCGACGCCGACAGCCGCTGGCGCAACCTGATCCGCTTCTGGAAGCGGCTCGAATCCGACGAGGTCGCCGGCGCGCGCCTGCGCGCGCGCGGCACCGAAACGGCCACCGACCGCGAAGGTTATTTTCATCTCGAGCTCGAGGGCGCGTTCCGGCCCGGTTGGCACAAGGTGCCGCTCGAGCTCATCAGTCCGTCCCGGGCGAAGGCCACCGCGCGCGTGCTGGTGCCCTCGCCCAAAGCCAGCTTCGGCCTGATCAGCGACATCGACGATACCGTGGTCTACAGCAACGTCACGCGCAAGCTGCGGATGATCCTCGCCGCGGCGTTCAGCAACGCGCGCACGCGCAAGCCGTTCAAGGGCGTGGCGGCGTTCTACCGCGCGCTGCACGCGGGCGTGAACCCGGTGTTCTACGTCTCCAAGAGCCCGTGGAACCTGTTCGCGCCGATCGTCGAGTACCTCGAGGTGCAGGGACTGCCGCAAGGGCCCGTGTTGTTGCGCGACTTCGGCCTACGCTCCGAAAAAGAGCACAAGCGAAAGACCATTGAAGCGATCCTGAACACCTACCCTGCGCTGAAGTTCATCCTGAGCGGCGACAGCGGTGAGCAGGATCCGGAGATCTACACGGACATCGTGCGGCGCTTTCCCGACCGGATCCGCGCGATTTACATCCGCTCAGTCGACGTGCGGAGAATTTCGGCAATCGAGAAGCTGGCGCGGGAGGTCGCCAAGACCGGTTGCCAGCTGGTGCTCGCGCCGGAAGCCGAGACGGCCGCGGCGCACGCCGCGGCCGAAGGCCTGATTCAGATCTCGGAGCTGCGCGCGGTGCGCTCCGAGCGACTCTCGGAGGACTGAGCCGACGCGAGCAGGTCCTCGAATCCGGCCACATCGACCGGCGGGCTGAAGTAATGGCCCTGCCATTCCTCGCAGCCCAGCGTCAGCAGGCGCTCGAGCTGCGGCGCGCGCTCCACGCCCTCGGCGGCCACCTGGATCCCGAGGGTCGCGGCCAGCGCGGTAATTGCGCGCACGATGGCTGCGTCGGCAGCCTGCGTGTCGATGTTGCGCAGGAAGGTGCGGTCGATCTTGAGCTTGTCGATCGGCAGCTGGCGCAGGTAGGCCAGGCTCGAGTAGCCGGTGCCGAAGTCGTCGATCGCGAAGCGCACGCCGAGCTCGCCGATCGCCTTCAGCGTCGCCACGTTCTCGGCCAGGCTCGACATCAGCACGCGCTCGGTGACCTCGAGCTCGACCTGGCGGCCGTCGAGCTGGTTCTCGTGCAGGATGGCGCGCAGCTTCTCGATGTAGGTCCTGCCCTGCTGCAGCTCGGGCGCGGACACGTTGACCGCGAACCACAGCTTCTTGCCAAGGGTGCGCTGCCACGCGCCGGCCTGCGACAGCGCGTGCTCGAGCGTCCATTCGCCGATGGCGCGGATCATGCCGCAGTCCTCGGCGAGCGGCACGAAGTGCTCCGGCCCGAGCAGGCCGCGCGTCGGATGCTGCCACCGCACCAGCGCCTCCGCCCCGACCACGCGCCCGCGCCAGTGCGTCGGATTGGCGCGCTTGTCGGGCGGCCAGCCGCGCACCACCGGCTGCCAGTGCAGCACCAGCTCGCCGCGCACCAGCGCGCTGCGCAGCTCGTTCTCCAGCCGCAGCCGCGCCTCGGCGCGCGCGTTGAGCGCCGGCGCGAACATGCGCCAGGTGCCCTTGCCGCTTTCCTTCGCGTGGTACAGCGCCGCGTCGGCGTTCTTGAGCAGCTCGAGGAAGTCGCGGCCATCGTTCGGGTAGACGCTGATGCCGATCGAGGCCGCGACGCTCAATTGCCGGTCTTCGACGGTGAACGGCCGCGCCAGCACGCCGAGCAGGCGCTGCGCGAGCGCGGCGGCGTCGTCCACCGAGCGGATCGACTGGATCAGCACGAAGTCGTCGCCGCCCAGGCGCGCGAGCGTGTCGTCGCCGTGCAGCAGGTTGCCGACGCGCTCGGCGACCGCGCGCAGCAGCGCGTCGCCGGCGCGGTGGCCGAGCGAGTCGTTCACCAGCTTGAAGCGGTCGAGGTCGATGCAGAGCAGCGCCAGCTGCGCGCGGTTGCGGGCCGCGGTGAGGATCGCCTGGCTCGCGCGGTCGGCGAGCAGCGTCGAGTTGGGCAGCCCGGTGAGCGCGTCGCGCGTGGTGAGCTGCTCGATGCGCGCCTCGGCGTGCTTGCGCGCGGTGACGTCGGCGCCGGTACCGCGCCAGCCCATCAGGCGGCCCTGGTTGTCGCGCACCGGCACGCCGCTCACCGACAGCCAGATCACGCCGCCGGACTTGGTGATCATGCGGTGCAGGAGGTCGCGGAACGGCCGGCCTTCGCCGGTGCGCCCGGCAAACCAGTTCTCCACCGAGCGCGGCTCGCCGAGCGGCATGAAGTCCCTGGGCTTGTGCCCGAGAAGCTCGGCGCGCGGGTAGCCCAGCACCGCCTCGACGCGCTCCGAGAGATAGGTGTAGCGCCACTCCGCGTCGGTCTCCCACACATACTCGCCGGAAGCCTCGACCACGTCGCGGAAGCGCTGCTCGCGTTCGGCGAGCGCGGCTTCCGCGCGCTTGTGCTCGTCGATATCGGCCACCGTGCCCGAGACGCGCAGCGCGCGGCCGTCTGCGTCGCGCTCGACGACGCGGCCGCGCGCCTGCAGCCATTTCCACTCGCCGCTCTTCCTCGGGATGCGGAACTTGGTGTCGAACTCGGCCACGTCGCCCTTCAGCGCGCGCACCAGGTTCTCGGTGTAGTCGAGGCGGTCGTCGGGATGCATCATCGCGATCAGCTCGGCGCCGAGCGTGACGTGCGGCGATTGATCGTGGCCGAGGAACCGCACCCAGCCGTCGCCCGCCGAGAGCTCGCCGCGCGCGGCGTCGAAATGGAACTCGGCCAGGTTGCCGCCGTCCAGCGCGAGCTCGAGGCGCTCCTTGGCGCGGAACAGCGCGCGCTCGGCGTTGCGCTGCTCGGTGGTGTCGCGTCCCACGCCGCGGTAGCCGAGGAAGCCGCCGTCCTCGTCGTGGCGCACCATCCCGGAGATGATGTGCACCTGGCGCGCGCCGCGCTCGTCCGCGCGCGTCATCTCCAGGTCGAACGGCAGCCGCCGCTCGAGGTTGCGCTTGAACGCTGCGAGCGCGGCCGGGTCGATCTCGACGCCGGGAATTTCCCAGAAGCGCTTGCCGTAGGTCGGCGTCTGCCCGAAGAAGGTGGCGATCGGCCCGCCGCCCGACAGCCAGCGGATGCGGTGATCAGCG
>Ga0268265_10002190_pt1 | contig 15082 bp, 14 predicted proteins | sample KBSSwiS52_FD_190355 | JGI IMG/M metagenome (GOLD analysis project Ga0268265, IMG submission 190355) | Switchgrass rhizosphere microbial communities from Kellogg Biological Station, Michigan, USA - KBS Switchgrass S5-2 (SPAdes) (version 2) | ecosystem: Host-associated > Plants > Roots >... | reverse complement strand
ATGCCGAGACCGGCGCGCGCCGCCGCAGCGCAGGCAGCGTAGCTGCCGCTGCTGCAGACCACCTGCCAGCGATGGCCCGCCTCGGCCAAGGCGTTCAAGGCTTCGGTGCGGGTGACGCTGGGTTCAGACAACAGGATCAGCGGCAAGGGTCGGTCGGGCTCGAACTTCATGCCCGCTTGCGCGAGCCAGATCAGCGACTCCTGGTGCAGGGCATGGCCGCGGGTTTCGCCGGGGCGGCGCTTGCCGGTGATGATGTCGAGCTTGCCGGCATCGAGCTGGCGGTAGAGCGCATCCGTGAATCCGATCGTGATGTCGAGATCGACATCCGGATGGCGGCGGCGGAAAGCGGCGAGGATGTCCGGCACCGGGCCCTGCACCAGGTCGTCCGAGGTGCCGAAGCGAACCCGGCCGCGCAGCTTCGGGCCGGTGAATTGTGCTTCGGCGGCTTCATGCGCCTCGAGGATCAGTCGGGCATGGACCAACAGGGTCTCGCCATCCCCCGTCAGCGCCAGCGAATGGGTGTCGCGCACGAACAGGCGCCGGCCGAGGGTGGCTTCGAGCTGGCGGATATGCTCACTGACCGTCGATTGGGTGAGATTGAGCCGGCGGCCGGTCTCGCTGAAGCTCGAAGCGGCCGCGGCGGTGGCAAAGGTGCGAAGCCAGTGCGGGTGGAGCATCCCAGATGGTTATCGGATTATCCGATAACAGTCAACATCATCAGCGGACTTCACGATGGACGGCCGTAGGGCCAGTTTTACCGGCAGTAGCCCCCAACCCCGGACCGCCCGCCATGACCCGCTTCCTGCCCGACCGTTTCATTCTGACCCTGCTCGCCACCGTCGCCTTGGCGAGCTTTCTCCCGGCCAAAGGCGAAGCCGCCGTGATCGTCGGCTGGGCCAGCAATATCGCGATCGGCCTGCTGTTCTTCCTACATGGCGCAAGACTCTCGCGGGAGGCGATCCTCGGCGGCTTACGCCAGCCGAAGCTGCATGGTGCAGTGCTGGCCAGCACTTTCCTGGTGTTCCCGCTGGTTGGCCTGGCGCTGCAAGCCGCATTCCCGCATTTGCTGGCGCCCGCACTCTGGACCGGCGTGCTGTTCGTCTGCACGCTCTCTTCGACGGTGCAGTCCTCGATCGCCTTCACCTCGATCGCCCGTGGCAATGTGCCGGCGGCGGTCTGCGCGGCGACCGCATCGAATCTCCTGGGGATCCTGCTGACGCCGCTGCTGGTCGGCTTCCTGCTCCACAAGACCGGGAGTGCCGACGGGCTCGATTCCGCGCTCAACATCGTGGTGCAGCTGCTGCTGCCCTTCGTCGCCGGCCAGCTGTTGCGGCCCTGGATCGGCGGTTGGGCGGCGCGGCACAACAAGATCCTCGGCCTGGTCGATCGCGGCTCGATCCTGCTCGCCGTCTACAGCGCTTTCGGCGCTGCGGTGGTCGAGGGCATCTGGCACCTCTTCCCCCTGCCCCAGCTCGGCGAGCTCGTGCTGGTCAATGCGATGCTGCTCGGCCTGGTGCTCCTGGTGACGACATTCGGCAGCCGCCTGCTCGGCTTCGAACGCGCCGATGAGATCGTGGTGGTGTTCTGCGGCTCGAAGAAGTCCTTGGCCGCGGGCATCCCGATGGCGACCGTGCTGTTCGGCGCCTCGACGGTCGGCGTGGTGCTGCTGCCGATCATGATCTTCCACCAGATGCAGCTCATGGTCTGCGCCGTGCTCGCGCGCCGGTATGCGGCGGCGCAGGCGGCGGCGAATGGAGTGCCGGTGGCGGCGGAGTAACCATCAGATTCCATTCCGCCCTGCCGCAATTGTCGATAGAATTGCCGGATGGGGATGGAATCCGCACCGCAGAGGCAGCAATCTCGCCGCGAGCAAGTGCGAGAGCAGCGGAACGAGTCTGAGAACTCGCTGCACCGCTCTTGGCGGGAAGTACGAAAGGCCAATGTTGTTTTCGGACTGGCCGTCGCATCACTCCCTCCCGTCGCGCCGTTCATAGCTTTCATGGGTTTTGTAACCGTCGAGGATTTCGCGCTTTCCGACATTGTCATCCCATTCCTCTTTTTGATTGGATTGGCGATATTCTGGTTCATCGCCGCGGGATCATTCTTTCTCTTTTGGCATGGGAAGCGACTTGAGATCGTCGAGAGGTTCGACTGCCTGTCGCTCTGCGCGACCCTAACCTTCATGTTGCCGACGATCATCTCTTTGAGCGCGCTCGTTTTCACGGACAAGCTCGATATGGGGAGCCCGGGGACAATTCTGGTCCTGGGGTTGGCCGGCCTTTTCCTCACGCCGCTCGGCATGTTCGGTGGCTGGATGCTCTGGCGAATCGCAATCCGCCCCGCCGCCCGCCCGTTGCGGGAAATCGCCGACGTGTTTTAGATCGCCGCATAGCATGACCGCCGCCATCACCAGCCGCCTGCGAAAAATCTGCCTCGCCCTTCCGGAAACCTTGGAGAAGGAAGCCTGGGGCGATCCGACCTTCCGGGTGAAGAACAAGATCTTCGCCATGGAGAAGCGCGGCGACGGCCGGGTCTCGGTCTGGTTCAAGGCGCCGCCGGGCAGCCAAGGCGTGCTGATCGGCGCTGATTCCGACACCTTCTTTCGTCCCCCTTATGTTGGACACAAAGGCTGGGTCGGCATGCGGCTCGATGCCAAGCCGGATTGGAAAGAGGTCGCGACATTGCTGCGGCGGAGCTACGCGCTGACCGCGCCGAAGAAGCTGGCGGGGATGGTGGAATGACTGTGGACGTGGATATACCCGCCGACCCGCCGGTTTCGGCCGCGGCATCAGCGGACGGCGGCGGCCGTCGCGGGCGAATCCTCGGCGGCATCATTCTCGCGGCCGTGCCGACGGCAGTGCCGATGGTTGCCTCGGGGATGAACGGCGACGCGGCGCATCTGTGGTGGCGCGTGGGTATGGTCTGCCTGGGCGCGGTCGGAATTTGGCTGATCGCTGGAATCGCAATTGTCTGGCTGCGCAGAAGCAATCTTCGTCTCTTTGAATGTCTCGCCTTGGGCTCGCTCCTCGGATTCCTGCTGCCCGCCGCCTCGATTGCGGTTTCGGGGCTAATCCAGCAAGCCATAACTTCGGAGGCGCACTCGGTCGCGGCGACATTCCGCGCCCTCGGCTTCCAACCCCTGGTCAGCATGGGCGTGATGGAGCTGCCATTCGGTCTGCTTGGCGGATGGTTGTTCTGGCGGATGGCGCGACGACCGGTGACTGCCGCAAGCGCACGCACCGACACACCCTTGCACCGGCTCTGGACGGACCTGAGCAAGCGACGCCTGGCCTGCGGGTTGATCGCGGCAGGGGCGCCATGGACCCTGGGCAACATCGCCTACGCAGCCGTCGATATGCGGGGTGCGGAACTCGGCATCACGCTGCCGGTTCTGCTGATCGCCACGGAGGTCTGGTTTCTCGCGCTTGGTTTTCTCTATCTCTTCGCTGTCAGCCGGCGCCGCGGCACGGTTGCGCGCACGGACTGCCTTCTGCTCGGAATGCTGCTCACCTGCGTCTACCCGGTCTATGCCATAGGCTTCAGCCTTGCGTTCGGTGTCGTGCCGAACGGAATCCCGGCGGACATGGGTCTTGTGGGCGGCGGACTCGCTCTGATTCTGTTCGGCCTCTCACTTACCCCGATCGGCCTGCTTTCCGGCTGGCTGTTCTGGCGGGTCGGCGTTCGGCCCGCGCGTCCGAAGGACACAGTGATCGCGCCGGTATTCGATTAAGGGACAGGGGCGCCACAACGCCGCCACTTTCCGCCGTATAGTGACGACCAGCCGCAACAGCGAGGGCGAGCGTGGATCATAATACGGTTGCAGCACAGCAACGGCCCGGTCAGCGCGCCTGGCGCGACCTCTCTAAGCGGCGGCTGCTGTTCGGACTGGCCTTTGCGCCGGTGCCGCCGATCGCGCTGGGGGCTTTCATTCTGCTGATCCTGGGCGCCGGTTTGCTCTTCACATCGCTCTGGCCGGTGCTGTCGGCGGCCGAGATCTGGTCGATGCTGGTCGGCACGCTCTTCCTGCTGTTTGCCAGGCGTCGCGGCTTCGTGCGCCGGGCGCATTGCCTGCTGCTCGGCGCCTTCCTCGCCTTCTCCCTGCCCGCCGCCAGCTTGGCCACGAGCAAGGCGATCGACTGGATGACCAGCACGACGCCGGTGCAAGCCGACGAGGAATTCGAGTTCGAGCACGATTTCCTCGGTGTCTCGGACGGCACGCTGGTCTTCGTCGTGGGCGTATTCCTCATTCCCTTCGGCACCTTGGGCGGTTGGGTATTCTGGCGGATCGGCGTCTATCCGGCGCGGCCGAAGCTGGTCCATGTCGCGACGGTCTTCGACTAGCCGCGACACCGTGTCCCGGCCGCGGCGCTGTTGTTGACGGTTCGGTTACCGACTAAACTCCGCGCCGAACGCCACAACGCGCCTGCCCTTCCCATGTCCAATTCCAACCGGTCCGACAAATCCAAAGACTCGCGTCAGCCCTTTGGCCAATACCCGCGCGTCCGGATGCGGCGCAACCGCAGCGACGACTGGGTGCGGCGCCTCACCGCCGAGAGCGCGCTGACCCCCGCCGATTTCATCTGGCCGGTCTTCGTGAAGGAAGGCGGCGCGGCGCAGGAGCCGATCGCGTCGCTGCCCGGCGTCAACCGGCTGACGGTACCGGCGCTGCTGAAAGCGGCGGAACAGGCGGCGAAGCTCGGCATTCCGATGCTCTCGCTCTTCCCCTATGTGCCCAAGGAGAAGAAGACCGACGATGCCCGCGAGGCCTACCGCAAGGGCAACGTGATCGACAAGGCGATCCGCGCGCTGAAGAAGGCGGTGCCGGAGATCGGCATCATGTCCGACGTGGCGCTCGATCCCTATATCAGCCACGGTCAGGACGGGCTGGAGCGCGGCGGCCGAATCTTGAACGACGAAACCATCGCGGTGCTGATCAAGCAGAGCCTGGCCTTGGCTGAGGCGGGCTGCGATGTGGTCGGGCCCTCGGATATGATGGACGGGCGCATCGGGCGCATCCGCGATGCGCTGGACGCCAACGGCTATCAACAGGTCAAGATCATGGCCTATTCGGCGAAATATGCGTCGAACTTCTACGGGCCGTTCCGCGAGGCGGTGGGCTCGAAATCGGCGCTCGGCCGCGCCGACAAGCGCACCTATCAGATGGATCCAGCGAACGGCGACGAGGCCTTGCGCGAAGGGGCGCTCGACGTCGCGGAAGGCGCCGACATGCTGATGGTGAAGCCGGGCCTGCCCTATCTCGACGTGCTCTGGCGGATGAAGGAGGCGTTCAAGATGCCGACCTTCGCCTATCAGGTCTCCGGCGAATACGCGATGCTGAAGGCCGCCGCCGCCAACGGCTGGCTCGACAACGACAAATGCGTGCTGGAGACGCTGATGTGCTTCAAGCGCGCCGGTGCGGATGGGATTCTCACCTACTCCGCGGTCGAGGCCTGCGAACTGCTGAAGAAGCTCTGACGGCGAGCGGCGTCCACTGCCGCCGGTGACCGTTCGGCCGCTCATCAAAGGCCAGGTTTGAGATCGAGACGGCGATTCCGAACAATGCGGCAAAGCCGATCAACAGCATGAGTAGGGGCAAAGTCCCCGCCTCATCTCGCGCAATCAGGATGCCGAGCCCGCCGACGTTCAGGAACACCAGAGCCACGACGAAGAGGCAGCCGGCGAGTGCGCCCGCGGCGAAGGGAACGCGCAGTGCTCTCATGCAACGCCAACCTGAGGCGGATGAGAGTGTTCCGGGCGAGCGTGGATTCGGGAATATCCGGAAGCGCCGCGGTTAACCCACCGCGTCGATGAACTTCGCCAGCGCCATGTCGTGCCAGGGGATATCGAGGCCCCGGGCATGGAAGCCGACATGGCCGCCGGAGCGCAGGACCAGGGAGAAAAGATTGGGGTTGGGCGCGATGGCGCGGTAGCTCGCCGCGGGGATCCAAGGGTCGTCCTCGGCATGGATCATCAGGGTCGGGCGACGGATCGCCCCCAGCATCGATCCCGAGGAACATTGGCGATAGTAGTCCTGCGCATCCTTGAAGCCGTTGGCCGGCGCCACGACATGCGTGTCGAACTCGATCATGGTGCGAAGCTGCGGCGGTAGTCTGACGCCACGTTCGGATCGCAGCCATTCCAGCATCCGGCGCTGATAGACGCGGTTACGCCGTCTGGCGATCCGGCGTTGCGCCGCCGCGAGATCGATCGGCGCGGAGATGCTGACAGCCGCCAGAACCGGCGCCATGGCGCCGCACTCGGCGAGATACTTCAGCATCATATTGGCACCGAGCGAAAACCCGACCGGCACCACACCATTGGCGGCGAGGCGGCCGTCGAGACTGCCGATCACGCGCTTCAGGTCTTCGGTCCGGCCGGCGTGGTAGAACTGCTGGGTTTCGCTGCCGCCGGCGCCGCGCAGGTTGAGGCGCAGCACCGGATAGCCGGCCCGCAGCAGATGCACCGCGGTGATGCGCATATAGGCGCTCTCATTCGAGCCGCCAATGCCGTGGATCAGCAGCGCCAGCGGGCGTTGGCGGTTCCCCTCGGGACGATTCTCGGTCGGGCGATGCAGCAGGCCGTAGAGGCGATCGCCGGTGCCGTCCGCCATGTCGAAGGCGAGCGGCTCGCCCGGCCAGTTCTCGATCGGCGGCTTCGGGCGGACCAGGGCGTTGCGCATGGTCTGGAGATCGCCGCCGAGCCAGGGCAGCCGCGGCCGGAACGGCGGCAGTTTCTCGATGATCGCCCTTAAGCTTGCCGCGCCAGCCATTGCACCACGGTCTCGATTTGATCGTTGCTCATCAAAGCCGGAGCATGGCCGATTCCGTCGAAGCTGGCGAGATCGGCCTTCGGCCCTCGTCTTGACATGGCATCGGCGACCTCCGCGCTCAAGAGGTCGGATTGCGTCCCACGCAACACCAAGGCCGGGCAAGCGATCGCGTCCCAGCTGGCCCAGAAGTCCCAGTCGCGCACGGCCGCGCGCACGTTCAGGGCAATCCCCGGATCATAGGCCAGGCCGTAGCTTCCATCGGCATGGAAACGATGGCCGTGCCGCGCCAGATGCCGCCATTGCAGATCGGTGAGCGGTCCGAACGAGGCGTGGATCTGCCGCAGATGCGCTTCGAGCGCGGCGAGATCGGGAAAGCGGACGTCGCGGCCGACATATTCGGCGATGCGCAGCAGGGCCGCACGCGGCAGGACGGGACCAACATCATTCACCACCAAGGACCGGATCGGCGTGCTCGGCGACGCCGCCAGGAACATCCCGATCAACCCGCCCATCGAAGTTCCGATCCAGTCGACCTGCGGCACGCCCAGCCGCGCGATCAACGCGGTCATGTCGACCATGTATTGCGGATAGCCGTAATTCGCCGGATCGCGCAGCCACTCGCTGCGGCCGCGGCCGGTCATATCGGGACAGATCACGCGGATCGGTTCGGGGTCGCGGGATTGCGTGGGCGCTTCGGCGCGGCGCCAGAGATTGGTGAACCAAGAGCCGCGGGAGTCGGCCTGGCGGCTCTCGGCCCGCACGGCATCGAATCCGCGCACCAGGCGCCGCGCGAGGAAATCGAAATCGCGGCCGTTTCGCGTGAGCCCGTGGACACAAACGATCACGCGCTTGGCCTGGGGATCGCCCCAGTCGGTGTAGAAGACCTCGTGAAAGCCGCCGGGCGAGCAGCCTTGGAAAGAGCCGATGCGGGGCTCAAGAACCTGCTTGTCCATCGCCGCCTCACTCACTGTCCTGGCTATGTTGCAGTGCAGCAAATGGGTGTTTCATAGCAGCTTGGCAAGAGTCGGTCACCTGGAATGACCGACCCGACCCGGAAATCACCGAAACTTCATCGCCTTACAGCGAGGGAATGATCGCCCGGTCGTGGACCGTAACCATGGTCTCGGGATGGAAGCCGTTGAAGCGGGTGGCGAGCGCGTTGGAATAAGCGCCGACCCGGTCGATCTCGATCCAGTCACCCTCGCGCACGTCCTCCGGCAGGGAGAACGGGTGCGGGAGCACGTCGAGGGAGTCGCAGGTCGGGCCGTTCAAGGTGAAGTCGCGCGCCGGCGCCCGGGAGTCTTCTGCGATCCGCACCAGGCGCGCCGGCAGGCGCAGGCCGGCATCCACCGTCTCCGAGAGCGAACCGTAGATGCCGTCGTTGATGTAAAGCTGGTCGCCCTTGCGGAGCTGCACCTGTGTCACCACCGAAATCGCGTGCGCGACGAGGGCGCGGCCGGGCTCGCACATCAGGACGCAGTCGCGGCGCAGGCCGAGCTTCTTCACGCCCTCTTCGATCTCGGCGACGAAGTCCTCCAACGGCGGCATGTTGGTGCCGAGATAGGCCGCGGGGAACCCGCCACCGATATCGAGGCCGGCAATCTGCACCTTCGCCTGATCGAGCACCTCGCCGACGAGCTGCAGCGCGGTCGAATAGGCGCCCGGCGTGAGACATTGCGAGCCGACATGAAAGGCAATGCCGGTCTGGCAGCCGCGCGACTGGGCCTCTTTCAGCATGGCCGCGGCTTCGGAGACGCCGGCGCCGAATTTTGCGGCCAGATGATAGAGCGTGCCCTCGGCGGGCGGCGTCTTGATGCGGACGTAGATGGTGAGGCCTTCGGCCCCGCCGGTCTCTTTGAGGATCTTGTCCAGCTCGTCCATGTGGTCGATGACGAAGGTGTCGATCTCGTAGACCCGGGCCGAGGTGTTGATCACCGCCCGGCCCTTCACCGGATGCATGAAATAGCAGGCGGCATCGCCGAAGCTTTCGCGCACCTGGGCGATCTCCGGCAGCGAGGCGGTGTCGAAATGCCGGATGCCGGCATGATAGAGCGCCTTCAGGACTTCCGGATGCGGGTTGCATTTCACCGCATAGAGCACGCGGCCGGGGAAGAGATCGAGGAAGCGCTTCGCCGTCTCGGCAATGACCTCGGGCCTGAGGCAATAGACCGGATAGCTCGGCTGCAGGGCCGCGACCATCGCTTTGACCGATTCGAAATCCTTGGTGGCCATGATGTCTCCTGGGGCCCGCGTTCCAGGCTTCTTAGCCCAGGCGCTTCCCACTGTCACCCGCCTCGGCTATCAAGACAGAACGAAGACATTTGGGGTTATCGATTGTGGCCAAGGCCGACCAGGGACCGCTTTCCGACATTGTTGTCATCGATCTGACGCGGGTTCTGGCGGGGCCGTTCTGCACCCTGCTCTTGAGCGACCTCGGCGCCCGGGTGATCAAGGTCGAAAATCCCGATGGCGGCGATGATTCGCGGGCTTACGGGCCGTTCATCAACGGCAAGTCCGGCTATTTCATCTCCCAGAACCGCGGCAAGGAGTCGATCGCGCTCGATCTCAAGGCGCCCGACGATCTTGCGATCCTGCACCGGATGCTGAAGCAGGCCGATGTGGTGATCGAGAATTTCCGCCCGGGCACGATGCAACGTCTCGGCCTCGACTGGGACGCCTTGCACGCGCGCTATCCGAAGCTCATCTATGCCTCGACCTCGGGGTTTGGACAGACCGGGCCTTATGCCAAGCGCGCCGCCTATGACATCATCGCCCAGGCCATGGGCGGCATCATGAGCGTCACCGGCCATGAAGGCGGGCCGCCGACCCGGGTCGGCTCCTCGATCGGCGATCTCGGCGCCGGCATGTTCACGGCACTCGGCATCCTCACGGGCCTGCATCACCGCACCAAGACCGGCGAAGGCATGATGATCGATGTCGCCATGCTGGACAGCCAGGTGGCCCTGTTGGAGAACTCGATCGCGCGCTACTTCGCCAGCGGCAAGCCGCCGAAGCCGCAAGGCGCCCGCCATCCCTCGATCGCGCCGTTCGAGCCCTACCAGACCAAGGATGGGTACGTGGTCATCGCCTGCGGCAATGACGATCTCTTCGCCAAGTTCTGCCAGACCATGGGCTGCCCGGGTCTAGCGCAGGATCCCCGCTTTGCGACCAACGCCGCGCGCAGCGACCATGTCGTGCTGCTGAAAGCAGAGCTCGAAGACATGCTGATCCATCACCCGACCCAGCATTGGCTCGATCTGCTGCTGCCCGCCGGCATTCCCTGTGCCCCGATCAACAACGTCGAGCAGGCGGTGCATGATCCGCAGGTGCAGGCGCGCAACATGGTGCTGCCGGTCGATGACCCGAGTGTCGCACCTTTGATGGTCGCCGGAATGCCGATCAAGATGTCGGCCTATCCCGATGCCGAGAAACGTGGCGCGGCGCCGGCGCTGGACGGCGATCGCGCCCGGATCCTCGCGGACTTTCCCTGAACCGCATGCGCAGCGTGTTCAAATGGATCAAGCGCGGGATCCTCGCTCTGCTGGTCCTGGTCATCGCTGTGGTGGTCGGCGGTTATTTCTGGCTGCGCACCTCCCTGCCCCAGGTCGATGGTTCGATCAACGTGGCGGGCCTCGCGGCGCCGGTTGAGATCGCGCGCGACGACCGCGGCGTGCCGACCATCAACGCGAAGACCATGAACGACGCTTACTTTGCGATCGGCTTCGCCCATGCGCAGGACCGGCTGTTCCAGATGGAGCTGATGCGGCGTGTCGGCGCGGGTCGCCTCGCCGAAACCGTCGGAGAGGCTGGACTATCGACCGACAAGCTTATGCGCACCCTCGGTCTCTATCGCATGGCCGAAGCACAAGTTGCCGCGGCGAGCCCGCCGCTCAAAGCGGCGCTCGAGGCCTATGCCGCGGGGGTCAACGCCTTTCTCAAACAGCGACACGGCGCTCTGCCGCTGGAATTCCAACTGCTGCGCGTCGCGCCGGAGCCGTGGAAGCCGGCGGACTCGCTGGTCTGGGGCCGGATCATGGCCCTGCAGCTTTCGTCGAACTGGCGCGAGGAGCGGCTCAATCTCACGCTGAAGAAGACGCTGCCGCCCGATCTCTTCCAACTTCTGCTGCCGGAGGCGAAGTCGCTGGCCGGATTGCCGACGCCGTGGTTCGGGCGGTTGAGCATCGCTTCCAACAACTGGGTGGTGGGGCCGCAGAAGAGCGCGAGCGGCGCGCCGCTGCTGGCCAACGATCCGCACCTTGGCCTCGGCGCGCCGTCGATCTGGTATCTGGTGCATATCGTGACCCCGGACCGGCAATGGGCCGGTGTCACCAGCCCCGGCATGCCGCTGGTCGTCATCGGCACCAGCGACCGGGTGGCCTGGGGCCTGACCACGACCGCCGGCGACACCGAGGATCTGTTTGAAGAGAAACCAATCGCCGGCAATCCGGCGCTCTATCAGACGCCGGAGGGATCCGCGCCATTCGAGGTGCGGAAGGAGACGATCAAGGTCAAAGGCGGCGCCGATGTCGCGATCGACATCCGCAGCAGCCGGCATGGGCCGGTCGTCTCCGATCTCAGCGAAGATCGGAAGAAGGATGATCCGGTCTTTGCCTTGGCTGCCACCTTCCTGCTGCCCGGCGACCGCACCGCCGAGGGCCTGCTCGGCATGAACATGGCGCGCTCGGCCGAGGAAATCCGCACGGCGCTCGCCGACTTCCATGCGCCGCAGCAGAACGTCGTCTTTGCCGATCGCGAAGGCCATATCGGCTTCGTCGCCGCCGGCCGCGTTCCGGTGCGCAAGAAGATCTACGCCAACGGTTTGCTCCCGGCTCCGGGCTGGGCCGGCGACTACGACTGGACCGGCACCCTGCCCTTCGACCAATTGCCGCAATCGCGCGACCCGCAAGCCGGTTGGATCGCGACGGCCAACAACAAGATCGTCGCCGACGACTATCCGCATTTCATCGCCGGGCGCTGGTTCGAAGATGGGCGCTATCAACGCATCGCCGAATTGCTGCAGGCCAAGCCGAAATTCGGCGTCGAGGACATGGAGAAGACCCAGCTCGACACGGTCTCGGCGCCGTTGCGCGATCTGGTGCAGTCCTGGCTGCCGCTGGTGCAGGACGGCGATCCGGTCATCATCGGCATGCTGCAGCGCTGGGAGGGACAGGCCGCCTTGGACCGCGCCGAGCCTTCGATCGCGACGCTCTGGGTCTCGCTCACGGCGAACAGGCTGCTCCGGAAGAAGCTGGGGGCGTCCTATGACGACTGGTGGTTCTGGAACGACGATGTGCTGAAGGAGATGCTGCGCGATCCCAAATGGTGCGCGCCGGAGAGTTGCGGCGCGTTGCTCGGTACCACGCTGAAAGAAGCAACCGACAAACTGCGCGATCACTTCAAGACCGGTGCGGCGGACTGGAAATGGGGCGCGCTGCACCGGATGCATTTCCGCAACCCTGTCATCGGCAACCTGCCAGTGCTGGGCGACTGGCTGGATCCGAAGCTCGCGACCAACGGCGACATGTTCACGATCAATCGCGCCGTGCCGGTCGAGGACACCGACACCCTGGAAATGTCCGATGTGCATGGACCGACCATGCGGATCGTGGTCGACCTCGCCGACCCGATGAAGGCGCAGGCGACTCTGGCGGGCGGGCAATCCGGGAACCCGCTTTCCGAGCACTATTCCGACTGGCTGCTGGACTGGCGCGACGGCCAGTATCGCTCTATCGTGCAACCGTCCGTTCACATTTTGACGCTGACACCGGGGAACTAAGTCTTGTCTTCCGATCTCGTGTTTCCGACCGCCGATGACATCCGCGCCGCCGCCGGACGGATCCATGGCCAGGTGGTGCGGACGCCGCTGGTCAGTTCGCCCCGCCTCGCCGCCATGTCCGGCGCGAACAGCGTGCACCTGAAGCTCGAGAACCAGCAGTTCACCGGCTCGTTCAAGGATCGCGGCGCGCTCAACAAGCTGCTCAGCCTGACCCCCGAAGAAGCCAAGCGCGGCGTCATCGCCATGTCGGCCGGCAACCACGCCCAGGGTGTCGCCTATCACGCGCAACGCCTAGGCATTCCGGCGACGATCGTGATGCCGAAGGCGACGCCGTTCACCAAGGTGGAGCGCACCGCCGGCTTCGGCGCCAAGGTCGTGCTCGAAGGCGATACGATCGATGCGGCCGCCGTCTTTGCCCGCGAGGTTGCGGCCAAGGAGAACCTGGTCTTCGTCCATCCTTATGACGACCCGCTGATCGTCGCCGGCCAGGGCACGATCGGGCTCGAGATCCTCGAAGAGCTACCGACCTTTGACGCGCTGATCGCACCGATCGGCGGCGGCGGGCTGATCAGCGGCATTGCGATCGCGGTCAAAGAGAAGCGACCGAACGTCGAGATCTTCGGAGTCGAGGCTGACCTCTATCCCTCGATGCACCATGCGGTGAAACAGCTGCCGCCCGATAACCGCGGCCAGACCATCGCCGACGGCATCGCGGTGAAATCGCCCGGCCGCCTGACCCAGGCGATCATCCAACGCCATACGTCCGACCTCCTGCTGGTCAACGAGAACCAGCTTGAGAACGCGGTGCACATTCTTGTGGAACGTCAGGGGCTGGTGGCGGAGGGCGCCGGCGGCGCCAGCGTGGCGGCCTTGCTGATCGATCCCTGGCGATTCAAAGGACGCGACGTCGTCCTGATCGTGTCTGGCGGCAATATTGATTCCCGGCTGCTGGCCCAGGTGTTGATGCGCGGTCTGATCCATGACGGGCGGGTGGTGACGCTTCGGATCGAGATCTCCGACCAGCCCGGTGTGCTTGGGCATCTCGCCCGGCTGATCGGGTCGACCGGCGGAAACATCATCGAAATCTATCACCAGCGCATGTTTTTCGACCTGCCGGTGAAGCGCGCCGACGTCGATGCGGTGATCGAGACACGCAACGCCGCACACGTGGATGAGATCATTTCAGCGCTGGAATCCGGCGGTTTTCCGACCCGGCGCCTCTCTTCACGGTCCGAGGAATAGTCTCAATAAACGGACCGATAGGGCCGTCCCTAACAAAGTTTTAACTCTATTGGGTAATGGTTGGGCCGGTTCGAATCAAAGTCCGGTCCCGCTTCAGCATGCTCGTCATCGTCGGCACTATCATTGTCTTCGGCGCTGTTGCCGGCGGTTACCTGATGGCCGGCGGGCATTTCGGCGTGCTGTTTCAGCCGAACGAGTTCGTCATCATCCTGGGCGCCGCCATCGGCGCCTTCATCATCGGCAACACCAAGACCAACCTGAAGGCGGTCGGTGCGGGCTTCAAACGGGCGCTGAAAGGCCCGACCTATAAGAAGGGCGATTACGTAGAGCTCTTGAGCCTGCTTTACCAGCTGTTCCGCCTGGCCAAGACCAAGGGCATGCTGGCGCTCGAGCAGCATATCGAGAAGCCGGACGAGAGCGCCCTGTTCGCCGCCTTCCCCAAAGTCCAGCACAACCACCACGCCGTCGAGTTCCTGTGCGACTACCTGCGCATGATGACCCTGGGCACCGAGAATGCGAACGAGGTCGAGACGCTGATCGACGCCGAGCTCGAGGCGCATCACCAGGAGCAGCACAACGCGGCGCATGCCATGCAGCTGATGGCCGACGGCATGCCCGCCCTCGGTATCGTCGCCGCCGTGCTCGGCGTTATCCACACCATGGGCTCGATCACCGAGCCGCCGGAGGTGCTCGGCCACCTGATCGGCGCGGCGCTGGTCGGCACTTTCTTCGGCGTGCTGATGTCCTACGGCCTGGTGGCGCCGATCGCGGGTGCCATCTCCGGCGTGGACAACGCGGATTCGAAATACTTCCAATGCATCAAGGCCGGCCTGCTTGCGCATATGCAGGGCTATCCACCGGCGGTTTCGATCGAGTTCGCGCGCAAGATGCTCTGGTCCTCCGACCGGCCGAGTTTCTACGAAGTCGAAGAGGCGGTGAGCGCCCTCCCGGCGGTCTGACAAGGAGCCGCAGGCCGTGGCCGACGAAAGACCAATCATCATCAAGCGGATCAAGAAGTCGGGCGGCGCCCATCACGGCGGCGCCTGGAAGGTGGCCTATGCCGACTTCGTGACCGCGATGATGGCCTTCTTCCTGCTGCTCTGGCTGCTGAATGCGGTGACCGAAGAGCAGAAGCGCGGCATCGCGCAGTACTTCAAGCCGACCATCGCGCCGCAGAACCAGCAATCGCAGGAAGCGATCCTGAACGGCCAGCCGGCCGTGATGATGGCGGTCGAGGGCGCTTCCGCGGCGCAGGCCCAGGTCGATGTCGACGCCGCCGAGGAGGATGCCGAGGA
>Ga0268265_10002189_pt1 | contig 15083 bp, 7 predicted proteins | sample KBSSwiS52_FD_190355 | JGI IMG/M metagenome (GOLD analysis project Ga0268265, IMG submission 190355) | Switchgrass rhizosphere microbial communities from Kellogg Biological Station, Michigan, USA - KBS Switchgrass S5-2 (SPAdes) (version 2) | ecosystem: Host-associated > Plants > Roots >... | reverse complement strand
AAGTCCGCTATGCGTCAACAAGGACAAAAATCCGCGTCACAACGAAATGAAGCGATGTGCCATTTCCGGAAGTCAGTGGGTCTCGATCACTTCATCGCTGTGTTCTTCTCAATCCTTGGGCTGAAACCTGATTTTCCGCCATAAAACGCTAGGCCAAATGACAGAGAACGTGGTGGCCGGGAGCCACTTCTCGCCACGGAACTGGCTCGGCGCAACCCGCCTGGGCGAGTGGGCAGCGGTTTTGCAGCCTGCATCCGGCGTAAGTATTTGTGGGGCTGGGAATTTCGCCATGCAGCATGAGCCGCTCACCACGAAAATCTGGGTCCGGTGCGGGAACCGATGACAGGAGCGCGCGCGTGTAGGGATGATGCGGAGCGGCGAATAGCGACGCGCTGTCTGCCTCCTCAACAATGACGCCGAGGTACATGACGGCGACGCGGTGCGCCAAATACTTCACGGTGGCGACGTCGTGCGAAATGAAAAGATAGGAGAGCCCAAGCCGTTTCTGAAGCGTCTCGAAAAGAAGGATGATGCGCGAACGTAGCGAGACGTCCAAAGCCGAGGTCGGCTCGTCGAGGACGACGAGGCTCGGGTGCGCGGCGATGGCGCGTGCAATGTTGACGCGTTGCCGTTGTCCATCGGAAAGCTCGTGCGGATATCGTTCTACAAGGTCGGCTCCCAAGTCTACCTCGGCTACGACTTCGTTCAATCGCTCGCGCCGTTCGGCGGACGTCATCTTGAAATGCAGCCGGAGCGGCTCTTCGATTGTGCGTCGCGCGTTGAGGCGCGGATTGAGCGCTGCGGTTGGGTCCTGGTAGACCATCTGCATGGCGCGTCGTGTGTTGCGAAGCTGCCGCCCGTCGAGCGCGGTGATCTCCTCGCCGGCGAAGCGGATACTGCCACTTGTGGGCTCAATCACGCGCAGCAGGCAGCGGGCGACCGTCGATTTGCCACATCCCGACTCGCCGACGAGGCCGAGCGTTTCACCCTTTGCGATCGCAAAGGAAACGCCGTCGACCGCCCGCACCGCTGGCCGCTCGCCGCGTAGCCGGGCGGCCCATGTCTTCGGTCCCACCAGTGCGAAGCTTTTCCGCAAGCCCGCAACTTCAAGCAGCGGCGTCACAGTGCTCTCCGAATGCGAAACACGAAACTTCGTGATCTAGACCGACGGCCGCTTGGCGCGGCTTGTCGTGCTGGCAAATCTCCATGGCGTGGGGGCAGCGATTTCGATACCGGCATCCCGTCGGCGGATGACGAAGCGAAGGGATCGTGCCTGGAACCGGCTCGAGTTTCACCTCGACGTCGATGCGCGGGATCGAGCGGACGAGCGCCCGTGTATAGGGATGAGCCGGAGAACGAAAGAGCTCGCGAACGGGTGCCGTCTCCACCAATTGGCCAGCATGCATAACAGCGACCCGCTGACAGGTCTGCGCGACGACCCCGAGATCGTGGGTGATCAGGAGGATCGCCGTGCCCGTTCTTTTGCTGAGGTCGCGGAGCAGTTCGAGGATGCGCGCGGCGATCGAAACGTCAAGGCCCGTGGTTGGCTCGTCGGCGATGAGAAGCCGCGGAGAGGTAGCGAGCGCCATCGCGATCATGACGCGCTGGCACATGCCGCCAGAAAGCTGATGCGGATATTGCTGCATGCACCGTGGGGGATCGGCCACGCCGACAAGATCGAGGAGCTCCAGCGCGCGCCGGCTCGCCGCCGCGCGCGAGCAGCCTTCGTGGATCTCAAAAAGACGGGAAATCAGCCGACCTGCAGATATGACGGGATTGAGGGCCGTACGGTACCTTTGGGGGATCATTGCGATCCGGCGTCCACGATATCTCCGCATCTCGTCCTCCGAGAGACGTAGCAGGTCGATGCCCTCGAATCGAATCGATCCGGCCAATATTCGGCCGGGACGCCGGATCATGCCGAGTACGGCGATCGCACTCACCGACTTGCCCGAGCCGGACTCACCGACGAGCCCGAGAGTTTCTCCGGCGCGCATCGTGAAGTTGACGTCGTCGAGCACCTCAACCAGCCCGCCATCAGTGTCGAAATGCACGACCAGATTTTCGACCTCGAGGAGATTTCTCATTTGCCGCGCATCCTCGGGTCCAGAAGATCGCGCAGGCCGTCGCCGACCAAATTGAAGATTAGCACCGTGACCAGAATAGCGATCCCGGGAAACAGCGACAGCCACCATTGCCCCGTAACCATCAAACTTGCGCCCTCGGAAATCATCTCACCCCACTCCGAATCGGGCGGCTGAATGCCGAGACCGATGTAGGAGAGCGCCGCGAGTGTAAGTACGGCGTAGCCCATTGCCAGGGTCGCCTGCACGATAAGGGGGGTGAAGCAATTAGGAAACAGATGGATGAAGACGATGCGCCAGGTTGGATTGCCAACGGTCTGAGCTGCCTGGGCGTACTCCATCTCGCGCTCACGCAGCATCTCCGCCCGCAACTGCCGCAGATAGACCGGAACTTGCGTGACCGCGATGACGAGAATGAGATTTGTGATGCTGCTTCCGATCGCCGCCGTCAGCCCCATCGCGAGCACGAAGGCGGGGAAGGCCATCACTGCATCCACGATCCTCATGACGATCTGATCCACCCAGCCGCCGCGAAAGCCAGAGAGGGCGCCGATGAGGGATCCGATCAGGAGCGCCAGGAGGGTCGAGACGAATGGGACGAGAAGATCGACTCGCGAGGCGATGATGATCCGGGAGAGCTCGTCGCGGCCGTAAGCGTCTGTTCCCAGCACGTGCGCCCAGCTTGGTGGCTGCAGGACGGCGTTCGCGTCCGGCTCGTTCGGATCGAAGGGCGCAATCCAAGGAGCTAGGATAGCGATGACAACGAGAAGCACGATCGTGCAGAAAGCGACGCATGAGAGCTTGTTTCGCAGTAGCCGCCGGCGGAAGGAAGCGAAGGCCGTGTCGGTAGCGGCCGGCGCATCCGCGTAAGCGGCTCTCGCGATATCGATCGTCATCCGATCCGAATCCTCGGGTCCGCGAGGCTGTAAACCAGATCGACAAGGAGGTTGACCATGATGCACATCAGAGCGACGAAGAGAACAAAGGACTGGATGGGACCCGGATCCTTGAGCATGAGGGCCTTGACCGCATAGTTGCCTATGCCCGGCCAGCCGAAGACACTTTCGACCACGGCATTGCCCGCCATCAAAAATCCGAAGACGACGCCGAGCGCGGTGACCACTGGAATAATTGCGTTGTGTAGCGCATCTCCGTATATGACGAGCCAGCGCGGCAAGCCGAAGGCCCACGCCGCCTTGATGTAGTCGGTCTCCAGAGTTTCCAGCATCGCGGCTCGTACCATCCGTGTGAGCGGTGCTATCACGCTGATGGCGAGGGTCAGGGAAGGCAACGCGAGGTGCGCGAGGCTCGATTCAAACGCGCGCCAATTGCCACTGACGAGCGAGTCGACGGTATATAGGCCGGTGATTGGAACCGGTGGACTGATCCCCGGCCCAAGTCGTCCCAACGGAGCCGGCGCGATGCCGAATAGATAGAAAAAGACATAGATGAGAATGAGCCCGCTCCAAAAGCTGGGCATTGCCACTCCCGCGACACAAAAGACCCTACCGAAGTGGTCGATGACTGTGTCGCGATGGATGGCGCAGAGCACGCCCATCGGGACGCCAAGGAGAAGGGCAAGAAGAAGACTTGCCACAGTCAGCTCGAGCGTCGCCGGCAGGCGTTGCATAAAGTCGACCAGGACGGGCCGTCCGGTCGACGAGCTCTCGCCTAGATCGCCATGGAGGAGCCCGGTCACGTAACGTTTGTATTGAACATAGACGGGCTGGTCGAGCCCCATTTTGTGCTTCATCTCCGCGACATATTGGGGAGTTGCCATGGGGCCTGCCTTCACCAAAGCGGGATTGCCCGGCAGCAGATAGGCCAGCAGAAAGCCGATCACGCTTACGCCGAAGAGCGTCGGAGCCAGCAAAGCTAGCCTGCGGACAACGAAGAACAAGAACGACATCTTATCAGCGATCCCCGCCGAACCGTGTCTCGCTTTAGGCGAACTTCATCTTGTCGAATCGCTCGAGCGAATCCCACAATTTCTCGACCCCAAGAAGTTCGGAGCGCATCACGCGCGTCCAATTATCGTACCAAAGAAGTCCCCAGACCGCGTCCTCAAGGAGGATCCTTTGCGCCTCCTTGACGCCGGCCGCCCGCTTTACCAAGTCGCCCTCTCGAATATTGTCGTCGATGAGTTTGTCGAGCGCCGGATTGGCATAGAAACCCTTGTTTGTTCCTACTGCCCTGCTGTGAAAGTTCCAGTAGAGGTGGTAAACTGGATCGTTGATCCACGACTGCCAGGACTCGATCGATAGTTCGTGATCGCCATTGGATGACAGCTGGCGGAACGCGGCATCGGTCTCCTTCTCGATGCGTACCTGGAAGCCTATCTTCTGCAATTCGCGCTGAATCCAAACCGCCGCCTGCGCGTGCGGCTCGTAGCCAACACGAACCGCGAGCTTGACAGGCGTAGGACCGGTACCCATACCGGCCTGCTGCATCAGCGATTTGGCCTTCGCGAGATCATATTTGTATGGTGAGAGTGAGCCGTCATAGCCAGGCGTCTGGCTCGGTACTGGGCTCGTCATCTGCTCACCATAGCCGTATAGGACATTCGGAATGATCGCCTGAATCGGTATCGCATAATTCACCGCCTGACGGACCTTCACGTTGTCGAAGGGCGGCTTTTTGAGATTCATGCTGACGAAGTTACAGTTGGTGTCAGGCAGCGACACCACCTTCAACCCGGGCTCGGTTTCAAGGCTCTTGAGGGTTTTCGCCGACATTGAGTTCGGCCCGATCACAATGTCGATTGCCTTCCGCTTAAGAAGCAGAATGCGATCTGCCTCGTTCGGCGTGTACTTTGCGACGACACGCTTGAAATAGGGGGCAGGACCCCAATAGCGGGGCGTTACTTCGAGTACGACCTCGACGCTGGGTTCGTTGCTGACGAGACGATAGGGGCCAAGACCAGCAGTGTTGCGCTTGAGCCAATCGGAGGCCCAGGGATCGTCGGTCGTCGCGTGGGCCTTCACCACGTCCGGGTCGAGCAGAGCGTTGTTCGATAACGCCAACACATCCAGAAGCATGGTGCTCGGCGCGGGCATGTTGATTGCGAAAGTGGTGTCGTCGCGGACCTCGAACTGATCCGGCTGCGTGACAGCCACCGCTGCTGGAAAAACCAACCGCATATACCCGGGCGATTGCAATCCGCGATCGAACAGGTATTTCACCGCCTGCGCATCGACGGGCTTGCCGCTTGGGAATTCCAGGCCCCGGCGAATCTTCACCACGAGCGTCTTGCCATCGTTCTCGTAGGCCCAACTTTCGCCTACTCCGCCGAGGAATTTGCCAGGTTTAGCCGAAAAGAGGCCAGGCCTTCCTGGCACTGCCTCGGCACCCCATCTTAGTACGGTATCGTAAATGTTGCATTGAACGATGTACGCGCCATCCGACTTGAATTGCGCCGGATCGAGTGAGTCGATGTCGGTGCCCCAGCCTACCGTCAGCGTCGAAACGTCTTGCGCTCCCGCCGAGCGCGGAAGAAGGCCTTTTGCGAGCGCCGTTCCGCCACCGAGGGCGGCCCATTTCAGCACACCGCGACGAGACTGGTCTCCAGACATGGGCGTCCTCCGCTCATCGTCGAGTATCGGCAGACTGTTTTCGCCGCAGGCAATATACGGCGGAAGTTCCACGAAAACCTCGCATCAGCGATCGTCGATAATTCTGTTTTCTCCCGTCACTTTCACGACCAATATGCTAATCCTTTGAGCAAGCTTGACAACATCGCATTCAACATAATTTTGCGGCCCCATCGACGGGCCATTCCGCCGCCACCGCATACGGCACGGCTCGTCCAGACGCCGCACCTGCGGGAGAACACAGGCGGCCAGGCCCTCAGCGCCACTCAAATCGTCACGCGCAGCACGATACCTGATCTCTCGCGGGTTCCTTTCTTGAAGGCTTGCTGACGCCCGGCCCCGGGCCCGCGGCGACGCTTGTCCATCGGGTTGGCATCCGCCTCACGACAACAGACATAGTCATGCTGCCTCGTGAGTGATAACTTCCTATTCAGAGACCCTCTCTGGCCCCCCTGAGAGTACCATTCTCAATGGCGGCCACCGACCTGACGGCGGACCCGCAGATGAATCCATCCCCTTATTTCGGCGCGGTTGGAGATAGTGGCCTCCAGGTCTTGTGGAAGGATGGTGAACGCGTCTTCTGTAGAAGAGAGAGCCAGATCAACGGTTATCGGACCGCGGTGCTGGCCGTGCTGCCCGCAGCGGAACATCCGACACCTGCCACCCTCGAGCGCCTTGCTCGCGAATACGGATTTAAGGACGAACTGGACGGGGCGTGGGCAGTGCGACCTCTCGAACTCGTCCGCGAACGCGATCGGATCATGCTCGTGCTCGAGGACACCTGCGGCGAGCCGCTGGACAGATTACTCGGGACGCCCATGGAGATGCAAAGCTGTCTGCGCATCGCCATGGCGGTCGCCGCGGCTCTCACACAAGTCCACCGGCGCGGCCTCGTCCACAAGGACATCAAGCCGGCCAATATCCTCGTGAATCCTATGACCGGAGAGGTCAAGCTTACCGGTTTCGGTATTGCGTCGCGCCTGCCGCGCGAGCGACAGGCGCCCGCGCCGCCCGAGTCGATCGCGGGCACGCTCGCCTATATGGCGCCCGAACAGACCGGACGCATGAACCGCTCGATCGACGCCCGCAGCGACCTCTACGCCCTCGGCGTCACACTTTACCAGATGTTCACCGGCTCACTGCCGTTTACCGCGACCGACCCCATGGGGTGGGTCCACTGCCACATTGCCAGAAAGCCGGTGCCACCAAGCGAGCGGCTGGCGACTGTCCCGGCTGCAGTCTCCGCCCTCATCCTGAAGCTCCTCGCCAAGACCGCGGAGGAGCGCTACCAGACCGCGGCCGGCCTGGAGTGCGACCTCCGGCGCTGCCTTGCCGCATGGGAGGCTCAGCACAGCATCGATGCCTTCCTGCTCGGCCAACAAGACACGCCCGACCGGCTTTTGATACCTGAGAAACTGTACGGCCGAGAGCGCGAGATCGCAACCTTGCTCGCTGCCTTCGACAGCGTCGTCACCAGTGGCCGGCCAAAGCTGGTGTTGGTCTCCGGCTATTCCGGCATCGGCAAGTCCGCCGTCGTCAATGAGCTGCACAAGGCGCTGGTGCCGCCGCGCGGGCTTTTCGCCTCCGGTAAGTTTGATCAGTACAAGCGCGACATCCCCTATGCGACGCTGGTGCAAGCGTTGCAGGGGCTGATCCGCCCGCTTCTCGGCAAGAGCGAGGCCGAGCTGACCGGCACGCGCCACGCGCTGCGCGAGGCGCTTGGCCCGAACGGGCGGCTCATGACAGACATTGTCCCCGAATTGAAGCTCCTCATCGGAGAGCAGCCCCCGGTCGTGGAGCTGCCGCCGCAGCAGGCACAAGGCCGTCTCCAGCTGGTGTTCCGGCGGTTTCTCGGCGTCTTTGCGCAGCCCGAACATCCGCTGGCGCTCTTTCTCGACGATCTGCAATGGCTCGACGCGGCAACGCTCGACATGCTCGCCGACCTGTTGACCCAGGCGGACGTGCAGCAGTTGCTCGTGATCGGCGCCTATCGAGATAACGAGGTCGATTCCGCTCATCCGCTGATGCGGAAGCTCGATACCATCCGCAACGAGGGAGCGTTCGTGCAGGAGATCAGTCTTGCGCCGCTCGCCCGAGAAGACCTGGGGCGCCTCATTGCGGATACGCTGAGTTGCGCGCCGGGCGATGCCGCCCCGCTAGCGCACCTGATTCACGATAAGACGGCTGGCAACCCGTTTTTCGCCATTCAGTTCATTTCTGCACTCGCCGAAGAGGACCTGCTCCGCTTCGATCATGAAGCGGCGCGCTGGTGCTGGGAGCTCGATCGCCTTCATGCCAAGGGATACACCGACAATGTGGTGGACCTTATGGTCGGGAAGTTGACCCGCCTGCCCGTCAAGACCCAAGCCGCGGTGCAGCAACTCGCCTGCCTCGGCAACGTCGCCGAGATCACGATGCTTTCGATCGTTCTCGGGAAATCGATCGAGGACGTCCATTCGGATCTCTGGGATGCCGTTCGCCTGGACCTGATCGAACACTTGGAAGGTTCGTACAAGTTCATCCACGACCGTGTCCAGGAGGCCGCCTATTCGCTCATACCGGAACGGTTGCGTGCCGAGGCGCACTTCCGCATCGGAAGGCTGCTCACAGCGCATACCCCAGCCGAAAAACGCGAAGAGGGCATCTTCGAAATCGTCAATCAGCTCAACCGCGGCGCCGCGTTGATCACAGCGCGCGACGAGCGTGAGCAGCTGGCCGAACTCAATCTGCTCGCGGGCAAGCGCGCTAGAGCGACGACTGCCTACGCCTCGGCGCTCAGCTATCTGACTGCCGGTGAGGCCATGTTGCCGGAGAACTCGTGGGAATGTCGGCACGAGCTCACCTTTGCGCTGGCGCTGCACCGGGGCGAATGCGAGTTCCTCACCGGTGGGCTCGGTGACGCGGAGCAGCGCCTTACGGCGCTGTCATGCCGCGCCGCAAATACGGTGGAACGAGCGACGGTCGCGTGCCTGCGCGCAGATCTGTACACCACCCTCGATCAGGGCAGCCGCGCGATTGCTGTCGGTCTCGACTACCTCCGGCATCTGGGCATAGACTGGTCAGCCCACCCGACGCAAGAGGAAGCGCGCCACGAATACGAGCGGATCTGGTCGCAACTCGGGGACCGTACGATCGAGTCTCTGGTCGAGCTGCCTTTGATGAGCGACCCGGCATCGCTTGCGACGCTGGACGTTCTCGCCAAGATCGGGCCACCGGCGTTCTATACGGATGCGAACCTGCTGGGGCTGATCGCCTGCCGAGCGGTCAATCTCAGCCTCGAGCGCGGCAACTGCGACGCTTCGTGCAGCGCCTATGTATGGTTGTCCATGATTGCCGGCCCAATCTTCGGCGACTATCGGGCCATCGTATATCGCTTCGGTCAGTTCGGCTGTGACCTGGTCGAAGGACGCGGACTGACGCGCTTCCAGGCCAGAACCTATATGGACTTTGGAAATAGCGTTCTGCCGTGGACGAGACATGTCCGGGCGGGCCGTGATCTGGTGCGCCGCGCGTTCGAGGCGGCAAACAAGGTCGGCGATCTCACTTGCGCCGCCTCCTGCTGCAACCAAATGAACACGAACTTTCTCGTCGCGGGCGATCCGCTTGCCGAGGCGGAACGCGAAGGCGCGCATGGCCTGGCGTTCGTGCAAAAGGTAGGATTCGGGACTGTAGTTGACGTTATTGCCACACAATTGGGAGTGATCCGGACGCTGCGCGGCTTGACGCCAACATTCGGATCCTTGAACGATGAGCAGTTTGATGAGGCTCGGATCGAGAGCCGGTTTTCAGAAAATCCGGAATTGGCGATTGCTGAGTGCTGGTATTGGATCCGGAAGCTGCAGGCGCGCTTCTTTGCTGGCGACTACGCGTCGGCCCTCGAGGCCTCGTCGAGAGCGCATCGGTTGTTGTGGACATCGTCCTCCATGCTCGAAACCGCAGAATATCACTTTTACTGCGCGCTGTCTCAGGCCGCCTCCTGCAATTCCGCGACAGCTGGCGAGCGGCGCCAGCACATAGACGCGATCGCTGCGCATCACAAGCAGCTCCAGCTCTGGGCGGCGAATTGCCCAGAAAATTTCGAGAGCCCCAACGCGCTAGTCGGCGCCGAGCTTGCTCGCCTCGACGGGCGAGACGTCGACGCAATGCGCCTCTACGAACAGGCCATCCGTTCGGCTCGCGCCAACGGGCTCATTCACAATGAGGCACTAGCCTACGAATTGGCGGCGCGCTTCTACACGGCGCGTCAATTCGACGAATTTGCGCAAGTTTATCTGCGGAACGCCCGCCACAGCTATCTGCGCTGGGGAGCTGATGGGAAGGTGCGGCAACTCGATGAGATGCACCCACACCTCAGGGAGGAAGAACCAGCGCCTGCACCGACGAGTACGATCGGGGCGCCGGTCGAGCACCTCGACCTCGCGATCGTGATCAAGGTGTCGCAGGCCGTCTCAAGCGAGATCGTCCTGGAAACGCTGATAGACACTTTGATGCGCACGGCCATTGAGCAGGCTGGTGCCGAGCGAGGACTGTTGATTGTTGCCCACGGGGCTGAAGCGCGGATCGCGGCCGAAGCCACGACTGGCGGCGACACAGTCGTCGTCGAGCTGCGCGACCAGCCGGTGACCGCGGCGGTGCTGCCGGAGTCGGTGCTCTATTACGTCATGCGTACCCGCGAGAGCGTCATTCTCGATGACGCCGCCGCCGCTCAGCCCCCGTTCGCCGCGGATCTCTACCTCCTTCAGCGCCGGGCGCGGTCCGTTCTCTGCGTGCCGCTGGTGAAGCAGTCCAAGCTGATCGGAGTGCTCTATCTTGAGAACAATTTGGCATCGCACGTGTTCACGCCCGCCCGGATCTCGCTGCTGGAACTGCTGGCATCGCAAGCGGCGATCTCGCTGGAGAACGCCCGTCTGTTCAACGATCTCCAGGAGCGCGAGGCCAAGATCCGGCGACTGGTCGATTCGAACATCGTCGGGATCGTGTTCTGGGATGTTGACGGCCGGATCATCGATGCCAACCAGGCCTTTCTCGATATGGTCGGATATGCCCGAGAAGATCTCGTTTCGGGTCGGCTGCGATGGACGAAACTGAGCCCGGCCGAATGGCGCGACGCCGACGACCAAATTATCGCAGAACTAAAGACGTTAGGGACCCTTCAACCGCGTGAGAAAGAATACTTTCGTAAAGACGGCAGCCGCGTGCCGGTTCTGGTCGCCCGCGCGCTTTTCGAGTGGAAACCTGACGAAGGAGTTTCCTTTGTCGTCGACATGACCGACCGCAAGCGGGCGGAAGAGAGGCTGCGCGCCAGCGAACAGCGCCTCCTCGATGCCCAGATGGAACTCGCACACGTAACGCGCGTGACGACGCTGGGCGAACTGACGGCTTCCATCGCCCACGAAGTTAACCAGCCGCTCGCCGGCGTCGTTACCAACGCCGAGGCCTGTCTACGCTGGCTCGATCGCGGAACTCCCGACCTGAACAAAGTACGCCGCTCAGTGGAATGGATAATAGACGACGGCAATCGGGCAACTGAAGTGATCGGGCGCGTGCGCGCGCTCGCGAAAAAAACTCACATTGAGAAGGCGCCTCTCGACATTAATAATGTCGTCAGGGAAGTGATTGCGCTCGTGCATGGTGAGTTGAGCAGGCACACGGTGTCCCTGCGAATGGAGTTGGCACCGGCCCTACCTATAATGCGTGGTGATCGGATTCAACTGCAGCAGGTGATTATTAACCTGGTGATGAATGGCACTGAAGCAATGCAATCGATCGCGGATCGACCGCGCGAACTGATTATCCAATCCCGCCTGGACGAAACACAGCAAGTGCTCGTAAGTGTGACAGATTGCGGCGTCGGGATCCGCGCCGAGGATGCGGATCGGCTGTTCGACCCCTTCTTCACCACCAAAGCCAGCGGCATGGGCATGGGGCTCTCGATCTGCCGCACAATTGTTGAAGCACACGAGGGACGACTGTGGGCCACGACAAACGTACCACACGGTGCCACGTTTCAGCTCACACTGCCGGTGAATGCAGACCCTGCGTCGTAAGGTTGCGTCGGCAAGGCCGTTAGAACAGGCGGCCCGGCCGCGAGTTCCGCTCTGGGTCTTGGCCGTGTAAAAACGCAGCGCCGCGCAAATTGCAGAGAAAGGTGCTCCTTCCGAAGCCTACTACGGGAGCGTGAGGAGCATATTGAACTGCGGCGCCGCTGCATGTGAGAAGCCGATTCTCCGCGCTTCGCGAGATTTCTCGTTTTCACACAGCCAGGATCGTCTTCGGAACTGGACCTGCGTAATCGCGAGGTCCGCTTTGCTCCCATCAACTGACCTGGTCAGTCTGGCCGTCAGATCTGAAACGTGCCCAACAGGAGACTCGTCCCCCGCAGTAAGCGTTATTGTTGCCCGGCCGACACGTTAGGGCCGAAATGGCCGCCGCACGGCAACGGCGTGCCTCGCATTAGGCACAACCAGACCCTTTCAATGTTTTCATCTGTTCTAACCGGATCGAGAAAATCAGAACGGCGTCGGACTGGTTGAGCCGGGCAGCGGCGCTGCCCGCGCAATTGTGCGCGAATGCCGTTCCGCAGCGATTGACCCTGTAACGCGCGTTTCAAGCCGAGTTGAGTTTGTTGAATCGGAATTTAATGGGGACGGGCACGCGGTCTCCCTAGATCCAACACCAGGTATCCACATCGGATGCTGCAAGCAGATAGCTCGCGGTCAGACAGCGCGCACGCCTCACGAGGCGTGATCAATTCGTGTTGTCCCACGCGGGGTCTGCAATCGATCCATATGGGAGAAACGAAAATGATTTCATTCAAAGCTCTCGCCGCGGCCGTGCTGCTGGCCGCGACCGCAGCGACGCCGGCATTCGCGCATGCTCCTGGGGGTGCGCTGGTGCCAGGCGGTGTGAGCAGCAGCGACCACTCCCTGTATATCAAGAATCTACAGGACTCCGGGTATAATCCGAAGAACGACTTCAATCCGGACGGGACCATAAGGGCCGCCATCCAGGAGCCGGGCGCGTTTGCGTTCTATTATCCCAATCTGGACGTTCTGAATGGAGGCGCGCCAACGCCTGCTGCCAGGGCTTCCCCCGACTGGCCCGCGTTGAAGGGCGCGTGTGCGTCGGCCGGGGGCGGCATCTCTTACTGCGGCGACCGCTACGACTCATATGCTTCCGCGCCCGACGCATTCCCGAATCATCATGCCCGCCGTCATCATCGATCGTGACTCGACCGTGCGGTACAGCGCAGTGCGCGGTCCAACCGACGCGTGGCGCTGTAGCGCAAGGGCGGGACTCATCAGGAAGCGATGGCGACTCTCCCTTCGATCTCGGCTGCTCCCCCCAGATCCCGAAATGAACATGCAGACCCGGTAGCCCAGGTCCGCCCTGGGGTCAGATAGAGAAGAACTCGCTGCTAGCCATGTCCGTGTTACCCGCTGAGAGCGGACATCGCTCAATGCACTCGGCACGTCGCAAAGGTGCCAGACAGGCCTCAACCATCGCGTTAGCGCCGAGCGCTCACCGCCGCTGCAAAGCGTCCTAATAAGCCGGGACAGTGCCGGGCGGTTTGTCTAGCGCTGCGGCCAACGCCGATACTCTTCACAGCCCGCCCCGCAGATCGCCGCGATCCCACTCAAATGATACTGCGCTTGATCGCGCTTGCCCTGCTCATCCGCCACAGACCGTAGTTGCGAGATCAGCACATGGTTCGGATCTGCTTTCAGGGCGCGCACGTATCAGCTTGCGAAAGCTTGTAGTCACCGGGCTTGCGATAGAGATTGGCGACACCTGCGTTGTCGTCATGGCCGAGCGCCTTTAGCTGCCCAATCACGAAAGCACAGTGTTGCGGTCATAGATCGTCGCGTGAGCGCCGCGGTACTTATGAGCGAATGCCTCCGAACAAGACCAGTGAGCGAACGCAGTCCCCGCAGACCGATTAGGTCGAGTGCGCCGAACTGATTTACCAGGAAGTCCATAAACATACTTTCTTCCGAATTGGCATTCTCTACCTCCGCGAGTAGCTTTGCGGGTATCGAATCAGGGACAAGCGCAGCTATTCCGGAGAGAAACGGCTCTCGTGATATCAATCCCTTCGCCACTAGGTTGGTTGCTGCGGCTTCTGAAGGATTGCGATTTCGCGATAGAGACTCTTCTCGCTCGGTAGCTGGACAAACTGATCGGAAGGTTATGGAACTTGCAACAGGCGAAATGAGCGCTTCACCTCATTAGGCATGGATGCTCGATGCAAGAGAAACGGATAAAGCAAATAGAAATCCAAAATGCAGAGCTTCTCGATGATCAGCGCATCATCCTTTTTTAAAGGCTAGGAGTCGCAAGAAGCGGAAGCTGCAATGGTAAGCATCGAAAGACGGACGCCAAAGTCGCAGATTGCTCGGCAATGTCGAGACCCTGCTGGGGCTGATGCATCGCACCTCGGGGGAAGGTGCGATATCGTTTCAACCCACCACCCTCGTTCGCGTTCCTAACGGCCGAGCCGATGCTCTACCCACTTTCGGCTGCGGCCGACCTTCCTGACCGCCTTCTTCGCCGCAACCTGTCGACCGCCTAGTCTTCTTCGCCGTGTAGCGCACCTCGTAGGCCTGCCCGCCGGCGACCGGCGCCCAGACGACGAATTTGCGCATCTCATGCTGACGCTTGAATGGGGTTAGCCTTGGACGCCGATCGAGGTCAAATGGCGCGCCTGTTCACAGGCTGATCGGTGCTCCTAGCATCTTCTTGCCCGGGGAATATCCAATCGGCGGTGACGACGAGGCAAGGTCATGGTCGGGACCCCTAGGGATTAATTACAACAGCCAGACTTAGATGGATCGTTGTAGCTCGGGGTATCGTCGTAGTGGACCAGCGAACGAGGCGCTGCGTAGGCCCCGCCTGGATGGGCATGTCGCGCTTTAGCGTGATCCACCGGCGCGGCACTGGCAGAAGCAGAGAGGGTGATCAACAGGATTAAGACAAAAGACGTACGCATCGCATTGCTCCCATGAACCTACCGCCCGGAAGGGATGACTCGGCACCCTTCTGTTGTGGGTTCGCAAGCCGCCGATACCCATTAAATTCTGTTTTAAAGAGCCCGCCTCAGTTTCGCTTTGAATAAGGCACGCCTATTTTGGGGTTCCGATCGCGCCGGACCGGCCCCTATCCGCCGGTAAAGTGAGCTGCAAGATGGCGTCCTGGGCCGCGCGCACCTGCCCGCTGGCAGTCGACCCCCATACGCCAGGATGACCGCACGGCAGATCGCAACCTACCGGCCTTCGTGGTGAAAAAGTGCGCCGAAGGGTGGCGCCTTCGCAAAAGTCCGCTATGCGTCAACAAGGACAAAAATCCGCGTCACAACGAAATGAAGCGATGTGCCATTTCCGGAAGTCAGTTGGTCTCGATCACTTCATCG
>Ga0268265_10002182_pt1 | contig 15130 bp, 12 predicted proteins | sample KBSSwiS52_FD_190355 | JGI IMG/M metagenome (GOLD analysis project Ga0268265, IMG submission 190355) | Switchgrass rhizosphere microbial communities from Kellogg Biological Station, Michigan, USA - KBS Switchgrass S5-2 (SPAdes) (version 2) | ecosystem: Host-associated > Plants > Roots >... | reverse complement strand
CGGCCGTCTCACCGCGCACACCCACACCTAGATCGTTCACCACGACCGTGGCGCCCTGGCTAGCGAGCTCCAGACAGTGGGCCCGTCCGATCCCACGGCCACCGCCCGTCACGATGACGACCCGCCCATCGAGCATCCGCTTCCCCTGTGCCTGCACCCGTCGGCTCCCTCGTCGGATCGACCGCCAGACCGGCGTGGCCCGCATCCTGGACCAAGCCGTCGTCCGACCCTAAGCTGACTTGACATATTCGTCAAACATCGTTCTGATGGAAGCCACTGAACCGCCATGGGCGGCGCCGCTGTGCATGGTGGGTAAGGATCGGGAACCAACTTGACGTCCCAGCCGACCCACTCGCTGGGAACGCGTCGCCGGGCTCAGGTAACGCCCGTCGGCGTCCAGCCTTCGCCTGCGGCCAGTGCGGCCACCGGCGAATGATTCCGCCAGCGTGCCAGCAGCCCGCCGACCTCCGACCACCGCCGAGGAGACCGCCGATGCCGAGCGAACCGGACGACAGCGGGATGGACCAGTTCGTCGCCGAGGCACGCGCCTTCCTCGACGCGAACGCCACCCGCGCCCACACCAGCGACGAGGTCGTCTGGGGCGAGGGCGAGGACCGGATCACCTACTTCAGCACCGATCCCCCGGAGGTCGAGGCCGCGAAGGTGGCCGCGGCGAAGGCATGGCAGAAGGTCCGCTACGACAACGGCTTCGGGTGGATCACCGGCCCGTCCGAGTTCGGCGGCCGGAGCCTGTCCAGCCTCCACGACCTCGTCTACGACGGCCTCGAGGCCGAGTACGACGTCCCGGACACCGCGGTGCTCTCCCTGATCGGGCTCGGGATGATCGGGCCGACGATCCTGGCGCACGGCACCGAGGAGCTCAAGCGGCGCTACCTGCCGGCGATGTATGCCGGCGACGTCATCGCCTGCCAGCTGTTCAGCGAGCCGGGCGCCGGCTCCGACCTCGCCGGCCTCACCACCCGGGCGGTCCGTGACGGCGACGGCTGGCTTCTCGAGGGGCAGAAGGTCTGGACGTCGGTCGCGCACCACGCGGCGATCGGTCTGGCGCTGTGCCGCACCGATCCGGACAAGCCCAAGCACAAGGGCATCACCGCCTTCGTCGTCGACATGTCCGCGCCCGGCGTCGACATCCGCCCGCTGCGGCAGATGACCGGCGGCGCCGAGTTCAACGAGGTGTTCCTGACCGATGTGCGCGTCCCCGACGACCACCGGCTCGGCCCGGTCGACGGCGGGTGGGGGGTCGCGCTGACCACCCTGATGAACGAGCGGGCCAGCGTCGGCGGCGAGGGCGCCGGGGCCGCGGGACGGGCGGTCGGTCTGCCGTTCCTGACCGAGTTGCTGCGCGCCAACGGCCGTCTTGACGACGCGGCGGCGCGCCGCCGGCTCGCGGAGCTCTACGCCGACCAGGCTGCCACCGAGTACCTCAACCACCAGGCACTGCGCCGGTTCCGCGCCGGCCGGCAGCCCGGCCCCGAGGCGAGCGTCTCCAAGCTCATGTACGCCCAGAACCTCACCCGCGGCGCCCACCTCGCCGCCGAGATCGTCGGCCCGCGACTGGTCGCCGACACCGGCGAGTGGGGCACGTTCTCCTGGACGGAGCTGCTGCTCGCCACCCCCGCGCTGCGCATCCTCGGCGGCACGGAGGAGATCATGAAGAACATTCTCGCGGAACGGGTCCTCGGCCTGCCCAAGGAGCCCAGCATCGACACCAAGTCGCCGTTCCGCGAGCTGCGTCGATTGGGAAGGGCCGAAGCATGAGCACCGGCACGGGCACGACGGCGGACGCCAACACGACGCGGGCGGAGGCCAGCGACGCGGAGCTGACCGAGCTGCGCACCTCGGTGCGCGACTTCCTGGCCAGCAAGGCCGACGAGGCAGCGGTACGCGCCGCCGTCGATTCCGAACGCGGCTACGACGACAAGGTTTGGGCCCAGATCGCCGCGGAGCTGGGGCTGCCGGCGCTGGCGCTGCCGACCGCCTACGGCGGCGACGGCTACGGCCTGGTGGAGCTGTCCGTCGTGCTCGGCGAGATGGGCCGGGTGCTGCTGCCCTCGCCGTTCTTCTCCACCGTCGTGCTCGCGGCGACGGCGATCGTCGCCTCCGGCGACACAGCCGCCGCCGAGCGCCTGCTACCCGGCATCGCCGCCGGCACGACGACGGCCACGTTCACCGTCCCCGGCCGGGCCGGGTCCTGGGAGCCGGACGCGGGCACGCTCGGCGTCCATGTCACCGGCTCCGGCTCCGGCACGGAGGTCGTCCTCGAGGGCACCGCGCCGCTGGTCGTTGAGGGCGGCACCGCTGACGTGGTACTGATCGTCGCCGACAGCCCGGCAGGACCCACGCTCTACGAGGTCGACCTGACGACCGCCGGGGCCACCCGGACGACGCTGCGCGGCCTCGACTTGACCCGCCGGATCGCCCGAATGGACTTCTGGGACGTACCGGCCCGCCTCGTCGGCGAGCCGGGCGGGGCGGCCCCCGTCGTCGCCCGGGTCCTTGACGTCGCGACCACGGCCCTGGCCGCCGAGCAGGTGGGCGGGGCCCGCGCGTGCCTGGAGACGGCCACGGCCTACGCCAAGGAGCGCATGCAGTTCGGCCGGCCGATCGGCTCCTTCCAGGCCGTCAAGCACAAGTGCGCGGACATGCTCACCCGAGTCCAGGTCGCCGACGCGGCGGCGACCGAGGCCGCCCGGGCGGTCGACGGCGTGCCGGCCTCGCCGGACCCGGGCGTGGCCGCCGCCGTCGCCCACGCCGTCTGCTCCGAGGCGTTCATGGCCGTCGCCGCCGAGAACATCCAGGTTCACGGCGGCATCGGCTTCACCTGGGAGCACCCTGCCCACCTCTACTACCGCCGGGCCAAGGCCTCCCAACTCCTGTTCGGGGGTCCAGCCGTCTACTACGAACGGCTCCTGCATCGCGCCGGCGTGTGACCGCTCAGGACGGAGTGGTTCGAGACGGGGAGGTACACAGCTCGTGACGGTCCGGCTCAGTGGCATCAAGGTTCTGGAGTTCTCCGAGCACGGGTTCGCACCATCGGCCGCGGCCGCGCTCACCGACTTCGGCGCCGACGTGATCAAGATCGAGCGCCTGGACGGCGACCCAATGCGGCTCGTCCATACCAACCGGCTCGTGCCGGACGCGGACGGGGTCGAGTTCAGCTTCGAGCTGGTCAACCGCAACAAGCGGGGGGATCGCGCTCGACGTCCAGACGCCGGCCGGCAGACAGGTGTTCGAACGGCTCGTCGGCTGGGCGGACGTCTACATCACCAACCAGCTGCCCCGAGTCCGCCGCAAGTTACGGACAGAGCCCGCCGATCTGTTCGCCGTCAGCCCTCGGTTGGTCTACGCGAAAGGCCACGGCCAGGGGCAGGCCGGCCCTGATGCCGAGGCAGGCGGATATGACGGTGTTTCGTACTGGGCCAGGGGCGCCGTCGCGCACCTGCTGACCTCCGCCGATGCCGACGAGCCGATCACTCAGCGCCCCGCGATCGGTGACATCCCGGCGGGAATGTTCCTCGCCGGCGCGATCTGCGCGGGGCTGGTGCACATGCTGCGCACCGGCACCGGCGTGGTCGTCGACACCGCGCTGCTGCACGCCGCCGCTTGGACCCTCGGCCCCGACCTCGCCTACGCCTCGCTGACCGGCGACCAGATACCGATGACGGGATCCGGCCCCCGCAGCCCGCTGACCTATCCCTACCGAACATCCGACCGACGGTTCGTCAACCTGATGATGCTGGACGAGGCTCGTTACTGGGCGCAGGCGTGCCGGGCGGTCGGCCTGCCAGAACTGATCGACACCTACCCCGACGCGGCGGCTCGCCGTATTGACTGGCCGGCGCTGCGTGAACGCTTCCGTGCCGCCATCGCCGGTTCACCCGCGCAGGTCTGGAGCAACGGTTGCGCGCCGAGGACTGCATCTTCGCGGTCTACGCCGCGCCGCCGGAGGTCGTCACCGACCCGGACGTCGTCGCGAACGGCTATCTGATGACGGCGACACCACGCAGGTCCGCGTCCAGGATCACTTCGGCACCTCTTCCCGACTGATGATCGTCTGCAGGACCTCCGACGAGCCGCCGCGGATGGTGGTGCCGGGCACGGCGGCCAACCCCTCGGCGAACAGCCGGCGGTCGTCGGCATCCGCGCCGCAGACGTCGAACACGTAGCGGGCCGTCTCGACGACGGCCTTCTCGAAGGCGGTGCCGAGCAGCTTCGACTCGGCGGCGAGGCGCACCGGCGCCTCGCCGGCGTCGATCGCGAGGGCGAGCTGGACGCCCAGCTCGCGCAGCCCGGCGAGGCGGGCTGCGAGCGCCCCGACCCGCTCGGTCACGCCCCGGTCCGGGGCGCGCCGGGCGGCCCGGACCACCGCGCCGAACAGCGGGTAGGTGGACAGGAACCGCTCGGCGCCGCCGCGTTCGAACGCGAGCTGCTCGGTGACCTGCTTCCAGCCGGCACCGACGGCGCCGAGCACCCGCCCGTCGGGGACGAGCACCGCGTCGAAGACGACCTCGTTGAAATGGTGCTCCCCGACCAGGTCGACGATCGGGCGGACGGTGATGCCCGGGGTGTCCCTGTCGACGAGGAACTCGGTGAGCCCGGCATGACGGGCGGCACCGGTGCTCGCCGGCTCACCGGTACGCGCGAGCACGTAGAGGTGCGTGGCGATGTGCGCGGACGTTGTCCAGATCTTGGTACCCGTGATCAACCAGCCGCCGTCGACCTGCGCCGCCCGGGTACGCACCGCCGCGAGGTCCGAGCCGGCCTCGGTCTCGCTCAGCCCCAGTCCGAAGACCAACTCGCCGCGACAGATCGCCGGTAGGAACTCCGCACGCAGCTCTTCCGTGCCGTGACGCAGGATCGACGGGCCGATCTGACGGTCGGCCGTCCAGTGGCCCATCACCGGAGCGCCGACGCGCAGCAGCTCCTCGGTGACGACGAAGCGCTCCACGTTGGACCGAGCTCCGCCGCCATACTCACGTGGCCACGTCATCCCGATCCAGCCACGCTCGCCCAGCTGCCGGCTGAACTTGGGGTCGTACGCCCGCATCCAGCTGTCACAGCGCGCCGGCACGCCGACGGCCGCGACGAACTCACAAACCTCCCGGCGCAGCGTGTCGAGCCCGTCGGCGTCAACTGTCATCCGTCTCCTCCGGGCACACCGACTGGTCATCTGGCCAGAGTTGCCGACCAGCGGTGACCATATTTGACGAAAGCGTCAGAAGCATATGTTCGCTCTCTGAGCCGGTCAAGTGCGCCGGCACGGAGCCCTTCGCGGTGCGGCCCCTGCCCGCCACGCCACGCTCAGCGGCGTCATCGGCACCACCCCATCCGGCGGCTGCCACCTCCCACCAGGCCCCAGCGATCCGGCCCACTCCCCTTTCCATGGCACCTTCTCTGACATTTCTGTCAGAAATGCTGTACCGAGCGTCGCGGGACACGCGTCCGCCGGCGTGTGGTGCGGCGCACTGCCCAGTGCTGTGGTGATCGACAGCCGGAAGGCGTGGCCGGAGCGGTGTGCCGCGCCCGGCTGGCATTTCCCGTGGGCGCAACAGCGTCCTGGGGATGAGGCCGGGCCGGAGCCGCGGCGCGAATCAGGAGGCGGCTCTCGCGAGTAGTGTCGATGCCGCGACCCGACAAAGGAGGAACCGGTGTCTGCCGACCAGCACACCAGGGGAGGGCCGTCGGGCAGCGACGCTGCGGGGGACGACGGCCAGGTCGGTGACCGCCGTCCTTCTCAGGGGGCGGTCGGCCGGCAGTTGCGGCTCCCGAAGATGGCCGAGCTCCTCGCTTCCGACCTGCGTCGACGGATCATCCGGGGTGAACTGCCCGAGGGCCAGGCGCTGCCGTCCGAGGTGGTGATGCTGGCGCAGTTCGGTGTGTCTCGATCGACGCTGCGAGAGGCCTTCCGGATCCTGGAGGCGGAGTCGCTGATCACGGTTCGCGGCGGTCCTGGCGGTGGTGCGCGGGTACTAAGGCCCAGCGTCGAGGTCGCGGTCCGCTACGCCGGGCTGGTGCTTGAGCACCGCGGCACCACCCTCCAGGACGTCTGGGAGGCCCGCCTGTTTCTGGAGCCGCCCGCTGCCGGCATGCTCGCCCGCCAACGGACCAGGGCGGACCTGCACACGCTGCGGGACGCGCTCTCCGAGCACGACGCCGCCAGCGAGCCGGTCGAGGCCATCCGCCTGCACAACGACTTTCATCTCATGATCGCCCGGCTGGCCGGCAACTACACACTCACCCTCCTGATCAGGATGCTCTCCGAGATCATCGAACGGACCACCTGGCCGCGGCTCGAACCGACCATCGGCAGCCCTGCCCAGGAAGAGGCGGAGCGCAGCACGGTGAAGGTGCACCGGGCTCTCGTCGACCTGATCGAGGCGAAGGACGCCGCAGGCGCCGAGGACCTCTGGCACCGCCACCTACGGGCAGCCAGCGCCTACCTGTGGCAAGGCGACGGCAAGGCCGTCCCCGTCAGCCTTTTCGGCTGACCGACCGGCCGACGCGCAGGGCGCCGATGTCAGACCAGGTCGGACGCGCCCCGACCACTACCTCGGGGACCCCTCCCTGAAGCCGGAGCTGCGCCGCCGTCCCGAGACCCGTGTCCGCCTGACCGACTGCCCTCGCGGCCGCCCAGGCGCCTCACCCCTGACCGGCGCCGGGTGGTCGCGGCGGGGCAGGGCTCAATCTCGCGCCGCCGACGCCGCGTCAGCCTGTCGCGGCCCCGGTCCAGTAGGTGTCGCGCAGCGGCTTCTTGTAGAGCTTGCCGTTGTCGAGGCGGGGCAGTTGGGCGACGAAGTCGATGGAGCGGGGACATTTGAACGGGGCGAGGCGGGTGCGGCAGTGCGCCAGCAGGCGGGCGGCGAGCTCGTCGCCCGCCGTCGCGATGTCGACCGGCTGGACGACGGCCTTCACCTGCTCGCCCAGATCGGGGTGGGGCACGCCGAAGACGGCGACGTCGATGACCTCGTCGTGGCCGACCAGCACGTCCTCGATCTCGCGTGGGTAGATGTTGACGCCGCCGGCTATGATCGTGAAGTCGCGGCGGTCGCTGAGGTACAGGTAGCCGTCGTGGTCGACATGGCCGATGTCGCCGAGGGTGAGCCAGCCGGGATGCCTGGGGTGGCGTATCGCCGCAGTACGACTCGCGTCGTTGTGGTACTCGAACCGGGCGCCTGCCATCTCGAGGTAGACCGTGCCGACCTCGTCGGGGCCAAGCTCCTCGCCGGTGTCGTCGGCGCAGATGTGCAGCGTGCAGCCCTGGGGCCGGCCGACGGAGCCGGGGTGCGCCAGCCACTCCTGACTGCTGATGATCGTCGTGCCGATGTTCTCCGAGCCCGAGTAGACCTCCATGATGATCGGCCCCCACCAGTCGATCATCATGCGCTTGACGTCAACCGGGCAAGGCGCCGCGGCATGGACGGCGACCCGCATGCTCGACAGGTCGTAGCGGGCGCGCGCCTCGGGCGCCAGCTTGAGCATCCGGACGAACATCGTCGGCACCCACTGGGCGGACGTCACCCGATGCTCCTCGACGGCCCGTAGCGCCAGCTCCGCATCGAACCGAGGCAGAACCACCACCGTCCCGCCGGTGCAGTGCACCAGGGTGGACACCCGTAGCGGGGCGGCGTGGTAAAGCGGGGCGGGAGATAGGTAGACGGTGTCTGGTGTCAGCCCGAACAGCGCCCGGCCGGCGGGCAGCAGCTCGGCGTCGCCCTCGGTAACCGGGTGAGGGGGCAGCGGGAAGCGGATGCCCTTCGGGCGGCCGGTGGTGCCGGAGCTGTAGAGCATGAAGGTGCCGCGTACCTCGTGCTCCAGCGGCTCGGCCGGGTAGTCGGCGGTCGCGACGTCGAGGTCCTCGTGGTGCTCGCTGGTCCCGTCCACCATGAGCCGCCGTTCGACGCCAGGGGTGAGCGGCACGAGTTGCTCGGCGATGTCGGCGAGCGCGCGAGTGGTGACGACGACGCGCGCGCCGCTGTCGTTGACCAGATAGGCGGCCTCGGGCGCGGTGAGGTGCGAGTTGACCGGGGTGACGTACAGGCCGGCGTTGAGGCCGGCCCAGACGATCTCGAAGTAGCGCAGGTGGTTCTCGGCGAGGACGACGTAGCGGTCGCCGGGGCGTAAGCCGGTGTCGACCAGCAGCCGGGACAGCCGGTTCGCGCCGGCGACCAGCTCGGCATAAGTCTGGCTGGCGCCAGGGCCGTCGGCGCCCGCCAGGATGACGGCCGGTTTGTCAGGTGTCGCCGTCGCGAAGTCGGCTGGATACACGGAAGCCTCCCGATGTGCTGTCGTTCGGACATGCCGTTGGGTTCGCGCTCGCGCTGCGCCCGCTGTAGCTGCTGGCGCCATGTGGTCACCACGGGGCGGGTGGTGTCGGCGACGAGAGGGGCTGTCTCGTCGCCGACACCACCGGCCGGCTTGTGTGCTGCGCCGCCGACGGCGGTCCGTCAGCGGGGCATGCCCAGAACACGCTCGGCGAGGATGTTTTTCATGATCTCGGTGGTGCCTCCGGCGATCGTCGAGGAGCGCGACATCAGGTAGTCGCGCTGGGCCCGCCGGCCGGTCGTGGTCAGCACACCGTCGAGGCCGAGCGCGAACCGCTGGCTGTCGCCCTGCCGCTGCATCGCGCGCGACCAGAGCAGCTTGATGACCGAGTGCTCGGCTCCCGGCGCGCCGCCCTCGACGATCCGGCCGAGCGCGCGGCTGCCGAGCAGGCCGACGAGGCGTGCCTCGACGAGGCGGTCGGTGAGCGCGAGCCGCGTGGCCGCCGAGGTCAGTTGGTCGCGCCGATCTCCTTGAACGCGACGATCTGGTCCCAGTCGTAGCCGAGCTCGAGCAGGATCTCCTCGGTGTGCTGGCCGTGCTCGGGAGCCGCGGTGAGCTCGAGAGGCTGCTCGTCGAACTGCACCGGGCTCGCGGCCACGGAGAAGGTGCCGCCGTTGCCGTCGGTGATGGACGGCAGATAGCCGTTGGCCTTGACCTGCGGGTCGTCGCGCAGCTCCGGGGCTGTTCTGAAGGCGTCCCAGACACCCTCGAAGTCCGCGAGGGCCTTCTCCCAGTGCGCGAGCGGCTGGGCCTCGAACGTGGCGCGCAGGATCGCGATGCACTCGCGCCTGTTCTGGAAGCGCACCGCCGCGTTGGCGAACTTCGGGTCTTCGATCAGGTCGGGGCGCTCGATCCGCCGGCAGAGCTCGGCCCAGAAGCGGTCGGCCTGCAGCAGCACCAGGGCGAGGAAGCGGCCGTCGGCGGTGCGGTAGATACTGGCGGCCGGGTTGGCCATCTCCTCCAGGTTGAACTTGGGGATCGGCTGGCCGGTGATGCCGGCGCCGACGATGTCCTGCGCCAACTGCCATATAGCGGCGCCCAGCAGCGAGACGTCGACGACGGACGGCACGCCCGTGCGCTCGCGCTTGAACAGCGCGGCGACGATGCCCGCGGCGAGCGCGAACCCGCCGAACACGTCGCCGAAGGCCGGGCGCTGTATCGGGGGCCACTCACCGTCGCGAGTGATCAGGGAGTCACCGATGCCTCCGCGGGCCCAGTAGGCCGCGAGGTCGAAGCCCCCACGGCCCGCCTGCTCACCGCGCGGGCCATAGCCGTTGCCACGCGCGTAGATGACCTTCGGGTTCCAGGCGCGGACGTCCTCGACGTCGATGCCAGCGCGAGCGCGTGAGGCGGGGAGGAGGTTCGTGACGAAGACGTCAGACTGCTCGACGAGCTTCCTTAACACCTCGCGGCCGGCGTCGCTGGCGATGTCGAGCCCGAGACTGCGCTTGCCCCGGTTGGGCTGCTCGATGAAGTGGTTCACGGACCCCGCGCCCGCGACGACACCCGAGCTGACCAGGCCACGCTGCGGGTCGCCGGTCACCGGGTGCTCGATCTTGATCACGTCGGCGCCCCAGTCGGCGAGCGTCGCACCGGACGACGGGACAAACGACCATGAGGCGACCTCGACCACCCGAACGCCCTCGAGGATGTCCTGTTTCATCCGATCATCTCCTGTGCCTGATTGTAGGCGACATGATCGTCAAATTTAGTGTACGACGGTCTCCTTGACAACAGGTGGAAGCCTCTGGGTGCCCTGGCGGCCACCTCAATGAGCCTGAACGGCGTCGCCGTCAGATCTTGAGGGCTGGTGGGCTGGCAAGTTCATATCGGGGTCGTGCGCGGCCGGGCTCGTTGTTGCCACAGTGCCGTGTCCTTCGCCTACCCCGATGGCGCGAGCCGGCTTCGCGGGCGGCGTGTTGCCGCAAGCCGGTGACCAGACGATTGCGTTGAGTGGACGCCCCGACCACGCTGCGGCACCTGGTTGACATACAAGTCAAATTTCGATCCAATGTCTCGCTGGATGGCCGGCGGGCGCGAGGGAGCCCGGTAGTCGGTCGCCCCCTCAAATAGCGCGTCGGCGTGGGTGCACGCCGACCTACGGACCGCCGGCCGCCTCTGGGCGACTCGGCGACGTTGCCCGCGCACCGCCATCGCGCGCGGGCGAGCCAACCCACACAGAGCGTGTCGGGGTGGACCGACATCTGATCCGAAAGGCGAGGAAATGGCTGGTCGAGTAGGAGGCAAGGTCGCGTTCATCACCGGGGCTGGGCGCGGGCAGGGCCGTAGCCATGCCGTGCGCCTCGCCGAGGAGGGCGCGGACATCATCGCGGTCGACATCCTGGAGCAGATCGAGTCGAACCCCTATCCGCTGTCGACGCCCGAGGACCTGGCCGAGACCGTGCGGCTGGTCGAGAAGACGGGCCAGCGCATCGTCGCGCTGAAGGCCGATGTGCGCGACCGGGTGGGGCTGGGCGGGGCGCTCGAGGCGGGCATCGCCGAGTTCGGCCACGTCGACGTGGTGGTCGCCAACGCCGGCATTCTGCCGATGGCGATGAGCGACCCGCAGCGCCTCGACTTCCAGGACGCCGTCGACGTCGACCTGGTCGGAGTGATGAACGCGGTCGCCGTGGCGCTGCCGCGGCTACCCCAGTACGGCTCGATCGTCATCACGGGGTCGACGGCCGGAATGATGCCCAACACCGTCGACAACCCGGCGATGGGACCCGGCGCCGCCGGCTACGGCTGGTCGAAGCGGGTCCTCATCGAGTACACGGAGCAGCTCGCTCTCCAGCTCGCTCCCGAGTTCATCCGGGTGAACTGTATCCACCCGACGAACGTCAACACGCACCTGCTGCACAACGACGGGCTGTACAGCGTCTTCCGGCCGGACCTCGAAAAGCCGACCCGTGAGGACGTCCTGCCAGCGTTCACCCATTTCCAGGCGATGCCGATCCCGTATGTCGAGCCGGTCGACATCTCCAACGCCGTGCTCTTCTTCGCCTCCGACGAGTCCCGCTACGTCACCGGGCAGAACCTGCGGGTCGACGCCGGCTCGTTGCTGAAGTTCCCCAACGGCCCGACGGGTTGACCGGGCAGATGAGCTGGTTCGGCTGAGCTGGTTCGACGACGTCATCGGGATCCATGCCGGCAGCGCACGGCCGGCCGTCATCGATGCCGCCGGGCCGGTCACGGGTGCCGAGTTCGTCGCTTGCGAGTGTCATGCGCTCTCCACCTGTCGGGACGCGGCGAGCTCGGTGCGCAGCCTTTTCTTGTCGATCTTTCCGGTAGGGAGAATCGGCAGCGCCTCGATGACGACTATCGACCGCGGCGCCTTGTAGCGGGCGATCCGGGTGGCGACGTGCTCACGGAGCTCGGCGGCGCCGAGCGTTGTGCCGGCTGCTACCGCCGCGGGGGTGAGTTCGACGACTGCGCACACCGCTTCGCCGAATCGTTCGTCCGGTACGCCGACGACGGCGCAGCGCGCGACCGCCGGGTGGGTCGCGACCGCATCCTCGACCTCGACGGAGTACACGTTCTCGCCGCCGGAGATGATGACGTCCTTCTTCCGGTCAACGAGGTGCAGCAGGCCTTCGTCGTCGACGAGGCCGATGTCGCCGGTGTGGCACCAGCCGTCGACGAGGGTGGCGGTGGTCGCCGCGGAGTCGTTCCAGTAGCCACGGAACATCGCGGGAGAGGCGACCAGGATCTCGCCTGGGATCCCGGGCGGGCAGTCGCCGCCGCCGTCGTCGACGATGCGTATGTCGGTGTCCGGGAAGGGGTGCCCGACGGAGGCGAGCCGGCGGTCACGCCCCGGGCCGTCGCCGCGGTGCAGTTCCCGGGGAAGCCCCGAGGTCATCACCTCGGTCTGGCCGTAGAGGTTGAGGAACCCGGCGTCGGGCATGGCCGCCAGGGCGGCCCGCAACGTCGTCGCGGTGATCGGCGCCGCCGAGTAGACGACCGTGCGCACGCCGCTGAGCGGGCCGGGGCGGCCGAACGAGGCCACCGATGCCGCCTCGGTGAGCAGCGCCTGCAGCATCGTCGGCGCGAGGTGCAGCACTGTGACCCGCTCGGCCGGCACGTCGGCGAGCACCGCCCCCGGGTCGAACTGAGGATGCAGTACGGCCGTCCCACCGCGGGCATGTATGCCCAGGGCCATCGCCATCGCGCCGATGTGGAACAGCGGCATCGTCAGCAGGATCCGGTCGTCGCTGCCGGTGCGCATCTCCACGTTCATCATGTGCGCGCCCGCGAACAGCTCCCGCTGGCCAAGGATGACGCCCTTCGGCCGGCCGGTGGTGCCGCTGGTGAAAATCAGACAGGCGATGTCGTCCGGGCGGGCGGCGAACGGCAGGTCGGCCCCGGCGGCCGAGGCGACGAACTCCTTGTAGTCGACGGTGCCGGCGGACGTTACGTCCGGGCTGGATTCGGTGGCGACCGGGACGGGGCCGGCGTCGCTCCGGCCAGGCGGCGCGTCGATCCGGACGATCAGCTCGAGGTCGAGGTCCGCGCGGATGGCTTCGACGACTGGCAGGAACTCGGCGTCGACGAACAGTGCCCGGGGCCGTGCTTCGGCGAGGATCCGGGCGATCTCGGGCGGGGCAAGGCGGAAGTTGACGGTTGCGACGGTGATCCCGGACAGCTGCCCGGCGGCCAAGACTTCGCCGAACGCGATGCTGTTGCGGCCGAACAGCGCGATCCTGTCGGCGCGGCGCAGCCCGGCGGCCGCGAGTGCCGCCGCCAGCGCCGCTGCCCGGCGGTACAGCTCGTGATGGGTGATGCCGTGGCCGTGGGCGCGGTACGCCGGCACATCAGCGAATCGCTCCGCGTTGCGCCGGACGATGTCCCCAAGACAGTGATCGGTGCGGTGATCTGCTATCACGAGCTACTCCGTCGAGGCTCGGTGCGGTATGATTTGACGATGATGTCAAAACAGTCGGCCGCGAGCAAGCCGGACCGGCCGCCGCTGGTCGTCGACCCGCGCACTGCCAATGCTCGCCAAGGTCGTCACTGTCGACGAGCTGGCCGCTGCCTGGTCGCGAGCCAGGGCCGAGGGCCGAGTCAGCTAGAACTTGGCGATATCGTCAAGTAAAGTCGGGTCGGGAGCGGGTCAGGGCGGTGCGGAGGTGGCGACGGACCGTTCAGCCTCTTCGCCGCCCAAGGCACCTCGTCAGCACCCGCGCGCCGGACGCCGCACGGGCGTCGGCGTGCCCCTGGCTCGCCCAGCCAGACCGATTCTTTCCGGGGCGTCGCAAGAGAACGGGAGCTGGCGCGGCGTCCCGTGGCGTGACGCAGCGCCTTCTGCGTCGGCCCCACGCGGAAGCGCGCCTCCTGTACCCGAGCCGCGCGAGAAGCATGCCGTTCGCGCAGCGCCCCGCCGACCTTGCAGGGAACCACGGAAGGCAGGCACTTTATGAACACCCGCATCAATGCCGGCCTGCCCGGTGCTGAGGCGTCGACGTCCGCCCGACCGGCGCAGCACGCGCACGCGATGATGCACTGCAACCTGAACACGGTCGACGTCGAGCGGTCCGCCGCGTTCCACATGGCGGTGTTCGGTATCGAGCCGCGGATGCGTTCGGTCAGCGTCAGCGCCGACGCCACCCCGATGGGCCTGTCCGACGACACCGCCAGCGTTACGACGTTCCTCTACGACCTGCGCGGGCCTCGCTCGGCGCCGGCGCTGGAGCTCGTCGGGTGGAGCCGGCCGCCGACCGAGCCGGTCCGGCCGGAGCACCGGCCCTCCGGGTTCACCGCGCTCGGCTACCGGGTAGCCTCCCTCGGCATCATGGTGGCCCGCCTCGCCGCTCTGGGGATCACGTCGACGCCGGTGCCCGGCGGCCTGCCCGTGCGCGGCGAGGCTCGTCCTGCCCTGCGGTTCACCGACCCGGACGGCGTTGTCTTCGAGGTCGTCGAGATCGCGCCGGCCGCCGACGATCCTCGGCGGGTCGCGCTGCTCTCGCACGAGCGGATGCGCTGCACCGATCTCGAGCGCACCGTCGCCTGGTACGAGCGGATCGGCTGGCGGCCGCGCGACCGGGGAGTCGGGCCGGGCAGGGTGCCGACGGCGTCGCTGGTGCTGCCCGAGGATCCGACCTTCTCCTTGGAGATCGAGCAACTCGCCGTGCCCGCCGGGGCAACGCGGCCCCAGGCCGCGAACAGCCAGGGCCTCTACCGGATCGCGCTCGCGGTCGACGATGCCCTCGCCGCGCACGCCTCGCTCACGGCCGGGGGCGCGGTCGCCGGCGCGTTCGGCCGCGCCCTGGAGCCGGCGGCGATGCCGTTGCCGGACACCCCCACCGGCGGCTTCACCGTCCTGTTCCTCGCTGACCCGGACGGCGCCGTTGTCGAGCTGGTCGAACGACCGCGTTCGGCCATGCGGCGCCCGGCGGAGCCGAGCTGAGCTCGCGGCCCGTCCGTCAGCCGAGGCGAACGACGATGAGGCCCGGAGAATGGGCCGGGCCAGGCCAGGCCGGCCCACGGTCTGGGCGGTCGGTGGCCGCGGATGGCCTTCGGTAGCCGCTCAGCGGGCCGGCCGGCTGGCCTCGGGGAGACCGAAGCGGGTGCGCCCGGATGGCGCGGTCCGTCAGGCCGGGCGCCGGTCAGACGCTGGGACGTCCCTCGGGCCGGGTCGGACGGTTGTCGGGTGTTCGGTCACGCTCAGATCTCGACGATTGGGTCGAAGTCGGCGCCGGCGAGCAGGTCGGCGCCGAGCTGCGCGGTGAGCGCGCGGTGCCCGCCGAGCAGCGCGTCGAGCGCCGCGGCCCGGGACACGTGCCGATGCAGC
>Ga0268265_10002179_pt1 | contig 15138 bp, 12 predicted proteins | sample KBSSwiS52_FD_190355 | JGI IMG/M metagenome (GOLD analysis project Ga0268265, IMG submission 190355) | Switchgrass rhizosphere microbial communities from Kellogg Biological Station, Michigan, USA - KBS Switchgrass S5-2 (SPAdes) (version 2) | ecosystem: Host-associated > Plants > Roots >... | reverse complement strand
CGAGCAACGGATCGTTCTCGCCGGGCATTCCTCTGCCGACGTAGACGCATCCAGGACACTGACGAGGCCTGACCCGGCCGGTGTGGAGCCCGACGGGAAGCCGGTGCCCGGATTCGACGGCGACGCTGCCACGGGCTCGCACGGATTGGTTGGCTGGATCTTCACGCACGGTCGTGGCGCCGTGGAGCTGGCCGATGGCACGGTGCGCATCGTCGATGATCCGGCGCAGGAAGTCGCACGGCTCGAAGGTGGGGACGAGGTCCGCGGCCTGTCGATCCCGCTCGCGGTCCGCGGCGAGACCGTCGGTGTGCTGCATATGCACACCGACGGTCGACTGACACTGACGTTGGAGCAGGCACGCTTTCTGGATGCGCTGGCATACTACGCTGCGCTCGGTGTCGAGCGAGGACGTCTCGTGGCCGACGCCGAACGCGCCGAGGCCGAGCGACGGCTCGAGGTGCTGCGCAGCGCCCTGCTCACGGCTGTGTCGCACGACCTTCGGACACCGCTCACGACGATCAAGGCGATCGCGCACGAGATCGCGGAAGGTGGCCACCGAGACAGAGCGCGTATCATCGAGGACGAGTCGGATCGCCTCGATACGGTCGTCGGCGACCTGCTCGACCTCTCGCGTATCCAGTCCGGCGCGGTCAACCCCGCGCTCGAGGTGAACACGGTCGATGACCTGATCGGTGCCGCGCTCCAGCGTGCCCACGCGTTGCTGCGTGGGCGGACGGCGGACGTCGACTTGCCGAACGATGAGCTGCTCACCGGTCGCTTCGATCTGACGAACAGCCTGCGCGCCCTGGTCAACCTCATCGAGAATGCGTGTCGGTACTCACCCGACGGATCTCCGATCACGATTCGGGCACGACGCGAGGATGGCATCGTGCGGATCACGGTGATGGACCGCGGGCCAGGGGTACCCCCCGCGGAACGGGAGCGGATCTTCGAGCCGTTCTATCGTCCGCGCGGCACGACGGCCGACGTTCGCGGGACCGGTCTGGGGCTCTCCATCGCCCGCGGGTTGGCGGTCGCGCAGGGCGGTGCCGTCGAATTCGCGCCTCGGGATGGCGGCGGCTCCTGCTTCTCATTGTTGGTCCGCGCGGCCAACGACGCGAGCCCAGCGGAGCACGAGCTCGATGCTCGGGCCGCTGCCCAGGACTGACGGCACAATCTCGCATTGCGAGTCTTTGTGCGGGCTTTATGAGGGCTGGAGTACCCTCCATGCACTCGCGCTGCCGAGATACCGCTCGGATCCACATCGACACTCGGCTCGTCGAACTCCGGGACCCTCATGATCGACCTCGCCTACCTCCTCGTCACCGTCGCGTTCTTCGCGCTGATGCTCGTATACGTCCGAGCCTGCGAGCGCTTGGGCCGCGACACCGCTAACACCACCGATTTCACGGAGAAGACGCCGTGACCACCGAGAGCTGGGTCGCCGGCCTCCTGGCCGTCGGCGTTCTCATCTATCTCGTCTACACGCTCGTTCGCCCGGAAAAGTTCTGACATGACCGCGAACGGTTGGATGCAGATCCTGTTCTACTGCGCGTGCGTGCTGCTCGTCGCAAAGCCGTTAGGCATCTACCTCGTGAAGGTGTACGACGGCTCGTTCAGGTGGCTGCGCCCGGTCGAGCAGATGATCTACCGCGTGAGCGGTGTCGACGCCGGCGAGGACCAGCACTGGACGCGATACGCCGCTGCCATGCTGGTGTTCAGTCTCGCGACGATGCTGCTCACGTACATCGCGCTGCGGCTGCAGCACCTGCTGCCGCTCAACCCACAGCAGTTCGGCGCCGTCCCCGACCGCCAGGCATTCGAGACGTCGGCGTCGTTCACGACGAACACGAACTGGCAGAGCTACAGCGGCGAGACGTTGATGTCCTACTTCTCGCAGATGACGCAGCTCGCGTTTCACAACTTCGCTTCTGCAGCGGTGGGCATGGCCGTCGCGGTCGCGTTCGTTCGTGGCATCGCACGGCGTGGAAGCGAGGCGAAGGGACGCATCGGCAACTTCTGGGTCGATACCGTGCGCGGCACGTTGTACGTCCTGCTGCCGGTCTGCCTCGTGCTCTCGATGCTGTTCGTGCACCAGGGCGTGATTCAGAACTTCCGGCCGTACCTCGACGTCACGACGCTCGAGGGGGCGAAGCAGACCATCGCCATGGGACCGGTCGCGAGCCAGGAGATCATCAAGCAGCTCGGCACGAACGGTGGCGGCTTCTTCAACGCGAACGCCGCGCATCCGTTCGAGAACCCGACGCCGTGGACGAACTTCTGGTCCATGTTCACGATCTTCATGATCCCGTCGGCGCTCACGTACCTGTTAGGCCGCATGGTGGGCCGGCAGCGTCACGGCTGGGCCGTGTGGGCCGCAATGTTCGGGTTGTTCTTTGCCGGCGCGACCACGGCCTACTGGGCCGAGGCGCGGGGTAACCCGATTCACGCCGCGAAGGGCATCGACGTCGCGACGACGATCGCCAACCCCGGTGGCAACATGGAAGGGAAGGAAGTCCGCTTCGGGATCGCGAACTCCGCCCTCTACGCCACGATCACGACCGCCGCGTCGTGCGGTGCCGTCAACAGCATGCCGGACTCGTTCACCCCGTTAGGCGGGCTCGTCCCGATGGTGAACATCCAGCTGGGCGAAGTCGTATTCGGCGGTGTCGGGGCAGGGCTCTACGGTATGCTCGTCATGGTCGTGCTCACGGTCTTCATCGCCGGGCTCATGGTGGGTCGAACACCCGAGTACCTCGGCAAGAAGATCCAGGCGCGAGAAGTCCAGATGGCGATGCTGTACGCGCTCGTCTTTCCGGCCGCAATTCTCACGTTGACGGCATTCTCGTCCGTGTCGCGGTCCGGGCTCGCGGGCCTCAACAACCAGGGCCCACACGGTCTCTCGGAGATCCTGTACGCCTTCTCGTCGACGGCGGGGAACAACGGCAGTGCCTTCGCGGGCCTTACGGGGACGACGTACTACTACAACACGCTGTTCGGGCTCAACACGCTCATCGGCCGGTTCGCCATGATCGTGCCGATGCTCGCCCTCGCTGGCTTCCTGGCCGAGAAGAAGGCCGCGCCGGAATCGGCCGGCACGTTCCCGGTGACGACGCCGCTCTTCGTCGTGCTCCTCGTCTCGGTCGTCGTGATTCTCAGCGCGCTCACGTTCTTCCCGGCGCTCTCACTCGGTCCGCTCGTCGAGCAGCTGCTCATGGGTGCGGGGAGAACATTCTAGTGGCTGCCAGAACAGCGGCAACGCAGATGGACGCAGAGAACGGCGGATGCACGCAGAGCAGACGCCGATACGAGCCCGGTGTGCCGTCAGCAATGTCGAGCGCGTCCGGTTTTGCGTGCGTTAGCGAATATCAGGCGTTTCACCGATGCCTTGGGACCGAAGTGCAGGAGGAGACCAACCTCCACGTCGGTGGCCCGAAGGTAATTGAGGAGTTGTTTGCGGTCCGCGTCGACGAGAGCGACGGAAGCTTTCACCTCCACGATCACCCTTCGTTCGACCAGCAGATCAGCACGGAAGTGGCCCACCTGAATACCGTCGTACCAGACATCGATGGAGGACTCGACCTCGACTCCCAGGCCGAGCTTGGTGAGCTCGTGTGCGAGCGCACGTCGATAGACCGATTCGAGAAAGCCGAAACCAAGCTCAGTGTGAACGGGAAAGAACGCGCCGATGATTGCGCGTGTCGTCTCGCGTTCAGGAAAACGCTCTGCGTCCATCTGCGTGGTGGTTCTCCGCGTCCGTCTGCGTTGCCGCTGTTGGCCCCGGCGCACGAATCTGGCCCGAGGCCGCTGCCCGTGCGCAACCGATCGCACGCGTTCCGTATCGAAATCACGTACTGACAATGGCCACGCCCACACTTCCGACCAGCCGGCCCCTTGCCGCCCCTCCGACGCCACGAAGGGCAACCGATCGTCCACAGGCGTCCGGACGTCGTCCGCTATTCGACCCGCCGATCGTTAGGCGGGCGCTCCGCGATGCGTTCGTGAAGCTGGATCCGCGGCATATGGTGCGGAACCCGGTGATGTTCGTCGTGCTGCTGGGGTCCGCGTTCACGACGGTGGCATTGTTCCGCGACATCGCCGCGGGTCGACCCAACTGGGGCTTCACCCTCCAGCTCGCGCTGTGGCTGTGGTTTACCGTGGTGTTCGCGAACTTCGCGGAGGCGATGGCCGAAGGGCGTGGCAAGGCGCAGGCGGACACGCTTCGGAAGGCACGAACGACGACGACCGCCAAGCGGCTTCTCAACGCCGACGACCGCACTCGCTACGACGCGGTCAGCGCCGAGACGCTCCGCCGCGGGGACGCGGTCCTCTGCACGCCTGGCGATCTCATTCCGGGCGACGGCGAAGTCATCGAAGGCGTGGCGTCGGTCGACGAGAGTGCCATCACCGGCGAGAGCGCGCCGGTCATCCGCGAGAGCGGTGGCGACCGCTCCGCTGTCACCGGCGGGACGAAGGTGTTGTCCGACTACCTCGTCGTTCGGATCACCGCCAACCCCGGCGAGACGTTCCTCGACCGCATGATCGCGCTCGTCGAGGGAGCATCCCGCCAGAAAACCCCGAACGAGATCGCGCTGACGATCCTACTGTCCGGCCTCACGGTGATCTTCGTGTTCGCCGTCGCGACGCTGCAGCCGTTCGCGGTGTACTCGGGCTCGCCGGCGGCGATCCCCGTGCTCATTGCGCTGCTCGTCTGTCTCATCCCGACGACAATCGGCGGGCTGCTGTCGGCGATCGGCATCGCGGGAATGGATCGTATGATCCAGCAGAATGTCGTGGCGGTGAGCGGTCGTGCCGTCGAGGCGGCAGGCGACGTCAACACGCTGCTCCTCGACAAGACGGGCACGATCACGTTAGGCAACCGCCAGGCCGCGGAGTTCGTTCCCGTGGACGGTACGACCGCCGAGCAGCTCGCGGACCGGGCACAGCTCGCGTCGCTGCCCGACGAGACACCGGAAGGCCGCTCGATCGTTGTGTTCGCGAAGACCAAGTTCGCGCTTCGGGGACGTGAAGTCGGCGGTGAGCACGACGGCCATCGCGACATGACGTTCGTGCCGTTCACCGCCACGACTCGAATGAGCGGCGTCGACGCCGGTCCGTACCAGGTTCGCAAGGGCGCGGGCGACGCTGTGCTCCGGTGGGTGAGGGAACACGGCGGCGCCGAGCCGTCCGACCTCTCGGCCGCCGTCCAGCGCATTGCGCGCGAAGGCGGTACGCCGCTCGTGGTCGCCGAGAAGGAGAACGGCGCGGCACCGCGCGTGCTCGGCGTGGTCTACCTCAAGGACATCGTGAAGGGCGGCATCCGCGAGCGCTTCGATCGCTTGCGCGCGATGGGCATCCGTACCGTGATGATCACGGGCGACAATCCGCTCACCGCAGCCGCGATCGCGCAGGAAGCAGGCGTGGACGACTTCCTCTCCGAGGCGAAGCCGGAAGACAAGATGGCACTGATCAAGCGCGAGCAGGCGGGCGGCAAGCTCGTCGCGATGACGGGTGACGGCACGAACGACGCCCCCGCCCTCGCGCAGGCCGACGTCGGCGTCGCGATGAACAGCGGTACCCAGGCGGCGAAGGAAGCCGGCAACATGATCGATCTCGACTCGAACCCGACGAAGTTGATCGAGGTCGTCGAGATCGGAAAGCAGCTGCTCATGACGCGTGGCTCGCTGACGACGTTCTCGATCGCCAACGACGTCGCGAAGTACTTCGCGATCATCCCGGCGATGTTCGTCGCGACGTATCCGGCGCTCGATGCGTTCAACATCATGCGCCTCCACTCACCGCAGTCGGCGATCCTCGCGAGCGTTGTCTTCAACGCACTCATCATCATCGCGCTCATCCCGCTCGCGTTGCGTGGCGTCCGGTATCGTCCGGCACCGGCCGCAGCCATTCTGCGCCGCAACCTGCTCGTCTACGGCGCCGGTGGCCTGATCGTGCCATTCGTGGGCATCAAGGTGCTCGACGTCGTGCTCGTCCTGCTCCGCCTCGTGTAGAGGATCACGCCACTCATGCTCCGCAATCAACTTCGACCGGCGATCGTCATGACGCTCGTCCTGTGCCTGATCACGGGATTCGTTTATCCCGGTGTCGTGACGGTGCTCGCACAGCTCACCTTCCCGCGTCAGGCAAACGGCTCGCTCGTGACCGTGAATGGCCGGGTGGTGGGAAGTGCGCTCATCGGTCAGCCGTTCACGCGCCCGGAGTACTTCCATCCACGCCCGTCGGCCGCGGGCAACGGCTTCGACGCCGCGGCGTCGGCCGCGACGAACAGAGGGCCGACGGACCGAAAGCTCGCCGACTCGCTCATCGGTCCCCGGGCCGACAGCCTGATCGCGGGCGGCGTCGCGAAGGGCGCGATCCCCTCCGACGCGGTGACCGCGTCGGCGTCGGGGCTCGACCCGCACATCTCTCCCGCGAACGCGTACGTGCAGGTCGCGCGCGTCGCGAGAGCGCGCGGGGTCGATTCCGCTGCCGTCAGACACCTGCTCGACACCCGCATCGAAGGACGTCAGTTCGGGTTCTTCGGCGAGCCGCGTGTCAACGTCCTCATGCTCAACATCGCACTCGACTCCGCGTTCTCCGCACGCCGAACGACTCAGACGCTGCGATGAAATCCGCATGCGTGGTGCTGTTCCTGTTTCCGTATGTCGTCGGCGCCCAGGACGCCGCGCGCGATACGACCATCAAACTCTCGTTCGGCGGGTTCGCCGACGGCTACTACGCCTGGGATTTCGGGCAGCCTCCTACATTCGATCGTTCCTTCGCGGGTGGTGCGCCATTCACGACGCAGCCAGCGCGACATAACGAGTTCAACATCAACCTCGCATTCATCGAAGCGAAGCTCGACGGTCCCAGGGTGCGCGGCCGTCTGGCGCTGCAAGCCGGTACGTCCGTCCAGTCGAACTACTCGGGAGAGCCCACCGTCGGCCAGGTGAGCGGCCCGTCGCTCGCCCGGCACCTGCAGGAGGCGTTTGCGGGTGTGAAGCTCGGCGAACACGTATGGGTGGACGGTGGCATTTTCTATTCACACATGGGGATGGAGGGGTGGGTGTCGCGGGATAACCCGACCTACTCCCGTTCACTCGTCGCCGACTACTCGCCGTACTATCAGAGCGGGGTCAAGCTCACGTGGGCGGTGTCCTCCAGACTCACCGCGCAGGTGGACGTCGTGAACGGGTGGCAGAACATTTCGGAGAACAACTCCGGGAAGGGCGCTGGCGTGCGGCTCGATTTCACGCCGTCCTCGTCATCGACCCTGAGTTACTACAACTTCTTCTCCGACGAGGCGGGGAACAGGTTGCGGACGTTCAACGGCATCGGGGCGAAGGTGACCTCCGGCAGAGCGACACTGCTCGGCCAGTTCGATCTTGGCACGCAGGCCGAGTCCACCGCGGACGGCGAGACCGCGTCATGGTACGGGCTCACCGCGATCGGCAGGCTCCAGGTGACGCCTAACGTCGGTGTGTCGGCGCGCGTCGAGCGGTTCGACGATGAGGACCAGGTGATCATTGCCACCGGGATCGCCGATGATGGCGCGTCCAACGGACCGTTCCGCGCCAACGGCGGATCGGTCGGGCTCGACGTCGCGCCGCAGGCGCAGCTCGTGTGGCGCACCGAGCTGCGCGGGTTCGGCAACAAGACCGCAATCTACCCTGACGGCGACACGGGCTCGCCGAAGAAGACCAGCATGTTCGTCGTGTCGTCCCTGGCGGTGACCTTCTGACCGCGAACGCGCCGAGCTTTCTCGAGATCGTTCGACAACGCGATCGAGGGAAACTCAAACTGTACATCGGCTCGGCAGCGGGAACGGGTAAGACCTACCGCATGCTGCAGGAGGCGCACGACCTGCGCCGACGTGGGATGGACGTGGTCGTAGGATTCGTCGAGAGCCACGGCCGCTCGGAGACGGAGTCGCAGATCGGGGATCTCGAGGTCGTACCGCGCGTCAGGATTTCGTACCGCGGCGTGACACTCGAGGAGATGGATGTGGACGCGGTGATTGCGCGGCGCCCGGGGATCGCGCTCGTCGACGAGCTGGCGCACACCAACGTTCCGGGGGCGCGTAACGAGAAGCGGTGGCAGGATGTGATCCTGCTGCTCGACGAGGGGATCAACGTCATCTCGGCCGTCAACGTCCAGCACCTCGAATCGCTCAACGACGTGATTCAGCGAACCCTCGCCGTGACCGTGCGCGAGACCGTGCCCGACTGGATCATCGGCCAGGCGGACCAGGTGGTGAATCTGGACATCTCCGCCGAGGACCTGCGGCAGCGCCTCCACGACGGCAAGATCTACCGGCCCGACAAGGTTCAGGCGGCCCTCGCGAACTTCTTCACGGATGAGAACCTGACGACGCTGCGCGAGCTCGCGTTGCGGGAGGTCGCGAGCTCGGTGGACCGGTCGCGGGAAGCAATCGCCAGACGTGAGGAGAACGGTGGCACCGTGCTGCCTCGCAAGACGGTAGACCGGGTGATGGCCTGCATGTCGAGCGACCCGCCATTATCGCGAGTGCTGCTGCGCAAGGCGAGCCGCATCGCGGGACGCCTCAACACGGATTGGTATTGCGTGTACGTCCAGACGGCCGAGGAGCGACCGGACCGTATTGATTCATCGATTCAGCGGCGACTCGTGGACAACATTCAGCTCGCCCAGTCAATGGGCGCCGAGGTCGTGAAGCTGACCGGCGATGACGTGGCCGGGACCCTATCGCGATTCGCCGCCGAGCATGGCGTCACGCTTGCCATCGTCGGCGAGACCCGCCGCTCGCGCTGGTATCGGCTTCGCAACGGCTCGATCGTCGATCGACTCCTCGAGAAAGCGCCGGGCCTCGATGTGTTGGCGGTGTCCGCCATCGATCGCCCCGATCAGCGCCGGGTAGCGATGCGCAAAAGCGAGAGCGACTTCGGAGGTTGGGCGTGACCACCGGGTTCATCCGACGACGCACGACGATCCCCGTCGGCCGGCGTCTGTTCCTCGGCGTCCTGCCGACGCTGCTCGCCGTGCTTCTCGCCGTGGGGCTGGCGTATTACGGCGAGTACGGTCGTGAGGCACCCGGGGTAATCGTGTTAGGCGCCGCCGTGCTCGCGGTCGCGTCGCTCATCGTCACGTGGATCAACACGCGCTACCTGTCTGCCCGCATCGCCCGACTGAGTGGTGCCATGCCGGATGCGGAGCGGGAGCAGGGAGACCAGAGCGAATCGGACGAGTTCGATCGCATCGAGCGCGTCGTCGACCACCTCGGGAGCGCGCTCTCCGCGTCGGAAGCCGAGCGTGCGCGCCAGGACGCGGCGGCGGCCACGCGCCGCCGCGAGGAGGCGACCATGCTCGCGGCCGTCGTGCACGACGCGATGGCGCAGCTGGATGAGGTCCGGTTGCCGCTCCACATCCTCCTCGAGACGCGGTTCGGCGATCTCAACGAGAACCAGGAGGAGCTCCTGCGTGACGCACGCAACGGCGCCGACGCCATAGCCGGCGCGCTGCGGCGCCTGGCGCAGGTCGCCGACGCGGACCGCGGTGCGCTGCCGGTACAGCGGGAGCTTGTTCAGGTCAACGACGTCGTTCGTGCCATTCTTCCGCTGGCGCGCGCCGCGGCCGACCGCCAGCAAGCACGCGTCGACACCTCGCTCGAGCCGGGTCTGCCTCGGGTCCTGGCCGATCGGGCGCGCCTTGCCGAGGCGCTCACACTGCTGGCGGTGGAGGCGGCGGCCGCCGCCGGACCAGAGCAGCCGCTCGCGATCACGACCGCGCGCGCCGCGAGTGGCGTTTCGATCACGCTGGCGACACCGGGGCGACCTGCCTCCGAACGCGACGACTCGGCAAACGGCCATCATGATCCCGGCGCCACGATTCTCGCCCGCCGATTGATCGCCGTTCAGGGTGGCTCGGCGGACGAGACGCCGGCAGGGCTGGTCGTTAGGCTCGGTGGCACGCCGGTGGCGTGAGGGACGGCCGGAAGTCGCGATCGATCAGAGCAACGTGCCCTTGAGGATCAGCAGCGCCACCGTGAAGTAGATGACGAGCCCAGTCACGTCGACCAGCGTCGCCACGAACGGCGCCGACGCACTCGCCGGGTCGAAGCCCAGGCGCCGCAGGAGGAAGGGCAGCATGGAGCCCGCGAGCGAGCCGAACGCCACCACGCCGACGAGCGACAGGCCGACCGTGAGCGCCACCAGCAGGTAGTGCACTCCATAGTTGTACCAGCCGAGGCCCTGCCAGAGGAGAATGCGGGTCACGCCGACCACGCCCAGAATCGCGCCAAGCGTTAGGCCCGACGGAAGCTCGCGCACCGCGACCCGCCACCAATCCTTGATCGTCAGCTCCCGGAGGGCCATCGCGCGGATGATGAGGGAGGTCGCCTGCGACCCCGAGTTGCCGCCGGAGCTGATGATGAGGGGCACGAACAGCGCGAGGACGACCGCCTTCGCGATCTCCGCCTCGAAATATCCCATGGCGGTCGCCGTGAGCATCTCACCGAGAAACAGGGCGGTGAGCCAGCCGGCACGCTTCCGGATCATCGCCCAGAACCCGATCTCGGTGTACGGCTGGTCCAGCGCTTCCACGCCGCCGAACTTCTGCACGTCTTCGGTCTGCTCGCGAACGATCGCGTCAATGACGTCGTCCACCGTGACGATGCCGAGGACGTGACCACCCTCATCGACGATGGGAACGGCGAGGAGGTTGTACTTCGAGATGAGGCGCGCGACCTCCTCACGATCGGTGAGCGGCGTGACAGTGATCGGCGCGCGCCGGTCGCCGACCTCGCCAACCTGTTGCTGCCGATCGGCGATCACGAGCTCGCGGAGCGATACCACGTGCACCAGGTGCTGCGTCTCCGGCGCGAGCACGTAGATCGCGTAGACCGTCTCCTTGGCGCCACCGACTTCGCCGATGTAACGGAGCGCCCGGTCGACGGTCCACGTCGTGGGCATCGACACGAACTCGGTCGTCATGATTCCGCCGGCCGTGTCCGGCCTGTAACGCAGCAGGAGGCGCAGCGCCTGCTGCGTCGGCTCGTCGAGCTGCTTCAGGAGGCGCGACCGGGCCTTGTCGGGGAGCTCGCGGAAGAGATCCGCCTGCTGATCCGCCGACATGGCATCGACGAGCGGTCCGATCGCTCGTTCATCCATGTGCTGGATGATCGCGAACCGCTCGTGTACGAGCTCCGGGTCATCGAAGACCTGAACTGCCAGGTCGAATGGGAGCGCGGCCATCACCTTCGCGGCGGCATCCGGCTTGAGCTCACGCAATGCCTCGGCGATGTCCGCGGCGCGCATTCCCGCGAGTGCTTCCGCGAGCTCCGCGGGGTCGCCGTGCAGGAGGTAGAGGAGCTCCGGCGTGGAATTGAGCGCGTTGCTCGGGGAAGTCGTCGGCATTGTCTCTGTACCGAGTGGGATGCGAAGATGGTGAGGCCCGTGAGTTGCAGCCGAAAGGCGGCGCGGCTTCCTCCGAGACCGTGTTGCTCCGCGGCTGGCGTACAATATGTCTCACCCGGCTCTCGAATCGCACCGCTAGGTCGCGATCAGCGCGCGATACGTGCTATGCATTTCGGAAGCAGCGCCCGGTCCGCTTCCGACATGGCGACGACGGCGACGACGGCGACAAACGCTGCCAACGCACCTCCGGTGCCGGCGACCGACCCGTCCGCTACACGCGGCTCGACGGATTAGCAGCGTTAGGCAGGATGGTTACCCACACGCAGGGGATCAGCGAGCGCGCCACGCGGTCATTCGCTCCAGACTGTGCCGTGATACTCCGACCTTCTGCGCGAGCTGCACCAATTCCGCCAGCGATTGTGCCCGCAACGGCGCCGCGTGCGGGCGCGATGCGTCGCCCTGAAGTGGCGGTGGCGCTGTGCTCATCAGCGGCAGCTCGAGCCTCACGTGCCCTGCGAGACGCTCAGGCGAGCTGGAACACGGCCTTCCCCCGGCTGAGCGTCAGCCACCGGATCGAGATCCTCATCGTGCTCCAACCACTCGCGAAGGCGGTACGAGTGACCCAGAAGGTACGGAACCGCGGTGACGACGACGTTAGGCTTGAACATGAACGCCGTCCGGATGTAGAGCGCCGTTTTGTTATGCAGCAGGTGCTCCCACCAACTCTTCGGTACGACCTCCGGAACGACGACGGTCACGAGTTCACCCGGACTGAGCATCCGGAGATTCTCGACGTGGTCGACGAGTGGCCGCAACACCGATCGATACGGTGAGGCCAGCACGACCAGTGGAACGCCGATATCCCAGGCGTCCCATTCCTTCTCCAGTTCCTGAGTCTTCTGAATCTCGTTCTCGACGTAGACCGCCTCGACCTCGTCGGAGATCGTCGTTGCGTAGACGAGCGCTCCAGCAACAGCCTTGTTGATGCCGCTCACGGGTACGATCACGGTGTGATGGAGCGGCGTGATGGGGCTTTGGCCGGTGAACTTGATCTCCTCAGCGAAACGCACGTAGTGCCGATGAATCGTCAACAGCAGCCAAATGATCGACGGGATGATGAGGACGACAATCCAGGCGCCGTGGGTGAACTTGGTCGTCACTTGCACGATGGCCACGATTCCCGTTGCTGCGGCGCCAAACCCGTTCAAGACCGCACGGCGTCTCCACCCAGCACCGCGCTCTTTCACCCAGTGAACGACCATCCCCGCCTGCGAGAGCGTGAAGCAGACGAATACGCCGATCGCATAGAGTGGGATCAGCGCCGCCGTGTTGCCGCGGAACAGCGACGTCAAGAGAATCGCGACGACCGCGAGTACGACGATTCCATTCGAGAACGCGAGCCGATCCCCGCGGGCCGCGAACTGTCGCGGCATGTAGCGATCGTTCGCGAGAATGCTCGATAGCCGCGGGAAGTCGGCGAATGCCGTATTCGCTGCGAGTACGAGGATCGCGAAGGTCGCATACTGAAGCGCGAAGTACAGCACGCCCGAGCCGAAGATCTGCCGATTGAGCTGTGAGAGGACGGTCTCTGTCGTCGTCGGCATGACGTTGAATCCTCTGGCGAGCCAACTCGTGCCGATGAAGAACACTGCGAGAATCGCGGCCATCCACCCGAGTGTGGTTGCGGCGTTCGTCGAGCTTGGGCGGCGGAACGCACTGACTCCGTTGGAGATCGCCTCCGTGCCCGTCATGGCTACGCATCCTTCGGCAAATGCGCGCAAGATCAGAAAGGTGAACGCGAATCCAACGGGCCAGGCGGTGCCGTGCTGCCGTGCCGAGAGCGGATCGACTCGAAGTGGCGCGGTGCCAACCGACACGACGTGGGCGCCCATGAGCTTCGCGATGCCGACGGCGATCAGCAGGAGCATCAGCGCGATGAACACGTACGTCGGCACGCTGAACACCACGCCGGACTCCCGCACCCCACGGAGGTTGACGAGCATGAGCACGACGATCGACACCGTGCAGAGCAGCACCGTATGTGGCGCGAGGGACGCGTACGCAGACGTGATCGCCGCGATCCCGCCGGAGATCGAGACGGCGACGGTCAGGATGTAGTCGGTCAGCAGCGCCGCCGCGGCGACAAGCCCCGGCATTGCGCCGAGGTTGTCCTTGGCAACCGTGTACGAGCCCCCTCCGCTCGGATAGGCGAAGACCGTTTGACGATAGGAGAGCGCGACCAGAACGAGGAGTCCGACGATCACGGCCGAGATCGGGAGGACGTAACCGAGCGCCGCGGTGCTGAGTACGGCGAGGACGAGGAGGATCTGTTCGGTTGCGTATGCCACCGAGGAGATCGCGTCGGACGACAGCACCGCGAGGGCAGTCTTCTTGTTCAGTCGTTCGTGATCCAGCCGTTCGCTGGGGAGTGGACGGCCAAAAAGGAGCTGCTTGAGTCGCATGTAGGGGTCGGCATGAGCGCCGGGCTGAGGTCACGGAACGACGGGCCAAACCTCATTACTTAATGCCCAGGCCACAAAAGCCGTACAAAGATCCCGGCCGAGTTGACGGCCAGCTGATAAACGTCGCACAAGAACGCGTGCAGGACATAAACCATCGTGAAGGAACGACGACGCTTCCCTCGGGTGCCAGTTTGAATGCATGTCAAGCGTGACTTGCGCTCGTGGCGGTCACGAGCTCCCCACCAGACGTGCGGTGCGGAATGCCCTCGCCACCTAACGCGCCAACCAGGGCCGCCGGCGAGATGGGGCGCGACCAATCAGCGGCCGCCGTTGGCAGCTCCAGGTGCGGATCGACCGCGACGTGGCCGCCGGCGCTCTACGTCGTGATGGAGACGGTCATCGAACGCCGGCTCACCGCACGTGTTCCTGTGCGGTCGGCGGATCCTCGTCGGCATTCGCCTGTACCGGTCCGGATGCGAAGGAAATTGCGTTGCGAACCGGACCTAACGCGGACGGCGACGCTCACGTGCGGGGCGAATTCTCACGCGCCGCCTGATTGCCGTGCAAGGCGGCTCGACGGACGAGACCGCGTCACTACGTCGTTAGGCTCGGAGGGCCGGAGGCGTCCTGACGGTGACCTGCCTGCTCACGGAGCTCCGCGCGCAGATCGGATGGCTTCGGCGACCGCGACGTGAAGTCGGCCAAGCACCTCTGGCGTAGTCTCCCGATCGGATGTGATGACCTTCCGCTGGTTGTTCGCGAACACGGCGGTGGTGAACAGCGCCTGGTCGCTGCACTCGTCGCAGATGCCATAGGCTTCGCGCATCGCGAACACCTGCTCGCGCTCGACGACCGCGTAGATGTGCGTGACGTCATCGACGCTGAGCATCCCCGACGCGGAGTCGAGCGGAGCGCACCCATTGCTGCACGACCCACGCGTCACCGTGATGAAGTGCCGCGTCGCGCTGTCCAGCACCGTCGTGCGCTGGAGACCCGCGAGCCCGCCCATCCCGACGATGGCGATGCCCGCGCGGGCCGCGGGCCGTGATGGCGACGCGGCTGGCGCGTCGAGCCGCGCACCGGACCGCGCGGGCGGAGCAATACAGGCGCCGGTGGTAAGCGTCAGAGCGAGGGTCGCCGAAGCGCGAATGCGCGCTGCCATGTGTGACACGAGTGACTCCACGTGCGAGTGTACATTCCGAAGATGAGCACCGCACCGCGATACGATGCGTTTGTGATTACCGCGCCCGGCCTCGAGCCGTTGGCCACGACCGAGCTGCACGCGC
>Ga0268265_10002174_pt1 | contig 15167 bp, 17 predicted proteins | sample KBSSwiS52_FD_190355 | JGI IMG/M metagenome (GOLD analysis project Ga0268265, IMG submission 190355) | Switchgrass rhizosphere microbial communities from Kellogg Biological Station, Michigan, USA - KBS Switchgrass S5-2 (SPAdes) (version 2) | ecosystem: Host-associated > Plants > Roots >... | reverse complement strand
CGGGTTTCGGCCAGCGACAGCCCGGCCATGTCCTTGCCGAGGCTGAGGATCTTGGGGATGGCGCTGACCGTCGCGCCGACATTCGGCGGCGCGCGCAGCAGCCATTTCTTGAGCAGGCGGACGACCGTTTCGAGCTCGGCGAGGTAGCGGTCGTAAGCCTCGGCATCGGCGGCGACGTGGCGGCCGATTTCCCGGCGGGTCAACCCGTCGCGCCCAGCGAGCAGATATTCGCCGTCGCCGGGCAGGAAATTGTCGGTCTTGCGCAGCACGACCTTCAGCCCGTGGCGCTGGAGCTCCATGTCGCGAATGACCTTGGGCTGGAGCAGGCTGACGGTGTAGCTCGCGGCCGAATTCTTGAACCCGGGCAGGAATTCGTCGGTGACTGCGGCGCCGCCGACATTGCCCGAGGCCTCGAAGATCGCGACCTTGAGGCCCTTCTTCGCCAGATAATAAGCGCAGGTCAGGCCGTTATGGCCGGCGCCAATGATAATCGCGTCGTGCAAATGTTCCCCCAAATCAGCGCATCAGCACGAGCTCTTCGGCCATGGTCGGATGAAGCGCAACCGTAGCGTCGAAGTCGGCTTTCTTGAGCTTGGCTTTGACCGCGATCGCCGCGACCTGAAGCAGTTCGGGCGCGTCGGGCCCGATCATGTGGATGCCGACGATCTGGTCGGTGTTGCCATCAAGCACGAGCTTGTAGAGCGAACGCTCGTCGCGGCCGGCTAGGACGTTCTTCATCGGCCGGAAGTCGGAGGTGAACGTCTTGACCGAGCCGAGCCGGTTGCGCGCCTGGCCCTCTGTCAGGCCGACGCCGGCGAGCGGCGGATGGCTGAACACCGCCGACGGAATGCAGCTGTAATCCACCTGGCTTGGCTGCTTGCCGAAGAAGGTGTCGGCGAACGCCTGGCCCTCGCGGATCGCGACCGGGGTCAGCTGGACGCGGTCGGTGACGTCGCCGATGGCGAAGATCGATTCGACCGAGGTGCGGTTGTCGGCGTCGACCGTGATCTGGTCATTGTCGCCGACTGCGACGCCGGCGGCGTCGAGCCCCATATCCTCGATATTGGGGCGGCGGCCGACCGCGAACAGCAATTGGTCGGCCTCGATGTCGTCGCAGCCGGTCATCCCGATGTGGAGTGAGCCGTCGTCGTTGCGAGTGACCTTGTCGATGGTCGCGTGGAAGCGATATTCGAGGCCCTTGCGCAGCGAAATCTGGATCAGCCGGTCGACGATCTGCTGGTCGTATTGGCGCAGCATGACGTCGGTCCGGTTGACCAGGGTCACCCGGCTGCCGAACTGGTGGAAGATGCCGGCGAATTCGTTGGCGATATAGCCGCCGCCGGCGATCACGATCCGCTTCGGAATCTTGTCGAGGTGGAACACTTCGTTCGAACTGATCGCATGCTCGATGCCCTCGATTTTGGGCATCAGCGGGCGGGCGCCGGTGGCAATCAATATCTTGTCGGCGGTGACGCTCTTGCTGCTTGCTAGCTGCACCGCATTGGGCCCGGTGAGGACCGCGCGCTCCTTGAAGATCGTCACGTCATGATTGGTCAGCGTGTCGGTGTAGGCGCCCTCGATCCGCCCGACTTCGGCCAGCACGTTGTCGCGCAGCACCGGCCAGTTGAACGTCTTTTGCGGAACGTCCCAACCGAACATCGCCGCGTCGTCCAGATCCTCGGCGAAATGGGCCCCATAGACGAGCAGTTTCTTGGGGACGCAGCCGCGGATCACGCAGGTCCCGCCGACGCGATATTCCTCGGCGACGGCGACGCGAGCACCGTAAGCCGCGGCAACCCGCGCAGCGCGCACGCCGCCCGACCCCGCACCAATCACCAACAGGTCGAAATCAGCCATTCACTTGCTCCGCGGCGCCAGCCACACCGTGCGATCCTTAAAATCGGTGGTGATCAGGAAATTTTTGAGGATCGAGGTGCCGACATTCATGTCGTTGTGGCTCGGCTGGTCGTCGATATTGGCGTGGAGGTTGCGGAACCGCTGCCCGGCGACTTCCAACGTCGGCAGCATGACATAATCGCGCTCGATCGCCCCGCCGATCCCGCCACCGGTCTTCTTGCCAAGGATCTTCAGCCCGAGCTTCTTCACCAGGTCGCGCGAAATCATCACGTCGGACCCGTTGCCAAGGTCGAACTCGGCCTGGGCGGCGACGCCATTGGCCTGGACCGGAATCGCTTCGATGCCGGCGTGCGGGGTCAACGGCAGCCTGGCGCCGCGCGGCGTCTTGGCCTTGCTCACCGCTGAAATCCGGCCGCCGCTAAGGTCGATCTGGAGCCGGGCGGAATCGAACAATTCGCGGCCGACGATCGCCTGCGTCGGCCGCTTGATCAGCCGCCCCGACAAGTCGGCCATGTCCATGACCACTACCACCTCGGGATGCATCTCGACCCCGAGCGCGTTGAGGGTGACGCCCTCGACGATGTGGGCCGACTGGCTCCCGGCCGAGCCCTTCATGACCTGCGGCGTTCCGGCGGCGAATTTCGCCTTGGCCGCCAGCGCTGGATCGAAAATGCTCGCCTCCGCGCCGCTGTCGAGCAGGGCCTCAGTCGCCACATCATTGACCTTGGCGGTGATGAACAGCCGGCCATTGTAGACGTGGAGCGGTTCCGCCGCGGCGGACGTGGCAACAGCAACCAACGCAGCACCAAGCAGGAAGCGGTTCATACGCCTGCCCTTTCGATGAGCGCGCGGGTCGACGGATCGAGCTTGGCCTCGTCCGCGCCGTCCGACAATTGCCGCGCGATTTGCTTGCCGAGTTCCACGCCGAACTGGTCGAACGGATTGATGCCGAGCAGCACTGCATTGGCGAAGGTGCGATGCTCGTAGAAAGCGATCAGCGCGCCCAGCGTCCGCGCATCGAGCCGGTCGAGCAGGATGGTCGCGCTCGGCCGGTTGCCGGCATAAGCGCGCTGCGGATCGTCGCTGGCCTGGCCGGCCATCAGTGCCGCGCCCTGGGCGAATGCGTTGAGCAGCAATTGGCGGTGGCGGTCGGGATCCTGCGTGTCGTCAGCTTCGCGCACCGCGACGAACTCGACCGGGACCAGCACCGTGCCCTGGTGGAGCAGCTGGAACACGGCGTGCTGCGCGTCGGTGCCGGTCCCGCCCCAGGTCACCGGCGCGGTCGGGTGATCGACCGGCTCGCCGGCAATCGTCACCGATTTGCCATTCGATTCCATCTCAAGCTGCTGGAGATAGAAAGGCAGCAACCGCAGGCGCTCGTCATAGGCGAATACGCCGCGCGTCTGGCAGGCCAGCGTCTCGACATAGAGCCGGTCGGCGAACGCCGCGAGCAACGGCACGTTCTCGCCCGGGTCGGCGAAGCGGAAATGGCGGTCCATTTCGGCCGCGCCTTCGAGCAATTCCTCGAACGCCTCCCAGCCGAGCGCGAGCGCGGCTGAGACACCGACCGCGCTCCACAAGGAATAGCGCCCGCCAACGCCCTCGCCGAAGGCAAGGATGCGGGTTTCGTCGATCCCCGCCTCAACCGCCACCTCGGGACTGGCGGTGACCGCGATCAGTCGCCCATGCGGGTCGCTGATGCCCGCCGCCCGGAGCCAATCTAGCGCCGCCTCCATGTTGGCCAGCGTCTCGGCGGTGGTGAAGGTCTTGGACACGACCACGACCAGGGTGGTCGCCGGATTGAGCGGCTTCACCGCGTCGTCGAACGCCTGGCCGTCAATGTTCGAGAGGAAACTGACGGTGAGCCGGGACTTCCGTCCCAGCGCATCGACCAAGAGCGCCGGCCCGAGCAGCGACCCGCCGATGCCGATGTGGAGCACGCCGGTGACATCGCCGAACGCGCCGGCCTCGACTGCATCGACCAAGGCGCGGGTGCGCTGGTGGCGGGCGGTGGCGAGGTCGACATCGTCCGGCGCGCCGCTGCCGCGCTCGGCAACATGAGTCGCCGGACGGCCCTCGCTCGGATTGACGATGGCGCCGGAAAACAGCGCGTCGCGCTTGGCCGCAAAGCCCATCCGCTCGGCCCGCTCGGCGAATTCGCCGAGCAGCTGCTGGTCGAGGTGGGTCTTGGACCAGTCGAAATAGAGGCCGGCGAGGTCGAAACTGAGGCTCGACAGCCGGTCGGGCTCGGCCGCGAACAGCTCGTCGAGCCGCTTGATCCCGGGCTGCTGCTGCTTGGCCATTGCGGCGCACATAATGGGCGGGCGGACAAATGCCACCCCGCCCTTGACCTGTCGCCCGCCCGTCGAAACAAGCGCCAAATGTTTTCCGCCCTCTCCCGCCGCGGTTCGCGCAAGCCCGCGGCCGCTTCCAAACGCGCCAAAAAGGAGAGCGGCGGGAGCCTGTTCCGCTTCATCCTGACGCTCGCCGTAATCGCCTGGGCGATCCGCAGCTTCGTCTTCGCCCCGTTCAGCATCCCCTCGTCATCGATGCTGCCGACGCTCTACATCGGCGATTATGTGATGGTCGCCAAATGGCCCTACGGCTTCTCGCGCTCCAGCTTCCCGTTCGGTTTCCCGTCGTTCGGCGGGCGAGTGCTCGGCGGCGTGCCGGAGCGCGGCGATGTCGTCGTCTTCCGCCACCCTTATGAAAATACCGACTTGATCAAGCGAGTGATCGGCCTGCCCGGCGATACGGTCGAGGTCCGCGGCGGCGCGTTGATCCTCAACGGCAAGGCGGTGTCTCGCACGGCGCTGCCGGCGGCGCGCGTGCCGATCAGCGCCAACAGCCCGTGCAAGGTCGTGACTGGGACGGTCCCGACGATCACCGCGTCGGGCGGCGAATCGTTCTGCACCTATCAGGCCTATCGCGAGACCCTGCCCGGCGGGCCGAGCTACACCATCCTCAACCAGGTCGATGGCGTGGAAGCGGATGATTTTGCGGCGGTGAAGGTCCCGGCCGGCCACCTGTTCCTGATGGGCGACAACCGCGACGATAGTGCCGACAGCCGCTTTTCGCCGGAGGATGATGGCGTCGGCATGGTCCCTGTCGACAATCTCATCGGGCGCGCGACGGTCACCTTCTGGTCGACCGACGGGAGCTCATCCTATGTCCTGCCATGGACCTGGTTCACCGCGCTCCGGGGGAGCCGAGTCGGCAATGGCTATACGGATGCGCGCCAATGACCGGCGATGCCGCCACCTTCGTCCGCGACACGCTCGGCCATACCGCCAAGGACTTGGCCTTGTTCGAGCGCGCGCTGACCCATTCGAGCGTCGGCGGCGACAGCTACGAGCGGCTGGAATTCCTCGGCGATCGGGTACTCGGGCTGGTCATCGCTCGCGCCCTGTACGAACGCTATCCGACCGAGCCTGAAGGCAATTTATCGCGCCGCTACAATGCCTTGGTCGCGCGCGAGACGTGCGCCGAAGTCGGCCGCACGCTCGGTCTTCCCGAGCTCATCCGCCTCGGCAAACAGGCCCGCGGTGACGGCGCCAACCACAGCGACAATGTCGTTGGCGACGTGGTCGAGGCGCTGATCGGGGCGTTGCTGCTCGACGGCGGGCTGGACGCTGCCCAAGGTTTCATCCTCGATCGCTGGGACACCTATCTCGCCGGCCAGGTTCGCGCCCCGCAGCATCCCAAATCGGGCCTGCAGGAACTGGCCGCCGCGCGCGGGCGCAAGGCCCCGGTCTATGAAGTTGTCTCGCGCACCGGGGAGCATCACTCACCCAAATTCACCGTGCGCGTTTCGCTCGGTTCGCTCGGCGAGGCGACCGCCGAAGGATCGTCCAAGCAGGAAGCCGAAACCGCGGCTGCGGCGGCCCTGCTGGAGCAGCTGCAATGACTCGCGCCGGCTTCGTCGCGGTGATCGGCGCGCCCAACGCCGGCAAATCGACCCTGGTCAATGCCCTGGTCGGGCAGAAGGTCGCGATCGTCAGCCCCAAGGCGCAGACCACGCGCGCTCGGCTGATGGGCATCGCGATCGAGGGCGAGGCGCAGGTCCTGCTGGTCGACACCCCCGGCATTTTCGAACCCAAGCGGCGGCTCGACCGGGCGATGGTCGCGGCGGCGTGGAGCGGCGCCGGCGATGCCGACCTCATCCTGCTGGTGATCGACGCCGATGCCGGACTGACGCGCGAGGTCGAACGGATCATCGCCAACCTAAGCGAGCGCGGCCATCCGCTGCTGCTCGTGCTCAACAAGATCGACCTGATCCGCAAGGACAGTTTGCTCGCTTTGTCACTCGACCTGAGCGCGCGGCTCAACCCCGATTTGGTGTTCATGATCAGCGCCGCGAACGGCGACGGCGTTGCGGACGTCAAGCAGGCGCTCGCCGCGGCTGTGCCCGAGGGGCCGTGGCTCTATCCCGAGGACGAGGTGTCGGACGCCACCGACCGGATGATCGCGGCCGAGCTGACCCGCGAGCAGATCGTCAACCAGCTCTACCAGGAGCTGCCCTATGCGGCGGCGATCGAGACCGAGACCTGGGCCGACCGACCCGACGGATCAACCGAGATCCGCCAGCAGATCCTGGTCGAGCGCGACAGCCAGAAGGCGATCGTCATCGGCAAGGGCGGCTCACGGCTCAAGCGCATCGGCCAGGGCGCGCGCGAAGCCATCGCCGAGCATCTCGGGCGGCCGGTGCATTTGTTCCTGCACGTCAAGGTCAACCCCAAGTGGGACGAGGACCGCGGCCTCTACAAGGAGATCGGGCTGGAGTGGGCGGACTAATCGTATCTAGGCCTCATTACGTCCGCATCGCGCCCGGCAAGAAACTGCCGGACATCTCCTCCCTCGCGCCCTTCAAGGCGGTGGTTGTGCTTGACACGACCTACGAACCCACTTGGCAGGATGAGGTGAGTCAATGGCTCGTGGGCTCGGGCTGTTTCTACATGATGGCCTGGGGGCCGGATTGCAGCAGCTGGGATGATTCAGTCGACTACGCGGATATGACTAGATTCCCCAATTATGAAATCCCCGACGACAAGTTTGTGATGACAACTTGGCATGATGACGAGCCACTTGAGGAAGCCTTCTGGTACAGTCAGTTCTGCGCGAATTTCAGCTACAATGATGTCGAGCTGATTGACGCCGTAATCGTACACGTCGGCAGCGAAAACCGTGAAGCTGAGCTGCTGAGCTTGTTCGAACAATCCAAGACGCTGGCCGACCGCGAGGATGACGAGGACGAAGCTCAAGAGACGTTCGATTGGAAGGAAGGCTTGGTGGTGATTCGAGTCGCCATTGCCCTGGCCATCGCCATCGCCATCAGCCTGTATTTCACTCGCCGCTAGCCCAGCACTTCGCCCACCCAAGCCGGCACGAGTTCGCCAGCTTTCCCGATGCGGCTTTCGTCGAAATAGACGCAGCCTTGGCTCGGCTCTAAATTGATCTCGAGCGTCTTCGCCCCGCAGTAGCGCGCGGTCTGGACGAAGCCCGCCGCGGGATAAACCGCGCCCGACGTCCCGATCGACACGAACAGGTCGCAAGCGCGGACCGCGTCGTCGATCCGCTCCATCTCGTAGGGCATCTCGCCGAACCACACGATGTCGGGGCGGACTCGTCCGCTGGCCTGGCATGACGGGCAGGCCGCGCCCTCGCCCATCGGTCCGGCCCAGGCGAAGCGCTGGTCGCACGCCAGGCACCAGCCGCTGGTCAGTTCGCCATGCATGTGGATCAGCCGCTTGGACCCCGCGCGCTCGTGCAGATCGTCGACGTTCTGGGTCACCAGCAGCAGTTCGCCCGGCCATTCGGCATCGAGCCGCGCCAAGGCCTCATGCGCCGCATTGGGCTCGACCGTGCCAAGCCTCGCCCGCCGCGCGTCGTAGAATTGATGCACAAGCGTAGGATCGCGCTGAAACGCCTCGGGCGTGGCGACATCCTCGACCCGATGCCCCTCCCACAGCCCGTCGGGGCCACGAAAGGTCGCGAGTCCGCTTTCGGCGGAGACTCCGGCGCCGGTCAGGATGACGATGTTGCGAATGGCCATGCGCTCAGCATAGAGCGGACAAGCGATGAGCGAAGGCCAAATCCGCATCGGTATCGGCGGCTGGAATTTCCCGCCTTGGCGCGGCGTGTTTTATCCCGACAAGCACCCGCAGGCGAAAGAGCTCGACTATGCGTCGCGCCAATTGGGCGCGATCGAAATCAACGCCACCTTCTACGGCCGCCAGAAGCCGAAAAGCTGGGAGAATTGGGAGAAGATTGTCCCCGACGGCTTCCAGTTCGCGATCAAGGGCTCACGCTATTGCGTCAGCCGCTCGAAGCTCGCCGAAAGCGCCGACAGCATCGCCAATTTCTTCGGCCAGGGCTTCGGCGTGCTCGGGCCCAAGCTCGGCCCGATCCTGTGGCAATTCGCCAAGTTCAAGCGCTTCGACCGCGACGATATCGCGGCGTTCATCGATTTGCTGCCCGAGCAGCTCGGTGGAATCACCCTGCGCCATGCCATCGAACCGCGCCACGCCAGCTTCAACGACGAGGCGTTCTTTGACCTCTGCCGCGCGCGCAATATCGCCGTCGTGCATGAGGACAGCGACGAATATCCGCTGATCGAGGCCGCCACCGCCGACTTTGCCTACGCCCGGCTGCAGCGGATGAACGAGGATGTTCCGACCGGCTATGATGACGCCGCGCTCGACGGCTTCGCGGCCAAGGCGCGCGAATGGCGCACCCGCGGCGACGCCTACATCTTCATGATCAACGGCGCCAAGGTCCGCGCTCCGGCGGCAGCGCTGGCGCTGCAGGAACGGCTTCGCTAACCCTGCGGCCATGCGCACGTCCGACCAACCAATCCGCATCAGCCTGATCGCGCCCGACGGGCGGATGGGCAAGGCCATCGCCAAGGCGGTTGCCGACGATCCCGCCTTCGCGATCGACCAGGACCATGGCGACGTGCTGGTCGACTTCTCCGCGCCCGCGGCGCTGCAGGCAAGCCTCGACCGGGCGATCGCCGCCAACGTCCCGATCCTCATTGGCACTACCGGGCTGACCGACGAGCAGCGCGCCGCAATCGCCGAGGCCGGCAAGAAGGTCGCGGTGATCCACGCGCCGAACACCTCGCTTGGGGTCAATGTCCTGCGCGACCTGGTCGAGCAGGCAACCGCGCGGCTCGGGCCGGACTGGGACGTGGAAATCCTCGAAATGCACCATCGTCACAAGGTCGATGCGCCATCGGGGACCGCGCTCCAGCTCGGCCAGTCGGCGGCCAAGGGGCGCGGCAAGAAGCTGCCCGAACTCGCCCGGTTCGATCGGATCAGCGAGCACCCTCATGCGCGTGAGCCCGGCAGCATCGGCTTCGCCTCGCTCCGCGGCGGGTCGGTCGCCGGCGAGCATGTCGTCATCCTCGCCACCGACGGCGAGCGGATCGAGCTCGCCCACCGCGCCGACAGCCGCATGATCTTCGCTCGCGGTGCTCTCGCCGCGGCGCGCTTCCTCGTCGGCAAGCCGGCCGGCCAATACTCGATGCAGGACGTGATCGGCTCCCTGTGACCAAGGCCGAGGTGTTCGAATTCTTCCGCCGGCTGGCCGAGGCGAACCCGGCGCCGACGACCGAACTCAACTCCGAAAATCCCTATCAATTGCTGGTCGCGGTGGTGCTCTCCGCCCAGGCGACCGACGCCAGCGTCAACATCGCGACCCGGCCGTTGTTCGAACACATCCAGACGCCCGAGCAAATGGTCGAGTTTGGCGAAACGGCGTTTCGCGAGGCGATCAAGACCATCGGCCTGTTCAACACCAAGGCGCATAATGTCCTCGCGCTCAGCCGGGCGCTGATTGAGAGCCACGGCAGCCAGGTGCCGCGCACCCGCGAGGAGCTCCAGGCGCTCCCCGGAGTCGGGCGCAAGACCGCCAATGTCGTCCTCAACACCGCGTTCGGCGAGGAAACGTTCGCGGTCGACACCCACGTCTTCCGCGTGTGCAACCGCACCGGCCTGGCGCCGGGGACGAATGTCGACGCGGTCGAAGCCAAGCTAGAGAAGCTCGTGCCGCAGCCGTTCCGCCGCGATGCACACCACTGGCTGATTCTGCACGGCCGCTACACCTGCAAGGCGCGGCTGCCCGAATGCTGGCGTTGCCCGGTCGCGGACCTGTGCCGCTACAAGCCGAAGAGCGAGGCGCCTAGCGCCAAATCCGCTCGAACCGCGACCCCAGGGTCGTCAGCAGCTCGTACTGCGACAGGCCGGACTGCTTCGACGCCGACGGCAAGTCGTAGTCGAGCTCGACCCACTCGCCTTCCCTGAGCCCCGGCGCGGCGTCGACCCCGACCGCGATCAGGTCCATCGACACGCGCCCCAGCACTGGCAGCGCGAGTTCGCCCGAGAAGGCGGCGCCGTGCGACGAGAAACCGCGCAAATAGCCGTCGGCGTAACCGATGTTGAGGATCGCGGCCTCGGTGTCGGCCGGGGCGGTGAAGGTCGCGCCATAACCACAGCTCTCGCCGGCGCGGATGGTGCGGCGCTGGACGATTTCGGCCTCGACCCGGGCGACCTGGCGGATGTTGCCCGCCGCCTCGCGCCGCGGAACCCCGCCGTAGAGCGCGAGGCCGGGCCGGACGAGGTCGAAGCTGTAGTCGCGGCCGAGGCAGATGCCGGCCGAATTGGCGAAACTCGTGCGTTTGGCCGGGATCGCCGCGGCGACCGCGCGGAAACGCTCAAGCTGCATTTGGTTGAGATCGTGATCCTCGTCGGCGCAGGCGAGATGCGAGTGCAACGTGTCGATGGCGAGGCCATCGAGCGCAGCGGTTTCGTCGGGGCGAAGGCCGAGCCGGTTCATGCCGGTATCAATCATCACATCGCACGGCCGACCGGGCGCGACTTCTTTCCACCGCGCGACTTGTTCGAGCGTATTGAGACACGGCCGCGCGGTTGCGGCGAGCGCCGCCTTGACGTCATCCGGCCCGACGCCGTGGAGCACAAGCAGAGCGCAATCGCCCGGAATGTCGCCGAGATCAGCCGCTTCCGCCCAGGTCGAGGCGAAGAAGTCGCGGCATCCTGCCTCATGCAATGCGGCCAGGGTCTCGCGCGCGCCGAGGCCGTAGCCGTCGGCCTTGATCGCCGCGCCTGCGGGAACCCCGGCGCGCTCCTGGAGCCAGCGCCAATTGGCCTGGAGCGCGCTGCGGTCGATGGTCAGGCGAAGCGGGCGATGCATATGCCGCGCCGTAACCGCGCTAGCCCTGCGCGTCGAGATTGGCCTTGGCCGCTTCCCAATTCTTCCCGTCGAACGGCTCGATCGCCAGGTCCAGCGGTTGATCGAGGCAATAGGCGCTGAGGCTCCACGCGTCGGGGTGCGAGCGCGGTTGGTAGAAGCTCTTCACGCCGCAGATAGCGCAGAACAAATGGTCCGCGGCCCCGGTCCCGAAGCGGTAGCTGGTCAGCGCATCGCGGCCGCTCAGCAGCTCGAACCGGTCGTGCGGCACCATGATGTGGAGGAAACCGGTCATCCGGCACACCGAACAATTGCAATCGATCGCGGGGACCGGCGGCTCGGGCAATTCCGCCTCGAACCTGACCGCGCCGCAATGACATCCGCCCGTCGCTTTCATGGCAGCGGCCCTAGGTGCGCGGCGAGTAGCGCACAAGAAGAAGGGCACCGCGGGGAGCGGTGCCCTTCAGGGGAGCTGACCTGGGCGGGTCAGCGAGCGTTGGTGATGGCGATCGGCGCACCGCGTCCAGCGGCGGCAAGCAACTGGTCGCGCTGGTTCTTGGCGTTCGCCAGGACATCGTTGCGGCATTTGCGATCGTTATTCTTGCCTTCGAGGTCGACGTCCGAAGCGACGCCGCACACTTCGCGGGCGGCATGGGCCAACCGGAGGTCGAGCACCCGCTGGCCGGCTGCGCTCGACAGGTCGAGATCGGCGGTGCGGACGTAGCTGATGTTGATCGCGGGCTGGACCGGCTCGGCGGCGAGCGCGGGCGTGGCCTTGATCGCGGCAGCGGTAATCAGGAACGCGGTGGCGGTAATCTGGAGAGCCTTGGTCATGGTCGTTTCCCCTTGTTCGGGGCCGGTGAGTTCCGGCGCGACCAACTATCTATGTCCAAAATTCAGTTTTTATAAGCAACGATATTGTGTTATCATTCTGCAAAATTGCAGAACGGATTAGCGCCTGAAAGGCGCTAGGGTGCACGCGATGCTCGACTGGAACGACCTCCGCTACTTCCTCGCCGTTGCCCGGGCCGGCAGCACGCTGGCCGCCGGGCGCGAGTTGCGCACTAGCCAGACCACGGTTGCCCGGCGAATTGCGGCGCTCGAAGAAGCGCTCGGCGTCCGGCTCTTTGAAAAACGCCAGGCCGGCTATGCCCTGACCCCCGCCGGCGAAGATCTGCTTGAGCGCGCCGAACAGGTTGAAGCCGCCGCCAGCGCCTTTGCGGAGGCCGCGTCGGCCCAGTCGCGCGACACCAGCGGAACGGTCAAGATCACCACCGAAGAGGTCTACGCCATCACCTTGCTCGCGCCGCTGCTGCGCGAACTTCATGAAAAACATCCGGACATCCGCATCGACCTTGATACCTCGCAGTCCGTGCGCGACCTCGGCGCCGGCGAAGCCGACATTTCGCTACGCAGCACCAAGGGCGACAGCCAGGCCGCGGGCCTCGTCGGCCGCCAATTGTGCACCGACGATTGGGCGCTTTACTGCAGCCGCGCTTATGCCGAACGCCATGGCGTTCCGCGGACTCGAGCGGCGCTGAAGAAGCATGCGTTCATCGGTGGCGGCGGCGGCAATCTGTGGATCCACTATCAAAGCTGGCTGCAGTCGCTCGGCCTCGAAGAACAGGTAGCGATGCACCATGCGACCTCGGGCGGCTTGCTGTCGGGCGTGCGCTCGGGCTTCGGCATCGCCGTGCTGCCGTGCATTGTCGCCGACAGCGATCCCGACCTCGTCCGCTGTATTCCACCGCGGGCCAACCACGACCGCACGCTGTGGCTGTTCACGCATGAACGGGTGCGCCACACGCCGCGCGTCCGGACGGTCATCGACTTCCTCTACGACAAGCTCAGCCGCCACATCCGCGAGCTCGAGGAGAAAAGCGCCGCGGCCTAAAGCCGGTGGTGCAATTTCCAGGCTGCGTCGACGGCAGGATCGATCGGCCCGCCGCGCCACTCCGGCATCGGCCGCTCGCCGAGCGCCACCGCGACCGCCGCCCGGGCCAGCAGCCGGGTCGAATCGAGGATCGGCAAGGACGACACGTCCTGGGTGATCAGCAGCGGGATTTCGGTGCACACCAGCGCCACGCTATCGCAGCCGTCGCCCGCCAGTTTCTCGATGATACCCACATAAGCATCGCGCGATGAATCGCTGAACGTGCCGAGGCACAGTTCGTCCATGATGATGTCGTGGACGATCTTGCGGTCGGCCTCGCCGGGCACCGCCCACTCAATCCCGCGGCGGCCGAGCGCGCCGGGATAGACCGGCCCGGTCATGGTCCAGTTGGTACCGAGGATCCCGACCTTGCGCCGGCCATCCTGCGCGGCCTGGCCGGCGACCACTTCGGCGATGTGCAGCGCGGGCAGCGGGAAGGCATCGCTCGCAGCCTGTCCGGGGGACAGGCGAGAACGTGCCTCTCGTCCCGGGCTTTCGAGCGCGATGTGCGCGCTATTGTCGGGGCAGACGAAGAAATCCGCCCCGGCCGCGACCAGCTTCTCGGCGTCGGCGATGAACATCGACCGCAGCTCGGCATGATCGCCGCGGTCCCATGCGTCGAGCGAATGGGCCATCGGCGTGCACGTCAGCGTGATCTCGGGATGGTCATGCGGACCGAGCCGCCGCACGCCCTCGGCGCACATTTCGTGAAAGCACAGGGTCGCGCCTTCGTAGCTGTGAGCGAGGATGCCGATGTGCTTCATTGTTCCGTGATCTTTCCCAGCCACTTGGCTGTTGCCGCGGGCAGTTGCGTGACATCATCAACGCCAACAGAGGTCCTGTAGTATTCAGAGACCGGATGAAGGATGCCGATAGCGCTCAGACTGAGCGAGGTATCGCCTTCAAGCTCTGCAATCACGCGCTTCAAATCCTTCGTCAGATACCCCAGCCCGTTGTGCATGAGCGTAGCGTCGTCAACCGGCGCACCGTCTGACACGATGACGAGGTATCTCCTGGACGCCGCTGCTTGCTTCAGGCGACCTGCCGCCCATCGCAACGCCTCGCCATCGACATTTTCCCTGAGCACATTGGGGTTGAGCATGGCTTCCCAGTCCTCACGCTCCAGCGAACGCTGGGCGAACGGTTTGTAGATGAGATGAGCGAGTGCGCAGATGCGACCGGGTCTTTTGGGGCGTCCACTGCCCTTCCATTTCTCGTAGGCGGAGCCACCCTGCCAACCCGCTGTCGAAAATCCGAGGATTTCGACGTCGCAGCCTCGCTCCGCCAACGCTTCCGCGGCCAATCGGCAAGCTACTGCCGCCCACCGCATCGGCTCCCCCCTCATCGATCCCGATTGATCGACAAGCAATGTAACTGCAGCATCTTGCACGGTGGCAAATTTGCCCAGTGCGGCCTCGAAAACCTGTCGCTGCTGATCAAGCAACTCGTCGGCGAGTTCCACTTCTCGCCGCCATTGATCTTTGCCAAGCTTCAGCCACCCACGGGCATAGTCGGGACTCGTACTGATCAGTCGCTGATCTGCCTCCCGGCCCGGAAGCTCGAGATCAAATTCGCTTGTGAAGACGCGGTAGGGCTCGTCGGCGGGCCCATCTGGCACCGGCTCAGCCTTTCGCTTCCGTCGCCGCGATTTCCAAAAAAGCCAAAACATCCCGCCAAAAAACGCAAGCGCCACTAGCAAGTTGAGCCACTCGCCGACGCGTACCGGTTCGCTCATTCCACCGTCACGCTCTTCGCCAGGTTGCGCGGCTGGTCGACGTCGGTGCCCTTGAGCACCGCGACATGGTACGCCAGCAGCTGCACCGGCACCGCGTAAACCAGCGGCGCGATCAGCGGGTGGACTTCGGGCATTTCGATCGTCGCCATGCACCCCTCGCCGGCCTCGGCGATGCCCTTGGCGTCGCTGATCAGGACGATCTTGCCGCCGCGCGCGCGGACCTCCTGCATGTTGCTTACGGTCTTATCGAACAACGGCCCCGACGGCGCGATCACGATCACCGGCACATTATCGTCGATCAGCGCGATCGGGCCGTGCTTCATCTCGCCGGCGGCATAGCCCTCGGCATGGATGTAGCTGATTTCCTTGAGCTTCAGTGCGCCTTCGAGCGCCATCGGAAAGTCCGGGCCGCGGCCGAGATAAAGCACGTCACGC
>Ga0268265_10002163_pt1 | contig 15212 bp, 8 predicted proteins | sample KBSSwiS52_FD_190355 | JGI IMG/M metagenome (GOLD analysis project Ga0268265, IMG submission 190355) | Switchgrass rhizosphere microbial communities from Kellogg Biological Station, Michigan, USA - KBS Switchgrass S5-2 (SPAdes) (version 2) | ecosystem: Host-associated > Plants > Roots >... | reverse complement strand
GCCGGCCCAGGTCAGGAAGGCAGCGACGTCGCGGGACTCGTCCTCCAGCGTGTTCGGCGCACCGTCGGCAAAGGTGACGGCGCCGTCGGAGAGCGGCTGCGGCATCGCGATCTGATGGCCGTGGAAATACTCGTTGTAGTTCATGCCGTCGCCGAGCTTGAAGTCGGCGGGCGGCTCCTTGTAGCCGGTCAGGATGGCGTGGATGTAGTCCGCACCCTCATAGCCGGTGAAGCCCTTGCCGGCGCGCGAGCGCGCGATCAGCGAGAGATCCGGCGGCAGCGCGCCGTTGTTGGCGGCGCGGGCCGCCTGCTCGTTCGGGAACGGCGCCTTGAAGGTGTCGGAAGCCTTGCCCGGACGCTCGAACATCTCGCCGGCATCGTTCGGACCGTCCTGGACCTGCACGCCGGCCGCGATCGCCTTCACCTCATCCGCAGAGAAACCGATCTGCTCGAGGTTGCGGTAGGACATCAGGTTCATCGAGTGACAGGCCGAGCAGACGTCGTGATAGACCTGGAAGCCGCGCTTCACCTGGGCCTGGTCGAACTTGCCGAAGAAGCCGGTGAACGACCATTCCTCTTTGGGAATGTGGACTTCCTCATGCGGTTCGGCAGCGATGAAGAGAACGGCGACCGCCGCGGCCACCAAGGCCATGCCGTTGAGGAGGATGGAACGCTTTTTCATGATCTTAGGCCTTCCCCGTCGCCGCGGCAGGTGCATGGCTGTCCAGCACCGCCTTGCTGATCGACAGCGGCAGCGGCAGCGTGCGCTCGAAGATCGAGAGCAGCGGCAGGATCACCAGGAAGAAGCCGAAGTAGTAGACGGTCGCGATCTGACCGAGGGTGATGATCTGGATGCCGAAATGGCCGCCGGCAAAGCTGATCGGCCAGAGCGCATCGACATTCTCGAGATGCGCCGCCTCGGCCAGATATTCCGGGGCGACGATGGTGAATTCGAACGGCAGCCAGTAGTTGGCCGGCGCATATTTGCCGGCGAACATCAGGATCGCGCAGACGAAGACCAGGGTCCAGAAGAAGCGCTTGAACGCCGGGCGGTAGGCGCCCGAGCGGACCGGCGAGCGGTCGAGCCAGGGCAGGATGAACAGCACGGCGATCGAGGCACCCATGGCGAGCACGCCGGTGAGCTTGTCCGGGATCGAGCGCAGAATCGCGTAGAACGGCAGGAAGTACCATTCGGGCACGATGTGCTCCGGCGTCGAGAGCGGATTGGCCGGGATGAAGTTGTCGGGATCGCCCAAGGCCACCGGCGCGAAGAACACCCAGAAGGCAAAGAACAGCATGAAGACGCCGAGCCCGTACATGTCCTTCACCGTGTAATACGGGTGGAACGGGATCTGGTCCTGCGGACCCTTCATGTCGATGCCGGTCGGGTTGTTCGAGCCGAAGCGGTGCAGCGCGATGATGTGGATCACCACCACGCCCAGGATCACGAAGGGCAGCAGATAGTGCAGCGAGAAGAACCGGTTCAGCGTCGGGTTATCGACCGAGAAGCCGCCCCAGAGCAGGGTCACGATCTTGCCGCCGACGACCGGCAGCGCCGAGAACAGGTTGGTGATGACGGTGGCGCCCCAGAAGCTCATCTGGCCCCAGGGGAGCACGTAGCCCATGAAGGCGGTCGCCATCATCAGCAGCAGAATGAGGACACCGATCATCCAGAGCAGCTCGCGCGGCGCCTTGAAAGAGCCGTAGTAGATGCCGCGGAAGATGTGGATGTAGACCGCGATGAAGAACATCGAGGCGCCGTTCATATGGATGTAGCGCAGCATCCATCCATAGTTGACGTCGCGCATGATGCGCTCGACCGAGTTGAAGGCATGATCGACATGCGGCGTGTACTGCATGGCGAGGAAGATGCCGGTCGCGATCATGACCATCAGCATGAAGCCGGCGATCGAGCCGAAATTCCACCAGTAGCTCAGGTTCTTCGGCGTCGGGTAGTCGTTCGCCTCGTGCTGCAGATACGAGAAGACCGGCAGGCGATGGTCGATCCAGCGGATGACGGGGTTCTTGAAAACGGCGGCCATGTTCGCTGTCCCCTCAGCCGATCTTCACGTTGGTGTCGTTGGTGAAAGCGTAGACCGGCACCTCGAGATCGAGCGGCGCCGGACCCTTCCGGATGCGGCCGGAGGTGTCGTATTGCGAGCCGTGGCAGGGGCAGTACCAGCCGCCGTACTCGCCGCGCGGATCGGACGGCTTCTGGCCCAGCGGCACGCAACCGAGATGCGTGCAGACGCCGACCAGGATCAGCCATTCGGCCTTCTGGACGCGCGAGGCATCGGTCTGCGGGTCGCGCAGGCCCGACGGATTGGAAAGGATCACCTTCGGATTGGCGGGATCGACCTCAGGGTCGTCCTTCTTGGCGGCGGCGATCTCTTCCGGGGTGCGATGGCGGATGAAGACCGGCTTGCCGCGCCACTTCACGGTGATCGCCTGGCCGAGCTGGACGCCGGAGATATCGACCTCGATCGAGGACAAGGCCAGCACATCGCCCGACGGGTTCATGCTGCTGATGAACGGCCATGCGACGGCGAGGCCACCGAAGGCCGCTGCCGAAGCCGACATCAGATAGAGGAAATCGCGGCGCGTACCACCCGCGCCTTGCGCCGATTGCGCGTGATCCGCCATATGCTCTGCCCTCGTCCCGAACCCGCATCCCCGATGACGGCGGAACGCCGACCGGTGCGGGCTGCAATATCCCAAAGAACTCGAAGGGTTATAGCATGCGGTCCGACCGCCGGATGGCCGCGGAAATTGCGACAAAGCGCCGCAATATTCGCCAACGATATCAACCACTCAGGCAGGCGGAACCGGTCGTTTCCCCCCGATCCCGCGGATCGGTATAAAGGAAATCACACCGGTTGCAAAGCACGGCCTTCTCCCCCTTAAGGCCGGATTTGCGCGCCCCAAAAGGACCCTCATGCGGCTCGCCCTTTACCAGCCCGACATCCCCCAGAACACCGGCGCCATGCTGCGTTTGGCCGCGTGTTTCGGCTTAAGCGTCGATGTCATTCTGCCGGCCGGGTTCATCTTCGACGACAAAAGGATGCGGCGGGCCGGCATGGATTACATCGACCAGGTGGAGATCACGCGGCATGCGTCCTGGGACGCCTATCGCGAGTCGCGGAACGGGAGACTGGTGCTGCTGACCACCAAGGGTGATCGCGCCTATACCGACTTCGCCTTCGACACCGGCGACACGCTGCTGGTCGGGCGCGAGAGCAGCGGTGTTCCGCCCGAGGTCGCGGCGGCCGCCGATGCACGGCTGGTGATCCCGATGCGCGCCGGCATGCGCAGCCTCAATGTCGCGATGGCGGCGGCGATCGTGACCGGCGAGGCGGTGCGGCAGCTGGGCCAAGCTGAAACCGGCACGCGGCGGGCATCATGAGCGATTATCCGAAGGATCACCGCGAGCAGGCGGCGGCCTGGTTCGCCACGTTGCGCGACCGGATCTGCGGCGCCTTCGAGGCGATTGAAGATGAGCTTGCGGGCAGCGATCGCCCGCCCGGACGATTCGAGCGCAAGCGCTGGGAACGGCCCGACGCCGAAGCCGGTGAAGGCGGCGGCGGCGAGATGTCGATCATGCGCGGCCGGGTGTTCGAGAAGGTGGGCGTCAACATCTCGACCGTGCACGGCGTGTTCAGCCCGGAATTCCGCAAATCGATTCCCGGTGCTTCGGGCGACGGAAAATTCTGGGCCAGCGGGATCAGCCTGGTGGCACACATGCATTCCCCGCTGGTGCCGGCCGTGCATATGAACACGCGGCATATCGTGACCTCGACCGCCTGGTTCGGCGGCGGCGCCGATCTCACGCCGACCTTTCCCGACGCGACCGACACGGCGGACTTCCACGCCGCTTTGCAGGCGGCCTGCGCGGCGAGCCCGGCCGGCGACTATCCGCGCTTCAAGACATGGTGCGACGAATACTTCTATCTCCCGCACCGCGGCGAGGCGCGCGGCGTCGGCGGCATCTTCTACGACAACCTCAACACCGGAAGCTGGAAGGCCGATCTCGGCCTCACCGGCGCGGTCGGGGAGGCCTTCCTCGCGGTCTACCCGGAGATCGTGCGCCGGCACATGAACAAGACCTGGACGCCGGAGCAGCGCCGCGCGCTGTTGGTGAAGCGCGGCCGCTATGTCGAGTTCAACCTGATCTACGACCGCGGGACTTTGTTCGGGTTGAAGACCGGCGGGAATACCGAGGCGATCCTGATGTCGCTGCCGCCGGAAGTGATCTGGCCTTAGGCGACAGCATCCGTTGTCATGCCGAGACCCTTGGGTGGAAGCGACGTCGTCGCGGGTCCCGGCATCCAGTCCTGCGCATCGTGTGACGCCCAGGGCGTGGATCCCGGTGCCTGGCACCGGGATGACGGCGGAGTGAGTAACTCAGTTACGGCGCGTCCTGGTTCAGGTGCACGTTGCCGGTGTTGGCCGTCTGGACCATGACGTAGGCGTCGGTCGAGGCGGCGTTTCCGTCGGTCGTCTCATGGGCGAAGATGTGGTAGCCGGCTGTATCAATTCCCGTATCCACCCACTTGCCGCCGTCCTTGCTGATCGAGAGATAGAGCTGATCCACGAAATCGCCATCGATACGGATTGCCTCGTGCTCGGCGAAGACGCCGCCCGGCGTGATGGTGTGATCGGAGATTTGCTGCACACTGCCGGCGCCGATCGTGAGCGTCTGTGCGCCGCTGCCACCAAACTTCTCCTGGGTCGAGATGGTTTCGAAACCGTCAAGGTCTGCCGCATCGGAAGAGTTCGCAAGATCCAGATCGAGCCTGCGGGCCATCACGTCGCCATGATTGTCCGCTCCGGCTGCGAGACCGTTGCTCGAAGCCACAGCATCGGTGCTGCCGTGGTAGACGCTTCCGTTGTAGATGAAATCGATGACATCCTCGCCCGCACCGCCAAAGATCTCGTCTGCGCCGCCGCCGAAGATGATGTCGTTGCCGCCACCGCCGTCGAGTTTTCCGTCCTCCGCGGTTCCGATCAGGATCTCATCGAGATTGCTGCCGCTGAGCTCGTGGTTATTCGTATTCTCGACATCGACTTGCGCGCCCGTGCTCTGTGTCTTGCCGTCCGTCATCCGGTATTCGAGGGTTCCGCCGAGGATGTTATCGTCGGTAAGAGTGATCGCTTCTTTGCTCATGCCGAGGCCGGAAAAGCCACTGCCGGTGGCCTGGAAGACGCTCAGGTCTGCACTGCCGCCGTCATTGGCCAGCAAGGCCCAAGTCGGAATGGCGAAACTGCCATGCACGCCGGCTGTCGTCAGGACCTGGTCGTCCCGGGCAATCAACGGGTTCAGGTCCACGTTGGCGACATTGGCCGCCTGGATCATGACATACGCATCGGTCGAAGCCTTATCTCCGCCGATCGTTTCATGGGCATAGACGCGGTAGCCGACCATCTCGATCGCCGTATCGACCCACTGACCGCCGTCCTGGTTCACTGAAAGATTGACCTGATCCACGCTGTCGCCGTCGATGCGGATCGCTTCGTGTTCGCCGAATCCGCCGCCCAGGCTGATGCTGTGGTCGGAAAGCTGCTGCACGTTGGCAGCGCTGATAGTCAGCGTCTGCACGCCGGTGGCGCCGAACTTCTCCTGGGTCGAGATGGTTTCAACGCCGTCGAAGTCTTTCGCATCGGCGGAGTCGGCAAGATCCAGATCGAACCTGCGGACCAGCACGTCGCCATGATTGTTCGCACTGGCGGCCAGTCCGCCGCTCGAAGCCACGTTATCGATGCCGCCGTGCCCATCGGTTCTCATATCGATGATATCGTCCCCGGCACCGCCGAAGATGTGGTCGTGGCCGCCGTCGCCGAAGATGACGTCGTTGCCTCCACCGCCATCGATCGTCTGCCCGCCGTCATCCCCCAACAGGATTTCGTCCGAATCCGTGCCGGTGATGTCGCCGCCGTCCTGGTTGTGGACGTTGACGGTGGCACGCTCGCTCTCGACGCTGCCATCCGTCGCCGCGTAGATGAACGACCCTCCGAGCGTCCCATCCTCGAAAAAGTCCACGGTACCATTGCTGCCGGTACCGGCGCTATGACTGATGCCGAAAGCGCCAACGCTATTGCCGACCAACCCGACATCCAGGTTCGCACCGTCTAAGTTCCGATCATTGGCCAGCAGCGCCCATTCCGGAACAGTGATCGTTTCCGATGGCCCAAGGTTGGTCACGATGGTGTCGGAGACGGCAACGGGTGGGAAGTGCACGGTGCCGACATTGGCGGCCTGGACCATGACATAGGCATCCGTCGATGCCGCGTCGCCTGCAATCGTCTCATGAGCGTAGACGCGATAGCCGGCGAGCTCGATCGCGGTATCGACCCATTGCTCGCCGTCCTTGCTGATCGCAAGATAGATTTTATCGGCACTGTCGCTGTCGATGCGGATCGCGTCATGCTCGCCGAACCCACGGCCCGGCGTGATGGTGTGATCGGAAAGCTGCTGCACGCTGGCGGCATCGATCGTCACGATTTGCGTGCCGACTGTGCCCAGCTTCTCCTGGGTCGAGATGGTTTCGATCCCGTCGACCTTGGCCGCCTCGAACTGGAGCGTGAGATCCAGGTCCTCGTATCGGACCAGCACGTCGCCGTGATTGTCCGCGCCGGCGGCGAGCCCGCCGCTCGATGCCACGGTGTCGGTGCCGCCATGGTAGATGTTCTGAAATTGTATCCACTGGATGGTGTCGTCCCCGGCCCCGCCGAAGATCTCGTCCTCGCCGCCGGCGCCGCCGAAGATGATGTCGTTGCCGCCGCCGCCGGCGAGTTTCTCGCCGGAGCTGCTGCCGATCAGGATTTCGTCCGCATCGGTGCCGGTGATGTCTCCGCCGTCCTGGTTTTGGACGCTGACGGTGGCACGTTTGCTCTCCACGCTGCCATCCGTCGCCGTGTAGCCGAACGACCCTCCGAGAGTCGTATCTTCCACAAAGGCAATGTCGCCATTGCTGCCGACGCCGACGTAATGAATGACGGCGGTGCCGCCGGCAAGAGTACCGACCGACACGACATCCAGGTTCGCACCGTCGACGCTCTTGTCATTGGCCACCAACATCCATTCCGGAACGAAAATTGCTTGCGACGGTCCGAGGTTGGTGAGCACGATGTCGTCGACCGCAACGGGCGCTCCGTCCTGGTTCAGGTGCACGCTGCCGGTGTTGGCCGCCTGGACCATGACATAGGCGTCGGCCGAGCCCGGATCTCCGCCCGTCGTCTCATGGGCGTAAACATGATAGCCGGCGACTTCGATCGACGTATCGACCCACTGCCCGCCATCCTTACCGATTGCGAGATAGAGCTGGTCCACGAGGTCACCGTCGATACGGACCGCGTCGTGCTCGCCGAACCCGCCGCCCGGCGTGATGGTGTGGTCGGAAATTTGCTGCACGCCTGCGGCATCGATCGTCACCACCTGAGCGCCGGTGCCGCCGAACTTCTCCTGGGTCGAGATGGTTTCTAAGCCGTCGATGCCCTTCGCATCGACGAGGCTGAGGTTTTTCGCCGTGATCATCACGTCGCCATGACTGTCCACGCCGCCGGCGAGACCTCCGCTCGAGCCCACGCTGTCGGTGCCGCCGTGGATCTGGGCGTCTTGCTCGAACTCGATGATGTCGTCGCCGGCTTGGCCATACAGCCTGTCGCCGTCCCCGCCGCGGCCGAAGATGATGTCGTTGCCGCCACCGCCGGCGAGGAGCTCAGTCGCTGCCCGTCCGACCATGATCTCATCCGCGTCTCCGCCGACGAAGCCGTCGGCCTCGGAGTTGATGATCTTGACGGTCGCTTCCTTGCTTAGGGTGCCCTCATCCGTCGCCACGTACTTGAACGATCCGCCGGGGGTATCATTTTCGTAAATGGTGACGTTCGCAGTGGTGCCGGCGTCAGGAGAATAACTAAGGCCGGTGAGACCCTGGAGATCGTCGAACTTGGCAACATCCAGGTTCGGGCCGCCTCTATCGTTGGCAAGCAGCGCCCATTCCGGAACCGGAAACGAGACCTTCGTTCCAACCGTCGTCAGGATGATGTCGTCGCTCGCCACGGGCGGGTTCAGGTGCACGTTGGCGACATTGGCGGCCTGGACCATGACATAGGCGTCGGTCGAGGCCGGCTCTCCCGCTTTCGTCTCATGGGCATAGACGCGGTAGCCTACCATCTCGATCGCCGTATCGACCCACTTGCCGCCGTCCTGCGAGAGATAGACCTGATCCTCGCTGTCGCCGTCGATGCGGATCGCCTCGTGCTCGCCGAAGCCGCCGCCTGGCGTGATGGTGTGATCGGAAAGCTGCTGCACGCTGGCGGCGTTGAGCGTCAGTGTCTGCGGATCGCCGGCGCCAAACTTCGCCTCGGTCGAGATGGTTTCGATCCCGTCGACGTTTGCCTTGTCCGCAATGGTCGTAAGATCGCTGTCGTTGGACACGATCATCATGTCGCCATGATTGGCCGCGTCGGCCGCGAGACCGCCGCTCGATGCCACGCTGTCGGTGCCGCCATGCTGGGTGATCTTACCGCCGATGAGCCGGAGGATGTCGTCTCCCGCGCCGCCGAAAACCTCGAACGTGCCGCTGCCGCCGGACGTTAAGATGATGTCGTTTCCGCCACCGCCGTCGAGCTTACCTCCGGAGATACCGCCGATCAAAATCTCATCCGCGTCGGTCCCGGTGATATCTCCACCTTGCTGATTGTGGATGCCGACGGCCGCGGAATTGCTGTTGTCACTGCCATCCGTCGCCAGATAGCTGAACGACGCTCCGAGCGTGTCATCCTCATCTGCGAGAAAGCCTCCGGATTGATGAGCGAGATCATCGAGACCGTTGACACCGAATAGCCCTGGGGAAACATGCAGACTCGTGCTGTCGACGTCCTTATCGTTGAGCAGCAACGCCCAATCCGGAATGAAAAAGACTCCGTACGTTCCAGTTCCAGCATTGGTGAGCACGATGTCGTCGGCCGCAACGGGCGCATCGTTCTCCCCGATGATCCCCACGCTGAAATCCTGCTCGATGAATCCGCCATGCGCATCTGCGATCGTAAATTTGAGCTTGAACTCCGCGGTCTCGCCAGCGGCCAGATAATCGTACTGACCCAAGGTATCGAAATGGACTTCCCCCTTGCTCGCGTCATAAGTCACGCCGGGCGGCAGAGTGCTCTTGTCCACTGTGACCGTAATATCGGTGTCGTCCGGATCGGAGATTTTCCAGTTGAGCGGTTGGACGAAGTTCGGGCTGTCTTCGGGGAATGCAATGCTGCCGACACCGGTGAGCAACTCCGGCGCGTCGTTGACGCCGGCGATGTCGATGGTGACAGTCGCAGTGTTGCTGTCGTGGACGCCGTCACTCGCCTTGTACTGGAATGAGATCTGGCCCGGGTGGTCGGTGTTGAGCTGGTCGTACTTGCCGACCGGATCGAAGGTCCAGCTGCCGTCCGGATTGAGCTTCAGGCCCGCCGGTACTGTGCCGACCAAGGCATACGTCAGCACATCGCCTTGGGGATCGGCCGCGACGACCTTGCCGGCGATTTTCGATTCTTCATCGGTGGTGAACTTGAAGTCCGAAGCGTTCGGCGACGTTGGGGTGGGTAGATCGGCGAATTGCTTGAACAGCGTGCCGGTCTGGTCCACGCCTGGGCCTCTGCCCGGCGTATCGCTGCCTTCCTGGCCGCCCGCGCCGGTGAAGCCGCCGAGGCCGCCTTGGGCGCCGGCAAATTGCGTCAGCAGCGCGCCGGTGTTGTCGGCACCCTGCCCTTGCGCGCCGGCCGGGCCCGCGGCGGTCTCGATTTCGATCGATGGATCGGTCGCGGCGAGGATGGCGGCGATATCGAGCGGCTGCCCGTCCGCGGCTTCGATCACCGGCGCCTTCTCACCGGCAGCTTCGGCATAGCCCTCGAGGATGATGGTCAGATCGCCGACCTTGATCGCCAGATTGCCGTCGTCCAGCCGCGCCAGGAAATGCGCATCGGAAGGAAACGGAAGCTCGACGATCTCGCCCGGCGCCACTGGCACTTGGACCACGGTCTCGCCTTGCGGCACCACCACCTTGGCGGTCTCACGCGGCACCGGAAGCAGCTCTGCCGAAGGCGTCGCCGCGGCGGCGATCTGGGTCGTGTCGGCGGCGGCGGCGAACAGAGCATCGTCGGTCTCGGCGGCGAAGATCAGATCGTTTTCCACGCAGTCCTCCTGGCTTCAATCGGCGCCTTTTATTAATCACACACCGTTATGCGCTTTTGCGCAGCAGGGGCGCCGTACGAAGGATGCTATCGGCGCGACGCGAACGGGGTCTTGGAATTGGGCGACAGGCGGCTTTGCGGATGGCGACACGCGACCTTTGGGTGTAAGGTCATGGTCTCTCCGGTTTGACTATTTGCAGGCTTGGGAATGGCGGGCATCGAAGAGGAGATTCCGGACGATGCTCAAGCCTTTCATTTCTCAACCGACGCCTTCCGCGAACATGAGCGCATAGACGCCTGGCGTGAGGTCTTCGGCCGCGCCCTACTGAGCATCGATATCGCCCCCCAATCCAAGGATGGATTTCAAGCAAGCGCGGAGATTTTCCATTCGCCGATGCTCGGCCTGCTGCGCGCATCGAGCTCCTCGGTCCGGCAAGGAAACCCTCGCAGCCTGATCACCAATGACGATCTGACGTTCAACTGGATCCTTACTTCCCGGTTGAGCGCATCGAAGCTCGGCCGCAACGTCGATCTCAGTCCGGGCGATGGGGTCCTGATGAGCAACGGCGACGTTGGCGGAATGGCGTTCCCGGAAGAGTGCCGGTATGTCGGGCTCAGACTTCCAAAAGAAGTTCTTGCACCACTGGTTCCCGATATCGGCGTCTTGATCGCGCGTCGCGTTCCAGCCGCGACTCCTGCGCTGCGCATGCTCCAGCGCTATGTCGACATCGGGCAAGCCGACCTGATCGCGGCGGATCCGGCGTTGCAGACCGCGTTTGCTAATCATGTCTGCGATCTCGTGGCGCTTGCCTTGGGCGCAACGCCGGACGCAGCCGAGTTGGCGCGGACGCGCAGCCTGCCCGCGGCCCGGCTGCACGCCATGAAAGACGACATTCGCAAGCACTGCCACGACGCCGGCTTCACGGTCCATGTCATCGCCGCGCGTTACGGCGTGAGTGCCCGCTATGTGCAGCGGGTGTTCGAAGAAGGCGGCTCCACCTTCACCCAATACGTCACGGAGCAACGCATCCTAGCCGCCTACAAGGCGCTGCGCCGCCTTGCTGCGTCCCAGGTGCCGATCAGCACGATCGCCTTCGACTGCGGCTTTTCCGATGTCTCGCATTTCAACCGCGTGTTCCGGCGGCGATTCGGCTGCACGCCCTCCGATGTGCGGAACGCGGCTCAGACGAAGGAAGAATAGCGCCGCCGGTGAAGCGCGTGCTGTGTCGCTCGCCGCTCAGTTCCCGACGGAAGGCTTCGGCTCCAGCCGCTCCGCGATCAGTGGATGCGGGTTCTGCGCTTCGGTGCCGGCGCTCCCATAGGGGCGGGTCAGGATCTCCAAGAGGTGGCCGTTGGGATCCTCGAAATAGACGCCGCGCCCGTCATCCCAGTGGTTGATCGCGCCGCTCTTCTTCTGGCCGGGATCGGCCCAATAGGAGAGGCCGCGCTGCCGGATGCGGGCGAAGATCTCGTCGAACTCGGTCTCGCTGACCAGGAAGGCATAGTGCTGCGCGTGGATCTCGCCGCTCGAATCCATGAAGTCGAGCGTCAAATGATCGCCGACCGTCACCACGGCGAACGGACCGAGCAGCAAGGGCGCCGGCAGGCCGAGGATCTCGCTCAGAAACAGCGCCGAGACCTTGCGGTCCCGGGCCGCGACGATGGTGTGGTTGAGCTTCGCCGTCATGGCGAGGAAACCCGCCCGACGCGCCGGCGTTCCTCAGTCCCGGCGCTGCGATCTCACCGATGGTCGGCCGATGACATCCCGTCAAAGCAAAATCCCCGCGCCGGAGGCGCGGGGATGATGCGAGCGGAAGACGGTGAGCGGAGACTGCTTACGCGTGATCCGTGTTCAGGTGCACGTTCGCCGTCGGGATGGCGTTCGAGACCATCACATAGGCATCGGCCGTCACTGCGTTGCCGGCGGTCGTCTCGTGGGCGTAGACGCTGTAGCCGTTCACGTCGATGCCGGTGTCCGCCCAGCCACCGCCGACCGCGGGGTCCTTGCTGATCGAGAGATAGAGCTGATCGACGGCGTCGCCGTCGATGCGGACGGCTTCGTGTTCCGTGAAGACACCGCCCGGCTGGATGGTGTGGTCGGAGAGCGTCGTCACCGTCCCGGCGCCGATCGTCAGGTTCTGCACGCCGGCACCGCCATCGGTATCCTTGGTCGAGATGGTCTCGATGCCGTCGGAATGCGTGAGGTTCAGGGTCTGCAAATTGACGCTATGATCGACCACGAGCACGTCGCCGCGGGTGGCGGCGGTGTCGAGCGCTTTGCTGTTGGCGATGCTGTCGCCGCCGCCGCTCACGATGTCGCCGTTGTGGAAGATCACGGTGTCGTCGCCGCCGCCGCCGAAGATCACGTCCTGGCCGCCCTTGCCGTCGATCTTGTCGCCGTTGGCGCCGCTCACGATGACTTCCTGCGCGCCGGTGCCGGTGAGATCGCCGCCGGCCTGGTTCTTCATCGTCAGGGTCGGAAAGCTGGCGTCCTGCAATAGAAGGTCGACCTTTCCGCCCAAGATGGCGTCGTCTTGCAGCGTAACAAGCCCCCCGCCCATGCTCCCTGCATTGAAGCCGACGACGGCGCCAAACCCGATCAGATGCTCCGTGCTGGCGTCCTTGTCATTGGCAAGATAAGCCCATTCCGGCACCGTGAAGGTGCCGAACGCCCCGACATTCGTCAGCACGTTGTCGGCCACCCCATGCGGACTCGCGTCGGCTGCACCGATCATGGTGAGCGTGAACGTCTGCTGGATAACGCCGCCATGGGCGTCGGTGACGTCGAACACGATCGTGAAGACTTCCTTTTGACCCGGCGCCAGGTAATCGTACTTGCCCTGGGTGTTCAGGACGAGGCGCTCGTTGACCGCATCGTAGGTGACACCCGGCGGCAGCGTGTTGGGATCCACGGCGATCGTGGGCTGTGTCGCGTCGTCCTTATCGACGAAGTCCCAGTTCAGGTCCTGGACGGTGTCCGCCTGATCTTCGCCCCGGAGGCGCGAGACCGTGCCGCTCGCGAGCTCCGGCAAGGCGTTGGTCCCCGGGGCGGTGGCGGCGGCGGCGGCGGCGACGCCGAACGGGAGGATAATCGTGCCGTCCTGATCGACGGGCCCATTGCCCGGACCCTCGGTGGCGTCCAGGGCGCCGGCGCCCAGGAAGCCGCCGAGCCCGGCGCCTGCGCCGAACAGCTGCAGGATACCGCCGGTGTTGTCAGCGCCCTGCCCCTGCGGGCCGGCGGCCGGACCGGCGGCGGTCTGGATGTCGATGTTGGGATCGGTCGAAGCGAGGATGGTCGCGATGTCGATCGGCTGGCCGTTCGAGGCTTCGATCACCGGCGGGGTCGTGCCCGCGGCCTCGACATAGCCCTGGAGGATGACGGTGATGTCGCCGACCTTGATCGCGAGATTGCCGTTGTCCTCGCGGGCGAGGAACTGGGAGTCAGCGGGGAACGGGAGCTCCACCACCTCGCCCGGAGTGACCGGAACGCGCACCACGTTCTCGCCCTCGGGGATCACGACTTGCGCTGCATCAAGCGGCAGGCTCAACGTAGCGGCGTATGGCTCACCGCCGGAGGGAGCAGCCGCGATCTGTACGCCGCCGGCGGCGTTGCCGGCCAACATATCGATATCGCTCGTCTCGGTCCCGAAGATGAGATCGTTGTCCATGCGCAGCTCCCTATTGATGTCGCTCAAGTCACCGGCGGCCAAATTGCGGGCGGCGCCAACTCAACCCTTCGAAACCCGGGGCGATCCGAGACCCCAGCCACAGGAGTGTACGGTGTGAGCCTCGGTCAGGACACAAGTGCGTCGCGCTTAGCCCACACCATGCTGTGAGGCATTGCATTTTAGGAAATTTAGCAGCGAAATTTCGGATATTTCACACCTGCAGGTGCAGGCTTGCCCCTTGCGCCGCCTCATCGCACCAGCTTGAACGGCGCCTTCTGATCGCTGGAAATGCGTTCCGCCGCACTCCGAATCGAGGCGGAATCGATGCCAAAATGGCGATAGAGCTCGGCGACGGTGCCGGTCTGGCCGAAATGCTCGACCCCCAGCGGATGCACGCGATGTCCGTAGACCCCGCCGAGCCAGGAAAGCGTCGCCGGATGGCCGTCCATCACGGTGACGAAGGCGGCGTATGAGGGCACCCCCTTCAGCAGGCGCTCGATATGCGATTCGGCGTGGCGCAACCCGCGCTGCCGCGCCCGCACCGCGGCCGACCAGCCGGCATTCAGGCGATCGGTCGAGGTGATGACGAGCAAGCCGATGTCGCGCCAGGCCTCGCCCATCAGGCCGACCGCCTCGATGGCTTCGGGCGCCACGGCGCCGGTATAGGCAATGACCGCGGTGCAGTTCGGGCCGGGCTTCCGCAGCCAATAGCCGCCGTCGATGATCTCGCGCTCGAGCTCCGGCGTCATCGCGCGGGTCGGTTGCTCGATCTGCCGCGTGGAAAGACGCAGATAGACCGAGCCGCCGGTCTCGTCGCGCAACCAGTTGCGCTCGTCGGGATCGCCCTCGCCGCCGCGCTGGATATAGGCGAAGGACCATTTCATGATCACCGCCAGCTCGTCGACGAAGGCCGGCTCGAAAGCGCAGAGGCCGTCCTGGGCGAGGCCGATCAGCGGTGTCGCGATCGACTGATGTGCGCCACCCTCGGGCGCCAAGGTCACGCCGGACGGCGTCGCCACCAGGATGAAACGCGCGTCCTGATAACAAGCGTAGTTCAGGGCATCGAGGCCGCGCATGATGAAGGGATCGTAGAGTGTCCCGATCGGGATCAGCCGCTCGCCGTTGATGCTGTGCGAAAGCCCGAGCGCCGAGAGCATGATGAAGAGATTCATCTCGGCGATGCCGAGCTCGAGATGCTGGCCCGCGGGGCCGAACTCCCATTTCTGCGCCGAGGCGATGCGCTCGTCGCGGAAGGTGTCGGCCATGTTGGCGCGCGCGAACAATCCGCGGCGGTTGACCCAGGGGCCGAGATTGGTCGAGACGGTCACGTCCGGCGAGGTCGTTACGATCCTTTGGCTGAGCGGCG
>Ga0268265_10002160_pt1 | contig 15223 bp, 16 predicted proteins | sample KBSSwiS52_FD_190355 | JGI IMG/M metagenome (GOLD analysis project Ga0268265, IMG submission 190355) | Switchgrass rhizosphere microbial communities from Kellogg Biological Station, Michigan, USA - KBS Switchgrass S5-2 (SPAdes) (version 2) | ecosystem: Host-associated > Plants > Roots >... | reverse complement strand
GGTTACCGCTACGCTCGAGCTGCCGATGTGGCTCGACCTGATTGTCGAATACACCGCCGGCTTCGCCTTCGGCCTGTTCATCTTCCAGTCGCTGTTCATGCGTTCGATGATGGGCGGCAGCTACTGGCAGAATGTCCGCAAGAGCTTCTTCCCCGAGCTCATCAGCATGAATTTCATGATGGCGGGCATGGCGCCAGTCATGAGCATCCTGATGATGGGCCGCGACATGCGCGCGATGCAGCCCGACCAGCTGCTGTTCTGGGCGGTGATGTCTCTCGGCGTGCTGGCCGGCTTCATCACGGCCTATCCCGCCAATGTCTGGATGGTGGCGCGCGGATTGAAGCACGGGCTGATGACCCAGCGCGGAAAACCGCAGCAGAAGGATCATGGCGGGCAAGCGCATGCGATGAAGAGCGATGCCACCGTGCCGCAGATCGCCGCCTTCAGCGGCGTCTCCGCGCTCATTCTCCTGATTGGCATGGCGGCGCCGGCGAATTAGATCAACCTCACGCTCTCGGCGCGAGAGGTCGGCGGCGTGATCATGCCGCCAGGCATGATCATGGCGCGGGACACGCCGGCCGACGCCATGCGCGACATGGCGGCGGTCGACCCCAACCTGACCGCGGATACCTATGATCTGCAAGCGCGCGGCGACCAGGAACTGCCGTTCCGCATGGAGAACGGCGTCAAGGTCTTCTCACTGCGTCCTTCGGTCATCCGCTGGACCGTGCTGCCCGGCGTCACTGTCGATGCCTACGCTTATAACGGCCAGATTCCCGGCCCGCGCATTCACATCCGCCAGGGTGACAAGGTGCGGATCGATGTCACCAACGCCCTGCCCGAACCGACCAGCGTGCATTGGCACGGCCTCATCCTGCCCAACCAGATGGATGGACCCGCCGACATCACCCAGAACCCGATCGAGCCGGGCGAGACATACTCTTATGCCTTCACTGCGACACAGCATGGCACCTATTTCTATCATCCGCACGCGAAGCCGGACCGCGAGCAGGCGCTGGGCCTCTATGGCGCGCTGATCATCGATCCCGCCAATCCGGCCGACGAGGTGGCGGCCAATCACGACTATACCATCGAGCTCCAGGAATGGCTGATCCGCGAGGGCCTGACCTATCCGGCAATGCCGATGGACGGCGGCATGCCGAACTTCTTCACCATCAACGGCAAGGCCTATCCGGAAACCGATACCATCCGGATGAAGGTCGGCGAGACCTTGAAGCTTCGCTTCATCGGCAGCAACAGCGGCTTCATCCACCCGATGCATGTGCATGGCGGGCCGTTCGAAGTGGTGGCGCGGGACGGCGAGACCATTCCCGCCGATGCCCGGTTCAACGCCGATACGGTCAATGTCGGCCCGGGCCAGCGCTACGACGTGATCTGGACCGCGCGTCGTCCCGGAAAATGGCTGGTCCACTGCCATATCCCGCACCACACCACGAACAACAATGTCGAACAGCAGGGCGGCGGCGGGCTGATGCTGGTGATCGACGTCGGTTGAACGTAGCCTCGGGAACCCGTGATCGTCCCGCTGCATTATTGCGCCGGGGAGCTCGGGTGGAATGGTGGATGACGGGGTTCCCGCAGATTTGCGGGATTTCATTCTCAAGAGCATCGATTCGGTGGGCCAGCTCGAAGCCCTGCTGCTGCTGCGCGCCGATCCGGGAAAGACCTGGGATGTGGCCCAGCTGGCGCGACGGCTCTATGTCAACGAGACCGAAGCCGCCGCGATCTTCGCCCAACTGACCGAGCAGAGCTTCGCGGTCGCCGCCGATGGCTCTTACCGCTACAATCTTGCGGGCAATAAGGCTGCGATCATCGATCGGCTGGCTGAGGCCTACGCCCGACAACTCATTCCGATCACCAATCTCATTCATGCAAAGACCCGCGGCATCCGGGCCTTCGCCGACGCGTTCAAGATCAAGAGAGACAAGTGATGGCCGCGATCATCTACAGCCTGTGCGCCCTGACCGCGCTTGGATGCGCCTTCCTGCTGCTGCGCGGCTACCGGCGCAGCCGCTACCCGCTGCTGCTCTGGAGTGGGCTCTGCTTCGCCGGCCTCACCATCAACAACCTGCTGCTGGTGATCGACAAGGTGGCCCTGCCCGATAGCGATCTTTCGGTCGCGCGGACTCTAGTCGCGCTCATTTCCATGATCGTCTTGCTGTTCGGCCTTATCTGGGATTCAGACTCATGAGCAACATCCAGCCTGTCCTGAACGGCGCTGTCGCCATGGCCTCCTTCGTGGCGATGCTGTTCTTTCTGCGCTTCTGGCGCCAGACGCAGGATTCCTTCTTCCTGTTTTTCGCCTTCGCCTTTGCCGTGGATGCGGCGATCCGCCTGGTCCTCGGCCTCGGCCATCTCTCCGAAGAGACCGAACCGCTGATCTACCTGGCGCGCGCGGTCAGCTTCGCGTCGATCATCATTGCGATCATCCGGAAGAACCGGCCGGGGAGACTGCGCTAGACCCGTTCGATGGCAACCGCCGTCGCTTCGCCGCCGCCGATGCAGAGCGACGCGACGCCGCGCTTCAGGTCATAGCGCTGCAAGGCATGCAGCAGGGTCACGATGATCCGCGCGCCGGTGGCGCCGATCGGGTGGCCAAGTGCGCAGGCGCCGCCATGCACGTTCAGCTTCTCGCGCGGGATGGCGAGTTCCTTGGCGGCGCACATTGCCACCACGGCGAAGGCCTCGTTGATCTCGAAGAGGTCGACGTCGCCGACCGACCAGCCGCTCTTCTCCAGCACCTTGCGGATCGCCGGGATCGGCGCGGTCGTGTACCAGCCCGGCTCCTGCGCATGGGTCGCATGGCCTTTGATCTCGGCCAGGATCGGCAAACCCTCTCGCTCGGCGCGCGAACGGGTGGTCAGCACCAGGGCCGCGGCACCGTCCGCATTGGCGGAGGCACTGGCGGCCGTGATGGTGCCGTCGGCGCGGAAGGCCGGTCGCAAGCCCGGGATCTTCTCCGGCGAAACCTTCATCGCATGTTCGTCGTTCTCGATCGTCTGCGCGCCGCCCTTGGCCGGAACCGAGACCGGCACGATCTCCGCCTTGAAGGCGCCTTCGGTGATCGCCTTGCGCGCGCGGGTCAGTGTCTCGACCGCGTAGGCGTCCTGATCGCCGCGGGTGAATTGATAGGCCTGCACCGCGCGCTCGCCGAACTCGCCCATCGGCACGCCCTGCTCATAGGCGTCTTCCAACCCGTCCAGCATCATGTGATCGAGAATGCGGTCATGGCCGACCCGATAGCCGCTGCGCGCCTTGGCCAGCAGATAGGGCGCATTCGACATCGACTCCATGCCGCCCGAAACCACGATCCCCGCCGATCCGGCGCGGAGGAGATCATGGCCCAGCATGGTCGCTTTCATGCCGGAGCCGCAGACCTTGTTGACGGTGGTCGCGCCGACCGCGTCCGGCAAACCTGCCGCACGCGCCGCCTGGCGCGCCGGCGCCTGGCCCTGCCCCGCCGGCAGCACGCAGCCCATCAGCACTTCGTCGACTTTGTCCTTGGCGATCCCCGCGCGGTCGAGCGCCGCCTTGATCGCCTGCGCGCCGAGCGCAGTGCCGGCAACCGGCGCCAGCTCGCCCTGGAAACGCCCGAGCGGCGTGCGGACGGCGGATACGATGACGACGGGATCTGCTGCGGCCATGCGCCTTCTCCTTCAATCCAATGCCATTCGATATAGTACTGCCTGGGACTGACTTTCAATATGATAGAGACCGGGCTGCCGGTCTTGTCGCTGACCGAAACACCACGATATATTCCCAGCAGCATATCGAGCGGCGTTGCGGACAAATCCATGCGCAGAGTGTTGGTTCTAGCCCTTGTCGCGTTCGCAGTCATCTTCCGGCTGGCACCGGTGGAAGCTGCGGATTTCACCGACTCCCTCGGGCGCACCGTAACCTTGCCTGATCACGTCCAACATGTTCTCGCGGCGGGGCCTCCCGCTGCGGTCGCGGTCTACACCGTGGCGCCGGAGAAGCTGATCGGCTGGGTGCGGCCTCTGACCGACGCGCAAAAACCATTCATCGCCGAACCCTATCGCGATCTGCCCGTGACCGGTGGCCTGACCGGCAAGGAGAGCGATATCGGCGCGGCCGAGGTGAAAGCGCTGAAACCCGACCTCATCATCGATGTCGGCGACCTGAAACCGCAGTATCGGGAGCTTGCCGACAAGATCCAGAGCGAGACCGGCATTCCCTATGTCGTGCTGGACGGCAGCATCGACGCGATGCCGGAGCTCCATGCGCAACTGAGCCTGCTGCTCGACGCCGGGCTGAAAGGCGATCTGCTGGCGCTGCAGACCGCTTCGGCGCTGGCCCAGGTCGCCGCGTCCAAGGGCTCGGCGATACGCCCCGCCCGAATTTATTATGCACAGAGCCGCGACGGACCCGAGCCGATGAACATGGGTGGGATGGGCGGCATCGACCCCGGCATCCTGAAATCGCTCGGTGCTGTGAGTTTCAAAGGCGAACATTCCACCAGCGGTCATGGAAACGTCACAGCCGGCCAAGTCGCGGACTTCAATCCCGACCTGATCCTCGCATCGACCGCCGACATCGCGAAGTGGATCGCGACCGATCCCAAATGGCGCGCAGTGCCCGCGGTGGCGGCCGGCAAGGTCTATGCGGTGCCGAGCCTGCCCTGGGGCTGGCTGGGGACGCCGCCCAGCGTCAACCGGCTGATCGGGCTTGAATGGCTTTCGGCCTTGCTCTATCCCCAGGAGCCGAAGCGCGACCTTGCTGCCGATGTGCGCGCCTTCTATCGCAGTTACTACCAGCTCGATCTCACCGACGCACAAGTGCAGAAGCTGCTCGCCCCTTAGATCCTCCTTCAGCAAGGAACGATAGGCATGTCCAACAACCACTTGAAGTTCTACATCAACGGCCAGTGGGTCGATCCCGTGAAGCCGGCGACCATCGAGGTCATCAATCCGGCGACCGAAGAGGCCTTCACCAAGATCTCCGCCGGTTCCGTCGCCGATGTCGACAAGGCCGTGGCCGCCGCCCGTGCCGCCTTCCCCGCTTTCTCGCGGACAGCCAAGGCCGAGCGCGTGGCGCTGTTGAAGAAGATCATCGCGGCCTATGACAAGCGCGCCGAGGACATCGCCCAGGCGGTCTCCACCGAGATGGGCGCGCCGATCGCCATGGCGCGGCATTCCCAGGCCGCCGCCGGCAAGGCGCATCTCGAATCCACCCTCAAGGCACTCGAGGCGATGGAGTTCGAGGAGCAGCGCGGCATCACCCGCGTGGTGCGCGAAGCCATTGGCGTCGTCGGCCTGATCACGCCGTGGAATTGGCCGCTCAATCAGATCGCCTGCAAGGTCGGCCCGGCGATCGCCGCCGGCTGCACCATGATTCTGAAGCCGAGCGAGATCGCGCCGATCACCGGTATCATCTTCGCCGAAGTCATGCATGACGCAGGCGTGCCGGCCGGCGTCTTCAACCTGATCAACGGCGACGGCCCATCCGTCGGCGCGCCGATGTCGGCGCATCCCGGCATCGACATGATGTCCTTCACCGGCTCGACCCGCGCCGGCATTCTGGTCGCCAAGGCCGCGGCCGATACGGTGAAGCGCGTCAGCCAGGAGCTCGGCGGCAAGTCGCCCAATCTCATCCTGCCGGATGCCGATTTCGAGCCGGCCGTGAAGAAGGGCATCTACGCCTGCTTCAACAACAGCGGCCAATCCTGCAATTCGCCGACCCGCATGCTGGTGCCGCTCGATCGCCATGACGAAGCGCTCGGAATCGCCAAGGCCGCGGCCGAGAAGCACAAGGTCGGCGATCCGCGCATCGAAGAAACCATGCTCGGCCCCGTGGTCAGTGAGGCCCAGTTCAAGAAGATCCAGGGTCTGATCGAAGCCGGCATCAAGGAAGGCGCCACGCTGGTCACCGGCGGCACCGGCCGACCCGATGGCCTCAACCGCGGCTACTACGTGCGCCCGACCGTGTTCGGTAATGTCACCAACGACATGACCGTCGCCCGCGAGGAGATCTTCGGCCCGGTCATCGCGATCCTGCCCTACAAGACCGAGGAAGAGGCGATCGCCATCGCCAACGACACGGTCTACGGCCTCTCGGCCAATGTGGAATCGAAGGACCTCGAACATGCCGCCCGGGTCGCGCGCCAGATCCGCGCCGGCCAGGTGAAGATCAACTACCCCGCCTGGGACACCTTCGCGCCGTTCGGCGGCTACAAGCAGTCGGGCAACGGCCGTGAATACGCCGACTGGGGCATCCACGACTTCCTCGAGGTGAAGGCGGTCATCGGCTACGAGGGCGCGAAAGCGGCCGAGTAACCGCCGCCTAGCTGCCCAGATACTCTCTGATCTCGGGCCGGTCCGACGCCATGACGTCGCGGGTCGGCCCGACCATCACCACTTTTCCAGCCGCGATGAAGGCGGTGCGGGTCGCGATCCGCGCTGCCTCATTCGGATCATGCGTCACCAGCAGCACCGTCAGCCCCTGGGCTTTGCGCAGGGTGTCGGTCAATTCCAGCATCTCGACCCGCAGCGCCGGACCCAGAGCCGCAAAAGGCTCATCCAGGAGCAGCAGCGGACGGTGCCGGATGAGGCTGCGCGCCAACGCCACCCGCTGACGCTCGCCGCCGGAGAGTTGGCCCGGCAAGCGCGTTTCGAAGCCTTCGAGCCCGACCTGACGCAAGGCCCAAGCGACCTGTTCCTGGTCGGCGGCGTCGAGCTTCAGTCCGGGATTGCGGCCGAGGCCGACATTCTGCGCGACACTCAGATGCGGAAACAGGTTGAAGTCCTGGAACAGCGTGGTCACCGGCCGCTCCGCCGGCGGCAGGCGTGTGATGTCCGCACCGGCGACGCGGATCGTGCCGCCGAGCGGTTTCTCGAAGCCGCCGATCAGCGACAGCAAGGTCGACTTGCCCGCACCCGAGGGTCCGACGATGCCGACGCATTCGCCGGCTTCCACCGCGAGGTCGAAGCGCATCATCAGGTCTTCGTAGGTGAAGGTCAGGCCTTCGATCTCAAGAAACGGCACGGCCACCCACTCCCCGTTCGATCACCGCGAAGCTCGCGAGGCAGAGTGCCAACAGCACGAGCGCCGTGCCTGAAGCGGATTCCATGCGATAGGCCGAGATCTGGTTGTAGAGCAGCAGCGTGAGATTGGTCAGGTTCTGGTTGCCGAACAGAGCGATCGCCGCGAGATCGCCCATCGCCGCCGCCGTGGTGAGACCGAGTGCCAGGCCAATCGGCTTGCGCAGCATCGGCCAATCGACCACGCGGAAGCGGTTCCAGCCGTCGATGCCGAGACCGGCGCAGAGCCGGTCGACTTGCGCATGGTTGCGCGCCACCGCCGGCCGCAGCACGCCGACCGCGAAGGGCAGCATCAGCAGCGCGTTCATCGCAATCACGCCGGCCGGTGCGATCGCGTAGAGGTCGACCCGTCCGGTCAGCGTCAGGGTGAAGCCCGCGCCGATCGCCATCGGCGAGGCGATGACCCCGGCGAGCCCGGCAATGCCGATCAGGATCACGGCCGGTGGCGAAGCACGGAGACGGTCCGAAGCCACCGCGATGGGATAACCGAGCGCGGTCGCGATCAGACCCGCCGGAAGTCCAAGTGCAAGCGTCACCAAGGTCGCGCTCAGCAGCGACGACAGGTTCTGCTGCGCGAACAGCAGACCCCGCAGGCCGTCGAACACCAAAGCCGCCACCGGCAAGGCGACGAAGCCCATCGCCAGCGCAATGACGGCGAAATCTCGAAATCGCGCCCCGGCGGTCATGCCGTCGAAGCGCAGTCCGACCAGGCGCGTGCTGCGCCCGAAATCCAGCCGCCTTCCCATGGCCCAGGCAATCGCCACCATCACCAGGCAGGCGACAGTCTGCAGCAGCGCGAGCGCCCCGCCGCGCGGCAAATCGACATCGGCGCGCAGCGCCTGATAGATCGCAACCTCCAGCGTCGTCGCGCGCGGGCCGCCGCCCAGGGTCAGCACCACCGCGAAGCTCAGGAAACAGAGAATGAAGATGAAGGCCAGCGCCGCCGGCACGTATTGCCGGAGCAAAGGCAGCTCGATCAGCCGAAACACCTGGCGCGACGACATGCCGAGCTGCGCCGTCAGCCGCCAAGTCTCCGCCGGCACCGTACTCCAGGCCGGCAGCAGCAGCCGGATCGCCAGCGGCAGGTTGAAGAAGACATGCGCGATCAGGATACCGGTGAGGCCGTAGATCGACGGCTTCCATTCGGTCAGTTGCGCGAGATATCCCGACCGCCCATAGATCGCAACGATCCCGAAGATCGCCGCGACCGACGGCATCACCAGCGGCAGCGCACAGAACTGCAGGATCAGGCTGCGCCCGGGAAACGCGCTCTGTCGTGCGAGCGCGCGCGCCGCCGGAATCGCCGCCGCCAGCGCCAGCAGCGCCGACAGCGTCGCCTGCAGGAAAGTGAAGCCGACGACACGGCGGAGATACGTGTCGCCGGCGAGGTCCTGCAGGTCGGTGGCCGTGGCACCCCACAGAAGCGCGGCATAGTCGGCCACGATCGCCGCGGTGATCAGCGCGGCAAGGATGAGGCCGAGGCGCGGGACAGTCATCGCGTGACTACTGCCCCACCGCCTCCAGCCATTCCTTGATCCAGGCCGCGCGATGCTTCGCGACTTCGTCGGCCGGCAGCAGCAAAGCCTTCTGCGGCTGCGGCGCGGCGGTCGCGAATTCCGGCGGCGTGGCGCCGTCGGTGACCGGCAGCATCCAATTGGTGGTCGGGATCACGGTCTGGAAATCTTTGCTCACCAGGAACTGGAGGAACTGCTTGGCGAGTTCCGGATGCTTCGAGCTCTTCAGCATGCCAGCGACCTCGATCTGCATGTAATTGCCTTCCGGGAAGACCAGCGCCTTGTAACGGTCGGTCTTCTCCGCCATCACGTGATAGGCCTCGGACGTCGTGTAGGAGAGCACCAGCGGCGCTTCGCCCTTGGTGAAGAGGCCATAAGCCTCGTCCCAGCTCTTCGAGACGGTGAGGATCTTCGGCGCCATCCCCTTCCAGGCTTCCGCCGCTTTGTCGCCGTAGACCGACTTCAGCCAGAGCAAGAGTCCGAGCCCCGGCGTGCTGGTGCGCGGATCTTCCAGCAGGATCTTCGGCTCCGCGCCGTCCTTGGCGAGATCGGCCAGGCTCTTCGGCGGATCCTTGAGCTGCTGCGTGTCCCACATGAAGGCGAAGTAGCCATAGTCGTAGGGCACGAAATTCTTGTCGTCCCAGGCGACCGGCAGCTTCACCGCGCTCGTATCGATGCCATGTGGTGCGATGAGGCCTGTCGCCGCGGCTTCCGCGGTCAGGCTGGTGTCGATACCGAGCACGATATCGGCGGGCGACTTCTCGCCTTCGAGCTTCAGCTTGGCGAGCAGGCCGGCGCCATCGCCGACGCCGACCCATTCGATCTTGCAGCCGCATTGCTGCTCGAAGATCGGGGTGATCTTCGGGCCGGGACCCCATTCCGCGACGAAGGAGCTGTAGGTGTAGACCGTCAGCTTGGGCGTATCCGCCTGCGCGGATGCGATGCCGACGAAAGCGGTGAGCGCGGAAAGAACGAGACGAGACGAGAAACGCATAACGAAACCTCCTTTGCCGGGAAGGGGCACAGGAAGCAGCGAAAATGCCTTGTTTTGGATCGCTGACTCATGTCCCTCCGCCGGTCCTAACCGGATCAGGTTCATCGGGTTGATGCGATCCATCGCATCTCTCAGCCCCTGAGATCGGGGCACCCCGTTGAGTGGCGCCATCCTTCGGTCGAAGTCGTGCCAATGTCAAGCGGCTAGCGGAACGCGCCGCAGGCCAGCCATGCAGCGGGCCGGGTTTAACTTTCCGTTATGACCCTTTAGAAGATCATGCCAACGGAAACCTGAGAGAGATCATGCCCCGCTTCGTCCACCTGATTCGCCACGGCCAATCCACCTTCAACGCCCATTACGAGGCGACCGGCCAGGATCCCCTGCACTTCGACGCGCGGCTGACCGAACTGGGCGAGCAGCAGGTGATCGCGGCACGCGACCGCTACCGGGACCGCGACTACGACATCGTGCTGGCCTCGCCGCTGACCCGCGCGATCCAGACCGCGCACGGCATCTTCGGCGACCGCAGCATCCCGATCGAGATCTGCGCCGTGCATCGCGAATGGCAGATCAGCAGCTGCGACATCGGCCGCGAGGTCGCCGCCCTCAGCGCCGACTTCCCGCATCTCGATTTCAGCGGCCTGAGCGACCCCTGGTGGCGGCACGATCTTCCCGCCTGCTCGCTCGGGTTTCCGCAGGAGACCGAGGCGCATCTGCAGGAGCGCGTCCGCGCCTTCGCGGCGCTGATCGCCGCGCGCCCTGAAGAGCGCATCGCCGTGGTCGGCCATGGCGATTTCTTCCGCCGCCTGATCGGCCGCCATCTCGCGAACTGCGAGCGCGCGGAATGGGATCTCGACAGCGCGCGGGAATTGCAGCGCGCCTAACCCAGCACCGCGAGGTGCCGCTTCAAAGCCGGGTGGTCCAGCATCCGCCCCAGGTCGCTTAAGTAGCGCTCCAGCATGACGTCCAAACCGGGCGCGGCATTGCCGCCGGCGATCTCCGCATAGGTCCAGCTGCCCGCCACCAGGTGCAAAGCGGCCCGCATCAGCCAGAGCCGGCTTTCGCCCGGCAATGCGCCATAGCCTCCCCGGAACGCGGCGTGATCGATCCGGCCGCCCATCTCGATCGCCGCGACGTCCCAGGCGGGATCGCACATCGCCGAATATTCCCAGTCGATCAGCAGCAACGTGCCGTCGCCGCGCAGCAGGAAGTTAGCCGGATTGGGATCGATATGGCTCGGCACCAGCGCGACCGGATGCGCCGCCATCGCGACGCGAATCGGCTCGGCCCGCGCACGCAAGCGGCGCAGGCGATCGTCGGCGGCGAGTTCCAAATAGGTGTCGATGATCGGAAAGGCCTGCATGACGCCCTGGTACGCACGGCCCGAGCGATGCAGGCGTCCGAGCACGCCTCCGATCTTGCGCGCGATCTCCGGCGCTGCGAAATCCTCCGGCGTCAAAGCCCTGGCATCGGCAAGGAAAGCCTGCAGCGTCACCCCTGTCTTTGCATCGGCATGGAGCAGCGGCGGCACAATGCCGAGGTCGGCGGCGATGGCGGCGTTGTGAAACTCCTGCGCCCGCGACAGGTAGCGCTGAGACGAGGCGCCCGGTGCGCGGAGCACATAGTCCGCGTCGCCCGCGGTCACCCGCCAGTTGCGATTGGTCATGCTCACCAACGGCCGGGCCTGCCATGCGGCGGCAGGTCGGGCCGCCAGCAGCGGGACTGAGCCCAGGAGGTTGTTCAGCTCTGGATCAACTGTCATACCGGGGTGGTAACCGTGTTTAAGATTTTCTTAAACCCCCAATGGCAGGTTTGGGTTTAACGCCCCGCCCGGATAGGAATGATGGCCGGCACCGAACTTCCTCGCATTATCCGCCTGTTGGTGATTTCCGAAGCGCCCGCCGTGTTCGCCGCCATCGACCGGCTGTGCGAAAGCTTCGGCGAAGACCGTTATGTCGTGCGCCGCGCTGCGACCTCGTCCGAAGCCCTCGAGGGCGATGCGGCCTTCGATGTGATCCTGCTCGACCTGCAACCGCAGCTCGGCGGCGGCATGACCAAGGCGGAAGGCGTCGTTGCCAGCGTGTCCTCGCGCGGCCCGCTGATCGCCCTGACCGGAACCCTCGATCGGCCGACCGAACAATCCTTGAAACGTGCGGGCGCCGCCGATTGCCTGTTCGACGACGAGATGAGCGCGCGCGCCCTGCGCCGCGCCATCCGCACCGTCATCGCGACCGGCGCCGCCGGCCAAAAGCGCGGCCTGCCGCGCCTGTTCGATCCCGCAACCGGATTGGCGAGCCAGTTCCTGTTCTGGGAGATCCTCAGCCTCGCCGCACGCCGCGCCAAGCGGAACAAGGACTTCTTCGCCCTTCTCCTGCTGGAGATCGCCGACCTGCCGCAGGAAGCCGGCGATGCGATCCCCGACATCGTGATGCAGGTCGCCGCCGAGCGCGTGTCGAACGTGCTGCGCGCCAGCGACACCGTTTCGCGCTTTGAGCATCACCAGCTCGCGATCCTGGTGGAATCGATGCCGCGGATCGAAGACATCCAGATCGTCGCCGAGAAGATCGTCCAGGAACTGACCAAGCCCTTCCCGCTCGGCGACCTCGAGCGCAAGTTCCCGGTCAATCTCGGCATCTCGCTCTACCCGACCAGCGCCGACAATGCCGACATGCTGATCGGCAAGGCCTTCGAGGCCCTGGCCGGCGCCAAGGGCCGCGGCAAAGGCCAGTTCGTCTTTGCCTGAACCGGCAAGTTTTGCCGCCCGCGCGCCGGATGAATACCCAGCAATTTCAGCTGATTAACCGCTAGGTCTACCGGCACGAGAGTTGCATCCAATATCCCCGCAAGCAGTCCGCCTGCAGACGGGGAGTAAATCGATGCTGTCCATGTTCGGTCGCGGCGAAGAGCCGAAGCCCGTGAAGCCAGGAACCGCGCCGGTCGTTGCGGCCCGGCCCGCCAACGCCAATGGACCAACCTTGCGGGCGCCCGCCCCTTCCGCGAAGGCGCGCCTGGAAAACCCGCCGACCGTCGGGCAGTATCTCGTGCACCTCGCCTCCGACATCCGCAGCTTCACCCGCGCCGAAATCGGCGGCACCGTGAACGGCGCGACGCCGGCCGAGGTCCAGCGCCTCGCCCGCCTCGCCGCCAAGCTGAAGGGCCGCTACTTCGCCCAGGCGCTCGACCTCACCAGCGCCGAGCACGGGCCGATTTCCGAGAGCGACATCCGCTATCTCGAGCGTGCGCGGTTCATGTATGAGGAAGTCGAGCGCGCGCTGGAGAATCTCCGCCACGCGATCCAGACCGGCGATCTCTCGCTCGAAGGCTTGAAGCGAGATCGCGACTAACCCTTCGCGGCAAACACAGCGGCCGTTACACCTTCGCTATCGTCTTGCCAACCGTGATCGCAGAAAGTCGATGAAGACGCGCGACTTGGCCGGGAGTTGGGCGCGACTTGGATAGAGCAGCCATGCTGCGGTATCAAAGTCGCTGGTGGCGACATCATGATCCGGGAACAGGTCGACCAAGCGACCATCGGCAAGTTCGTTGCGGATTTTCCAATCGGCGATGAGTGCCGGTCCTGCCCCGCTCGCCGCTGCCGCATTGAGTGCAAAAGCATTGCTGAAGACAATTGCGCCCCACACTCCGACGCGCTCGACTTCACCGGTTTGCGCACGAAACAGCCATTGATCGCGATAGCCCGGCAGATCGAATACCAGGCAGGGATGCTTGCTCAGTTCCAGCGGCGTCTTCGGTCGCTTCGCATGTTTGAGATAGGCGGGGCTCGCAACAACGCGGTAGCGCGTCGGAAAGAGCTTGGTTCCGACAAAGCCGGCCTCCCGTCTAGGTCCGAGGCGAATCGCAACATCGATGCGTTCGGCCACGAGATCGATTTCGCTGTCGCCGGATACGACGTCCAAGGTGATCTGCGGATAGGCACTGCGGAAAGCGCCCAGCATTGGCGCCAACAGGAAGACGCTGAAAGCCAAGGGGCAGGAAATCCGAAGCCGCCCGGCCGGACGGCGCGTGAGTTCGGTCGCAGCGGAGCGTGCCGCCTCGAGCTCTCCTAGAAGAGGCTCGACCCGCTCAAAATACAATTGCCCCGCCTCCGTGAGCTCAAGGCTGCGGGTGGTCCGCTGGAACAGCCGGGCGCCAATCTCCGCTTCCAATGTTGCGATGGCGCGCGATATCGACGACGGCTCGACATCGCGCGAACGCGCCACCGCCGAGAAGCTGCGGCGCCTGGCCGATTCCACGAAGAGAGAGAGCGTGCTGAGGTCCATTTTTGCAAAAATCGCAAAACAGATGTGCATTTGATCGATAGATTTGCGTCTCCTGCAATAGTAATTCTCGCCGCGTCGCAGGCAAGGAGAAAACACATGGATGCGGTTGCGGTGCTCGGACTGGGCGCGATGGGATCGCGGATGGCCGCGCGGGTGTTGAAGGCTGGCTATCCGCTGAGGATATGGAATCGCTCGCCGGGCGCCGCCGCGGACCTGGTGGGAGCTGGCGCGACCCTGGCCGCCAGTCCCAGGGAAGCGGTGCGCGGCGCCGCTTTCGTTGTCGCGATGTTGCGCGACGACGAAGCTTCTCGTCGGGTGTGGCTCGATCCAGTGGATGGCGCTCTCGCAGGACTGGAGCCAGATGCCGTGGCCATCGAAAGTTCGACCCTTTCGTATGACTGGGTTCGCCAGTTGGGTCAGGTGGCGCAGCAACGGAACTTGCATTTCCTGGAGGCGCCCGTCGCCGGAACCCGCCCCCAGGCCGAAGCTGGACAGTTGATCTATTTGGTCGGGGGTGGGGCCGCCGACTTCACCCGCGTAGAGCCGCTCCTGAAATGCATGGGGGCGACGGTTCACCTTGCCGGGGAGATCGGCAGCGGCGCGCTTGCCAAACTTTGCGTCAACGCATTGCTGGGCGTGCAGGTGACCGCCCTGGCCGAGCTGTTTGGAATGCTGCGGCGATCCGGCGCTGACGTCGAGCGGACCATGAAGGTCGTCGCCGCCACCCCGGTCTGGAGCCCTGTATCCACGCGGACGATCGATTCGATGCTTTCCGGCAACTTCGCGCCCCAGTTTCCTGTCGAGCTTGCCGAAAAGGATTTCGGGTATGCGCTGGCTGCCGCAGGCTCACCAGCGGCCGCGCCGACGATAGCGGCCGCCCTTGACGTTTTCCGGGACGCGGGGTCGAGAGGGCTTCAGGGCGCCAACCTTACCAGTGTCGTTCAACTTTTCGCACCGTAGTCGCGCGCGTTCCTGCTGACGCTTCGCATGCCTCTACTCGCTCTTCTTCTTCGGCTTCATCGCCGCCCAATCGGCGTCGCTCATTGCGGCACCGAGGAAATTGAACTGGCCGGCGCCCTGCAGCCATTCGCCGCCGTCGATGGTGACGACCTCGCCGTTCACATAGCCGCTTTCATCCGCCATCAGGAACGCCGCGAGGTTGGCGAGCTCTTCATGCTTGCCGGCGCGGCCCAGCGGATTGCGCGTCTCGAAAGTGGTGGCGAGTTCGGCCCGTGGCACCAGACGCTCCCAGGCACCGGGCGTCGGAAACGGCCCGGGGGCGATCGCGTTGAGACGAATCCCACGCCCGCCCCACTCCACCGCCAGGCTCCGCGTCATCGCCAGCACGCCCGCCTT
>Ga0268265_10002159_pt1 | contig 15228 bp, 15 predicted proteins | sample KBSSwiS52_FD_190355 | JGI IMG/M metagenome (GOLD analysis project Ga0268265, IMG submission 190355) | Switchgrass rhizosphere microbial communities from Kellogg Biological Station, Michigan, USA - KBS Switchgrass S5-2 (SPAdes) (version 2) | ecosystem: Host-associated > Plants > Roots >... | reverse complement strand
CGGCGGAATCGGCTGCTGCTGATCCCCGGGGCCCTGACGGAGAAAGCCGCCCGGTCCGACCGAGACGATGCGCGGCTGCTCGACCTGCGGGCGCGGCTCCACCGGCGACTCGACCGAAGCTGCCGCTGTCACCGCGGCGGGCGGCGGTGCGGGCTGGGGGGGCGGCGCCGCCGGCTCCACCGACCGTGGCCGTTCGACCACTTCGGCTGGCGCGGGCTCGGCCTTCTTTACTGGAGCGGCCGGTCGCACAGGCTTCTCGTTCGGCTTGACCGGGGAAGGGCGAGCCTTGAGGCCCAGACGGTGCGCCTTGCCGATCACGGCGTTGCGGCTGACGCCGCCTAGCTCGTCCGCGATCTGGCTGGCGGTGGCACCGCCTTCCCACATCTTGGTCAGTTTCTCGATCCGCTCGTCGGTCCAACTCATTTGCATTCCACTTTCCTGGCCACTTTACTGGCTGTCGATATGTGCCGTTCACAGCCTTTCCAGGGGCAGAACGGCTCAGCGCTCTTGCCTGGCGGGAGCCCAGCCGATAGTCGCGGCACCATGGCCGATCAACCCAATTCGGCGGAGCTCATCACCCCGGCCGCCATCTCGCATCCCCGCAGCTTTCCCCAGAAGGGCGAGCCGCTGATCCGGCAAGTAAACTGGGTCGGGCTCAAGACGCTCTATATGAAAGAGGTGCGCCGGTTCTTCAAGGTGCAGACCCAGACGATCTGGGCCCCCGCGATCACCACATTGCTGTTCCTCGTCATCTTCACCGTGGCGCTGGGGCGTGGCGGCAAGGTCGTGCTCGGCGTCAACTTCGCGACGTTCGTCGCGCCCGGGCTGATCGTCATGGGAATGATGCAAAACGCCTTCGCCAACGCCAGCTTCTCGTTCCTGGCCGGCAAGATGCACGGCACCATCATCGATTACCTGATGCCGCCGCTCAGCGAGTTGGAACTGCTCGTCGCTATTGTGGCTGCGGCAGTTACGCGCGGCGTTCTGGTGGGGCTGGCGCTGGCGGCTGCAATGCTGCTGTGGCCGGACGTGCACCTATCGGTAGCCCATCCCTGGGCGGTTGTCTGGTTCGGGCTGATGGGCTCTTGCTTCCTCGCGCTGCTAGGTCTGCTCTCGTCGATATGGGCCGAGAAGTTCGACCACAATGCGGCCGTCACGACCTTCGTGATCGCGCCGCTGTCGCTGCTTTCCGGCACCTTCTACGTGATCGACAATCTCACGCCTGCCTTCCGGGTGATCAGCCGGCTGAACCCGTTCTTCTACGTCATTTCGGGTTTTCGTTTCGGCTTTCTTGGCGTCAGCGACATCGGCGACACGAACGTGGCCGTTCTTCACGGCGCGATCGGGCTGGGCGTCCTCACCCTTGCCTTGGGTTTGGCCGCGTATCTGCTGCTGCGTTCGGGCTGGAAGCTGAAGAACTGAAGTGGGCGGGCGGGGCCGGTCCTCGTCTCCTGTCTCGCCCAATGCTCAGTGCGTCATCCCGCGGCGCATGCGATACTGACCCTCGACAAAGGTGTCGAAAATCTGGGGGATCGATGGATGATCCACCGGCCCGCCGTCGCCATCGGCCATCAGGTTCTGCTGGCTGACGTAGGCCACGTAGCTGGAATCTCCGTTCTCCGCGAGCAGGTGGTAGAATGGCTGATCGCGCTTAGGCCGCATTTCCGCTGGAATGGATTCGTACCATTCCTCGCTATTGGCAAAGACCGGATCGACATCGAAAACGACGCCGCGAAAGTCGTGGTGACGATGGCGCACGATATCGCCGATTGTGAAGCGCGCCCGCGCTCTGCGCGGTGCATCGATGATGCGGCCAGCTTGCGGCAAGAAGAAGGATGCGCGGTTCATAAGCAAGGATATAGGTTTGCCGCATGTGCGAGACAAGCGAGCCGCCGGCCCTGTCCCCACAATTCGCGCAAGAGGGCTTGGCAACCGCCCCCCAGTCCGCTAACCGCCCGCTTCGCTTCGACCCGCGGGCCTTGCCCGCACAGGCGCAAGACCTCGCGGAGAGGTGGCAGAGTGGTCGAATGCGCCGCACTCGAAATGCGGTGTACGGGTAACCGTACCGTGGGTTCGAATCCCACCCTCTCCGCCAAGAACCATCTGCCGAAGTCTATAATCGTCTAAAAGCAAGCACTTAGGCTGAGAGAAAGTCTACCGCCGTCTACTGTTGATGACCCACAACTAGACCCCTACTGTGGGCAAACAGTGGGTAAGGAATCGTGCAGTGGGTAAGCTGACGGTGAAGAAGGTCGAAGCGCTCAGCGAGCCCGGCCGGTACTCAGACGGTGATGGCTCCGGCTTCCACCTTCGGATTGACAGCCAAGGTCGAAAGTACTGGATTTTGCGCGTTGCCGATCAAGCCGGCAAACGACGCGACATTAATATCGGTCCCGCACGCCGACTCACCCTGTCGGCAGCACGCGAAAAGGCTCGACAGGCACGCGACAAGATAGCTGAGACCGGCACGGTGCAGCAGGTCGAGGTGCCAACCTTCAAAAAGGCGGCCGAACTTGCCCACGCCTCTCGCACTGCGGGTTACCGGAACCGCAAGCACGTCATCCAGTGGCTCTCGACTCTAGAGACTCACGCCTACCCGCTGATCAGGGACAAGCCGATCGACCAAGTCACCCGCGCCGACGTGGTGGAAGTGTTGGAGCCTATCTGGCTTACCACGCCTGAGACGGCACGGCGCATCCTTCAGCGGCTCGACCGGGTGATGCGGTGGGCAGTAGGCAATGAGCACCGTCGCGACGCGATCGACATGACGCTTGTTCGAGATGCGCTGCCGCGCCAGCCGAAACGACGATTGACAGTGAGGCACATGCCTTCGGTGCCTTGGCCTAATGCGCCCGCATTCTGGGCGATTATTGCATACAGCCACAGCGCGCCGACTTTTATGCGCGCCGGGCGGTTTTATCGTGTCGATCAATACTGGAATGATGATCGAGAACTGATCAGCAAGCCGCCGGAATTTATCGAATGGGCGGATCGGCTTTACAAGCTGGTGAAAAAATCCCTGACCAAGGTTGAGCAAGGGCACTTTGCGGGGGTCGAGGCGCTGGCGATGCGAAAGTCTGGCATACCGTTTGAAGGGCTTGATATCGAATTTGCGTCACTTGAGGACTGAGCCGAAGAATTTGGTTCGCGACCTTTATTTGGGGCAACGCGACAGGTTGATTGACCAGTTGCACGCGCTTGATCCCAACTGGAGCTATGCTTCCCTGGGTGAGCCAGGCACGGCTCAGGGGAGGCTCAACGACCTCACCGATCTGCGCGCGCAGCGGGCGGCGATGGTGTATTCTCAAACCGGCGATACCCAGTTGCTACAGGTTGAGACCTTGCGGACGGTCCAGCGCTTTGTGGATGAAGGATATGCGCTCGGCACCCGGCGGTTTGATGATGGATTGCTGTCACCTCGGCTCAATCGGAACGAGGCAATCGGTAATTTTGTTGATCAATATGCTCGCCAGAATCTCCAGCGGTGGTTCAATCAATATGGTGTCAGCACAGGAGCAACGTTGCCTATCGGCGTTAACAACCGTGCCTATGCGGCGGACGGCAGCTATCGTATTCCCGACCTGCGCGTTGGCAATGCCGCGTTCGATCCGACGCTGTCGCTTAAGACTGCTTCCACACCGCAGGTTCAGGGCTTCTTCAACGCCAAGTTCGCGCCTAGCAGCGTCACTATCGTCCGGCCCACGGCGCTGGGCGGCTCCTATATCATCCCGCGTCCGAGGCACTGAATATGGTCACACCTTACAAACTCACCATCCCTGAAACCGTGGGAGCCGTGCAGGATTTGCTCGGCACCATGCAACTGACCTCGCCTGATTTTACTCACGATATGTTCCCTGGCATGAATATCGACACGACGTTTACCGAGTTGTTCGCAGGGCTGGATAACATCCGCGAGGCTATCGGTGGAGAGTGCCATGAGGCATTGGTGGCGATGGCGACTGAGATGCGTAAACGGTTCGAGGCAAACGAGGTGCGGGAAGGCAATATCATAGCCTACGGTATGCAGGAGATGATCACGGCAACTGCGAAATCGCGCCGCAAGAAGACGAATTAAGCGACGGATTTGCGCTTGAGGCGAAGCAAGATAGAAGCTATGGCACCGCTGGTCCCGTAATCTTTTGCCTGCACATCGTATTGTGGCGAATTGGACGGCACTGCCTCGGGTTGGGTGGTGCCGTTGTCGTGTGATGGCGCCCGATTTGCGCGCAGAATAGCCGTCGTCGCTGGGATGGTGGTTGGGGCGCAGGGCGAGATAAAAGCGCGGCCAGCCAGGGCGGCCTATATGGTTGGTTGTAGGCGGCTTTTGCGTATGGCCGGAATCGCCCCGGCCAGCCCTGTTTGCAAAAACGCGAGCAAAATCAAGGCGGGTCCGTATGGCCACGCGCGGCGCGGCCGAGGCTCTTGATGGCGCAGGCCGTGTGGGCCTCGACCTCGTCGGTGGTGATGCTGAGGCGCCGGGCGATGCGGCGGTAGGGCAGATCGTCGAAGCGGTGCATCATGAAGACCTCGCGGGGAAGCTCGGGCATGGCGACGAGCGCGGCTTCCATGCGCGCGAGCCGGGCGGGATCGACCGGCCGGGGCGGTTCGGCGATACGGGCGGTGCCGAACCCCCACCGCCGCCGCCAGCGCGCCCGCCGGCGCAGCGCTGCCTCACCCGCGCCCACGCTGCCGTCTCCTGCGTGCCGGAAACCCGTGGCCGGTAACGGCCCGCACATGATCGAGCAGCGCGCGGGTCAGGACGCGCATCTCGCCGGGCGCGGAGGGGCAATCGGGCGGCTTGCCCACATCGGCGTGCCGCCACTGCCCGTAGGGCGACAGGAAGGTCGCCAGCGCCGCGATCGGCGGCGCGTCGAGACCAAGCCCGCTGGCGTTGGCCAGCGCCAGCGATCGGTCGAGGTGGAGCTCGAGATGACGCGCGCACCAGGCATCGTCGAATCCCACATCAAGCAGGTGCACGGAAAGCCCGAGCTGGATGACGATGCCGATGTGATAGAGCAGCCCCGCGTCGGGCGGGACGATCCCCGCCTCGAGCCCGGCGAAGAACTCTTCGGCCGTGCGGTAGCGGGCACGGCGGAGATCGCGCCCGGCCCGCGTCCGGTGCAACGCTACCGGCACCTCGGAAACGCTCCCCGGCGATAGCGATTGTACCCCGCCTGGACTGGCGAGAACGGGAAGCACGGCGGGCGCGGCGGCCAGGGCACCAAGCAGCGCCCGGTGCGAGGTAGGCGCAGTGGCCGAAGGGGCGACCGGCGAAGGATCGCGGTGTGTTGAAAATCGTGACGACATGACGGACCTGCACGCTGGCGAACCCGTGCTGGGAAGCGCGGGTGGTGCAAGCGGTGTCCTCTGGTCGGCCGCATGGGTCAGCGGCTGTCAGCAACCGCCCGACGTGCGGCCGGGCGCAATGATGCCTGGCAGGATGATCCTGGGGGAGGCTCGCCAGCCTTGCCGTCCCGTGGGCGGGATAATGCCGTAAACGGGCCGCTACGACGAGCGGCCCCATGGTGCCGGTTACTGCGCGGCGGCGGCTTCCAGTTCGGCGATGCGGTCGGCGCAGACCTGGTGGACGACACGGCCGAGGTCCTCGATGCGCTGGGAGAGCCAGGCCAGCTCCTCTTCGGTGATGCGGTAGTGCTTGCTGTAGCGGGCCTTGGTGTAGGCCTCCTTGAGCTTGTGGAACATGGCGCGCTCGCGCCGGGTGCCTTCGGGCCAGATGCCATAGACACGCCGGTCGAGCCCTTCGGCCAGCGAGCGCAGGAAGGCGATGTTGTGGTTGTAGGGGGCGTAGAACGTCAGCGTGAGCAGCAGGCAGGAGTATAGCCGCTCGGTCGTCTGGTGCAGATCGAAGGCGGAATCCTTCAGGTAGCCTTTGCTGATGCCGAACTTGGCGAACTCGAACCGCTTCATCGCGGAAGGAAAGCCGTCGCCAAAATACTCCCGTGCCGCCGTCAGTGCCTGCTGCGGCGTCTTGGGCCTGGGCTCACGCAGTTCGCGCTCGTCGGCCTCGTAGAGGGCGATGCCGTCCTTCTTTATCTCCATGAAGAACACGCGGCCGTGAGCGTGTCCAAGAACCTGTTCCGCTGCGTCGGCTGCGATGTGGGCGGCGGACCGATCGACCGGGTGATGAAGCGCGAGGGGATGAGCTTCCGCCACGCGGTGGAATGGCTCAAGGACGGCGCACCGGTCGCCCCCGGTCCAGAGAGCACCGGCAAGCTCCGCCACTCCGGTCGCCGTCTCCCGTCCCCGGTACGGATGGATGCCGACGATGCGGCGCTGCTCGCCCAGGTGATCGACTATTACCACGAGACGCTCAAAGCCTCGCCGGAGGCGCTGGCCTATCTGGCCGCGCGCGGCCTCGACGGGTCGTTGGTCGAGCGCTTCCGGCTCGGCTACGCGAACCGCACGCTGGGGCTGCGCCTGCCGGAGAAGACCCGCAAGGCGGGCGCGGCGATTCGGGGGCGGTTGGAGGCGATCGGCATCTACCGCACTTCGGGCCACGAGCACTTCACCGGCAGCCTGGTGGTGCCGGTGACCGACGAGGCCGGGCGGATCCACGAGGTTTATGGCCGCAAGATCCGGAGCGACCTGCGGCCCGGCACGCCGCTGCACCTCTACCTGCCGGGGCCGCACGCGGGCGTGTGGAATATCGAGGGGGTCGCCGGATGCGGCGGCCCAGGAGGCGGGGAAGTGATCCTGGCCGAGAGCCTGATCGATGCGATGACGTTCTGGTCGGCGGGCTATCGCAACGTCACCGCCGCTTATGGCGCGGGCGGGTTCACCGAGGATCACCTTGCCGCCTTCCAGCGCTACGGGGTGGAGCGGGTGCTGATCGCGTTCGACCGCGACGAGGCGGGCGACAAGGGCGCGGGTGTGGTCGCCGAGCGGCTGATGGAGGCGGGTATCGCGGCGTTCCGCATCACCTTCCCCAAGGGTCTGGACGCCAATGCCTATGCCTATGCCATGAAGGTGACCCCGGCGAGCAAATCGCTGGGCGTGCTGATCCGCAAGGCGCAGTGGCTCGGCAATGGGAAACCGCCTGCCATTACCAGCGCGGCCGATCCGCTGGGCATAGCCGTCACGGGGGCGATCGGCGACGACATGCCGGAGCTGGCCCCTTCTTCCATCTCAGCCGCCGAGCCGGAGCCGATAGAGCCGCCCGCCCCGGTGGCCGCGGCGATGCCGCCAACGCCCACCCCCGATCCGGTGGAGGCGCAGAACGAGCACGAACTGGTGATGGCGCTGTCGGATCGCGCTACCGCATGCGCGGGTGGAAGAAGCCGCTCAATCCTGAAAGCCTCAAGGTCAACCTGCTGGTCGCCCGCGTTGATGGCGATGATGGCCGGTTCCACGTCGATACGCTGGACCTTTATGCCGCCAAGGCCCGCGCCGCCTTCGCCAAGCAGGCGGGCATCGAGCTTGGCGAAAGCGAGAACACCCTGAAACACGATCTCGGGCGCATCCTGCTTAGGATCGAGGCCTTGCAAGATGCCGAGCTGGCGGGCGTGCTGGCGAAGGACGAGCGCCCCGGCATGAGCCAAGCCGAGCACGCCGAGGCGATGGCGCTCTTGACCGCACCCGACCTCATCGAGCGCATCCTCGCCGACTTTGCTGCCTGCGGGGTGGTGGGCGAGGAAACCAACCCGCTCACCGGCTATCTGGCCTGCGTCTCGCGGCTGCTCGACCGCCCGCTGGCGCTCATCATCCAGTCGTCGAGCGCGGCGGGCAAAAGCTCGCTGATGGACGCGGTGCTGGGGCTGATGCCGCCTGCCGCGCAGGTGCGCTACAGCGCGATGACCGGGCAGAGCCTGTTCTACATGGGCGAGACCAACCTCAAGCACCGCGTGCTCGCCATCGCCGAGGAGGAAGGGGCATCGACGGCGAGCTATGCCCTCAAGCTCCTGCAGTCCGATGGCGAGGTGACGATCGCCAGCACCGGCAAGGATGCGGCGACGGGCAACCTCGTTACGCAGGAGTACCGGGTGGAAGGTCCGGTGATGCTGTTCCTCACCACCACCGCGATCGACATCGACGAGGAACTGCTCAACCGCTGCCTGGTACTCACGGTCGACGAGAGCCGCCAACAGACCCGCGCGATCCATGCCGCGCAGCGTCATCGCCAGACGCTCGCCGGGCTGCTGGCCAGCGAGACCGGGGCGCCACGCTTGTGCTGCACCGGAACGCGCAGACGCTGCTGGAGCCGGTCAAGGTGGTGAACCCCTTCGCCGACGAACTCACCTTCCTCGACGACAAGACCCGCACCCGGCGTGATCACATGAAGTACCTGACGCTGATCCAGGCCATCGCGCTTGCACCAGCATCAGCGGCCTTCCCACGAAGTGCAGCACCGGGGCAAGCCGGTGCACTACATCGAGGTCGTGGAATCGGACATCGTGCTGGCCAACCGGCTTGCCCACGAAGTGCTCGGCCGCACGCTCGACGAGTTGCCGCCGCAGACGCGCCGGTTGCTCGGCATGGTGCATGACTGGGTATCGACCGAGTGCGCGGCACAGGCGATCCGGCAAGGGGAGCTGCGCTTCACGCGCCGCCAGATCAGGGCGGCAACCGGGTGGGGCGATACCCAGCTCAAGGTTCACCTGGGCCGCCTCGCCGACCTCGAATACGTGCTCGCCCACCGGGTGCGCCAGGGGCAGGCCCATGAGTACGAGCTGGTCTATGCGGGCGAAGGCGAAACCGGGGCGCCGTTCCTGATGGGGCTGCGCCAGGCTGCTGCCGCCTCCCCAATGCGAGGGTATGACGCCGACCGGTCGGGGCTGGAGGAAGATCAGCCGGGGTCTGGTCGGCCCCCGGTCGCCCCTCGGCCGGGTACTGGTCGGGGCGGGGAAACAGCGGCTGAGAGGGAGAAATCCGCCGCTTTACGCGCGCCCGAAGCGAAATCGCCGGAAACGCACGTCACCCCCTTGAACGGCACGGTCCTGTCATACCCACACCCCGCAGCCCGCACCGTCTCAGCCGCCGCTCGCTGACATGCCCAGGAAGCGTGGGCTTGGAACGAAGAAGGGCCGCAAACCCCACAAGAGGCTCTACCATCCCCCTGAGCAGGTAATCGGCGGCCACGGCCCTGAAAGCATCTGGAACCATATGCTGCGCTTCACCCTCTGGCAGAGGGAACGCGGCTTCTCCGCCCATACCATCGAGGCGCGCGAGCGTACCTTACGGGTGTTCGCAGCCTGGGCGGCCGAGCGCGGCCTGATCCGGGTGCAGGAGATCACCCGGCCGATCCTGGAGCGCTGGCAGCGCCATCTGTTCCTCTATCGCAAGCAGGATGGCGAGCCGCTAGCGGTGAGGAGCCAGCTTGCGCATATCCATCCCCTGAGGGCCTTCTTCCGCTGGCTCGCGCGCGAAAACCACATCCTCTACAACCCGGCCTCGGACCTGGAATTGCCGCGCATCGGCCGCCGCCTGCCGAGGAACGTGATGACGGTTCCGGAGGCCGAGAAGGTGCTGGCCGTTCCCAACCTCGATCTTGCCATGGGCGTGCGCGACCGGGCGATGCTGGAGGTGCTCTACTCCACCGGCATCCGCCGCGCCGAACTGGTCAGCCTCACTCTCTACGACCTCGATCCTCAGCGCGGGGTGATGATGGTGCGCGAGGGCAAGGGCAAGAAGGACCGAGTAATCCCGATCGGCGCGCGGGCCTTGGCCTGGATCGACAAGTACCTTACCGACGTGCGGCCCGACCTTGCCAGCGGGGCCGACGACGGCACGCTGTTCCTCTCCACCTACGGCCAGCCCCTGGGCGTCGAGCGGCTAGCCGAGATCGTGCGCGAGGCGGTCAACGACAGCGGGATCGGCAAGCGCGGTTCGTGCCATATGTTCCGCCACACCATGGCGACGCTGATGCTGGAGAACGGCGCGGACGTGCGGTTCATCCAGGCCATGCTCGGCCATGCCGACCTCAAGACCACCGAAATCTACAGCCAGGTCTCGATCAAAGCCCTGAAAGCCGTCCACACCGCCACCCATCCCGCCAAGCCGATCCCCTCCAGACTCGCCGGCAAACACGACGCCGGCGACGAGGCCGAAGCGCTGCTCGCCCTCCTCGATGCCGAGGGGGACGATGAGGGCAATGGGGCGGAACCATGAGAGTGCGATCCGCAATCTCGACGAATGGCGTAAATCCGCCGTTCTGCTCCGCACGCCTCGGCCGAGGATGCTGATAGCATCCCGCCAAACCCGCAGAAAACCGTCATGCACCCGTGCGTGAGGTGTGTATCCCAATTATGGGCCCGATGCGTAGCATCGCGGCCCCTACTAGCCGACAGGGAAGAGCATGGTTCTTGCCCGAAGCGGCGCACTTAGCTATATAGTTGGCTAAGGAGACGCCCATGACGCAGTTCTCGGTCCACGATGCCAAGACAAACCTGTCCCGCCTGATCGCCGACGCGCTTGCGGGCGGCGAGGTGGTGATCGCGCGCGGCAACGTGCCGGTGGTGCGCCTGGTGCCGGTCAGTCCTCGCGGGCGTCGGCGCTTCGGGGCGCTCAAGGGCAAGATCGCCATGGATGCGCGCTTCGACGAGCCGCTGCCCGAGGATGAACTGGGCGGGTGGAATCTGGCTTGAGGCTGCTGCTCGATACCCATGCGCTGATCTGGTGGCTTGCGGGTGACGATGCGCTGAGCCGCCGCGCCCGCGAGGCCATCGCCGACGAGAGCAATCCGGTCGCGGTCAGCGCCGCCTCGGCCATGGAGGTCGCCACCAAGTTCCGCATCGGCAAGTTGCCCGACGCGGCGCTTCTGGCGCAGGACTTCGAAGGCGTCGTCGCCGAGCAAGGCTTCGACGAACTGGCGATCAGCGTCCACCATGCCCGGCTCGCGGGGGAAATGAACATCCCCCACAAAGACCCGTTCGACCGCCTGCTGATCGCCCAGGCACAGGCCGAGGATATGGTGCTGGTATCAAACGAGGCGCTGTTCGACGGGTTCGCGGTGAAGCGCCTCTGGTAGCCCCCCCCCCACGTTCCTGGACGGGAGCGTGGCGCATAATCCAATCTCAGCCGCCGATACCCTTGCACCCAAAACCGCGTCAGGGGGTAAAACCCGCGCGCGCCGCTTTGCGCCCGCGTGGAGCGCAGGCAAGCCGCTTTATCGCTTCGGAAAAATCCGCCATCGCAGCCAAATCCGCGTCCGGGCTTGTATACTCGGCAATACCATCGGGAACTTGGTGGCGGATCAGGTTGCGGGGGGCGGGAAGCCGAAATCCAGCAGCAAGGAAACCGCGAAATCCGGTAGCTCAACAACCTCCAGCGATGGCACGCCGGGCAGTGGCACAGACAGCGCCGATGCAGAGTTTGGTGACATTGTGGTCACGGCACGGCGCAGTGATTTCAGGTTGGCTTCCTATAATCCGAAGGCAGAATGGGGACAGAACTGGAATCCCTTTGCGGAGGCGGGCCAAGCTATATTCGATAGATTGGAGTAGAACCGTCGAGACCTAATCCAGCGTATAGACAATTTTGCCTCGTGATGCTGCTAGCGAGCCCCTTACAAAAATTGCAAAAGCTTCTGCACAGATTTCAATTGATGCGGCACTTAGTCTCGATTCAACGTCGAGTCTGTCTAAATTGATATTGGGTGATTTTGAGAACGGGACAGGTCCGGTGCGAAGGGTGTTCGGTCCTGGGCCAGATGGTGTTCGGGAGCTATTTTCTGGTCCGACCGGAGAATATTTCCGCAGCGAAAGCAGCCATGCCATTTCATATCTGCCAATAAATATGGCGGCGTCATACCGGATGGAGCCAGTGTTACTGGTTACAAATATCAGGATTACGGCCCTGGGATTGGTGCATATGGGTTGAAAGATGGGATTCAAATCGGCGATGTTGTGGGTACTTTTACCAGTGGGATTAGCGTAACTGCTCGCAATGGGATGCTGAATTTTGAGGCAACTAACAGCATGTCATTGCAGTCTTACTCGGGTGAAAATCTGTTGCGACATGGTTTGGTTCAAAACCCACAGTCCGGCCCGTTCTCGAATAAATATCAAACATTTAGGTGGTCGGCTCCCATACCGCTAAGGCTTAGGTGATCGTTTATGATGCGGAAATCCTTTCTTGCTGCGCTAGCCATGTTTTCTGGCTCTGCTTGCTCAGCCACCTCGCCGAGCACGCTGGACGGACGCTCGCCATATGGAATTTGGGTCACTGAAAAGGGGCATGTCATCGTCATCACCCGTGACAAGCATTACACCTATTGCGGCCGAGAAAGTTGCACACAAGGAGCCGTGGAAACGGTCGGCGCTTTTGGGGTGAGCCTCAAGGGGTTCCTGGTTGATCCAGCTACCAAAGGTCTTCGAGTCGAAGCAGGAGAGGACGAACTCAGCGCAGTGGCGGGCAAAACTGCCTCTGACTTTGACTTTACTCAAAAGGGTTCCGGTATGTCCGATGATCTTCGGAAAAGCCTTTGCGGGAATCGCCCCTGCGTAACCGTTGGGAACCTTGAATCTAATGTGCATCGATTTATAAAAATCGAAGATTTTTAACCGACAGGCACGTTACCAGACCCGCCAGTTTAACGCGCCGAGGTGCCTCCCTCTTTATCCTTTGCTGGGCGCACTCGCGGGCTCGTGCGGGGGTTGTTACTCACGGCCTACGGGCCGAAAATGTAATGCACCGTACGCACGGGTGCTGCGCCGGAAATCGGCGCGTTGTCAGCGGGTTGTGCTGGGTGCCATGGCACCCGCTGGACGCGGGCGCTGGCACCCATGTCATCCCGCACGGGGCGGGTGGCGGCGAAATCGGCGGAGTTCTGCGCTTTGTGGGTGACATGGCGGACAGCGTGATCCGGAGGGTGCCATGGGAGCGGAAGCAAGATAAAAGCAGTGGCTCCCCCTGCGGGGTAAGCCATTGTCTGCACATCGAAATTTAGCCCTCTATCCGGCACCGTAGGGGAGACTCCCGGTGCCATGGTGGTGCCAGGCCGTTGATCTTACTGGCGCAATGCTGGCACCGCGAGTCTCGCGGGCGGTTCCCCGGCGGAATCCGGTCCCCGGGCCGATGCCGCGTCGAAGGCGGGAAAAGCGGCAGTGTAGGGAAGCACACCCTACGCACCAAGGTGCATTTCTCAGAAACAGAATGCAGCAATAACAACGGTATAGAGCTTCGCGATATAACAGACGATACCGCGAAACGCCCGAAACGTAGTGGCCATCTGCTTCCAGATCTGACCCCTTTGCTGGGCGAATCCAGCGCCTTCGCGTCAGACGATAAGCGCCCTCCGAACGGCAATCTCGCCCGCCGGGCAGCGGTGGCCGAAGGGTTCTACTGGGATCGGGAACTGCCGGGCTTCGGCCTCCGCGTGTACCCGTCAGGCCGCAAACGTTGGATCGTTCAGCTACGGCAGCGCAAGGCCACGCGGCGGATCACCCTGGGTGATCCCGAGGGAATGAGCGCGCCAGATGCGCGACGCGCGGCCCGTGTCATCCTCGCGCAGAATGCGCTGGACGGCCTCCCCACGAGGCAGTCTCGCGCCGAGCGTAACGTTCCGCGTTTCTCCGCTTATGTCTCGGAGTTCTGGAAGGATTATTCAGGACACAGGAAAAGCTCGACCCAGAGGCGCAACCGGCAGGCAATAGACGGCACACTCGTTCCCTATTTTGGCCGCCGTTACATCGGCACCATCACGCGAGTGGACGTTCTGGCGTGGAAGGACTGGCTTCGCGAAAGGCAGGGCACCTTCAATCGCGACTTGCCTGTCTTGGCCGCGATGCTCGGCTATGCCGAGAAACTCGGCTATCGTCAGAAAGGTTCGAACCCGTGCCGGGGTATCCCGCGCTACAAGCGGCAGCTTTCCGAACGCTACCTCACACCCAAGGAGTTTCGTCGCCTCGGAACGGTCCTTGCCGATTATGAGCCCGTCCATTCTGAAGCTGTCGCCGTGATCCGAATGCTGATCTTCACGGGGGCCCGCTGCTCGGAGATCATCGGTCTGCAATGGGACTGGATCGACCCTCCCTACGCGCATCTGCCGGACAGCAAGACCGGCCCGAAGCGGCTCTATCTCAACCGGCGGGCCATGAGCGTCCTTGATGCGCGGAAGGGGGAGGGAGGAGGGGACGTCTTCCCTGGGGCAATCAGGCGGAAAAATCTGTTGCCGAAGGCTTGGAAGACGATCCGGCGAAGAGCTGCAATCCCGGACGTGCGCGTGCATGACTTGCGGCATAGCTTCGCCTCGACCGGGATCATGAACGGCGTTTCGCTCGCCCGCGTAGGAAAGCTACTCGGCCACGCGCTTCCTGAGACCACGGCGCGTTATGCCCATCTCGCCGACACGGCTATCGCCGACGCTGCCTCGCGCGTTTCCGGCTCGATTGCATCCGCCTTGGGGCTGCGGCCGTGAACGCCGTTACGCTACGCGCGATCCTCGCGCAGGAACTGGCTGCGGCCGGCGTTGACTATCCCGGCGATCGTTCGCGGCTTGGCCGGCAGCGCTTCACCGAGTGGTCAGCCAAGCAGCCTGGGTTCGGGACGCGCTGCTATCCCTCCGGTAGGCGCGTCTATATCGTGCAGATGCGGATGCACGGCACCTTGCGAACCATTACCATCTGCAATGCGGCATTCGTTTCCTATAGCGTCGCGCTCGGCGTCGCCCGTCGTGTGATCTTGAGAGCCCAAGTCGGCGAAAACCCGGCCGACGATCGCAAGCGGGTCCGCTCGCTGCCGCCATTCGACCGTTTTCTCAATCTGTACTGGCAGCGGGTCGCAGCTTCGTGGAAGCAGTCCACTCGCATCGCGCACGACAAGTACCGGCGCTATCATCTCGACGGCGCTTTCCCCGGCAAGACCATCGACACCATCGACGAAAGCGACGTGACGGCCTGGTACACCTCCGTCGCCGACAGCGCAGGCCCGGGCGCAGCTAATCGTGCGCTCGACATCCTGCGAACGATGCTGAACCGAGCAGAAGAATGGGAACAGCGCCCGGCAGGTTCAAACCCGTGCCGGGCGATCCACCGATTTCGGGGGCGCAAAGTAGAGCGCCATCTGAGCCAGGCCGAGCTTGAGCGCCTCGGGCGGGCGATCGAGGGCAGGCGCGAGGCCAGCCCCGTTCACACGTCGGCGCTTACAATGCTGCTGCTTACCGGATGCCGCTATTCAGAGATCGTCGGCCTGACATGGGGCGAGGTCAAAGGGCAACGTTTGAAGCTTGCTGATAGCAAGACCGGCGCGCGCACCGTTTGGCTCGGCGAAGAA
>Ga0268265_10002157_pt1 | contig 15242 bp, 10 predicted proteins | sample KBSSwiS52_FD_190355 | JGI IMG/M metagenome (GOLD analysis project Ga0268265, IMG submission 190355) | Switchgrass rhizosphere microbial communities from Kellogg Biological Station, Michigan, USA - KBS Switchgrass S5-2 (SPAdes) (version 2) | ecosystem: Host-associated > Plants > Roots >... | reverse complement strand
CTGCTGGCGATCGGCGCGCCGGTCGGCAGCTATTACCCGGAGATCGCCAAGCGCCTGCGCACCCGATTGGTGATCCCGAAATTCGCGGAAGTCTCGAATGCCGTGGGTGCCGTCGCCGGCGGAATCATGCAACGTGTGACGGCGGTCATCACCTCCCCGGCGGAGGGTCGGTTCCGCGCCCATCTTGCCAGTGGAATCAAGGATTTCGTGGATCTCGAGCTGGCCTGCGAACACGCCCGGGAATGGGCTGTGGCGACCGCAACCGAGCTCGCCAAGGCGGCTGGGGCTGCCGAGATTGAACTTTTCCACGAGCGCGACGACAAGATCTTCGAACAGCCTGGCGGGATGAAGATCTTCATGGAAAGCAACATCGCCGCCACGGCGTTCGGCCGACCGGCTCTGGCGACGGCGTAAACCCCAGTGGTTTATTGGGGCGTCGTCGCTCCGATCTGAGATCGGCATCACAGCCTCCACCCATGACAGAGAGCGGCTGCTTTGGTAATGTCCGGCCGCCGCTCCAGACAGAATTGGTGAACCATGCGACGCGCAACTTTTCGTAACGCCGCCCTCATTTCGGGCGCCTTTTTTCTGGCTGCGGCAGCCGATGCCTGGGCCGAATCCGCCGACCGTTTCGCGGAGCCGAAGCCGACCGAGACAGCGGTCCCGGCGCTGCCGGTTGCGATCGAGGCGGCCGTGCCGAACATCGCGGCGGAGCTCGACGCTTTGCAGCGCGATCCGACCACGGCCGGCTTGAAGGTCGATTGGAATGCGCTCAAGGACTACTACGCCGCGCATAACCACAACGCGATCTGGACCACGGCGAACGGCTACACCCTGCTCGGGCAGGCCTGGATCGTGCAGATCCCGCGCGCGGTGCGCGCCGGCATGCCGATGCAGGAGCAGACCCTGTTCAGAATCGCCGGCATGACGCCGCCGGTCGATTCCGATTCCCAGACCCGCAACGAAGCGCTGATGTCGGCGGTGTTCGTCGCCTCCGCGGTCGATGCGACCGGTCCGCTCGGCAGTGCCAAGCAGCGCGGCGTGGCCGTGCTCGACAAGGTCGCTGCCGCGAAGGACCCGGGTGATGCGATCGGCCAGGAATGGCCGGCCTATTACCGCTTCTGGGCGCTCTACGCGAAGCTTCCGACCTATGTCGCCTATTATCAGGCCGGCGGCTGGCCGAGTGTCCCGAAGGTCGACAAGGTCGAGCCGGGCCAGACCAACGAGGTGATCCCCGCGGTGCGTGCGCGCCTGCAGTATACCGGCGAGCTCGCTGCGACCACGACCTTCACCGACAATGTCTACGACACCGATCTCCAGGCCGCGGTCGCCGCGTTCCAGATCAGCCATGGCCTCAACGATGACGGCGTCATCGGCGGCCGTACGCTGGAGGAGATGAACGTCCCGGCCGAGAAGCGGCTGCAGATGATCCTGCTGAACCTCGACCGGATGCGCGAGCAGGGTGCGAAGTTCGAGCCGCGCCACCTGATCGTCAACATTCCCTCACAAGAGGTGAAGGTGGTCGAGGACGGCAAGGTCCAGTTCATGACCAAGGCCATCGTCGGTAAGATCGACCGCAAGACGCCGACCCTCGACAGCGTGATCAAGGTCGCGAAGTTCAATCCGGAATGGAACGCGCCGCACAAGATCGCTTCGAACGACGAAGTGCGCCGCATGCGCGCCGATCCGAGCTTCCTCGAATCCCATGGCTTCACCGTCTATGACGGCAACGGCATGGAGGTCTCGCCCAGCAGCATCGACTGGCACGAGGTCGGCCCGGGCAACTTCCCCTATCGCCTGGTCCAGGCGCCGGGGCCGGAGAACGCTCTCGGTCCGGTGAAGCTCGACTTCCCGAACAAGGACGCGGTCTACCTGCACGGCACCAACCAGAAGCAGCTGTTCGCCAAGCAGGACCGCTACTTCTCCTCGGGCTGCATGCGGATGCAGCAGCCGATCGACATGGCCGCCTTCCTGCTGTCGGACGACCCGGAATACCAGCGGGCGAAAATCGACCAGATCGTCGAGGCCGGTAAGACCGTGCTGGTCCCGCTGCGGACCCCGATGCCGGTCCATGTGGTCTATATGACCACCTGGACGGACGAGGACGGGGTGCTGCAATTCCGGAAGGACATGTACAAATACGATCGCTATGCTGCGCTCCCGAATGACCTGCAGCCCGGCGCGAATCTGGTCGCGGAGGTGCCGCAGCCCGTGAAACCTGGAAAGACCGAGTCCAAATAAAGATGAACGCCCACCGCCTCTCCGCTGCCGCGATCGGCCTCGCCGGTCTCCTTCTGATCTCGATTGCCGGGCAGTCTTTGATCAAGGGGGCGTCAGCGGACGGCGTGGCGGGCTTCGAAGCCTACGAGAAAGGCGACTACGCGACCGCGCTGAAGGAGTTTCTGCCCTTGGCCGATGCCGGCCAGACCTCGGCCGAGGCCGCGGTCGGGCAGATGTATTTCGAAGGCAAGGGCATGGCGCCCGACCCGAAGCAGGCGGCGCGTTATCTCGAACCCGCCGCTTCGAAAGGCAATGCCAGGGCGCAATACCTGCTCGGCAAGCTCTATCTCTCCGGCGAGGGCGTCGCGGCGCCCGATCCGGCGAAGGCGGCGGCGCTGACCAAGGCCGCGGCCGACCAGATGCTGGTCGAGGCCCAGGTCGATACTTGCGCCTTCTACTATCAGGGCGTCGGCGTGCCGAAGGATCTGGTGCAGGCCTATCTCTACGCCAACCTCGCCGCGCAGCAGGGCAGCCAGGACGGCACCGCCATCCTCACCATGCTCTCCCAGGACATGAAACCCGAGGACATCGCCAAGGGCGATGCCGCGGTGCGCGCCTGGAAGCCGGTCCTCCCGGATATCAAGGATCCCAACATCCAATAGCGACCCTCTAGGACCGACCCGCCAAAGCGAGTCGAATTAACCAGCCGACTGTGCCAGCTTTGCGGGTGAGCGTTCCGTAACTGGATTCGGCGAAGTCATGGTTGCCCTGCTGTTTATCGGTGGGCTGTTCTTTCTGATCATCGTTCCGATCATCGCCATCGCCGCCGCCCTCAGGGCCGGCGCGCTGCGCGGCGACGTCAATCGGCTCGAGTTCACCGTCAACACCCTGCAGCGCCGCATCACCGATCTGGAGAAGGCGCAGCCATCGCAGCCGGGGCCTGCCGCGCGATCGCCGATCCCGGTCGTCCCACCCGTTGTCGCCGCGCCACCGCCGCCCGTTGTCGAAGAGCCGAAGCCCGCGCCTGTCGCTGCGCCCGAACCCGTCGCCGCGGCGATCGAGCCCGAACCCGCGCGCCAGCTCGAGCCTGAACTCGAGCCGGTCGGCGAGCCTGAGCCCGAGCCCGAGCCCGCTGTTGTTGAACCACAGCCCGTTGCTGAACCGCAGCCCGTCGCTGAACCTGAGCCCGAACCCGTGCGAGAGCCGGTCACCGAGCCGGAACTGGCGATGGTGGCGAAGGAGATTCTCGCGGCGATGCCGGCCGCCACGCCGCGACAGGCGACCAAGGCGGCGCCGCGCAAATTCAATTTCGAGCAACTGCTCGGTGGCAGCGTCTTCATCTGGATCGGCGCCGTCATGCTGGCGCTGGCCGGCGCCTTCCTGGTCAAGTATTCGATCGATGTCGGCCTGCTCTCGCCGGCGGTGCGCGTGGTCCTCGGCCTGTTGCTGGGCGCGGTGCTGCTCGGCGGCGGGCAGTGGCTGCGCAAGGATTCGCCCGCGATCTCGCAAGCCTTGGCGGCGGCGGCGGTCGCCGACTGGTTTGCCAGCCTGTTCGCGGCGACCGCGCTCTATGACCTGGTCTCACCGACCTTCGGCTTCGTCTGCCTCGCGATCGTGACGGCGATCGGCATCGGACTCGCTTTGCGAGAAGGACCCTTCGTCGGCCTGGTCGGCATTGCCGGCGGTTTCATCACGCCGGCGATCGTCTCCAGCGACACGCCGCAGCCTTTGGCGCTCTTCGTCTATCTCTTCTTCATCCAACTCGGCACGCTGGTCCTGCAGCATAAGCGCGGCTGGTGGTATCTGACGGCACTCGGCGTCGGCGGCGGCCTCGCCTGGGCACTAGGCTGGGTCGCGATCGATCAACCAGTCGCGGGCGCGCGCCTGGCGCAGTTCTCGCTGCCGCTGTTCCTGCTGGCGACCGATCTGGCGCAGCTCTGGTCGCTGCACGGCAAGGGCGGGGTCAAGATCAGCCGCGAGATGATGCTGACCGCGCGCAGCGCCAGCATTATCTGCTTTGCGATCATGGCCTGGTGGCTGGTCCGCGGCGACTACCGCCTCGACGATTGGAGCTTCCTGATCGCGCTCTCGCTGGCGCATCTCGCGGCGGCGCGGCGCTTCACCAGCGAGGAGATTCCGGCGCTGGCGGGCGCTGCCTTCGTTGTCGTCGCCTATGCTTCCTGGAATCCGATCAGCGTTGCCTGGGCCAGCCTCGCAGCCGGTCTCAGCGTGATGCAGGACCGGAGCGGCGCGCTCATCCTGATCGGGCTGGTGCTCGGCGCCTGCTACGGCCTTGGCGGCTTCGCCTTTTCTTACAAGGCGAAGAATCCGACGCGCTGGGCCGCGCTCTCCACCCTTGGCACCGCCGGACTGCTCGGCGGTGCCTATCTCAATCTGCATGCGCAGAATCCCTGGGCGAGCTGGTTCGTCCCCGCGCTGGCGCTTGCGCTGCTGCATGCCGCCGCCGCGATCCTGCTTGAGAAGCTGCGGCAGCGGGAGCGGGTCTACACCGGCGCGGTCGGCCTGCATTGCCTCGCCGCGTCGGGCTTTCTGGCACTGGCCTTCTCGATGCAGGTGCAGAACGAATGGCTGGCAGTGGCCTTGGCGCTCGAGCTGCCGGTGATGGCGCTGGTCGCCTGGAAGCTCGACCTGCCTTGGCTGCGTTGGGGCATCTGGGTCGGCGGCGCGGTGGTGATCGCGGCGGTGCTGCTCTCGGGCTTCCCGACCGGCGAATGGCTGATCTTCAACCGGTTGCTCTACGGCATCGGCATTCCCTGCGCCGGCATGATCGCGAGCGCGCTGATCCTGAAGCGCATGCCCGACGATCGTCACGGCCGTCTGCTCGTGCTCATGCTGCAGCTGGCCGGGACCGGGCTCCTCGCGCTGCTGATCGGGCTGGAGATCGATCATTTCATCGGCCGCGTCGATCCCGGCAGCGGCAGCAATCTGGTGCGCGCCGGTTCCGCTTCGACCGTCTGGGCGGCAATAGCGTTCGGCCTGTTCGGGCTGGCGCAGCGGACGTCCGATCGCGGCGTGCACAGCGCGGCGCAGATCTTCACCGCGCTGTCGGTCATCGCGCTGGTGGGCGGCTGTTTCCTCGCTTTCAATCCGCTGGTGGGATCGGTCGATATCGGGCGCAGCTGGTTCTTCAACCGCCTGCTGGTCGCCTATGCCTTGCCGGCCTTGTTCCTGATGCTGCTGACCGAACGCCTGCGCCGCGAGCCGCCGCCGAATGGGCTCGCGGCCGCGCAATCCATCATGCTGCTCGCCTTCCTCACGCTGTTCGCCTGGATCGGTTTCTCGATCCGACAGGGCTTCCACGGCAGCATCATCAACCTCGCCGTCGCGCCGACGGACGGGATCGAGTGGTATGCCTATGCCGCCGGCTGGACCTTGCTGCTGCCGCTGATGGCCCTGGTCGCCGCCAAGCGGCGCTATCTCTGGCTGCGCCAGGCGATCTGGGCGGCACTCCTGCCGATCATTGGTGCCATTCTGGCCTCGCGCCTGCCGGTCGGGACCGCGCTTTTCTTCAACCCGCCGCTCTTGGGGATCGGTGTTCCGATGCTCGGCATGTTCGGCACGGTCTGGCTGCTGCGACGCAGCTTCGACGATCCGCCGACCCGACAACTGACGGCCGCCCTGACACTGATCGGTGGCGCCCTGCTGGCGCTGCTGATCTGGCTGCAGGTGGACGGCATCGTCGAACGCTTTGCGCCGGACAGCGGCGGCAATCTGCTGCGCGCCGGCGGCGTCGCGACCATCTGGGCCGCGCTGGCGCTGGCGCTGCTCTGGGGACACCAGCGCAAGCCGTCGGCCGACCAGTCGCTGCGCTATGGCGCGCAAGGTTTCACCATCCTCTCGGTGCTGGCGCTGGTGCTGGGCGGTTTCATGTTTGCCAATCCGCTGATCCGTCCGATCGAGGTTGGCGATACTTGGGTCTTCAACCGGCTGCTCATCGCCTATGCCTTGGCCGCTGGCCTGCTCACGCTGATTGCGGAACGGCTGCGCCATGAGCCGGCGCCGACCGGACCGGCGGCCGCGCAGGGTCTGACGCTGTTGAGCGTCGGCACGGCCTTCTTCTGGGTCGCGGTCACGGTGCGGCAGATCTTCCACGGCAGCATCATCGTCGCGGGGCCGACCAGCGGCGTCGAGCTCTACGGCACTGCCGCGGGCTGGACCTTGCTGCTGCCGGTGATGGCCTTCACGGCAGCGAAGCGGAACTTCCTCTGGCTGCGGCAGGCGATCTGGTTCGGCATCGTGGCGATCCTCGGCGCGATCCTGGTTTCGCAAACGCCGACCGGCGCGTGGCCGATTCTGAACCCGCCGCTGCTGGGTGTCGGCGTGCCGATGCTCGGCATGATCGGCACCGCACTCATGCTGCAGCGGAGCTTCAGCGACAAGGCGGTGCAGCCGCTCATCCTGGCGCTGAAGCTGACCGGCGCCGGCCTGCTGGCGCTGCTGGTCTGGCTGGAGCTCCAGCAGATGGTGGACTTCTTGGTCGCGGGCGACACCACCCTGCTGCGCAACGGGCTGGTCACCATCGCCTGGGCGGGGATCGCCTTCGGGCTGTTCCGCCTCGAGCGCAAACGGCCGTGGCCGGATCTCGCCGTGCCTTTCGCTGCCTATGGGTTCATCGGCTTGAGCGTGGCGCTGCTGGTGCTGGGCGGATACCTCAACGCCAATCCGCTCTGGCAGCCGGTCGATGTCGGCAGCGTCTGGGTCTTCAATCGCCTGATCCTGGTCTATGCGATCCCGGCGGTGCTGGTGTTCCTGATGGCGGAGCGCCTGCGCCGCGTGCCGCCGCCGTTCGGGGAGATGCTGGCGCTGGGTGCGATCGGCCTTGCGCTGGTCACCGGCTTCTTCTGGATCACGCTGACCGTCCGGCAGATGGCGCAGGGACCCGTGCTGAACAGCGGCGGGATCACCTTCGCCGAGCAACTCGGCTATTCGGCGGCCTGGACGCTCTATGGCCTGTTCCTGCTGGGCCTCGGCACCTGGCGGCGCAGCCAGACGCTCCGCTATGCCTCGGCGGGCGTCATCCTGCTCACCGTCTCAAAGGTGTTCCTAATCGACGCCTCGGACCTCACCGGTCTCTACCGGGTGGCGTCCTTCCTGGGGCTGGGCCTGAGCCTGATCGGCATCGGCTATCTCTACCAGCGCCTGCTGTTCCGGCAACCGAAATAGCCGTTTTAGATCAATGGTTTAAAGTAGCGCGGGCTACTCGATCCAGGCCACGCGCAGCGTATTGGTCGAGCCGGGGCGGCCGAAGGGCACGCCGGCGGTGATCACCAGGCGCTCGCCCTTCTTGGCGAACTCCTGTTTCACGGCAACCCGGGTCGCCTTCTCCACCATCTCGCCGAAGGTGCGGATGTCGGCGGTGTGGACGCAATGCGCGCCCCAGAGCAGAGCCAGCCGCCGCGCGGTGTCGAGATCCTGGGTGAGACAGAGGATCGGCGCATCGGGGCGCTCGCGCGCGACCCGCAGCGCGGTCGAGCCCGAGGTCGTGTAGGTAACGATGGCCGAGGCCGTCAGCGTGCGCGCGACCTGCGCCGCCGCGGCCGAGATCGCGTCGTTGCCGGTCGCTTCCGGATCGGAATGCTGCGCATCGATGATGCGGCGATAGGAAGGATCGCGCTCGGTCTGCTCGATGATCCGGTTCATGATCGAGACCGCTTCCAGCGGATACTTGCCGGAGGCGGATTCTGCCGAGAGCATCACCGCATCGGCGCCGTCATAGATCGCGGTCGCGACATCCGAGGCTTCGGCGCGGGTCGGGGTCGGCGAGTTGACCATGGATTCCAGCATCTGGGTCGCGACCACCACTGGCTTGCCGGCCCGGCGGCTGGCAACGACGATGCGCTTCTGCAGGCCCGGCACGACCTCGGCCGGCAGCTCGACGCCGAGATCGCCGCGCGCGACCATCACCGCGTCGGAGAGCTCGATGATCTCTTCCAGATGCTCGATCGCCGCCGGCTTCTCCAGCTTGGCGAGGATGCGGGCTCGGCCGGCGATCAACCGGCGCGCTTCGGCGATATCTTCCGGGCGCTGCACGAAGGAGAGGGCGATCCAATCGGCGCCGATGTCGAGGCCGAAGGTCAGGTCCAGACGGTCCTTCTTGGTCAGCGGCGAGACATTCAGAACCGCATCGGGGATGTTGACGCCCTTGCGGTCGGTCAGACGACCGCCGGTCAGCACCTCGCAGTCGATGCAGTCCTTGCCCTCTTTCATGACGACCAGCCGGAGCTTGCCGTCGTCGAGCAGAAGGTTGGAACCGGGCGCCACCGCTTCGAGGATTTCCGGATGGGGCAGGGGCGCGCGCTTGTCGTCGCCGGGCTTCTTGGAATCGAGATCGAAGCGGAAGCTCTGGCCGACGACGAGGTCGACGCCGCCGTCCTTGAAGGTGCCGACCCGGAGCTTCGGACCCTGGAGATCGACCAGCACGCCGATCGGCCGGTCGAGGTCTTCCTCGATCTGGCGGATGATGTCGTAGCGCGCCTTATGGTCCTCGTGGGTGCCATGGGAGAGATTGAGCCGGAAGATGTCGGCCCCGGCCTTGAACAGCGCCTCGATCTGCTTGCGCGTGGTGCTGGCGGGCCCAAGCGTCGCGACGATCTTGGCCTTGCGTTGGCGTCTCATCCCGATCCTTTTTTGTAAGAATACTTTTGTAAGACTATTGGCGATCTACGAGGATAACACGGAAATCATTGACGTTGGTACGCGTCGGCCCGGTCACGATCAAGTCCTGAAGTGCCGCGAAGAAGCCGTAGCCGTCGTTGTCGGCGAGGCGGGCCTTGGCGTCGACTCCGAGTCCCGCCGCCCGCGCGATGCTGTCGGGGCTCAGCAGGGCGCCTGCGTTGTCCTCGGTCCCGTCGATGCCGTCGGTGTCGCCGGCCATGGCATGGATGCCCGGCTGGCCGTCGAGCGCCACCGCCAATGCGAGCAGAAATTCCGCGTTGCGTCCACCGCGGCCCTGGCCCCGGACCGTCACGGTGGTCTCGCCGCCGGAGATGATGGCGGCGGGGGCAGCCGCCGGTTGACCATGGCGCGCGACCTGACGGGCGATCCCGGCATGGACCAGGGCGACGTCGCGGGCCTCGCCTTCGAGATCGCCCAGCACGATCGGTCGGTAGCCCTCGAGGCCGGCGACGGCGGCGGCGGCATCGAGCGCCGCCTGAGGCGTGCCCAGCATCACGGTCGAGGCGCCGGCCAGACGCGGATCGCCCGGCTTGGGCGTTTCGGCCAAGGGCGATTCCAGATGACGGCGCACCGCGTCCGGCATCGGCATCTTGTATTTCTCGAAGACCGCAATGGCGTCGGCGACGCTGGTCGGATCGGCGACGGTGGGGCCGGAGCCAATCACCGAAGGATCGTCGCCCGGGACATCGGAGATCAGCAGGGTGACGACGCGCGCCGGGTGTGCGGCGGCGGCGAGCCGGCCGCCCTTGATGCCGGAGAGATGCTTCCGCACGCAGTTCATCTCGCCGATATTGGCGCCGGATTTCAGCAGGCCCTTGTTGACCGCCTGCTTGTCGGCGAGGGTGAGCGATCCGCCCGGCATCGCCAGCAGCGCCGAAGCGCCGCCGGAAATGAGACAGAGGACGAGATCGTCTTTGGTCAGGCCTTCAGCCTTTTGGAGGATGCGCCGCGCCGCTTGCTGGCCGGCTTCGTCAGGGACCGGATGCGCGCCTTCGACCACCTCGATCCGCTGGGTCGGGAGCCCGTGGCCGTAGCGGGTGAGAACCAGCCCTTCCAGCGGACCCCCATGGTCCTTAGGCCAATGGTCCTCGACCGCCTTGGCCATGGCGGCGGCGGCCTTGCCGGCGCCGAGCACGATGGTGCGGCCCTTGGGCGGCGCGGGCAGGCGGCCGGGCAGGATCTTCAAGGGGTCCACGGCCCCGATCGCGGCGTCGAACATACGGCGCAGCAAGGCCTTGCGATCGATGGTCAAACGATGGATCCCCTGGGAAGGTGCAGCGATGGCCCGCACTCTAGGAAGCGGCTCGCAAGGGGGTCAAGTCGAAGGGCGACGGAAACCGCCGCCGGAGCGGCAGGGCACTGACGGATCAGGGCTCAGGTTGGTGGCAAACCGCTTCGATGTTGTGCCCGTCCGGACCGATGACGAAGGCCGCATAGTAATGCGCGTGGTATTGCGGGCGCAGACCCGGCGCTCCGTTGTCCTTGCCGCCCGCCGCCAGCGCCGCATGATAGAAGGCTTCGACTTGCCGGCGGTTGTCGGCCTTGAACGCCAAATGAAGAAAGGCCGGCTTCTCTCGCGCTTGGAACAGGCACAGGGAAACATTGCCGCCCTCCGCGCTCAGCTCGATACCGAGCGGCCCCTCCACCGCGACGGTGACACCGAGCGGTTCCAGTGCCTTTTGGAAGAATGCCTTGCTCGCGGCGTAGTCGCTCACTCCGAATACGACGTGGTCAAACATGAACTCTCCTGAAGTGATGGATCCGGACCAGCCGAATCTAAACGTCGGCGACGACGACGTGGGCCTGAATCTTGGCGGCAACCGCGCCGCTGCCATGCCGGTCTGCAATCGCGGCCGCGGCGCAATCGGTGGCGGCTTCCAACTGGCCGGGTGCTCTGGCCTCGATCTCGCTCCGCAGCACCGTTCCCTGACAAAACGCAACGGCCGGAAGACGCGCCGAGGCCGCCCGGCTTTCGGCGGATTTCGTTTCGATCGTCACCTGGGAGAAACCGGCTTGCTTCAAGTCGCTGCGGATTCGCGCCGTGTCGTGATAGCCATGCGGCGTGCGTGCGAGAAAGCGCGGCGGATCCGCCGGGAACATCCTGGCGAGCGCATTCGTCACATCATCCGCGAAGACATTCTCCTCGATCCGATCCCAAGCGTTGAACAGGAAATGTCCGCTGGGCTTCAGGACCCGCTTGGCCTCGCGATAGGCCGCGACGCGGTCGGGGAAGAACATCACCCCGAACTGGCAACACACCAGATCGAAGATCCCATCTTCAAACGGCAGCGCCATGGCATCCGCCTGCCGCCAGGTGATGCGGCGGTCGGGCGCTTGTCGCGATGCGGCATGGTCGAGCATCGGCTGGTTGAGGTCGGTCGCGACATAGCGGGCGCCGGGAGAGAGTTTCGGTGCCAAAGCCCGGGTTACAACTCCGGTGCCCGCGGCGATTTCCAGAACCGCATGCGGCGAGAAAGAAGCGGCGCGCTGCGCCAGGTCGTCGGCGTAAGGCTCGAAAATCAACGGGACCATGTAGCGGTCGTAGTTTTCCGGAATCGAGCCGGCGAACAGCTTGTCCGTTTCCAGCATGGCGATCACCCGCGTTCCGTTTTGATGGCGCGCCAGACTAGCATATCGCCAGCCGATCGAGGCTCGGAAGCGCCCGATCTCAAGCTCCCAGTTTTCGTCATAGCCCGCAAGCGGCCCCGGCTGTGGTCCAGCCGGGATTTCCCGGCTAGAAAGCCCGGATGAAATCCAAAGCCCACGGCTACCTGTTCGCGCTCGCGGCCACCACGATCTTCTCTTTCCAGGACGCGGTCTCGAAGCATCTCGGCGATCATTATCCGCCGATCTTCGTCACCATGATCCGGTATTGGGCGTTCGGCGCCTTCTGCATCTTGCTGGCATCGCGGAAACCGGGCGGCCTCAGGGCGGCCGCCCAAACGAAGCGGCCGGTGCTGCAGATCGTGCGGGGCGTGCTGCTCGCCACGGAAATCATGCTGGTCATCACGGCCTTCGCCAATGCGGGGCTGGTGCATTCGACCGCCGTCCTGTCGGCGACGCCGATCGTGGTCACCCTGCTCTCGATCCCGCTGCTCGGTGAGCATGTGGGATGGCGGCGCTGGTCGGCGATCATCGCCGGTCTGATCGGCGTGTTCCTGATCCTGAAGCCCGATGCCGGCGGCTTCATGGATCCCTGGCTGCTCCTGCCGGTCGTCTGCTGCTTCATGTATGCGGCCTATCTGATCGCGACCCGGCTGGTCAGCCGCACCGACTCCCCCGCGACCAGCTTCTTCTATATCGGGGTGGCCGGGGCGGTGACCGCGACCCTGGTCGGGCCGTTCTTCTGGACCAATCTCGAAGGCTGGGACAAGGCCTGGATGGCCGTTTTGTGCGTCACCGGCATGACCGGCCATTACCTGGTGATCCGCGCCTATGAGCTGCTCGACGCTTCCGCCGCGCAGCCGATCACCTATCTCGGCCTGGTCTACGCCTCGTTTTTCGGTGTGCTGATCTACAACGAGAGCCTCACCTGGAACATCGTGGCCGGCTCCGTGATCGTGGTCGGCGCCGGCATGTTCACCGTCTGGCGCGAATACAAGCTCCGCCATCAAGTGCCGGTTTCAGTCCCGCAATAGCGCGGCGCAGCGGCCGTCACCACCCCAACACCCTGGACCAAGGTGAAATTGCCGAAGGCCGTGAACCTGCGACAAGCTGGCGTGCCGAATTTGGAACTCCGGGGGGCGTATGGCACGCAAGCGGTTCGCGATCATCCAGGCATTTCTCGCCTTGTTCGTTCTGGCCGGCTGTTCGTCGCCGGCGGAGCGGAAGCTTTCCTTGCAAGCGCCGTTATACGCAACACTCCCGAACGGGTATGACCCCCTGAAGCCGGCCGAGCCATCGAGCATCTATGCGAAGATGCTCACCGTTCCCGGCGACAATCTCATCCGCACGCTCGAGCGCAAGCGCGGGCATGCACTCAATCTTCTTTCGCTCTCCGGCGGAGGCCAGAACGGCGCCTTCGGCGCGGGCTTTCTCAAAGGCTGGAGCGAGAGCGGGAAGCGGCCGCAGTTCGATGCGGTCGGCGGCGTCAGCACCGGTGCGTTGCTGGCGACGCATGCCTTTCTCGGCACGCCCGCCGACGATGCGATCCTGGAGGAGATGTATACGAAGATCACCAGCGCCGACATCTTCACGGACCGAAGCATCTTCGACCTGCTGTCCGCGGACTCGCTGAAGGATACGGCGCCGTTGCGGGCGATGATCGCCAAATATGTCACGGCGGAGACCTTGCAGCGCGTCGCGGCGGCGGCCGATGAAAGTCGGATACTGGCCGTGGGCACGACCAACATCGACTACGGCCAGACCTGGGTCTGGAACATGACGATGATCGCGAAAGCAGGGCAGCTGGAGCTCTATCGCGACGTTCTGCTGGCCTCCGCATCATTCCCGATCGTCTTTCCGCCGGTGGAGATTGACGGCCATCTGTTCGTCGATGGCGCGGCGCGGTCGAATCTGGTCATTCCGGGCATGGGCGGGCAGAAGAAGCCCAACCCGCCGCTGTTCGGCGCCGGCAACCTCTACCTGATCGACAACGGCAAAGTGACCTTGCCGCCTCAGGCCCTGATCCGGGCCTTGGGGCCGGTCGCGGCGACGACGATCAGCGTGATGATGGAGCAATCCATGCAGACCGCACTGACGCGGTCCTATTTCGGGGCAAAGCTGATCGGTTACACGTTCAATATGGTCGGGATTCCCGACGCGGTGAATGTCGGCAACGATCCCTTGGCGTTCGATCCGGCACAGATGAAGGCCGCGTTCGACGCGGGACGCGCGCTCGGCGCGCAGCAAAGTCCATGGCAGAACAGGCCGGGCGAGTCCGGCGATCTCCCCCCTTGGGTCTACAGGGAGATGGCGCCCTGATCTTGCGGCTCAGTTGGAAGGACGTCGCGTCACAATGCTGGCGCGGCGGGCAACCAGGATGCCGCCCATGATCGCGATACCGGCCACCATCTGCAGGGGTGTCAGCACCTCGCCGAGGATCGGCCAGGCGAAGACTGCGGAGAAGAACGGGTTCATCAGCAGCGTGAGCGAGGAGAAGGCTGCCGAGAGATGGCCCATCGCCCAGTTGATCGAGGACTGGCCGAGAACCTGCGAGAGAAAGGCGAGGCCGCAGACCACGGCCCAGGCATAGAGATTCTGCGGCACGATCTTGTCCTCGGTGGCGAGCGCCACCGGGAGCAGGATCACGGTGGCGGTGAGCGAGCCCCAGAACATCACCTGCGCGGTCGAGAAGCCGCGCTGTCGCGCCGCGGTGCCGAAGCGAAAATAGAGTGCATAGGCGATGCCGGTGAAGAGACCAAGGACGAGCACGAAGACGTCTTTGATCTCGACCGGCTTGGTGCCGCCGGCGATCAAGCCCCAGGTGCCGATCATGGCGAGCGCGAGGCCGATCAGGAACAGCGGACGGAAGCGCTCGCCGAGGAAGAAGAAGCCGGCGAGCGCCACCCAGATCGGCGTGGTGTTGCCGAGCAGGGTCGCGGTCACCACCGTCGTCATGTGCAGGCACCAATGCCAGGCGATGAGATCGGCGGCGAGGGCGCCACCGGCCAGCATCGCGAACAGCATCGCCCGGCGGTCGCGCGGGATGAATCCGGGATCGCTGCGCGTCTTGGCATCGCGCAGCATCCAGACCAGGAAGAAGGGCAAAGCCAGCGCCATGCGGTAGAAGCCGGTGGAGGTCGGGCCGACCTCGGAAAGCTTCACGAAGATGCCGGAAAAGGAGATCAGCCCCGCGGCGAAGACGAGCAGCGGCAAGGCGAGACGATGGGCCGTCGCCTCGGAGAGATGGGGGCCGGTGTCGTGAACGCCGGAATCGGGCATGTTGGCCGGAATGTGATGGGTGCGGCGGATGACAGAAATCGGAGCTTCTTCTAAGCTGAGCCATCAATCCGGTCAATCGCGCTCCGCGCAGCACAGGCATGCAATGACAAGCATTACGGGTGGTGATCTGCTCGCTCCGGGCGATCCGCCGCCCTTTGAACTGGTCAATCCGGACGGCAAAGCCCGGCTCGTCCTGTTCAGCGATCACGCGGGACGCGGCATTCCGCAGAAGCTGGGGACTTTGGGCCTCCGCCAGGCCGAACTCGATCAGCATATCGGCTGGGATATCGGCATCGCCGACCTGGCGCGGAAACTCGCCGCGGCCCTGGATGCGCCGGCGGTGCTTGGCGGCTATTCGCGGCTGGTGATCGATTGCAACCGCCGCCTCGACGATCCGACCTCGATCGCGCAGGAGAGCGACAAGATTCCGGTGCCGGGCAATC
>Ga0268265_10002149_pt1 | contig 15264 bp, 12 predicted proteins | sample KBSSwiS52_FD_190355 | JGI IMG/M metagenome (GOLD analysis project Ga0268265, IMG submission 190355) | Switchgrass rhizosphere microbial communities from Kellogg Biological Station, Michigan, USA - KBS Switchgrass S5-2 (SPAdes) (version 2) | ecosystem: Host-associated > Plants > Roots >... | reverse complement strand
GCCCTCCGTGCTTTCAACACGAACCACGCGCGAGCCTTCGTGCAACACCACGCCCGCCGCACGCGCCGCTTCCGCCAACCCCAGCGCATAATTCAGCGCGTGCAGTTGCCCGCCGTCTTCTTCGAGCAACGCGCCATGAAAATCGACGCTATCGACTTTCGCCTTCGCTTCCGCCGCACTCAACACGCGCGCGTGCGGATACTCCATCACGTTCGCGAGCGTCTCAGCCTCGGCGGTCATCCAGGCGAGGTCAGCCGGTTTCGCCGCCAATGTCAGATGCCCATTTACATGCAGGTCGCACTGAATGTTGTGCTTGGTGATCCGCTCCAGCGTCAGCGTGCGCGCATCCAGCGCAAACTCGAACAGTCGCTTCGCCCGCGCGCGCCCGAACTGCGCGATCAGTTCGTTCGCACCCTTGCGCCACCCCGGAATTGCCTGCCCGCCATTACGCCCCGACGCGCCCCAACCGATGTGCCCCGCTTCCAGCAAGATCACCGAATAGCCGCGCTCGACAGCATTCAAAGCTGCGTGCAACCCCGTGTAGCCGCCGCCGATGACGACAACGTCGGCGCTCGCCTCGCCTTCGAGCTCTGACGCACGCGCGAAGGGATTGGCGGTCGCGACATAGTACGATCGCTCCATGCCCAAGCCGGAGTTGAGGCCCTCGCTCACACTTTCAGAAGCAAGTGGTCGCGCTCCCACGAGGAGATGACGCCCTCGAAATTGCCGAGCTCGTGATCCTTGATCTGCTGGAACGCCGTGCAGAAATGCTCCCCGAGCAATTCGATCACCGGCTTGCACTTCTGGAAGCGATCTAAGCCTTCACGCAATGTGCGCGGCAGCGTCCGCGCCCATTTGTAAGCGCTGCCCTGCACCATCTCGGCCGGCGCGATCTTGTCGCGAATGCCGATATAGCCGCACGCCAACACCGCGGCGATGGCGAGATACGGATTGGCGTCCGCGCCCGGCAGGCGGTTCTCGATGCGTCGATTTTCAGTTTGTGAGATCGGCACACGCAGGCCGCAGGAGCGGTTGTCGTATCCCCATTGCAGATTGATCGGCGCCGAAAAGTCCGGCCGCATCCGGCGGAACGAATTCACGTTCGGCGCAAACAGCGGCGTGCATTCGCCCAGATACTTCTGCAGGCCGCCGACAAAATTGCGGAACATCTCGGTGTTGGCTTCGGCGCCCGTCGCACTCTGTGAGCCGAAGAGGTTGTTGCCCTTCTTCGCATCCACCAGCGACACATGGAGATGCATGGCGCTGCCCGGCTGGTTCTCATGCGGCTTGGCCATGAACGTCGCATAGACGCCGTGCTTCAGTGCGACTTGACGCACGATGCGCTTGAACACAAGCACTTGGTCGGACACGTGCACCGGATCACCATGATTGAAGTTGATCTCAAGCTGCGCGGTTCCGCTTTCGTGGATCATAGTGTCGAGATGCAACGACGCCAATTCGGCGTGCTCATAGATCGTCTCGATCAGATCTTCGTATTCTGTGATCGCCTCCAGCCCATAGGGCTGCGGCGACGTCTCCGACCGCCCTGACCGCCCCGCCGGCGGCATCAGCGGCAGATCGGGATCGGTGTTGACCTGAGTCAGATAGAATTCGAGTTCGGGCGCCACGACCGGGCGTACGCCCATCTCTTCATAGAGCTTCAGCACCCGACGCAGCACGTAACGCGGTGCGATGTCGTATGGCTCGCCGCTCGTGTGATAAGTATCGGCGAAGACAAACGCGGTTGGCGTTTTGTATCCGGGCGCCACGCAGATCGTATCGATGTCAGGCCGCAACACGACATCTGGATCTTGCGTGGACATCGCCTCATCGGCGTCGTCAGCATACTCCCCGGTGACAGTCAGCAGATAGATGCTCGACGGAATCCGCAGCGACCCATCGCGTTCGCTCTGCAAGAATTTCTGCGCCGGAAACACCTTGCCGCGAAGAACCCCGTTCAAGTCGGGGATTAAACACTCGATTTCGCCGATGCCGCGTTCCTTGATCCAATTCGAAAAGCTCATGACACACACATGGTTTCGCGCACGCGAGATCGCGTTGCGCCGAGACGGCGCGCCAGAACCGCATCTGAAATTCTTTCAAACGAGCGCGGAGCGTTCCCAGGACGGGCGCAGTTCGTAAAAACCGCTCGCAAACCACGCCCATTCGCCTTCGAAAGAAGGCCGCGGGGGCGCATAAGTCACCTGATAGGCCACTATGGGTGTGGCAAATAGGTCAAGTCAAGGCGACCCTCCGCATGGTTGAGGGCCGTTCGCCTGATGTTTTTTGATGCATTTCGCTTCACCTTCAGGTTACGTGCACCTGATGATTACAAGCGACTCCCAAGAAGAGGGCCTGAACTCGGCTGTCTATGCTGAGCTTCGCCAAAGACTCGTAACAGGCCGCATGGCGCCTGGACATGAGCTATCCACACGTAGTCTGGCGGCGGAACTAGGCGTCAGCCAAACGCCGGTGCGTGATGCGCTTTCGCGTCTTGCCGCCGAAGGCGCTGTCTCAATTCGTTCAAAGCGCCGCGTGCGCGTGCCGCCGATGACGAGCGAACGCTTCGACGATTTGTTGAACTGTCGCATCACGCTTGAGACGGAAGCTGCCGCCCTCGCGCTGCCGCATCTCACCGCGCATCACATTGAAGAACTTCGCCGCATCGATGCAGAACTCGACGCCGCGATCGCCAAAGGCGACCCCGATGCGTACATGAGCGCCAATAATCGCTTTCACTTCACGCTCTATCGCGCCTCAGGCCGCGCGACGCTGATTCAGCTCATCGAAACCGTGTGGCTGCAGTTCGGCCCGTTCATGCGCGTCGTCTACGGCCGCCTTGGCAACGCGCATCTGCACGACAATCACCAGGCCGCGATCAAAGCAATCGTCGCGAAAGACGAAGCCGCCTTGCGCAGCGCCATCGAGCACGACATCTCCGACGGCATGGCGCTGATCAAGCGCACGGGGCTGGCGGTCGACACCACGAACCCAACCATCTGAGTCATTCCGGACGCGCGGAGCGCGATCCGGAACCCAGGGCAAACGACGTGCTGGCGGCCCTGGGTTCCGGGTCTCCCTTCGGTCACCCGGAATGACTCGAGGCTAGGTATCAGCCTTCAGCGCACGCAACGCAGGCTCAGCCTCGCGCAATGAGCGGCCGATGATGTCGACCATGCGGTCGATCTCGGCATGCGTCATGATGAGCGGCGGGCACATCACGATGGAATCGCGGATGCCGCGCACCATCAGCCCGTTCTTGATGCAGGCATCGCGAACGATCGGCCCGGCCTTGCCTTCCTTGCCGGTGAAGCGCTCGTTCGTCCTCTTCTTCGAGACGATCTCGACGGCGCCGATCAAACCAAGCGAACGTACCTCGCCCACCAACGGATCATTTTCGAGCCGCTTCAGTGCTTCGGCGAAATACGGCCCCGCGTCGTTCTTGACGCGCTCGACCAAACCTTCACGCTCGATAATCTCGATATTCTTGAGCGCTACCGCGGCCGCGACCGGATGCCCAGAGTACGTGTAGCCGTGCGCGAACTCCCCATTGCCTTCGCGCAGCACTTTAACGATGTCGCTCGACACGCCCACGGCCGAGATTGGCAGATAGCCCGACGACAAGCCCTTTGCCATCGGCACAAGATCAGGCGTCACGCCGAAATGCTGGAAGCCGAACCATGAGCCAAGCCGGCCGAAGCCCGTGATCACTTCGTCGACCACAAGCAGAATGCCATACTTCTTGCAGATCGCTTCGACGCGCTTCCAATAGCCTTTCGGCGGAATGATAACGCCGCCGGCGCCCTGCACCACTTCACCGATGAAGGCCGCGACATTCTCAGGGCCAATCTTGATGATGCGGTCTTCGATCTCCTGAGCCACACGCGCGCCGAACGCTTCTTCGTCTTCGTTGAAGCCTTCCATGAACTTGTACGGCTGCGCCACGTGCTCGACGCCCGGGATCGGCAGCCCGCCGATCGGATGCATGTGCGCCATACCGCCAAGGCTCGCGCCCGCCATGGTGGAGCCGTGATACGCATTGCGCCGCGAGATAAACACGGTCCGCTTCGGCTCGCCCTTCAGCGACCAGTAATAACGCACCATGCGCATCACTGTGTCGTTCGCTTCCGAACCCGACGCGTTGAAGAACACGTGGCTCAGCTTGCCGCCGAGCTTCTCCGCCAGCTTCGCCGCCAGCATCACCGTCGGCGGCGTCGCCGTCTTGAAGAACGTGTTGTAGAACGGCAGCTCCTGCATCTGCTCGGCCGCCGCGCGCACCAATTCGTCGCGCCCGTAACCCACATTCACGCACCACAAGCCCGCCATGCCGTCGAGGATCGCATTGCCCTCGCCGTCATAGATGGTCGAGCCTTCGGCGCGCGTGATGATTCGGCTGCCGCCGAGGCGCTCAATCTCCGCGTAATTGGCTTGCGCCGGCAAATGGTGCTCGACATCGAGCTTGCGCAGCTCGGGGATGTTGTAATTGCGCGCAGCCATCGTCGTTCCCTCGCTTGTTTTTGTTGCGCGTGATCGCTTGCTCAGGCGACCAGCGGTTCGCGGCGCAGAGCTCGGCCCAAGAGCTTAAAGAAGGTTTGGCTCTGGGGGTTCTCGTTCGCCTTCCACTCGGGGTGCCATTGCACCGCGAGCACGGGCGCTCCGTTGACATTGGCCGAAATCGCTTCGACCACGCCGTCGGGCGCCTTGGCTTCGACCGTCAGGCCTTTGCCCAACAGGTCAACGCCTTGATAGTGCACGCTGACGACGTTGAGTTCGTCGGTCTTGTACGCACGCTGCAGAATGCCGCCGTCTTCTAGCGTCACCGGATGGATGTGCTCGAAATATTCGGCGAACGTTTTCTCCGCCGGCGCATGGTGCGGAATGAGATCGGGGTTCTCGCTCATGTCGCGCCGCAGCGTGCCACCGAACGCGACGTTGAGCTCCTGAAAGCCGCGGCAGATGCCGAACACGGGCTTACCGCTCTCCAGCATCGCTTCGATCAGATGCGTCGTCATCTCATCGCGCGCCGGATCAAACGGCCCCGGTGCGTCATCGACGATCTGGCCGTAGCGTACCGGATCGAGGTTCGATGGCGTGCCGGTGAGCAGGATGCCATCGAGCCGCGGCGCCACTTCCTTCGCGTGCATCAGCTCCGGCATCGCCGGCACCAGCAACGCAGCTGCGTCAGCGTATTTGAGCGCGGACACGAGATAGCGCGTCATGACAACTTGGCCGGACTGATTGTCCACCGAACGGTTGCAGCTGATGACGCCGAGAACTGGACGAGTTGTAGTTGTCACGATTGCAGCACCGCCGGCGAGCACGCATGCCAGGCGAGCCACACTGGCTCATCCCAGGTAAAATCTTCCTGATCGTAGCGCGTTAGGTTGGAGCGGAATGTCTTCACGCGCCGCCCGCCTTCGATCTCGACTTCGTAATTGGTCTCGCTGCCGAGATAGACGATATCGCGGATGGTGCCGGCGACGACATTCGTCCCTTCCGGCGCATCCTCCATCTTCACCGGCCCCGCGCCATTGCGCTTGTGCATCTCGATCTTCTCTGGCCGCAGCGCCACCCAGACCGTGGAGCCCTTCGCGCCCGTCACACCGTGATCGAGATAGACCGGCGCAGTCAGCTCCGGCACCTGCACCAAAGCATGCCCCGGCTCATCTTCGGCCAGCGTGCCTTCGAACATGTTCACGCTGCCGACGAAGTCCGCCACAAAGCGCGAGTTCGGGAATTCGTAGAGATCGCCGGGCGTCGCCACTTGCGCCAGCACGCCGCGGTTCATCACCGCGCAGCGCGTCGCGATGGCCAGCGCTTCGTCCTGATCGTGCGTGACCATGATGAAGGTGATGCCGACTTTCTCCTGCAAGCTCGTCAGTTCTGAGCGCATCTGGTCGCGCAATTTCGCATCGAGCGCCGAGAGCGGCTCGTCCAGCAGCAGAACACGCGGCCGCTTCACCAGCGCCCGCGCCAGCGCCACACGCTGACGCTGACCGCCCGACAACTGATCCGGCATCCGCCCGCCGAGGCCACCGAGTTTCACCAGCTCGAGCGCCTCTTCGACGCGCTTCTTGATCTCGCCACCTTCAACGCCGTCCATCTTGAGCCCGTAGCCGACGTTGTCCGTCACCTTCATGTGCGGAAACACGGCGTAGCTCTGGAACACCATGTTCACCGGACGCTTGTTCGGCGGCAACTGAGCGACGTCTTTGCCGTCGATCAGGATGCGGCCTTCGGTCGGCGTTTCGAACCCAGCCAACATCCGCAGCAGCGTGGTCTTGCCACACCCCGACGGCCCGAGCAGCGCGAAGAACTCGCCCTCGCGGATATCGAGATTGACGTTGTCGACCGCCACCATCTTGCCGAAGCGCTTGGTCACGCCTTGGAACGAGATGATCGCGTTCTCTTTCAGGTGCGGCGTGGGCTTGGCCGGCGGTGCGTTGGTCAGGGGTGCCTCGGTCATGCTCTAGGCCTTCTCACCTTTCGGCTCCTTGTTCTGCATTTGCAGCCCCACGGCCGTCAGGATCACAGTCACAACAATGAGAACGGTCGAAGCGGCGTTCACTTCCGGCGTCACCGAGAACCGCAGCATCGAATAGACCTTCACCGGGAACGTGATCGTATCGGGCCCCGCGGTGAAGAATGTGATGACGAAGTCATCCAGCGACAAGGTGAACGCCAGCAGCGCACCTGCGATCAAGCCAGGCTGCATATGCGGTACGAGCACATCCCAGAACGTCCGCCATTCCGAAGCGCCCAGGTCCTTTGCCGCCTCCTCCAGCTCGCGATTGAATGACGAGAGCCGCGCCCGCACCACTGTCGCGACGAAAGGGAACGCAAACGAGATGTGGGCGATGGTGATGGCGCCAAGGTTGAGCGGCCACGGCAATCCGATCGGCCAGGGCATCACGCGGGCGAAGAACACCAGCATCGCCACGCCCATGCAGATTTCAGGCACCACGATCGGCAACGCCATGCCGCCTTCGATCGCCGTTTTTCCCGGGAACCGGAACCGCCACAGCATCACCGCGGCAAGCGCGCCGAGGATGACCGATACGATTGTGCACAGGAACGCAATCGTCAGCGAATTGATGAAGGCTTGCGCGAGCGAAGCGTTGTTAAACGCCTTCTCGTAATAGTCGAGCGTGAAGCCCTGCCAGACGATGTTGCGCCGGCTGTTGTTGAAGCTGAACACCATCAAGGTGATCAGCGGCAAATACAGAAACAACAGAGTGAGGCCGACGATGATCCGGAGCGGCCACTGCCTCATGTACTCAAGCGGCCCCGGCTTTTCTTTCTTCAGCGGCGGCGGATCGGTGAGGATCGCCTCGGCGACAGGAAGCGCTTCGCTCATCAGCCCCTCCGCTCGGCGCGCTTTTGCACCAACGCCTGAACGGCGATAGCGATGAAGGTCAGATACATCAGCAGGAACGAAAGTGCTGCGCCGAACGGCCAGTCGTTGGCGCGCTTGAATTGCCGCTCGATCACATTGGCGATCATCTGGCTATCGGTGCCGCCCAACAGGTCCGGCGTCAGATAAGCGCCGAGCGCTGGGATGAATGTGATGAGAATACCGGACGCAATGCCCGGCGCCGCCAGCGGAACCACCACTGCCCAGATCGTGCGCAAGTGCCCGGCGCCCAGATCGAGGCTCGCTTCCATCAGCGATCGATCCATCCGGTCTAGCGCCGAATAAAGCGGCAGCACCATGAACGGCAGGTGCACATACACCAGGCCAATCACCACCGCCGTGTTGTTATAGAGCAAGGTCAGCGGCTCGAACTCGCCGAGCGGCTGCAAGCCCACCAGCGTCATCAGCCCGCTTGCATTGTTCCACAGCCATTCGAGCGCGAAGTTCACGTAACCGTTCTCGCGCAGCACCGCGATCAGTGCGAAGGTGCGGATCAAGAGATTGGTCCAGAACGGCAGCATAATCAGCAGCAGCAGCCATGCTTTCGTCTTCGGCGATGCAAACGCGATCGCGAGCGCCACCGGAAAGCCGATGACGAGGCACAAGAGCGTCGTCAAAGCAGCGACGATAATGCTCTTCCAGAAAATCTCGAGATAGAGCGGCTCGAGTGCGCGCGCATAGTTCGCGAACGTGCCGGTGAAGTCGATTGTAATCGGCCCAGTATTCTCGCCGAACGAATAGGCCCAGATCACCGCGAGCGGGATGAGAAAGAACAGGAGCAGCCAGCCGATCGGCGGCACGGCGATCGCCGCGAACGCCGCTTTGGCTTGTTTCCAAGTCTGCTCCATCCACTCCCTCCGCCGAAGCAAAACCGCCGGCGCTAGGCCGGCGGTTCCACGACCCTTAGGCCGCGCTCACGCGGGTGAAGATTTCTTCGAACTGACGCGCCTTCTCGTCGCCCTCGAACGCTCCGTATTCGCTCTTCGCCATCACGTCCGCCGGCGGGAAGATGACCGGATTGTTCTTGTAGCTTTCCGGCATCAGATCGCGGACGCGTGCGTTCGGCGTCGGATACTGGATTTCTTCCGTGATCTTTTGCCCTGCTTCCGGATCGAGCAGATAATTGATGAACGCATGCGCGTCATCGAGGTGCGGCGCGCCGGTCGGGATCGCCAAGCAATCCGAGTTGATCAGCGTGCCTTCCTTCGGCACCACGAAGTCGAAGCGGTCACCGCCTTCCGCGCTCATCAGCTGCGCCATGTCGCCATTGTATTCGAGCACGATGTCGATCTCGCCCGAAGCCAGAAGGTCTTGGCCGTCGTCTTCGTGGAACGCCTTGATGTGTGGCTTCTGACGGATCAGCATTTGCTCGATCGAAGTCAGGTTCGACGCCGGGATGTTGTTCAGCGAAATGCCTTGGTACTTCGCGCACAACCGGATCAAGTCCGCCGATTCCGACAGCAGCGCCATGCGCTGATGGAAGGTGCCGTCATCGAACAGGTACTTCCAGGAATCCGGACGCGGCACGCCCTTCGCGGCGGCGGCTTCCTTGTTGTAGCCGATGCCCAGCACCAGCCACGTGTACGGCATCGAGTAGCGCCGGCCCGGATCGAACGCCGCATCCTGAAACTCAGGCAGCAGGTTCGCCTTGTTCGGGATCTTCGAATGATCCAGCTCTTGGATCATTTGCGCCTGGCTCATACGCGTGACGAACTCGTTCGACGGCACGATCACGTCAAAGCCCGGATTGCCGGCGCGAAGGCGCGCGAACAATTCGTCGTTGGTCGCGAACAACGTCATGTTAACCGGCACGTCGGTCGCGGCTTGGAAGTCCGCCAGCGTCGTCGGCCCGATATACGTGTCCCAGTTGTAGAAGTTGACGACGCGCCCGCCGCCGCCTTGACCACACGCGCTCAAGCTGCCCGAGAAGGAAATCCCGATCGCGGCCGCGCCGAATTGTTGAAGCAAAGACCGGCGCGATGCGCCGCTGCGATACTTGCCCTTCGCCATGTCTGCTGCCCTTCCCTGTCCGACCGCCTGGCCCGTCCTGGCCGATACGTCGTGCGGTACGCCCGCATCTAGTACGCGGACCCTAGAGACGCGCAATTCTTGATCTTTTCAAGAACTGTGATCACGGTTGGCGCCGATTTTCTAATCGCGCTTTGCCCCCTTCGCCTGCGTGTTGTGCTCGCCGTGGATAAACCGGACGATCCGGTTCTCGTCATCCAGCAGCACAACGGTCGGCTGCACCGGCTGATCCGTCAGTTCGAAACCCATGATGATGACCTGTTCACCTGCCCCGATCAGCTTTGCTGCGGCGCCGTTCATGGAGATGACGCCCGTGCCCCGCGCGCCGGCGATCACGTAGGTCTCAAGCCGCGCGCCGGACGTGTTGGAGACGACGAGCACCTTCTCGCCTTCCCACAGCCCAACCGCATCGACCAAGTCCATGTCGATTTCGATCGAGCCGACATAATTGACGTTCGCATCGGTCGTGCGACCGTTGTGTAATTTCGAGCGTAGGAGTTGCCGCATGCGGTGTGCACTAGCGAAAAGCGCGCACGACGCAAGCGCAAGCATCACACCTGGGACCGCGGGGCCTCGGGGTCAACAGGTCCTGAGATACCAGTCGAAATCGACACTCGGCACGGTCGCTTGGTAGCGATCCTGTTCAACGCGCTTCACCGTCGAATACATCTTCACGAAGCGCTCGCCGAGATACTCCTTCAGCACCGTGGAATCGGCAAAGCGATCGACCGCCGCGAACCAGTTGGTAGGAATGCGCTCGCCGCTCTCGGCCGCTTGCGCATAGCCGTCGCCGACGATCGCAGGACCAGGGTCAGTCTTGTAGGTGATGCCGTGGTGCACCGCAGCAAGCAGCGCCGCCAACGCCAGCGCCGGATGCGCGTCCGCGCCCGCCACGCGGTGCTCAATATGCCGGGTGTTCGGCGCGCCGGCAGGCACACGGAATGAGACTGTGCGGTTGTTGACGCCCCAGGTCGGCGCCACGGGCGCATAAGAATTAGCCCGAAAGCGGCGGAACGAGTTCGCGTTGGGGGCATAGATCGCCATCGAGTCCGCCAGCAGCGCCTTCATGCCGCCGATCGCATGCGCCAGCACCGGCTCGCCTTCGGGCTTCTCGGACGCAAAGATGTTCTTGCCCGCCTTGTCGTTGACGCTGACGTGCAGGTGCATGCCAGACCCGGCGAGTTCGCCGAAGGGTTTGGCCATGAACGTCGCCTCGTAACCGTGTTTCAACGCCACGCCCTTGGCGGCGCGTTTGTAGAGCACCGCGTCGTCCGCCGCGCGCAGCGCATCAGCGTGATGCTTCAACGTGAGTTCGAGTTGCCCGGGCGCGTATTCCGAGATCGCGCCTTCCAGCGGCACGCCCATCGCATCGGCTGCGGCCCACAGCTCACGCAGGAACGCACTCGCTTCTTCGACTTCACGCAGCCCGTACACTTGGTGTTGCGTTGCGCGCTCGCCCGTCAGCGGCGATTTCGGCGCCTGGATCTTGCCGTCCACCGTGCGCTCGGCGTCAACGAGATAATACTCCAGCTCGCACGCCACCACGGGCACGAGCCCGTCCGCAGCAAAGCGATCGATCACACGCTTCAGCACATGGCGCGGATCCAGATCGTGAGGCGCGCCATCGAGCTCGTACATCGAGACCGGAATCTGCGCGACGTCGTCGCCGAGCCACGGCGCCCGCGTCAGCCGCCCCGCGATCGGCCGCGCAATCCTATCCGCGTCACCGTCTTCCCAAACCAACCCCGTGGCTTCGACGTCCTGGCCGGTAATGTCGTTCACCAGGATCGAGCCCGGCAGGAAGCGCCCCTGTGCGTACACGGCCTCGATCTCATGGCGCCGCAGCCGCTTGCCGCGCGGCACGCCTGCCATGTTCGTGAACAGGATTTCGAAGAACTGGATTTCCGGATGCTTCTCCAGAAACGTCTTAACTTCCTTCGGGTCGGCGATCGTCATGCGGCCTCTTTGGCGTATTCTTGCGCGAAGCTATCAACCGCCGCGACGAGCCGGTCAATCTGTTGCGACGTCGTAGCGGGGCAAACCAGCATCATCATGTGAAACGGCGCGATCAGCACGCCGCGATTTATCAAATAGAGGTGCAGCGCATGGTTCAGTTCGCTTTGCGCGAGCGCCGGACGCATCTCCGCGCCGTTCTTCGGCGGCTCAGTCGCAAACACAATCTCCGCTCGCGCGCCCATATGCGCGACGCTCCAAGGCAGAGCGCGCTTGGCGATGACTCCACGTAGCTTCGCCACCAACTCCTCAGCGCCAGCCAGCATCACCTCATAGGCGTCAGCCGTCGCCACCTCGCGCAACGTCGCACCAATCGCCGCTATGCCCATCGCATTGCCCGCCAGCGTCGTCCCAATCCCAGACCGCCCGCCGCTAGTCTTCACGCCGCCGATCTTCTGCGCGAGCTCTGCGCTCACGCCCCAAACCGCCGCCGGAAAGCCGCCCGCGATTGCCTTGCCGACAACCAACGCATCCGGCGCCAAGCCCCACGCCTTCGTCGCCCCACCTGGCCCCGTCGACAGCGTGTGCGTCTCATCCAAAATCAGCAGCGCGCCTGCCTTCTTCGCCAGCGCCTGCGCGCGCTTCCAAAAATTCGCCTCCGGCAAAATCATCCCGCAATTGGTCATCGCAGGCTCAGCCAACACCGCCGCCACATCGCCCTGGCTCAGCGCTGCTTCCAAAGCGCCCACATCATTGAACGGCACAGCACGCGTCGTGCGCGTCATGTCGAACACTTGGCCAATCAGCCCCGCATCCGGCCGCGTCCGCCCGTGGCGCAGCTCGACGAAGCAGTCCTCGACCATGCCGTGATAGCAGCCGTCGAACACCACGATCACGGGCTTGCCCGTCACCGCCCGCGCCCACCGAATCACCGCGCGATTTGCGTCGGATGCGGAAAGCGTCGTTTGCCAAAACGGCAAGCCAAACCGCTCCGCCAGCAGAGCCCCGACGCAAGCGGCCTCTTCCGTCGGCAACATAAACGTCGCCCCGCGCCGCGCCTGCTCCGCCACCGCGAGCGCAATCTCCGACCGCGCATGGCCGAACATTCCCGGCGTATCACCAAGGCAAAAGTCGTCATACGTATTGTCGTCGATATCCGTCAGCACAGCGCCTTCGCTGTCTTCGGCGATGATCGCCACCGGCGCCGCCCAGTCCTTCATCCAATGAAACGGCGCCCCAAACAGCCAATGCGCGTCCAGCGCGCGCGCCTGCGCCACGCTTTTGGGATGTGTTTCCAGAAACCGCTGCGTTTCGCGCCGGATCAGTTCGCCAAGGCTCATATCGCCGTCACCCCCATTCGGGTCATTCCAGACACGCGGAGCGTGATCTGGAATCCAGGGCCAACCCTCGGCCCGCTGCCCTGGATTCCAGATCGGCCTCCGGCCGTCTGGAATGACTCAAAAGAAGGGGTCACGGCTTATACGTGATCGAGATGCCCTTGAGTTCGGTGTACTTCTCAAGCGCATGCAGCGAGCGATCCCGGCCGAAGCCGGATTGCTTCGCGCCGCCGAACGGCACCGTGATGTCGCAAGCATCCCAGCCATTGATCCACACCAGGCCGCTGCGCAGCTTCCGCGCCACCCGATGCGCACGCGAGACATTCGCCGTCCACATCCCCGATGCGAGCCCGTAAACCGTGTCGTTCGCCAGCCGCACCGCTTCGTCTTCGTCCTTGAACGCAATCACGCCGAGCACCGGCCCGAACACTTCCTCGCGCGCCAACGCATGCGTGTTCGCTACATTGTCGAACACAGTCGGCTCCACATAAAAGCCACCGCTCTCTTCGCGCACGCGCTTGCCGCCGCGCGCCAGCGTAGCGCCTTCCTTCGGCGCCTTGTCGATGAAGCCCAGCACCCGCCGCATCTGCCCTTCGCTGACAATCGCGCCGGCAACGCTCGCCGGATCAAGCGGATCGCCCGGCGCATACTGCGCGGCGCGCTCCACCACCTTCTTCACGAAAGCGTCTTTGATCGGCGCCTCAACCAGCAGCCGCGACGCCGCGTTACAGATCTCGCCCTGATTGAAGAAAATCCCCCACGCCGCCGCATCCGCGGCTTCGTCGAGATTCTCAGCGTCCGCAAACACGATCTGCGGGCTCTTGCCGCCGAGCTCGAGCGCCACGCGCTTCAGATTGCTCTCGGCCGCATAGACCATCAGCTTGCGGCCGACTTCGCCCGAGCCAGTGAACGCGATCAGATCGACGTCCATGTGCCGCGCAAGCGCCTGCCCCGCCGTCTCACCCAAACCCGGCACAACATTGAGCACGCCCGGCGGCACGCCCGCCTCCAGCGCCAGCTCACCCAGCTTCAACGCCGTCGACGGCGATTGCTCCGCCGGCTTCAGCACGATCGAGTTCCCAGTCGCCAGCGCCGGCGCCACTTTCCAGCACGCCATGTGCAGCGGGAAATTCCACGGCACGATCGCGCCGACCACGCCCAGCGGCTCGCGCACGATGAAGCTCAGCCGCTCCGCCGGCGTCGTCGCCACTTCGCCGTACACTTTGTCCAAAGCTTCCGCGTACCAGCGGATCGAATTGATCGCCGTCGGCACATCGACCGAAAGCGAATCCCGGATCGGCTTGCCCATGTCCAGCGTCTCTAGAAACGCCAGTTCTTCCAGATCACGCTCCATCAGCTCGGCGAGCTTGAACATGATCTTCTTCTTTTCGCGTGGATGCTTGTTGCGCCAGCGTCCGTGCTCGAACGCCGCCCGCGCCGCCTTCACTGCCGCGTCGATGTCTTCGACATCGCCCGCCGCCACGCGGCTCACGATCTTGCCGTCACGAGGCCCGACATTGTCGAACGTCTTGTCGGACTTGGCGGCGACCAACTTGCCGTCGATGACGGCTTGCGTCGGAAACGTAATCCCCGCCCCGCGGTCGAGATTTTTCTGGAGTGTCATGGCGCTGCTTTAGCGCACTCTCCCCCGCCGCGTCATCCCGAGATGCCCTAGGGGACGGCTTGAGTTTGTAACGTTGCGCAGACAAGTTGCGCCCCGCGAGGGATCACATGAAGAAGTTTGCGGCGCTCATCTGCACATTGGCGCTCGCCACCTGCGGCCCGCCGCCAGCGCCGCCGCCGGCGGAAACCTTCAACCCCACCATCACGCGCAACGAATACGGCGTCCCCACCGTCCACGGCCGCACCGACGCCGAAGCCGCTTACGGTTTGGCGCTCGCGCATGCCGAGGACAATTTCGAGACCATCCAGATCACGGTGCTACTCGGCCGCGGTAAACTCGGCGCTCATCTCGGCGAAGAAGGCGCCAAGTCCGACTTCCTCTGGCATCTGCTCGGCATTCAGCGCTCGGTCGACGAGCGCTACGAGAGCGATCTCTCGCCCGAATTCCGCGCCGTCATCGAAGCCTACGCCGCCGGCCTCGATGCCTACGCGGCTGAGCATCCCGATGAAGTCCTCCCCGGCGCGCGCAACATCACGGGCCGCGATGTCATCGCTGGCTCCGCGCTCACCGTACCGCTGTTCTGGGGCTTCGAACGCACGCTCGGCCAAGTCGTCGACGAAACCGCGCACCCGTGTGCGCCACGCGAAGCGCGCGCCGAACAAATCGACTGGGGCTCGAACGCTTTCGCCGTCTCACCACGCCGCAGCGCTGACGGCCACACCCGCCTCATCGTCAATTCGCACCAACCGTGGGCCGGCCCCGTTGCTTGGTACGAAGCTGGCATCTCCTCCGACACCGGCTGGCGCATGTATGGCGGACTTTTTCCTGGGTCGCCCTTCCCCGTGCTCGGCACGAACGGCCGCCTCGGTTTCGCCGCCACCGTGAACCTGCCCGATCTCGCGGATATT
>Ga0268265_10002134_pt1 | contig 15338 bp, 13 predicted proteins | sample KBSSwiS52_FD_190355 | JGI IMG/M metagenome (GOLD analysis project Ga0268265, IMG submission 190355) | Switchgrass rhizosphere microbial communities from Kellogg Biological Station, Michigan, USA - KBS Switchgrass S5-2 (SPAdes) (version 2) | ecosystem: Host-associated > Plants > Roots >... | reverse complement strand
AACGGATTATCGCCGTTTCTATCGATGCCGACTTGCTTCCCGCATATCGTTGGTCGACGTCTCAAACTGTCAGGAGTCAACCCGGTCTAGACTGTCAGGAATCAGCCCGGTTCATACCCCGCCTGTGCCCTCCCGCTGCGCCCCCCCTCGTCCATCGTTGCCTTGCGCTGCTCCTGCAGGGCAGTGAGAGAGGACCTCTGATCGGTAAGTGCTGCTGCAGGTCGCGAAGCTGGTCGGCATCGCTTGGAACATTCGGCGACGGCGGTGTTGACTGCGAGCCTTGGGATTGTGTCTGACCGGGCGTGGCCCCAAGGATCGTGGCGGCAGCGATCGCGCCGGATGCGGTCGGATGCGCGGCAATCGTGCGACCCAGAACTTCGGCGCCGCTATGGGCCTGGATGCAGGTCCGGCCACATATGGAAGCGCCGCTTGCGTAGGGAGGCGGCGTTCACTTCGGCCCTGCTGCTGATGAGCAGCGTTGCAACCGGCGCCGCACGGAGTTGAGCCGTCGGGCGCGCGCCTCGCGCACGCCCACCGTGGTGGCAGCGAAGATATGGGCGAGTTCGGCCTGGCGGGCCTTGGCGGCCTGCCACAGCTCGTCATCGACGATGCGCAACTCCGGCACCTCGGTCCGGATCCACTCCGCTTCCGGGTTGCGGCGGGAGACACGCCGGCCCGTGCTCGGGTCCTTGATGAAACGCTGGCGGTTCCACACCAGGCACCCGACGTAGAGCTCGTTGTTGAGGATGCCGTTGCCGCGGCAGGCGTGGCCGCGAATGGTCGTGTCGCCCCAGGTGCGGCCGAACGGTCCGGGCACGCCCTCGCGGTTGAGGGCAAGGGCGATCGCACGTGGCGACCGGCCCGCGGCAAATTCCCGGAAGATGCGGCGCACGATCTCGGCCTCGGCCGCGTTGATGCGGCGCTCGCCGCGCACCGGCTCGCCCGCGGCGTCGTTGCGCTTCACCACATCATAGCCGTAGCAGAGGCCGCCGCCGGCCTTGCCCGCCTCGACGCGGCCGCGCATGCCGCGCCGGGTCTTGTCCGCGAGGTCCTTGAGGAAGAGGCATTCATGGTGCCCTTGAGGCCGACGTGCAGGTGCGTGATCTCCCCCTCGGGCAGGGTGATGATCTTCACGCCGGCGAACGCCATGCGCTTGAAGACGTCAGCGACGTCCTCCTGGTCGCGGCTGATGCGATCGAGGGCTTCCGCCAGCACCACCTGGAAGCGGTCGCGCAGAGCGTCCGCAAGCAGCGCCTGGATGCCGGTCCGGATGAGCGAGGCGCCGGACACGGCCCGGTCGTAATAGCTCTCGGCCACCACCCAGCCCTGCTTCTCGGCGTAGATCCGGCACAGGCGCAGCTGGTCCTCGATCGAGGCCTCGCGCTGCTGATCGGAGGAATAGCGGGCATAGAGCGCGACGCGGAGCATGGGCCTTCCCTCACGCCTTCGCCGTCCAGTCCTGCCATTGCAGGCCAGGTACGCGGGTGAACTCGGCGAGATTGGCGGTTACGAGTGTGGCGCCAGTGCGGAGCGCCTGGGCGGCGATCAACAGGTCGTAGGGTCCAATCGGCGTGCCCGCGCCTTCGAGGGTCGCGCGCAGCTCGCCGGCGGTCTTTGCGTCCTCTTCGTCGAAGGCGCTCACCTCGATGCCCCCCGACAGGAACACGCGCAGGCGCTCGGCGTTCTCGCGGCGGCGCGCGCTGCGGGCCACGCCGTACCACAGCTCGTAGAGGACGATCGAGGAGACGGCGATGGCGGCGCCGCGCGACACGGTGCGCCGCAGTCGCTTGCGGAAGATGGCGGGCTCGTCCTTGAGGAGCGCGATCACCGCGTTGGTGTCGAGCAGGTAGCTCACGCGAACAGGTCCTTCGGCTCGGGCATCGGCGGCTGCAGACGGCCCTCCTCCATGAAGGGCACGTCGGCAAAGCGGTCGAGCTCCGCGAACCAAGTGTCGAGATCGGTCACCATCGGCTCGAGCAGGATGCCGCCCTCGACGCGGCGGACCCGCACCCGGTCGCCCGGCAGGCGGAAGGCGAGGGGTAGGCGCACGGCCTGGCTGCGGCCATGCATGAAGATCTTGGCGATGCCCGCTTCGGCCATGGCGTCCTCCAATTGATGTACGTCATGAATGTATATCATCTCGGACCTCGCGGCAAGCGTTGCACCTGTGACGTCATGGTTTGTTGGCAGGGCCGTTGTCGTTGGCCGCGCGCATCCTCTTGAGCTGCTCGCGGGCGATCTGCCGGCCGAGGGCGCGCGCGATCGTCAGGATGCGCGGATCGATCTGTGCCGCAGCAGCGCCATCGTTGTCGTTGGCTGCTGGGGCCGGGGAGGCTCGCGCTCAGGAGCGTCGTTTTCCATCATGACTGGTTGCGCGCTGCCATCGGCGAACGGAGCGGTCTCGGCCGCCGAGGAGCCGGTGGAGCGAAGGGCAGGGGCCAAGGGGAACGCGAGCGGGCAAAGCACGCACCGGACACAGGGTCGGGTTGGCGTGTCACACGCGCTCGAACGCGTGCGGACCAGAGCCAGAGAAAGGAAGGACGAGCGGTTCACCGCGCTCCTGCACCACGTCGACGACGAGCTGCTCCGGGAGTCGTTTGCCGCGATCCAACGGAAAGCGGCGCCCGGCGTGGACGGGGTGACGTGGAAGGACTACGCCGCAGACCTTGAGGCAAACCTCACCGATCTGCGGGACCGTATCCATCGGGGCGCCTACCGCGCGCTGCCGTCGCGGCGGGTATACATCCCGAAGGCGGACGGCAGACAGCGGCCGTTGGCGGTTGCGGTGCTGGAGGACAAGATCGTCCAGCGGGCGGCGGCCACGGTGTTTGAAGCGATCTACGAGGAAGACTTCCTCGGGTTCAGCTACGGGTTCCGGCCGGGGCGAGGACCACACGATGCGCTGGACGCGCTGGCAGTGGCGATCGAGACCCGGAAGGTGAACTACATCCTCGACGCCGACATCCAAGCGTTCTTGGATCCTGTCTCATACTGCCCCCTGGTTGATGAAGCTCATGGGAATAGCTCGGCTTGACGGCCTATCACCTTGATCCTGTCTTGTCGTAGAGCACATAGAAGCGGAAGGCGGGCTCCGCCTTCGCCTTGCAATAGAGCTTCCTCTGAAGGCTCCGGATCTTCTCAGGTGTTGCCAGGCTATTCGCCAATCACCTTCACCTCGCCGTCTTCAGAAGCATGCCAAAAGTCAGGGTCCTTTGCTCCGCCGCCATTACCCGGCCTCAACGCTCCTACGACCCTGTCCGACTCCCGCCATGGCCGTCGCCCAAGGCAACGTCGAGGCCGCTACCCTCGCCACTGACGGGTCTCCCCCGATTACCCGAACCACCTTTCCGACGTGCCGTGCCCACTACCCCGGCGGATCGAGCGGGTGCGCGTGTCGATTGCTTCCCCGCTCATGCAGCCTTCCCCCTCTGGCAGGTGGGTCGGCATCCGCATTGTCACTTTCGAGGCCTGCTCAGGCTTCACTCGCATTACAGCCCGCCGGATCGCTCAGCCGCCCAAGGCGACCTTTGTCGCGAGGCTCTGACCCAGCCAGTTACCCGACCAAGCCGTTCGCCAGCTTCCGGACCTATCGACAATTATCCGGGTGGAACCCTCCTCCACTGATGATTCGCGCCTTCGGGGCGCACTGCCAGAAACCGACGAGCTCTTGTCTTACCCGGGGAGCTCGTGGCTTTTCGCAACCGCGTAGTCACGTCCCGGCTCCCCTCACGTGTATTGGCTTGCTTGCAAGCGTCGGCTGAGCAACAGTTCATTGTTTCGGAGGGGCATGGATGTTGGGAATGTTGCCGTCTGTCCGCACGCTGTGGGTCGGTCTGCTCGTAGCGTTCTCTTTATTGCTTGCAGACGGGATCGCGGCGGCCCAGGACAACCCCAAAGTCGAGGTCGTGCCCCAGCTCGCACATCCGGGGAGGGGCATGGTCGTCTCGGTCGCCTTCGCGCCAGACGGTCGCGCCGTGCTCTCGGGTGGGGGTACCAGCCTGAAGCTTTGGGACGTGGCCACGGGCCAGCTGGTGCGTACTTTTGTGGACCATTCGGCAGATACCAACGTGTTTTCGGTCGCATTCTCTCCCGACGGCCGCAGTGTGCTCTCGGGTAGCGCGGACAAGACCCTTAAGCTCTGGGAGCTGGCCACGGGCCGTCTGATATGGACCTTCGAAGGCCACGGGGACAAAGTGACCTCGGTCGCGTTCTCGCCCGATGGCCGCCGCGTGCTCTCTGGCAGCGAAGATAAGACCCTCAAGCTATGGGAGGTGGCTACCGGCCGGCTGGTGCGCACCTTCGAGGGGCATTCGGATGGGGTGGGGCATATTGCGTTCTCGCCCGACGGGCGCACCGTGGTGTCGAACAGCCGGGACAAGATCGTGAGGCTCTGGGATGCAGCCACGGGCCAGCCGGTGCACACCTTCGAGGGAGGCTCAGGATGGTGGAGTCAGGTCGTGTTCTCACCCGACGGCCGCAGTGTGCTCTCCACTTTGAACAAGACTCTCAAGCTTTGGGACGCGGCCACGGGCCGTCTGCTCAGAACCTTCGAGGGACATTCGTGGGGGGTGCAATCGGTCGCGTTCGCGCCCGACGGGCGCACTGTGGTCTCGGGCGGGCTAGATCAGGATGGGAACGCGCGCCCACCTAGTAAGAGAACCGTCAAGCTTTGGGACGCGGCCTCGGGTCAACTGCTGCGCACCTTCGAGGATGCAGTCGCGGACCGGCTCGCAAGGGCGAACAGCGAAGAGGGACGGGGGATAGTGCCTTCGGTCGCGTTCTCGCCCGACGGACACAGCGTGCTCGCCAGCTGGGGCAAGACAATCAAGCATTGGGACATAGCCACAGGGCGCATGCGCACCTTCGAGGGACATGGGGGCGTGGTGAACGCGGTCGCGTTCTCGCCGGACGGGCTTGCCGTCCTCTCGGGCACCTACGGCAGTCCTCTCAAGCTTCGGGATGCGACCTCGGGCCGGCTGGTGCGGACGTTCGAGGGTAACTTGCCGGCGGCGACCTCGGTTGCGTTCTCCGCCGACGGCCGCAGGGTGCTTGTGGGTTTCAACACCACGTTCGGGCTTTGGGACGCGACCACCGGCCGCCACGTTCGTACCTACGATGACAACGCATCAGCGTCAGCGCTCTCGCCCGACGGGCGCACAGTGCTCTCGGGCAATTCTGGAACCCTCAAACTCTGGGACGCCGCTACGGGCGACCTGCTGCGCACCGTCGAGCAACCCGGAGAGTATGTGGGCGCGGTCGCATTCTCGCCCGATGGCCGCACCGCGCTCTCTGGTGGCGGGAGAGGGGCCCTCAAGCTTTGGGACGTGGCCACTGGCGGCCTGGTACGCACCTTCAGGGGACATTCAGCTTGGGTGATGTCGGTCGCGTTCTCCCCCGACGGGCAGAGCGTCCTCTCGGGCAGCGACGCATTCCCGGGCGATAATACCCTCAAGCTGTGGGACGTGGCTTCGGACCGCCTGCTGCGCAGCTTCGAGGGGCATGCAGGGGCGGTGATGTCGGTCGCGTTCTCGCCAGACGGCCGCAGCGTGCTCTCGGGAGGCCAGGATAGGACCCTCAGGCTCTGGGATTCAGCCACGGGCCGCCTGCTGCGCACTTTCGAGGGGCACTTGTCGGAAGTGAACAAAATCGCGTTCTCTCCCGACGGCCGCAGCGCCATCTCAGGTGCGTCTGACGGAACGCTCCGCTTCTGGTCGCTGGCAAGCGGGCGCGAGGTCGTGCGGCTGATCGAGAGCCCCGGCGGTGACTGGCTCGTCCTGACCCCCGCCGGCTTCTTCGACTTCAAGGGCGACCTCGACAAATTCGTGCACCTTGTCCGGGGCATGGAGATTATGTCCATCGTCCAGGTGCACCAGTCCCTGTTCAACCCGGATCTCGTGCGCGAGGCGCTGGGCGGTGACCCGGGCAGCGAGGTGGCCGAGGCGGCCAAGGTCATCAACCTGGACAAGGTCGTTGGCAGCGGGCCGGCACCGGGCGTCGCCATCGCGTCGCCTGCCGAGGGCAGCCAGTCTGCCACTGACCTCATAACGGTCACGGCAAGGATCGAAGATCGCGGCAAGGGTGTGGGCCGCATCGAGTGGCGCGTCAACGGCGTCACAGCCGCGGTCGGAACCAGCCCGGCGCATAGCGGACCGCTCTACACGGTCAAGCAGCAACTGGCGCTCGACCCTGGCGACAACGCCATTGAAGTGGTGGCCTACAACGGCTCGAACCTGTTGGCTTCGCTCGCGGCGCGCACCACTGTCAAATTCACGGGGCCTGCGGACAAGACGAAGCCGCGCCTGCACATCCTGGCCATCGGCATCAACGCATACGTGGACAAAGGATGGACCCCGCCGGGGTCGAACAACGGCGCCTATTTCCCGCCGCTGGATCTCGCCGTGAAGGACGCAACGGCCTTCGCCGTTGCCATGAAGGAGGCCGGTGCCGGTCTCTACGATGAGGTTCGCGTCACGCTGGCTCTCGACGCCCAGGCGACTCGCGCCAACCTCGAAAAGACCATCGACACGGTCGCCGCCGGCATGCACCCGCGCGACTCCTTCATCCTGTTCGCGGCCGCCCATGGCTACTCGATCAAAGAGAGCGGCCGCTTCTACCTGATCCCACAGGACTACCGGGGTGGCGTCAACCCCGAGGCGTTGGCCGCACGCGCCATCGGCCAGGACCGGCTGCAGGACTGGCTCGCCAACCGCATCAAGGCCAGGCGCGCCCTGATCCTTCTCGACACCTGCGAGTCGGGCGCGTTGATCGCCGGCTTCGCTCGCGTCCGCACCGACCTGCCTGCCTCCGAGGCAGCCGTTGGCCGACTGCACGAGGCGACCGGCCGCCCAGTGCTCACCGCCGCCGCGCTCGGCCAATCCGCCCACGAGGGCGAGATCGGTCCCTCCGGCGAGACGCACGGCTACTTCACCTGGGCCGTGCTCGACGCCCTGCGCAACGCCGACACCAACGGCAACGGCCTAATCGAACTCAGCGAGCTGGTGGCCCACGTACAGACCGTTGTGCCCAGGATCGCCGCCAAGGGTGGCGGCCGTGGACAGGCTGTCGCCTCCGAGCCGATCGGCGAGAAACAGGCCGCGCGCTTCGGGTCACGCGGCGAGGACTTCGTCGTGGCGCGACGCCTGCCATAGTCAGTGTGGCCTTGCGCCCCGGGGACGGCAGAAATGGGTGCCACGAACGGTAAGGCTCGGCGAGAGCATATTGTGTCCGGACTGCCCTCGATCTCTGCCGAACCCCAGTACAAGGGGTGTTGGTCTCGAAATCCGTCTCGCGAGGGGCTCGCCGCTCGGAAGGGCTCAGGTCTTGCGAGGCTCGTCGTCCAGCTGCGCGACCAGAAGCGCGTGCGTATCCGCTGGTACGGCACAGCGCGCGACGATACGCGGCCAAAGGTCTATGGGCGGAGCGCCGACGATCGCTGGACTCAGGGCCACGATCTGGAGATCGTCGTTGAGGTGCCGGCGCAGGCCGCAGCTGAGCCCTCGGCAGGCCACACGTGGGCGGCACTCGCGTTAGTGGCAGATTCGGCCCATGTAGCGCCCCGCCGCGTCGGCCAGGAAGATGTCGGCCCCATGTTGACGGTCTGCGCAGTGCCCTGGAGGCGTCGCCCAAGGCGGGCAAGAGGATCAAGGTCCATGGCGGCATCGATGGTGACCAGCACGTCGGCATCCTTCGGCACGGGCTTGTCGGTCGCGAGCGAGCCGAGCAGGGCGATCCGCAAGACACCCGGCGTCGACTGCGCCGCCCGAACGAACGCGAGCACGGCGTTGAGCAGGTGAGGTCGCGGGTTCGGCACAGAGGGCCGGGGTGCAAGCGTTCGGCTATCACCGCGGCGTTCCATGAGGGCTGCAGCTCCCTTCACGCGTGATGCGCGTCACCACATCTTCGTGCACCGCAGCGGTTCTGTCAGGTTACAAGGGCACTTGCCCCGTCAAAAGGGTATTCGCAGGCGTGCGCACTCCTGACCCTTATTCACCGTACGAACCGCTGGGATAACGACTGTCCGCTGCAACTGAGTGGAGGACTTTGGTCGCCGGTGGAACACCTGCAACTCTGCCTTGAAGCTCCGGGCAGGTGGTTCAAGACGACTGTCACCGATGGAATCTCATGACATTTGGCACCCTGGCGTTTATGCCGGGGCAACAAACGTATCGAGGGATAACACATGCCTGAGCACCGCACGATCGACGCGCACGCGCACATCCTTGCCGAGGAGACGATGGCCTTCATGCGCAAGGAAGCGCCGAAGATCGGGCCGCGGATGGAGCGCATCGACGACGATTTCGCGGTGCTCGAGGTGGGAGGCATCCGCTATCAGCCGTTTCCGCGCGGGGGTTGGGACATGCTGAGGCGCCTCAGCGACATGGACGCAGCCGGCATCGACATGCAGCTCGTCAGCAACACGCCGCAGACGTTTCTCTACAATCAGGACCCCTCACTGACCGCTGCAATGGCCGCGCTTCAGAACGACCAGATCGCAAAGGCCGTTGCCGCCAATCCGAAGCGGCTGATGGGCCTCGCGACTCTGGCGATGCAGGCGCCGGCCCTGGCCGCCGAAGAGCTGCGCCGTGCCATCCACAGCCTGGGCCTGAAGGGCGCCCAGATCGGCTCAAACGTCAACGGCCGCAACTTGGACGACCCGAAGCTCGGGCCGCTGTGGGCGGCGGCCAACGAGCTCGGTGCCTTCATCATGGTGCATCCCACCCAGGTCGCTGGCGCCGAGCGGCTCGGCGCGTACTACTTGACGAACCTGATCGGCAACCCGCTCGACACGACGATCGCTGCGGCCTGCTTGGTGTTCGGGGGGGTCATCGAGCGGTATCCCCGCATCAAGTTCCTGATGGTGCACGGCGGCGGCTTCGTTCCCTACCAGGCAGGTAGGTTCAGACACGGCTGGCACGTGCGCTCCGAGCCGCGGGCCACCCTAGCGGCACCGCCCGATGACTCCCTCAACAGGCTGTTTTTCGACACGATCGTGCACGACCAGCCGGCGCTCCAGTTTCTCGTCTCGCGCGCCGGCGCATCGCGCGTGCTGCTGGGGAGCGACTACCCATTCGACATGGGCACCCTCGACGGCGTGCGCCAGGTGCGCACCCTGCCGGTTTCCGAGCCTGACAAGGCGGCCATCCTGGGTGGCGCGGCCCAGGCGTTGCTGGATGGGGTTGGGTAGGGCGCAATAGGGCGTTAGCCCGTATTGCGCCGATCCGCACGGGTCACAGGCCGCGCGGGCTGACGAGGAGTGGCGACGACGATGCAGCCTCCGCCATGAGGCCAACGCCATCCCCGTCATGGGGGCCCCATCAGCTTTCGCTTCCTCGCTAAACCGGGCACGTTGGTGTTACTATGTGCACGGCGTCGGCAGGCATTGGCGCAAATGGGGCAATCGAAGCCGGCATTCCGGCGCCCGTCTTGCGGCGTACGTAACAGGAGGTATCCCCCATGGCTCCACCCGCGGCGGCCAAGACCCCGGGCGTCAAGCGCGCCAGCCCAGGCGAGCACCTATTCGAGCTGGCCAAGGTCAACCAAATTGACGGGGGACCGGGCTACTCGACGGCCACCGGCCCCTGCATCGAGGGCGATCGGATGATGGTGGCGTTGATGCGGATGCCGGCCGGCACCGGGGCCGAGCCGCACAGCCACCCCAACGAGCAGTGGATCTACATCCTCGAAGGTACCTTCGAGGCCAATATCGGCGGCCAGGCGGTGACTGCACAGGCCGGCTCCGTCCTCTACATCCCGGCCAACCTGGTGCATTCGGGAGTGGCGACGCCCGACGCCGACGTGGTTTTTTTCACCGTCAAGGATACCTCGCACGGCCTGCACGGCGTCAAGGCCGCGTAGGCCTGCCGCAAGCGCCCGGACCGCCGGCCGATCGGGGCGACAAGCTCGGGATCAACTCGAGCGCAACCAAGAGCAAAACGTGGGAGGACCTATTGCGAACGTTCCGAGCAGTGCTGCTGTGCGTCGTGACCCTCGCCCTCGCAGGCGTCGAGGCGAGTGCGCAATCCGCGGCTTACCCCGACAAGCCTGTCAAGATCCTCGTGCCCTATGCCCCCGGCGGTGCCACCGACATCGTGGCGCGCATCATCGGCGAGCAGATGCGCCAGCTCCTCGGCCAGCCGGTGGTGATCGAAAACAAGCCGGGCGCGAATGGCATCATTGCGGTCGAGGAGATGGCGCGTGCCAAGCCCGACGGCCACACCCTGCTGGTCGGTAACGTGACGACCAACGCCATCGCGCCGGTGCTCTACCGCAAACGATACAAGATCAACTACGATACGGACGTTGTGCCGGTGCAGCGCCTGGTCGACATCCCGGCCTTCCTGCTGGTCACGACGACCAATTTCCCGCCCAAGACGGTCGCGGAGTTGCTTGACTACGCAAAGAAGAATCCTGGGAAGATGCGCTACGGCACCGTCGGCGCCGGCTCCTATCCTCACTACGACATGGCGTTCTTCGCCAAACGCGCTGGCGACCTCGACATGACCGCCATTCACAACAAGGCAGGCGCATCCGGCGTGATCAACGACATGATCACCGGCGACACCCAGGCCGCGTTCCTCAACGTGGCCTCGACGGCTGCCATGGTCAGGGCCGGCAAGCTCAAGCCGCTTGCGCTGGTCAACCACGAGCGCCTGCCCGAATACCCGGACGTGCCCACGATGAACGAGGTCGGCTACCCGGACGTCGGCACGCTGGCTTGGCAGGCCCTGTTCGCGCCGTCCGGGACGCCGAAGGAGGTTCTGGAGAAGCTCGCGAAAGCCTCCATCGAGGCAATGCATGCGCCTGCGAGCCAGGAGGTCTTCAAGAAGCAGAACTTCAACATCGTGCCCAACAAGTCGCTCGACGAGGCCAAGACCTGGCTCGCCGGGGAGATGGCGGCCTGGAAGAGGATCGCCGACGAGGTAAAGATCGAAACAGCCGAATAGGGGGCGGCCGGCCGATTGAACGCGCCGCCTCGATCAGCGGCGGCATTGCGGCGCGCGCGTTGTCGATCGGCCTGTGCCGGTCCCTCTGCGGCGTGACCGGCGACGATCGGGAGGCACGGATGTCTGCGGACCATGCGAAGCCCAAGCGTTGGCTGCGTTGGTGGCTGGTGCTCCAGGGCAAGGACGTCCTGGCCGGCCTCCTGTTCATTGGCATCGCCGCCTGCGGACTCTGGGTCTCGCGGAACTATCCGGTTGGTACGGCGTCGCGCATGGGCACCGGCTATATGCCGCGGCTGCTGCTATGGGTCCTGCTAGGGCTCGGGGGATCGATCCTGGCCTTGGGCCTGCGGAAAGCCGACCGGCCTCAGGACCCAGACATCACCGCGAGCGCGGCTTGGCGCCCGGTCGTGTTCGTCGCCTTGAGCCTAGTGGCATTCGCCCTCGCCCTCGAACGGCTTGGCCTCCTGCTGTCGATCCTGCTCCTGACGAGCATCGGCGCGGTGGCGGGGCGTGGCTTGCGGCCCTTGGAGACCGCGGTCGTCGCGCTCGTGCTGGTCGCCCTGTGCTGGTTGATTTTCATCGTCGGCCTTTCGCTGACCATTCCCGTGTGGCCCACGTTCTAGACCGATGGAACTCCTCCAGAACCTCGCGACCGGTTTCGGTGTCGCCATGACACCCTCGAATTTGCTCTTTGCTTTCGTCGGAGCCCTGATTGGAACGCTGATCGGCGTCCTTCCCGGCATTGGTCCTATTGCGACCATCGCCATGCTGCTGCCGCTGACTTTTCAGCTGGAGCCGACCTCGGGCATGATCATGCTCGCCGGGATCTTCTATGGGGCGCAGTATGGCGGCTCGACCTCCGCTATTCTCGTCAATCTTCCGGGAGAAACCTCCTCGGTCGTTACCTGCATCGATGGGCACCAGATGGCCCGCCAGGGCCGGGCCGGGGCGGCGCTGGCCGTCGCGGCGCTCGGGTCGTTTTTCGCCGGCTGCGTGAGCACGGCGCTGATCGCGGCCTGCGCTCCACCGCTCGCTCTCGTCGGTCAATCTTTCGGCGCACCGGAATATTTCTCGCTCATGTTGTTCGGCCTGATCGCTGCGGTCGTGCTGGCGCATGGCTCGGTGATCAAAGCGGTCGCAATGATTGTCCTCGGGCTCCTGGTTGGGCTCGTCGGGACCGATGGCCAGACCGGCGGCACGCGCTTCACCTTCGGCATCACCGAGTTGAGCGACGGGATCGACGTCGCCACGCTTGCCATCGGCCTCTTCGGAGTCGCAGAGATCATTGCCAACCTGTCGCGGGCCGAGGAGAAGCGCGCCATCCTGTCCCAGAACATTGCGCGGCTCTGGCCGACACGCGACGACTTCCGCCGCTCCTGGCCCGCCGTGCTGCGGGGCACGACGCTCGGCTCGCTGCTCGGCGTACTCCCCGGTGGGGGCGCCATGCTGAGCTCCTTCGCAGCCTATGCCCTGGAGAAGAAGGTCTCCGCTACGCCCTCCCAGTTCGGGCGAGGGGCGGTGGAGGGCGTGGCTGGGCCTGAATCTGCCAATAACGCCGGCGCTCAGACCTCCTTCATTCCGATGCTGACTCTGGGCCTCCCTGGCAATGCCGTCATGGCACTCATGATCGGCGCTCTCACCATCCACGGCATCCAGCCGGGGCCCCAGGTCATGACCGAGCGCCCCGGCATGTTCTGGGGCCTGGTTGTCAGTATGTGGATCGGCAACCTGATGCTGCTGATCATCAACCTGCCGCTGATCGGGGTGTGGGTGCAGTTGCTCAAGGTCCCCTATCGCTTCCTCTACCTGGCAATCCTCTTGTTCTGCGGCATCGGAGTCTACACCGTGAACAACAGCCCGGCCGCGGTTCTCCTCGCCGCCTTCTTCGGTGTCGCCGGTTACGTGTTCATGAAGCTCGAATGCGAGCCGGCGCCGATGATCCTCGGCTTCGTGCTCGGTCCACTGATGGAGGACAATCTGCGCCGAGCGCTGCGCATCTCTGGCGGCGACCCGATGATCTTCATCGAGCGTCGTATCAGCCTGGCCCTGTTAACGGCAACCTTGGTGCTGTTGTTGGTCCTCGTCCTGCCCTTCATCCGCAAGACGCGCCAGGAGGCGTTCCAGGCCGAAGGATAGCCTCCCCAACCCGGCGTTGACCGTGCGGCGCTCGATGCTACGAAGCCTCGTTTGGGCTCGTCCTGGCGACGGAGTTAAGACACCTCTATCCCTGGCGGGACGGGCAGGATCACAAGGCCAGCGTGGCGTGCTTGCACCGTCATTCGCCGGCTGGCTTCGTGAGCTCGTTGTCGCCATGGACGAGAGGCAACTTGAGCTTGCGTGAAAAGAGGCACACTTACCGAGACATCGGGAGACCTCACTCACGCTGCACTCAGGGCGCCCGCGGTCCTCAAGTGTGTCGGACGCCCAACACAGGCGTTTCGCAACTGCTCACGGAAGAAACTGGCACTGGGTCACTGAACGCTCGCGGAGCATACCCCGGAGCAAATGGGGTGGAAACCTGCCGCGTTCGACCTCCGTTCCTCGTCTTGCAGCTTTCGGGTGCGCTTGCTCCTTCGGGGAGGCTGCCCGGCGACGCGTAGTCCTGACCCACAAGCCCCGTGATGCACTTTGGACACGCTCGCGGCTTGAGCGACACATACGGAGGCTTTGCCTCAGTCGTGCCGGCGCGCGAGCCAGGCGGCCTTGTCGGCCTCGTCGAGGATGATGTCGATGAGGTGCACGCGCCCCCCGCTGTCGCCGACGGCGAGGCTCTTGCCGTCAGGGGCGAGACGGAAGGCGCTGAAGCCGCCGAAGCCGTCGCCGTAGAGGTTGGCGAGTTGCTCTCCGCTCGCCACCTCCCACAGGCGAAGGTCCTCCCAGGAGGAGACCACGTAGCGGCCGTCGGGAGTGAACGCCACATAGGCTGGACCGTCGAGGTCAGCCAGGACGCGCGATGTCCCGCTTACCACATCCCAAAGGTGCAGCGTACCATTGGAGGAGCTGGAGACGACTTGGCGGCCGTCGGGTGAAAACACCAGGGCTTTCACCTCGCCTCCGAGGCCATTCAAAGCCCACGAAGCTCCACTTTCGATCTCCAACAGCCGCAATGTGCCTTCCTTGGAGCCGGAAGCAGCGTAGCGGCCGTCTGTGAAAAACACGACGTCCGCCACTGAATTGCCGTGGCGGGCCACCATGCGCGAGGCCTCGCTCGACACATCCCATACGTGCAGCGTGCCGTGAGAGGAGCCGGAGATTATTTGGCGGCCGTTGGGAGTGAATGCCAACTCCCCTCGGCACACCGAACCGCCATCGCCCTCCAGTGTGCGCGATGCCCCGGTTGCCACGTCCCACACGCGCAACGTACGGTCATCAGAACCTGACACGATCTGGCGGCCATCGGGGGAGAAGGCCACGGCGTTTACCCAGCGTCGGTGGCCCTCCAACGCACGCGAGGCCCCGCTCCCCACATCCCACAGGCGAAGCGTACCGTCTGAGGACCCGGAAACGACGTGACGCCCATCGGGCGAGAACGCCACTGCCTCCACCCCTTCACCATGCTCCTCAAGTATGCGCGAGGCCCCGGTCGCCACATCCCACGGGCGCAATGTGCAGTCATCAGAGGCGGACACGATTTGGCGGCCATCCGGGAAGAACGCCGCTGCGTTCACCGATTTGCGGTGCCCCTCGAAACGGCACACCTCCGGCCCGCCGGGCGCTATGAAGCTGGCCCAGCGGGGACATCGCAGCCGTGATAAACGAGGTGATCCCCGCGCGGAGGGCCGCACCCAGGTTGCCGCTCGTTACTCCAGCGACAACGGCCGATGTGAGGCTGCCCACGAGCATGCCGCAGGCGGGATTGCCCCAGCATAGGGCGGTAGCAGTTATCTGTAGTATGGCGCCCCAATTCTGTCTGAAAAAGTTCCCGATGGCCTTGAAGATGGGCTTCCAGAAGCACCCGAGGAAGCAGTAGCCGGATGGGTCAGTGAAGTTGACGGGGGAGTTGCCGACGTAGGTGTAGCGGTTCCAACCCTGGGTGGAGAACGGGTCCTCGGTGGTGGGATCGGGCGTGCCGAAGCGGGCCAGCAGCGGGTCGTAGACGCGCCCGTTCATGTGGATCAGGCCGACCTCGGCCAGGTGCTCGTGGCCGGTGAAGCCGCGCGAGGACTGGCTGGCGACGGAGCCCGACGGGTCGGGCGTGCCGTCGGGATGCCGGCGCACGCCCCAGGCGTCGTAGGAGAGACGCTCCATCACCACCGCCGCCTCGTTGGTGATGACGGCGATGGAGCCCAGGTGGTCGGTGTGGAAGTAGCGGGTGAGGGTGGTCTCGTCGGAGTTCTCGACCTGGATGCCGATATAGCGCCCGCCCACCATCAGGTCGAGAACTCCGACGAGACC
>Ga0268265_10002133_pt1 | contig 15340 bp, 25 predicted proteins | sample KBSSwiS52_FD_190355 | JGI IMG/M metagenome (GOLD analysis project Ga0268265, IMG submission 190355) | Switchgrass rhizosphere microbial communities from Kellogg Biological Station, Michigan, USA - KBS Switchgrass S5-2 (SPAdes) (version 2) | ecosystem: Host-associated > Plants > Roots >... | reverse complement strand
GGCGGCGAGGGATTGGGCGGGGAGTGGGGCGGGCTTGTGGGCTCGGGTAAAAACGCTGGCTAGTCCGTCGCGCCATTCTTTCGGGAGGGGAGCGGAAACGATAGACGACGGCGACGACGGGATAACAGGTGCTTCTGTCGTCGTCGTCTCTTCATGTTTACGGTTTTCCTTTAAGACTTTGAAAGGTTTTAAAGAAGCTTCGGGCGGGGCGTTGGATTCAGGAGGGTTAACTGGGGTATCAATTCGGGCGTGCGGCGACTCGATCTTTGGAGTTTCGAATTGGGACGCTTGGAGTTTCGAATTTACATCTGTTAAGTTAGCAGAAAAAAAGTTCTCCTTTTGTTCTCTATCTTCAGGTGTACCATTTTGCGCATATGCGCATAATCGCCTTTGATCGGCGTCGGTTTCCTTGTCTGGTGCTTGTTGTTGATTTTGTTGGGTTTTTCTTCGCTCCAGGTCGCGATGGTAGGCGAGTATGCGGCGCTCTGTGTTCTGGATGAAGGTTTTTGACTGCTTGAAAATTTCTTGGTGTTCTGATAGACTCTTAGCCACTTCGGGATTTTCTTCTAAGAACCTCTGACGGTTGCGAAGAAAAGGCGAATCTGGTTTCTTGGAGTCCGAATCTTCATTTGTAGGATCTGGTGATTCGGTTGGACTTATACGGTTTTCAGGCTTAAGAAACGCGCTAGACTTACTAAGCCAACCTTGATCTTTCAAACGGGCGCAAGCCTCAGAAATCATACTTGGGGAAAGCCCTAGAATCTCTCCGAGTTGCTTTTGCGTAATCGGTCGCGGCGTCGGATCGGTCTCTTTTATCTTCGGCATCGCATCGACCACGACTTTAGATAAGTTTCCCCAGGCGAAGCGCCGGACGGCGGCTAAGACCCGATCCTCTTTCGAGAGTTGGGAATCCATCATTTCAATCTCAAGGGTTGCGTTTGGGACCATCGTGTACGGGTTCCGTCCGCTTGCGATATGGAAAGCGCGGGCGTGTTTGCTATAAGGCCACGGCTTTCGTCCGGTAGGCTTCATCTCTGTTGTGTCTCCTCTTACGGGCCGGCCGTTTTTCTGGAAGCAGAACAGGATAGAATAGAAAGCGAAAGAGCACTGCTTCCGATAGATGCTCTCAGCGCACCAGGGTTCAATCTTTGTTTCCAAGCGGGCCGGCCAAGCACACACGGAACGAAAGTATTGAAGGGTTCAGGGTTTAACGGAACTTCGGCGGGCCTCGGGAAACCGGGGCCTTTGTTTTGGTAGGTGCCAAGGTCTCTATTTTAGTCCTGTTCGGGATGCGCGGCGGGCTCTCGCTTTTTTCGCGTGCCACTTGTAGAAACTCCGACGTATCACGATAGCTGTTGCTTGGAGTCTGGCTATTCTGAGACGGCGTAACCAGCGGTATTCGTTCCAGGGGCTCATGGGGTCACCTCGAAGATTTCGCGGAGCACCCATTCAAGAGTTTCGATCTCGATTTTAGACAGCACTTCGTACACCTCATATTCTGCTCGTGGTCCCAAGTGATCCTTGAGGCTGCGCGGGATGTCGGGTTCCCATTTCCGGCGAAGGTCTCGGGGGAGGTGGGCCTTTCGCGCCTGGTCGATTGATGCTCTCAGTTCTGCTTCAAGCTTGGTGTCGTAGAATTCGTCTTCCCAAAGGGGTAGTGGGGGCTCGGGGATCGGGCGGGTTATGGTCATATTCCGTTGCTCCTAATCGTGCAGCAGATTGCCCAAAGCGCACATGAGCCGAATCCATACCAGTTGTTTGCGGATGCGAAATAAGAAGCGGCCACCATTGCGAACATGGCAAGCATCCACATTGCGAACGAAGGCCCACTCCATGCGACTCGGATTCTAATTGGCGGCTGTTCAGGCGGCGGCGTTTCCATTTTCGTCAATCTCCTTGTTTGCAAATCGTTTCTGAGTCTCCGCTATTAGCTCGTAGCGGTCGAGTTTCCAGTACTGCCAGAATTTCCGCCCAAGCACATGTACAGAGTGCGGGCCGGTTCGATGATGCCAACAGCACAAGGGAAGGGTTTGATTGTCTGGGCACTTTTGCCCAAGTCCTCTTTCTCCTACGTGAGCGGCTTCAACTGGGCCTCTGTTACTGAGGGTTGGAAGTCTCCATGTTGAGCACAGTATACATGGGAGGGTTCGAATCCATCGAAGGTATTCTGAATCGCGGCGTGGGTCTGGTCGAGGGGCTTTGTATTTGCGGAGGATCATTTCATTAATTCCTTCACGTATATTGCCCATACCGCGATGGTGATGACTGTCAGAAAAGAAAGCTCAATTGCTTGGCCTCGGTCTAGCCGTTCGAGTACCGAAATTATGTGCAACGCATCTTCGTGGGTCAAGCGGCCTCCTTTTTCGCGGGCGCAGGCGCGGCTGCTTTCAGTCGCTCATACCATTCACAGATAACGGCGAAGTCTTCTTCACAAATCAGATTGCCGCATGTACAGCGGTAAAAAGATTCAAGCGGGTATCCGGTATCAGAATCGAAACCAAAGGCCGGACTGAAGGTGAAGTTCGCCGGGTTGTCACAGCACTTCTCAGCGGGCGGCGTAAACGGTAGCGGCATCTGGAGGGGTGGCGCTGGGTACTCTTGCATGTCTCGGCGGTCTGCGTCGAGGGCTGCTAGTTCTCGGGCGTCGGCTTCGTATCTCCAGTCGAGCTCGGTGAAATCGTTGTCGTAGTGGAACACGTTAGCATCCCTTCCTGAGCAAGAAACCAAAGCAGAATCCGCCAACCCACGCGAGTATGAAGATTACAGCGGGAGCAAAATAGAAGTCCCTGAAAAATCTCCGCATGTTACCTCCTGTCCAGTTCTACGGCGTCTGATTCTTCCTTGGTGAACTCTCGGAGGATTGCTCCAGTTGGCGGCTTCGGATCAGTGCGCCATTCTGACGGAATATCTTTTTCGCTCCAGTCGATTGGGGTTACTTTGTTGTTTGCCATGAACCAATATTATAATACCCGGTTGTTGTAGTAAATGTCTGATTTGGGATATCTTCAAGTTGGAGTACTGATCAGTTATGGTACTTGACGTATCTACTGGTAGTGGTAGTCTTGAGTCTGATGACTAGAAAGAAAACTCAGCCGATGAGTGCAGCGACACTGGCGGCGGCATTCTCTGAGATCCAGCGTCGGCGGGCGAGGATGAGAACGGTTCATGCGGGCGGGCGTCCGGCGACCTGTGAATGTGGGGAGTGCTCGAAGTGCGTCAAGCGTGAGGCGATGAGGCAGTATCGGGCAGCGCGGGCGGCAAAGTGTTAATCGTTATCGTGTTCATTTTCGTGCTGCTGGCGGGAATCGTTTATATCGCGATGACTGATACAGATCTCGACGGTTACTAAGGCTTTGCGCTAATTTCTTCTCCTATAGCGCAACATGGCCGGGTTCGCAAACTTGGGAAACCTCCTCCGGTCCCAATTAGAATCCCGGCCATGCTTCAAAACCTTCCTACGGCTTCGGCGGCTCTCCTTCCATCAGCGTATTCCGCAACGTCTTCAACAGTGCGATTGCTGAGGCTCGCATGTCGGGCGCGTTCTCCAAGTGTTGATCTACTTGGGTTTCAATGATTTCATCTGTGATCAGAACCCGGCTTGTGATGCGGCGAATATTTTTTCGTACGGTTTCGCTGTGCTGGTTCATCAGCGTGTCATCGTGTCGGAATTGTTGCATCACGAGCCATTGCAGGTACTCTTGGGCTCCGAGTGCAATCATTTTCATTTCGTCCTGGTGTTGCGTCATAAAGTGATTCATGAGCAACTGGCCGCTTTGTATGGCCTTTTCGATAGGCTTCTGTCCGATGATGGGCGGCGCGTTATTGGTGAAGGCTTTCCGGCAGACCTGGCAGGTATACACGGGCGCGAGTACTTGAGTTTGGGTTGGGGTGTCGCTCATACGGTCTCCTGGGTCTGCATCCATCCGCTTTGCATGTCGTTGAGTTCACCGGGCTCTTCGTCTCGCGGCTCTTCTTCGGGGTCGTCTTCTGTGGGCGGCTCCCACGTTACGAACTCGCGTAAGAACTTGTCGAGGGCTCCGGACTCTTCATAGACTGCGATGAATCGCCACGGATTAGGACACGATCGCAGGTCTTTTAAGATCTGCGGCTTTCCTTGCTCCCTTACATCGTTCATCTCATCGATGCCGAATTCGTCTACGTACCAGTCTCCAAGCTGATAACCGTCTGCGCCTTCTTTCAAAAGCTCCAGTACTTTATCTGAAAAGCCTTCTACGGTCGGTTGCTTGCGGTGTTCGACGGGTCGAGGGCCTACGCCGGGGCCGGGGTGCGGCTGAACTTCGGTAAGTTCGGGTTGTCCAGGTTGAGAGGGCGGCGGCTGAAGTTGGAGCGGCTGGATTCCGGCTTGCTGCTGAGCGCGGTTCATGCCGGTTAGGATCATCTGCATCACTGGGGATAGTACTTGAGCAACGGAGGGGGCCACGTCTGCAATGAGTTCCTGTAGGCCGGTCTTGCGGCTGCGTCCTCCGTGCTTCCCTCCTCCCATGCGGGCTTCCATCTTGTCTTGCAGGTCCAACACGCGATCGAGTTCCGCGGCGGCGTCCTTGGGTTGCTCGGTGATTGGCGGGCGTACCTTGTCCATGAAAGTAAGTGCGGCGGTCATCATGGCGAAGGGATCGGCGGCGGGCGGCGGCGGGGGCGGGGGCGCGGTCAACTTTGCCACGATCGCCGGCACGAAGGGCGCAAGCACTGACATTAAGGTTTGCTCCCCGGAGTCTTTTTTTGTGGCGCTTTCCCGCATCTCCTGACGCATGATCGCCATTTCTTGACGGCCGGCGTTGATCTGGTCGCGCAAGATTTCTACCAGTGGATCGGCTGCGGGGGCTGCGGCTGTGGCGGGCGTCTTCTGAAAGATAATATCTTTCGCCCATTCCCATTCTTTGTTACGTGGATCTGAAACCCACTCGCCTGGAGGAATCTTCGGCGGGTAGTTCATGTTTAAGACTCGCTGCTCGCCCATGTCGAACTGGGGGCGCTGGCCGGTCTTGGGGTCGCGGCGCGTAGCTCGAAGCAGGTATAGACCACTGCCGGCCTCTTCCAAAAGTTCCTGCTCATCGAAGCGGGTATCCCAGCGTTTGACGAATACGTTTTTCTCTCCCGACAAAAGCTTGTTCGTCACTGGGCGCTGGCGATAAACGTAAACGTAAACACCGTCCCACGAAAGCATGTTGTAGAGCCGGTCAATGATCTGCTCTGACTTTAGCGAGTCTTCCTTGGTTGGCCTCCCTTGCTTCCGCTTTCCGGTGAGGTCGGCTATGGTTTCTTTTGGTTCGGTGGTCGGTGTTTGCTCCGCGGCGGCTTCGGTTTCAAAAAGGGGCTGCTGGGGTTCATCTTGGGGTGAAGGTTGGGAAGTTTCGGGAACTTCGGGCGGCGGGGTCTCTTCTGGGGGCGTCTCCGGAGGTGACTGAAGATTTTTTTTGGGCGCTTTCACGTGGAAATACGGCCTCCATGACCGTGTTTGTATAGCCACACTGTAGTTAAATCAAATGCGGCAATACAATACAATACTATACATTCCAAAGCACTTTAGCGCTGTGTCAAAAACGCGACACACCTATTGACTTGTTTCAGCCACACTCCTATTCTGTGCAGGTATGCACCTTGTGCAACGGCTGGCGGGCGTGTTATGGGCGGAAGGTTCTCGCCGTTCGTCCATTTCAGCCGGCCGTTATCGCTGAATCAGAATGCCTGGGCCTGTACTCATCTCGGAAAAGCAAGCTGACTATCAGGACACTGAACGGTCAACAGCGCAAACCGTTGCCGCAATGGGTGCGCATGTTCGAAGCTGCGCGGGTGATCCGGAACTACGGCGGGTGTGTCGGCTGGGTGTTGCGTCTCCGGATCGACGCGGTATCGCGTGCGCTGTGTGGGAGTGGGTCAAGCGGAACATCCGTTTCGAGTCTGACGAATCGCAGCTTGCGCGGATGCTGGGCCGTCACGATGAACTCGAACTACTCATCTCTCCTTCAGTGCTATTGCGGGCGCGAGACAAGGCCGGCGACTGCGACGACTTCACAATGTTGTGCTGCGCGATGCTGACGGCGCTCGGCATCACTCCACTGATCAAGACGTACAAGTGCGACCGATCCGATCCGGGGCGCTGGTCTCATGTCTGCGCGGCCGCGGTGCTCGAAGATGGCACAGTCTTTCCTGTTGACGCATCGCACGGTGCATATCCAGGGTGGGAAGTCCCAGCGCAAGACGTGTACGAGTCCCAACTGTGGGATATGAACGGCAACAAAACAGGAGGGCCAATGAGACAACGCGGGCTCAGTGGATACGTGCGCGAGTCCGGATGGACTGGAAGCGAGATGACTTCATCGGGGCGGGTCGCAGGTCCGTATCCAAACCTCGATGTGATGACGGCGTATCGGCGGCGCGGGCTCAATGCGATCGCGGACGGTAAGTATGGCATGGGTGCTCTCGATGATGCCCCGGACTTCCAGGACTCTACAGGTCAATGGATCAACGGACAGACAGGGCAACCGTACGGAGGCGGCGATTATTCCTCCTCTTCATCGTCCAGCGGCGGCGGTTTCAACTGGTCTAATCTTGTCGGTCAACTGCTGGGCTCTGGTACGCGGCTGGCGTCTCAAGCAATCGGATCAGGGGCGCAAGTTCTCCCGAATGGCAATGTGCTGCTACCGAGTGGGCAAGTTGTTTCGAGTTCGCCGGCTTCATCGCTGGGAATCAGTTCAAACACTCTGCTTATCGGCGGGCTGCTGGTCGGCGGTTTGATTCTCGTCTCGGTGCTCAAAAAGTAAATGGGCTACGTCCAACAACGCGGACTCGGGGATATGGCGGCGATCACGTCACCAGCACAACTCGCGGACAGTAACGGGAATGTGCTGGCGTACGACCAACAGTCGCAAAGGTTCGTGATGGTCCCAGCGTCTCAGGCGAAGCTCGCCGGCTGTACGAGTCTCGGAACAAACATGGGCCTGTGGTCGGTCGATCCGGCTTGTGGCTGCGTCGGGCAAGCCTTCCTGACAACGAATCCGGCCACGGTTCCCTCGAATGTTGACCCACGATTAGCGCCTTGCTCCTTCACTCCAGGGATTGCAACTCCCAGCGGGGCGTATCAGTCAATTCCGGGGGCGTCCAATGTAACCGCGCAACCAATTCCGGTAACTCCGGGAAACCCGGCTAGTCCCGCGGCTCTAACCGCGGGGGCCGGGTATGGTTCAAACCTGGCTTCATCGCTGAATCAGTCGAGCGGCGCCGGCGTTTCGTTTCTTGATTCGGCTATGGCGTGGGTGTCGGCTAATCCTCTACTCGCGGCGGGCGCCGCGGCTGCGGTGCTGTTCCTGGTGGTGAAGCGGTAATGTACGTCAGAACTCCAGTTGTCGGGCTCGGGGCTACTGCTTCAACGGGGGCAATCCTCGCGGGCGCGGGCATCTCAGCGGGAGTTTCTCTGGCAACCTCGGCGGCGGGGATGTGGCTGAACTCGATCAATCAATCACATCAGGCGATGACGGCCACAACGCAAATTGTGAACGGTCTCGAACCTCTGCTGCGCGCGAATAAAGACGCATATCTTGCGGGGCCGGGTACGTGCGCTGATCAGGCGGCGGCACTCGCGGCGTTCGATTCAGCTTGGCAATGGTTGATCAGTCCGAAGGGTTGCGGTAGCGGCATCTTTGGTTCGGCGGGGAATGCGTGTATCAGTGACCGCGGGCCGGGTGGCAAGTTTCCTTGGTTCACGTGGTACCGAGACCCAATTGCGAATGATCCGCGGGCGGCGGGTTGCGCGGCGGCGCTGGCCGCATCGAATCCTGACGCAGCACTGCAAAGCGCACTAGCAAACATCAACTTGTTGACTTCGGGGAGCACGCAACAAACGAATCCGGGGATGTTTGCGGGGTCGAGCTCCGGAACGTCAAGCGCGGGTACGTCCGGTGATCTACTTTCGGGCGGCTCGATTGCGGATGCGGCGTCCGGTATCCCGTCCTGGGTCTGGTTAGCGGCGGCTGGGCTTGCGGTGTTTCTGGTTGTGAAGTGAAAGGACGAAATGGCTAAGGGCTCCTCAAACAACATGATTCTGTTACTCGCGGCTGCGGGCGGGGCGTTTTATGGGTACAAGCAGGGATGGTTTGATAGCATTCTAAACTCACTAGGCATTGGAGTTCCTAATGTCCCAGCTACCACGGCTCTGCCAAATCCTACAGGCCCAACGGCAACGCAAGTAGCGGCGGCTCTTGCGATGGTGGCGGCGAAACCTTCCGCTACTCCAGTTCCACCGCTCGGCACCACGGTTACAAACGCGGCGGATGCTTTGCGGCAAGTCGCGGCGAATGATGCCTATGTGATTCCCGATGCAGCAACCTTCGTGAGCTTCCAGGGTGCTCTACCGGGCGGCTATAACACGGTCACCACCACTGACAAAGGGCAAATCCTTCTACGGCCTGACGTGTACGCGGCGGTTTCCGGCGTCCTCAGCAATCGAGTGAAGCGGGCGGCAAGTGCGGGCGCGTCGGCTACTTCGATCCAGAATGCGGGACAAACGACCCTGGCGGAGATTCAAACCATGATGTCCACTCAGGGCCTCTCGGGTTGGAACGATTTCCAGCGGCACATCGCGGTAAGAACGGGGCGCGTCCGTCCAGTGAGGCTCGTTCGATGACAGGGCCAAAGGTAGTTTGGGGGCAAGTTGATGTCTCGGAATCGAACTGGGTCACGGAGTACGGGCCGTACCTGCTTATTGGAGCTCTCATCATTTTGGGACTCGCTACCTCGGGAACCGTCGGGCGAGAAAAGAAAGCGCACGGTCGAGCATAAGCATGTATTTGTCGCAACATACCGGGATGGGGGCGCTATCGCTTGACGATCTGGCGAATCCCACTGGAACGGGCGAAGGGTCGATACCGGGCGCGGCGTCGGTGTCGAGCTCCGATGCTTCCGGCCTAACAGACTACCTGAACTATCAAGCGCTATTGAACCAAACGACTCCGGGTTACATGCTCACTTCGAAACCAGCAACGACGGCAATCAATCCTATGTGGTTTGTTGGCGGGGCGGGCTTGGTGCTTCTCGTAGTTCTTCTCGGAGGGCGGCGGCGATGAATGATTTCACGTTCTACGCGATCGTATGGGGCCTTGCTCTGCTGGTGTGCGTAGTCCTCGAACGGAGGGCGGTCTAAATGGCTGGCGTTCGCCTCGATCTCCTTCTCTTGGAATGTCTCGGGCAAGTCGTTAAAAGCACCATTGAACCGCGTTGTAAGGGTGTGCCGTTATGGGATGCCGGGATACGCGATGTAGCGGCGGCGAAGCTAAAGGAACTCGGCGTTCCGGACCGTCCGGTAACAGTGGTTGAAGCGGCGCGGGCGGCTGGCTTCCTTGGTCCGGATCCGGATGTGATTGTGGTGAAGTCGAATCCTCGGAGGGTGCCTCGTGTATAGGCAAACCGGGCTTGGCGTTTTCAATATGGCGAACGATCCCACTTGCGGATTGTTCCAGTTCGGAATCTTCCAACCTCGCTGCTGGGCTGAAGCGCAGAACGGGCCAATCGTTCCAGGGCAAAGCACGAATGTTTCGGATTCCTCTTTCACGCTTCCCCCGGCTCCGGTGGCTCTCCCGATTCCGGATGATCTGACAGGGCAAACGACGGATATCGACGCGCAGATAGCAGCGCAACACGCGCAGAACAATACAGCGCTCGCGCAATGGGCGGCACAGCAACAAGCGGCCTCTAAAGCGTCTGATCCCAACCGGCCGGAAGATTCAAGCGGGCTTCAACCGTGGATGATTTTAGCGGGCGTCGGCGTGGCGGTGTTCGCAGTGGTTGCGCTGGGAGGTCGAAGGTAATGTACGTCCGAAGCAATAATGCCGGGTTGATGGGCCTTCGTCGGGGCATGGGGGATGTTGAGCCAACGTCCGCGGCGCAAATCCCGCCCGTCACGAATTCGGCCCCACTCTCAACGATTTATTACCTTCCCCCAAGCAACGGGCGGGCCTTCAATTCCGATTCGCTTTTCAAAACCGGCGTATCGATCGATGATTTCTATTCAAGCTATCCCGGCTATGTCCGCGGGCGCGGGTTTCCGTATTGGAAGCAATCGCAAGGGTGCGGGCTGTGGTTCAACCCAGCCGACCCGTTAAGCGGGTTCGGTTCGCCTCCACCGTCCGGCTATAACGACAACTACCCGGTAGAGATGAACACGACTTGCAGCACGCCACAACTCCAGGGCCTTTCTTGGAACACGGCGGCGGCAAACCAGATGCTTTATCAGGCGTTGGTGCTCGGCAATGATCCATGTCAAGGCCATGCGTTCGATTCGGTTGCCGGCTCGATCACGTACGCGAACTGTGACAAGAAACTGACTTCGGATGTGGACTACACGCAACCCGTTTGGACTGATCCGGCAACGGGAAAGCGAATGATCGGGTTAAAGGTCATTCCCGCGAAAGCGGTAGACAACTCACTGTCGAACATTCAATACGTGGCGGGCATCCTGGCAAATCAGATAGGGCGGATGGCCGCGGCGCAAGGGCTGACTCCAGCACAAGGGCAAATTGCAATCCAGAACGCGACGAACAACCAGACGATTTTGGTTGCAGCTACGAAAGCATTCAACGCGGCGAATCCCGACTTGCTAACGCTGGGCCGCCTGACAACGGGCGAAGTTGTTCCGGGGACATTCGCGCAAGATGCCATCAACGCGGTATTGCGCTCTGGTGGCGGCACGGCTCCAACTGTTAATGTGACAGAACAACCTACAGGGCCGTATGGCTCGGCGCGAATCGTTACAGGCACACCGGCTCCGGTTCCCTCAGTGATGCCGGCGCAACCCGTACAATCGCAACCCGCGGCGAGTTCTTCTACTCCGTCCTATGCGACACCTTCCGTTCAGCAAACGACAGTCGGCGCGGGCACGAGTGCGGCCTCTCCCAAAAATACTGCGCCGTCTCCCTACGTCGCGACGTCATACCCGCCGTCTCAGATGGCGGCGGCTTCGGGCTCGTCGGCGGTCGTAAATATGTCGGCTCCGAGTTCGGGAGGCGTTCTGGATGATGCGATGGCCTGGGTATCTGCTAATCCGCTGATTGCGGCGGGCGCGGCGGCGGCGCTGTTCTTTTTGTTCAGCGGGGGGAATCGCAGATGAACGTAGTTAAGTCCGTCGAGAAAAATGGAAATATTGTCCGTTTGATCATCATTCGGCCTGAACTCCCAAAGTTGGCGATTCAGTTTACTGACCTGATCAACCGATTACGCAATAACGGCGAAATGACGGACAGCCAGCATTCCAAGGCGTTCCAGGAAATGCTTAGTTTGCAGCACTACCGCGTGATCGGGTTCGCGGCTGAGAAAGCGCCTCATATTCTCGGGATCGCCCAAGAGGGACAAGTGGGCGGTATTGTTGACAGGCTTCAGCCGGGAGACAGCATCGTAGACGAAGATGATTTGTCGAAATGGAAAAACTTGAGCGCGGAACTTCGGGAGGCTGTTGTACTCCAGTGAGAAACGGTCTCGGCTCAATCGATCTCTCTACCCTGTCATGGGAAGACTACCTCTTACTGGGGATCGGCGGGGCTATGGTTTATTCGCTCGTGTTTCCCGATTCAGGACTGCTGAACCCGTCGCCTCCGAAACGAAAGAGGCGTAAGAAGTCCTCATCGGGGAACATGGCAAGCCTCGGCGTTGTGTTGACGCTGGCGGCGGTAGGAGTCGCGGGTTATTACGTCTGGACCAAGGGAACGGCGCTGGGCGCGTCTCTTGCGCAGGAATCTCTCGTATGAGGATCTTTGGTAAACGGCTCATGGACGCAAATCTATTACAGGGGATTGTCTCGGTTGTGGTGGGTCTGAATACGATCGCCACGTTTTCTTTAGCCTTCATGGTCGGAGTTTATAAGGGAGATTTGGACAGATGGCGAAAGGGCGTCGATGAGGTATCGGTCGAGGTTAAGGCGCAAATCGGGAGCATGCAGGAGCATGACGTACGCCAAGCCAAGCTCGATTCCCAAATGGTCCGGCAAGAGGCGCTGATCAAACTTCTCGGCAAGAGAACGCATGATCTCCGGAACATTCTGCAAGCGGCGCAGTTGGTAAAAGACTTTTCAAAGCTTGCAAGCTTTGATGAGCCAGTTTCGGAAGGGTGAATAACTATGCCTGTACTTTTGCTTCTGATTCTTTTGATCATCCTTTTCGGCGGCGGAGGCGGGTACTACCTGCACAACACCTTCGGGCCGGGTTGGGGATACGGCGGCGGGCTCGGTCTGGTGATGCTGATCATCATAATTTTTATTCTGTTCGGGCGGGGGAACGTGTGACCGATACAGCGGTAGCCACAATCACGGCGGCCTTCCTGATCTTCGGTGGGCAAGTGGTCACGATGGTGCAAAACATCTACCTTGCCAAAAAGACAGACGTTATCAAAGAGCTTGCAGACGGCACGCTTACTTCGATTCGGGCGGAACTATCGGCGGCGGTAGAGAAAGTTTCAAAGCTGGAAAGTCTGGTAGTTACTCTGGCAGAGCGTAAAGGGGAAACCGGGGCGACCGGGCGCACTGGTGATACCGGGAAAACAGGAATTACCGGGAAAACAGGCGAAACCGGGGCAACGGGAGAAACGGGCAAGGCGGCGGATGTTCCACCGTTACGAGACTTTGGAATCTTCGGGAGCGGAACATGAAGAAGCGCACGAAGCGCAATCCGTCTGACGAATACGCGGCCGCGGTCGAAGCTTCAGAAGAGTTTCACGGTACAGACGTGCATGAACTCATCGAGGTGAAAACGAAAGTCTTCGAGCATGAGCACCTGGCAGACTGCGGGGAATTGATCTCATTGACAATTGCGGGCATCAACGGCGGCACGTTCACACTGAAGAACTTCAAAGGGGCGCGGCTGGCTCAAGCCCCAAAGGGTTTTCCGTTCCAGTTGTTCATAGAAGGCGGCGATCAAGAGGTGGACCTGGAAGAGTTCGGCATCACTGAACCCCATGAACACGAAGTGCTGGGCAAGCTCAAGCAGATCAAGTACTACACGACGAAACATCACCTGGGCCGCGATGGTGGTGAAGCGAACTACAAGCACAAAGTCGGTGATCTCACCGGCAAACTACCGCACGTGATCTATGACGTGATGTCCAAATTGCTCACGATCGCGGGTGGCGAGTACACGATTTTACCGGAAGGGATCGACAATTGACCCTCTATTCTGGACCGTCTCATGCCACGGCGTTGCATTACCTGAAAGCGGCCATTGCGCAGGGTAAGTACGTGGGCCTCCAGATGAAGCAGCGCGGCTCAACATGGCGGGTGTGGGCTTCGGGCATTAGAGAGAAAAGGAACTCAACTATGAAACGTCCAAAGCTCGGCAAGTGGATCAGTGCGGCGAAAGTTCGCCTGACGAAAAAGAACGGCGTAACAACCGTTGAACTCAGGCGCACAGTGAAGAAGCGCAAAGCTAAAAAGCGCAGACGTTGAAGGAGTTTCTATGCCTTTACCTATTCTGTTCTGGGTGATCATGATCGTCTGGTTAGTGTTCGGCCTGTGGAGTTCGTACACTCCAGGTCAACCTTACCCGTTCCGTGCGGGGGCTCATAGCTTCCTGCTTTTCATCCTGTTCTCGATTCTCGGCTGGGCGCAATTCGGCGCTCCGGTCAAGTAGCAAAGTTTTCGGAAGGACTCACGCCCTGTTCTTCCTTGGCCCCAGCATGAGCGGGTAAATTCATGCAGCAAACCGTGAGCATAGGGAGTTAACTCAATGGCGGTAACTCAGCGACATCGGACCGTCGTCAATCCCGCAAGGCGCAAGTTATCCGCCAAGCAGATTGCGGCGGGCTTCGGTGGCAAGCGTCGGCAATCCGCAGTGAAACACAAGCGGAAGGCTGCCCGCAAGAACAAGAGCGGGCCGCGGCGCAAACCCTCCACGTCCAGCCATCGGCCACGCACGAAAAAGCGCTCTGTCGCTCGACGTGCAACAAAACCGAATCTGGGCAAAATCATTAGCTTTACACTTCCCAAGGAGTCATCAGTGGCGACAACGAAACGAAACCGCGGCCGTAGAAAGGCCAAAGCGTCAACCTATCGGCGACGCGCAACCAAAAAGAACACCGGGCATCGTCGGCGCGGCTCGCGTCGGAATCCGGGTATGGGCAACCTCACCGGGCTTGTCTCCTCGGCGGTCTTCGTCGTGGCGGGCGCGGTTGGTGCGAAGTACCTAACTCAGATGGTCTTGCAGGACAAGAATACCGGAGTAATGGGGTACCTTGGCAATTTGGTTTCCGCCTTTTTGCTCTCGTGGGGAGTGAAAGCGTTCCTGCACAACCCGGCCGCGGCAACTTCGGTGCTGTCGGGCGGTATCGTTCAGGTGGTGCTGCGCCTGATCGCGGACTATACACCGTTCGGACAGTACACGGCGTCCCTCGGGATGGGCGATTACCTCGCTCAGAACTTCGTCACGCCTCAACGCCTCGGACCTTACAACCCGCATTCCGCGGCGTTGGCAACCAACAATCTGATTTCGTCCGGCCTGTCCGGATGCAATTCTCTGTACGGCGGTAACTCGCTGTACGGATGCGCGGCCTAAAAGCAGTTGCAGCAATAAGTTTGGGGAGTCCTCGCGCCCAAGGGCTCCTTTAAACCCAGTTCGAAAAAAAGAAAGATCTTGAGGTTTAACGGAAGAAAATGATTACACCATCGAATACGCAGGCAGTTGTAGCGCCTCCTGCCGGTCCTTCGGGGCCGGATATCAATTCCATCATGGGCGGATGGGTTGATCGTGGACCCTGGAAGTATTGGGACACGTGGACCAACGCTCTGGCATCCCCGGCCGTCGCGGTGCCGAATTCCATCGATCTGTTCTCGACTCCAATCGGACAGGTTGACCCGTACACGAACCTTCGCAAAACAAAGCTCCAGACGAACATGCAGCGCGGGAACCAATTTCCTCCTCCCAAGTGTCTGGTCCTCCAGCAAATCGGCATCTATATTCTGTCTACCGATGTGAAGGCGGCCATCGATCAATTCCTAAACCTGTGCTATCTGGAATTCCGCATCGATGACAAGATCTTTTACGAGGGCTTTCCGTGGATGTTCCCGGCCGGCGCGGGCCTCATGGGATCACAGAATCAGGGCGGCACTGATCAATGGTTCACGAACGGATTCCCGGCTCCTCAGGCTACGTGGAGGGCGGGCTCCTTCGCGAAGTACATCGCGCCTCAACAGCAATTTAGCTGGAAATTCATCTTCGATGGTCCCGCGGCTCCTCCGACGATGGCTACCGCGTTTACCGTGGTTGGCTTCCTTGACGGCCTGACCGATCGCAGCGTCCAGTAAGAAAGTCCCTGATCAAGTCGTTGTTATTGGGCGGGGGGTCGATAG
>Ga0268265_10002132_pt1 | contig 15340 bp, 14 predicted proteins | sample KBSSwiS52_FD_190355 | JGI IMG/M metagenome (GOLD analysis project Ga0268265, IMG submission 190355) | Switchgrass rhizosphere microbial communities from Kellogg Biological Station, Michigan, USA - KBS Switchgrass S5-2 (SPAdes) (version 2) | ecosystem: Host-associated > Plants > Roots >... | reverse complement strand
GAGAAGGGACCAAGCGTCTCGTCGAGATCGATATCGCCCACCACCGCCATGCGCGGCAGCAGCATGCCAGCGCCGGAATGCCGCACGAACGCCTCGGTCACCGTGCGCACGGCACGGCGGCTGGGAAGCAGCAGCGTCAGGCGTGCAAGGCCGAAATCCTGCTCCACGTAGCGCGGCACCAGACCCGCCACCAGCGCGTCGGCAAAGCCACGATGCGCGGCGATGGAGTAGACCTGCGGAGCGGTCCGCTGGGCCACCCTAGGCCTCCTTCGTCGATCGCGTCAGAGCGGCGGGCAGAACAACGACGGCATCGGCAGAGCCCTCAGGCACGGCTCAACCACTCTTCGGTGGGCGCGATCGCGGCGGGTTCACCAACCTCGAACCACAAACCGATGTGCGAAATGCCGTAAAGCCGGCCTTCCTCGATCGCGCGGTTCCACAGCAGGTTGGTCGAGAAGGCGCCTTCGGGCGCCTCGCGCAGAAGCCGGTGCGAAACCAGCTGAATCCCCGAGTAGATGAACGGCGCCACGCGGCCCGAGCGGCGACGGCTGACGCGGCCGATAGGATCGAGATGGAAATCCCCCTTGCCGCGATAATTCAGCGCACGCGTGTGGGGTACCAGCAGCAGCAGGGCATCCATCCGCGCCGGGTCCCAGCCGGCCGATAGCTCCGCGAAGGCATTGCGCGGGCCGTCGAGCCAGACATTGTCGCTATTGGTGGCAAAGAACGGGTCGGGCAGTTGCGACAGCGCCTTCACCATGCCGCCACCCGTTTCGAGCAGCAATTCGCGCTCGTCCGAGATCGCGACGGCGGGACCGCGCTTGCGCACGTCGAGGTGCCCTTCCAGCGAATCCGCAAGGTAGTGGACATTGACCACCGCCTTGGCGACGCCCGCGCTGTCCAACTGGTCGAGCACATGGTCTATCAGCGGCTTGCCGGCGACGCGGACCAGCGGCTTCGGCTGGGTAGCGGTAAGCGGGCGCATCCGTTTGCCAAGCCCGGCGGCTAGGATCATCGCGGTGTCACTGGCGAGAGCGGCGGTCATACCTCGAACGTGCCTCCGTTGGCCGTGCGCAATTCGGCCGGGATATTGTCATCGAACCACGAGGCGACCGGTGCGAGTGCCGGGTGCGCCAGATCACGCTCCAGCAAGGCCCATACGCGCGGTATCAGACCCAGATAGCGCGGCTTGCCGTCACGGCGCCACAAGCGAACGAAGATGCCGACGATCTTGGTGTTGCGCTGCGCGCCGAGCCGCGCGTAGTCCGCCAGCAGCAGTTCGGGATCGCTGCGGCTCGTTCGCGCATAGTGATCGAACATTGCCGCTTCCAGCTCCGGCGAGACGTCGCGCCGCGCGTCCTGCAGCAGCGAGACGAGATCGTAAGCGGGGTGACCGACCAAGGCGTCCTGGAAATCGAGCAGGCCCTGGCGACGCAGCGCGCCGAGCAGCATGATGTTCTCGGCGTGGTAGTCACGAAGCACGGTGACGCCCGGTCGCTGTCGCGGCAGCAACTCGGCCAGCACGGTCTCCCACGCGCGGGTGAATCCATCGGCATCGACGTAAAGCTTTTGTGCGGGGCAGTACCACTCGATCAGCAGCCTTACCTCGCGCAGGTATTCCGCGAGCGAGTAGTCGAGAAACGGACCAGGCGGCAGCCTATGAAGTTGCACCAGCGCGTCGATGGCGCCGCGATAGACCTCGGCCTCATCCGCCCGATGCAAGTCGAGGTAGTCGCGCATGCGCGCCTCGCCGAAGTCCTCCAGCAGCACGAGTCCGCGCTCGGCACGCTCAGCCAGGATTCTCGGCGCCCGCATCCCGTTCTCGTCGAGCCAGCGGGCAGCACGCAGGAACGGCGCCGGGTCCTCGTTGGGGGGCGGCGCGTCCATCAGCATGGCACTGTCGGCGCCGCGCCTCAGACGGAAGTACCGGCGGAACGACGCATCACCGGCGAGCGGCTCGATCGCGGCATCTTGCCAGCCGGCGCCGGCCAGGAAATCGGCGAGTCCTTCGGGAAGGGTCACGGGCATGGCATGCGCCCTAGCCAATCGGCCCCGCCTTCGACAATGGCGATCCTGCCGCTTCCCCCATCTTCAGCCGCCGCAAGCTCAAGGGCGATGGAAAGGCACCCCGCCTCGTGCGCGAAACCGCCAGCATTGTCCGGCCATTCCGCGATCAGGGCCGCACCTTCGCGATAATCGTCGAGCCCGATCTCCCGGGCCTCAGAGGGGTGTCCGAGTCGGTAGAAATCGGCGTGAACCAGCGGCAGTCGGACTGCGGGCGGATCGTAGACCTCGATGATCGCGAAGCTGGGCGATGGCACTTCGCCGGTATGTCCCAGGCCGGCGACGATCGCACGCGCCAGCGTGGTCTTGCCGGCGCCCAGACCGCCCCTCAACGCCACCACGTCGCCTGGCCTGAGCCGATCGGCGATGGCGTGCCCGAGCGCGTCCATCGCGCCGAGGTCGGGCAAAGCCACCCTCACGGCAGTTCGACGATCGCGGCCGTGCCCTGCCCCGGCTCCGAAAGCAGCCGCAGCGTGCCGCCGTGCGCCTCGATGAGCTGGCGGGCGAGCGGCAGGCCGAGGCCCTGGCTACGCTCCAGCGTCTGCCCGTCCGCACTCAGCTTGAGGCCGTCGAGAGCGCGGACCAGCGCCGCCTCGTCCATCCCGGGTCCATTGTCGGACACCACGATCTGCGTGAACGAGTGTCCGTCGCGCTTCTCGCGGGTCACCTTCACGAGAATACGCCCGCCTCGCGGTGTCGCGGAGATCGCGTTGTCCACCAGATGCGACAGTGCGCGCGCCAGGCGGCGCTTGTCGGCCTGAACCTTGCCCAGGGTCTTGCCGGCTTGAAGATCGAGCGTCAGACCAGCGCGGCTCAGCCGACCGGCACGCTCCTCCACGACCGTCTGGACGAGCGGCATCAGCTCGACGCCCTCTTTCGCAAGCGGCAGAAGTCCGGCCTCGCTCTGCGAGAGGTCGAGCAGCGATTCGATATGCTCGCCAAGCCGCGCGGCGGAGTTGATGATGGCCTTGATGTACTCGTGGCCGTCCGGCGTCAGGTCGCCGCCGATTCCCGCTTCGAGCAGCTCGGCAAAACCGCCTATCGACGTGAGCGGGGTCCGCAGGTCGTAACTCATCTTGGCCAGGAAGCGCGTCTTGACGGCGTCGGCCTCCTCCAGCGCCGCATTGCGATCGCGAAGTGCGGTCTCGGCCTTTTGGGAATCCGTGATGTCGAGCACCGCCAGAAGGCCGTTGCCGTCGGGCAGCGGCACGCCGGAAAATTCCAGCACGCGCCCGTTGGCGAGCGTGATCCGGCCGCTGGTCTGCTTGCGGTCGAGCGTGGCCGCGCGCACGACATCCCCCACCGCCTTGGCTTGCGAAGGCCGCTTGAGCCGAGGCGAAAGCTTTCCAAGCAATGCCTCGATATGCGGATGACCGTCCAGGAAGCCGCCTTCCAGGTCCCAGTCGGCGGCGAACCGGCGATTCCACAGTTGCATCCGGCCGTCAGGTGCGAACACGGCAACCGATTCGAACAGGCTGTCGAACGTCGCGGTGCGGGTGCGCAGCAGCGTGTCGCGCATGGCCGAGAGGCGCAGTTGCTCGGTGCGATCCTCGGCGATGAGCAGCAGCCCCCCGTCCGGCACCGGTTGCGCCACCACGCGCATGTGGGTGCCATCCGCCAGTGGCCAGGCCTCCTCGCGCGTCTCGTTGGTGGAGAACCAGCCCACCCGCTCGCGGCGCCACGCCGGAAAGTCTCGAACCTCCGGCACCCGGCCGAGATCTCGTGCGGAGTCGAGGAGGCGCTCGAACTCCGGTGGATCGACCATCACGCGTGGAGAAAGCTTGAACAGGCTCTGGAACGGCCCGTTGGCGAAAGTCAGGCGGCGCTTGGCATCGAACTGCGCCACGCCGGCCGAGAGTTGATCGAGCATGGAGCGCTGTGCATCGCGAAAGGCACGAAACGCGCGCGCAAGTTCTTCGAGATCCTCGATGTCCACCGCATAACCGGCAATCCCCTCGTCGCCGAGCGGCAGGTCGTGGACACGAAACGCGTGTCGCTGGTTGTCGATAGTCACGGCGACGACGCGCTCGATCGGAACGCCGCGCCGGGCGGCCTGCTGCGCGACGCTGCCCGCGCTGAGCCCGTCGACCGTCTCGATCAGCTCGATGCCCTTCTCGACCACCTGCTCGGCGCTGTCGCCGCCCACCGCGGCGACATAGGCCGAGTTCACGAGGCGCAAGCGGCCGTCGGGACGGCGAAACCACATGGGCATGGGCGCCGCCTCGATCAGAGAAACGAGCGCAGTGAAATCCCCGCGGGCGCGTTCCGCCTCCTCGCGCAATCGCGTAAGTTCGGCCTCGCTGTCGCTGAAATCGAACACCCAGACGAGCGCGGCGCCGCCCGGCGACACCTGCGGGTCGGCAAGGTGTCCGCGCAAGGCCAGGCTCCGCTCGGAGCCACGGGGAGTGACCACCATGCGGAAAGGCGCCGCCGTCTTCTGCGTGCGCAGGACCAACTGGCTCAGTTCCGCCAGAGCCTCAGCGGGTATGCCCCGCTCGCCGCCGTCCAGTTCGCTCAGGTACTGCGGAACGCCGTCCAGCCCCAGCCACTGCCCCAGCCGAGGCGAGGCCTCTATGCGCCCGTCCGTCCTGACGAGCAGCGGCAAAGCCGGGGATTCCTCGACCATGCGGCCGAGACGCCGCGCGTTTCGCAGGCTCGCCTCGGCACGGTGCTGGCGCATCCGGGCCACGACGATGGCCCAGGCCGCCGCCAGCGTCCAGGCCGCCAGCATAAGCCCCAGCACGACGGGTACGATACGCTCCGTGTCCATTGCGAGCGGCTATGGGGCGCGGAGGGAGCGATGACAATGGGGGTGGTGCGCACGTCCCGGTCACGATCCGGGACGGCGCAGCACAAGCTTCAATACCGGTAATGATCAGCCTTGAACGGTCCCTGCTCCGGCACGCCGATGTAGTCGGCCTGCTTTTTGGACAGCTTCGTCAATTTCACGCCCAGCTTTTCCAGGTGCAGCGCTGCGACCTTCTCGTCCAAGTGCTTGGGCAGCACATAGACCCGGTTCTCGTACTCGTCGGATTTGGTCCACAGTTCGATCTGCGCCAGCGTCTGGTTGGTGAAGCTGGACGACATGACGAAGCTGGGGTGACCGGTGGCGCAGCCCAGGTTCACCAGGCGGCCCTTCGCCAGGATCAGGATCTGCTTGCCGTCGGGGAATTCCACCAGATCGGTGCCCGGCTTGACCTCGGTCCACTTGTAGTTGTTCAGCGCCGAAATCTGGATTTCGGAATCGAAGTGGCCGATGTTGCACACGATGCTCATCGGCTTCATCGCCTTCATGTGCTCGGCGGTGATGACGTCCTCGTTACCGGTGGCGGTCACGAAGATGTCGGCGCGGCTCACCGCATCCTCCATGGTGACGACCTCGTAGCCTTCCATGGCCGCCTGCAGCGCGCAGATCGGGTCGATTTCGGTCACCATCACCCGCGCGCCACCCTGGCGCAGCGAGGCGGCAGAGCCCTTGCCGACATCGCCGAAGCCGGCGACGCAAGCGACCTTGCCGGCCAGCATCACGTCGGTCGCGCGGCGGATCGCATCGACCAGCGATTCCTTGCAGCCATAGAGGTTGTCGAACTTCGACTTGGTAACGCTGTCGTTCACGTTGATCGCGGGGAACGGCAGCTTGCCGTCCTTGGCGAGGTGATAGAGACGATGAACGCCGGTCGTCGTCTCTTCGGAAACGCCCTTGATGGCGTTGACGGTGCGACTGAGGTAGCCGGGCTTGGCCTTGAGGAAAGCCTTGAGCGCGCGGACGAACTCGATCTCCTCGGCGTTCGAAGGTTCGAACAACGGCTCTCCCGCCTCTACGCGAGCGCCCCACAGCGCAAACATGGTGGCATCGCCGCCATCATCCAGGATCAGATTGCAGACGCGGTCCGCGTTCTCCTCGGTCGACCAGTCAAAGATCTTGCCGACATAGTCCCAATAATCGGCCAGGCTCTCACCCTTGATGGCGTAGATCGGAATGCCGGCGGCCGCGATCGCGGCCGCTGCATGGTCCTGCGTCGAGAAGATGTTGCAGGTGGCCCACCGCACCTCTGCACCGAGCGCCACCAGCGTCTCGATCAGCACGGCGGTCTGGATCGTCATGTGCAGAGAGCCGGTGATCCGGGCCCCTTTCAGCGGCTGCGACGCGCCGAACTCCTCACGCAGCGCCATCAGGCCCGGCATTTCGGTTTCGGCGATCCGGATCTCGGCGCGGCCGTATTCGGCAAGCGCGATATCGGCGATGGCGTAGTCCTTGGTCAGCTCGACGGTAGCCACGGGGCAAACTCCTGGAATGACGGGTCGTTCGGTGCACGTTGGTCCCGCCGAAAGACGGGCAACGAGGCGTCACATTGGGCGCCCTTTAGCGGGTCGCCATGACCGAGGCAAATATAAAGCTTTCTTTATATCATCTACGGAATGGCCCGTGGCGGTTGCCGGGGGAGCCGCGAGACGTATATCTCCCGCGCGAACACATTGCCCCCCTCAGGAAAGGATTCTCGCATGACCATCGCCGTTGGAGACAAGTTGCCCGACGTGAAGCTGATCAAGGTCGCCGGCGACGAGCGCGACGCCGTGCAGTCGGCCGACTACTTCGCAGGCAAGAAGGTGGCGCTGTTCGCGGTCCCGGGTGCGTTCACTCCGACCTGCTCGGCCAAGCACCTGCCCGGCTTCGTCGAGAAGGCGGATGAATTGAAGGCCAAGGGCATCGACGAGATCGCCTGCACGGCCGTCAACGACGCTTTCGTGCTCAGCGCCTGGGCCAAGCAGTCCGGCGCTCCGTCCATCACCATGCTGGCGGACGGCAACGGCGAATTCGCACAGGCGATCGGCCTGGTGATGGACGGCAGCGGGGTTGGCCTGGGCAAGCGCAGCCAGCGATACTCGATGCTGGTCAACGACGGCGTGGTGGAACAGCTCAATGTCGAGGCGCCAGGCGCGTTCGAAGTCAGCTCGGCGGATTATCTGCTGGGTCAGATCTGATCCCGATCGAGGCGAGCGTCCTGAGGTCGCTCGCCTCCCCGGCTCAGCGGCGCGTCCAGACCGCCGAGCCCTCATCCTGCCAGATCCTGCGCCAGCCGCTGCCTCTCCGGTCCAGTTCGGCCGAAAGGGCGGTGGAGTGGCTGGGGCGTAGGAGAAACGCGACGGGACGATAGCGGCGCTCGATCGCGCGCAGCCGGTAGTTTCCGGCGAGAATATCGCCATAACGAGCCCATTCCTCGTCGGTGTAGCGATAGTACCTCCCATCGTACGAGACGCGCCAGCGCGGGTAGCCGGTATCGATCGCGATGCCGCCGAACTCGGGCTCTGTGAACACCGTTCCCGCCAGCCGCGTCTCCGCCAGCTTCGCCGCTGCGGCCATCGGAAGGTTTTCCGAAAAGTGCGTCGGCTTCACGAACGGAGTCACCGCCGCGACCAGCGCGACGGCCAGCGGCGCACCCCATAGCGGCCTGGCGTTCCACTGTGCCACGTTCGCCGTTGCTGCCGTGGCGATCACAGGAACGGTGGCAATCGCCCAGAACAGGACGAAACGGTAGGCCAAGGCGGTCATGGCCAGAAGCATCAGCATCGCTGCCAGATCCCCCCATTCGACTCGAGCGAAGTGTCGCCTCACCAAGCCCAGAGACAGCAATGCCACCACCAGGACCGAGACTGCATTGTTCCAGTTCGCCGGCAGCCACAGCGGGAGCCACTCGCTCGCCCCTACCGCCATGCTGGCCTGGGCGTTGCGCGCTGAGATCGCGAGAATGGCGAAACCGTCCGGCGTCGCGAACATCGCGGCGATCGCCGCCGGGATCAGCAGCGTTGGCGCCCAGGGACGGGCGCGAGTCCTGTCGCGAGCCCATGCCGCCCAGCCGCCGGCGGCCTGAGCCGCAAGTACTATCGCCGCCAGGCTCACGGACGGGTGGAGATTCTGCCAGGCCACAAGGAGCGGCAGCGCGAGGGCGATAGTGATCCATGGCCGCAGTTTCAGCTTCAAGAGTGCCAGCAGGCACCCGAAGGCAAGCGCGGCGAAGCTCTGCGGGCGAATACTCGCCGTCGCCAGTGCGGCGATGAACCCCAGCCCCAGCGCAACAGCCGTCGCTCCGGCAGAGGAGCCACGGCGCCGACACGCCGCCGCGACAGCCCAGAAGCCACCGCACCAGCAGAGCGCATCGACCAGCCGCAATCCCGTCCATCCGCCTGCCTGCCGTGCCGCCGCGAACAAGGCCTGACCCGCCCAGGCTACCGCGGGGAGCGGTTCACCGAGATGGGCGGCGGCGAAGGGTTCGCGCAGGATCGGACCGCCATTTGCGAGGATCAGTTCCCCCAGCTTGAGCTGCCAGAAGATATCGACGTCCCACACCGGCCTGAGCAGCAGCAGGCACAGCATTGCAGCGGGCACCAGTGCGGCGACCACGCCGCGCCACCGCGCCAAGGCACCGCTTTGATCCAGGGCTGGTACGTTTCCGAGCAAGAACCCGCGCCCCGCTTTTCCGACTTCTGTGCCGCAGCTACCCGCAGCAGCGGCGGGCCTCAAGCGGGAACGCGCGTCAATAGCCCATCAGCTTGAGAACTTCCTCGCGTGAGCGCTGGTCGTCGAGGAACGTGCCCATCATGCGGCTTGTAATCATACCCACGCCCGGCGTGCGCACGCCCCGCGCGGTCATGCAGGCGTGGCTCGCATCGATCACCACCGCGACGCCGTGCGGCTGCAGATGGTCCCAGATGCACTGCGCCACTTCCGCGGTAAGGCGCTCCTGGATCTGCAGACGTCGTGCGAAGCCGTGGAGCACGCGCGCAAGCTTGGAAATGCCCACAACATGGTCACGCGGCAGATAGGCGATCGCCGCCTTGCCGATGATCGGCGCCATGTGATGCTCGCAATGCGACTGGAAGGGGATGTCCCGAAGGAGCACGACCTCGTCGTATCCACCGACCTCCTCGAATACTTTCGAAAGGTGGATGGCCGGATTTTCCTCGTAGCCCTGGCAATATTCGCGCCACGCACGGGCGACGCGCTTCGGGGTATCGAGCAGTCCCTCGCGCATCGGATCGTCGCCCGCCCAGCGGATCAGCGTACGGATCGCGTCCTCAACGTCTGCAGGAACGGGGACCTTCCCGCGGTCTTCGTCTTCGTCAGGGCCGTCCAGGCTACTCATGGACAAACTCTCCCTATGCGCTGTTCTTCCGGAGGCCCGGCTTGTGCAGCAAGCCGCCCTTTCGGAAAAGCCCTCTACGCGCGATGGGCTCTAAGATCTCCTCCGGTCGCTCCGGGTCGAGGAGAGCGCTGTCGGCCAGCGCCATCTCCGTTTCATTGAGTTCGGGCAGTTCGAGGCGGCGCAGATGCTTGCCCTCCTGCGTCCGTGAGAGGATCATTGCCGACATCGTGCCATGCTGCTCGATAAGCGGTCCGACTTCGTCCTGGGAAAGGCCGCAATGCTCGGCCAGCAGCGAGTGCCGCAGGCCGGTGATGACGGGTCCGACATGGGCATTGGCCGGACGAGCGCTGTCGATGAAGACGTCGCACTCGCTGTCGAGCCCCATCGAGCGATTGTTCATATTGGCCGAGCCGACCCGGACGATCTCGTCGTCGACGATTGTCAGCTTGGCATGAACGTAGATCGCCTCGCCACCGCTCGTATATGGCACGAAGATGCGGAACCGGCCTGCATGGTCGACTTCCTGAACCGCGCGGACCAGCTCGGCACGAGCGGAGTCCATGGCGACCTGCTCCAACCAGCCATGCGCGCTCAGGGGGTTGATGATGACGAATTCCGGCGGATCGGGTTCGGCAAGGCGTTCGCAGATTGCCTCGGCAATGCGTCGCGAGGCGAAATACTGCGTTTCGGCATAGACGAACCGTTTGGCCCGGCGGATCTGCTCGACGAACAGAGCCTCGATCTCGTTGACCGCGCAGCACTCACCCCAGGACGCGCGAGTGCGCGCGATGCCGATCTCCACGTTCCGAAACTCGGCCTCGAGCCGCTCAGGCCACGCGCTCTCATCCTGCGGAGCGCACGGTGGCATCTCGCCGCCTCCCGCCACCCGCCAGCGGTCGCGGCCCAGTTCCGCCAGCGCCGCCGCGACTTCGCCCTCCACCATCATCGTCATGTCGTGCCACGGCGGATAGGGCCTGCGCGCGACGACGCGACGCCGACGGTCCTTATGCCGATGCTCGCGCGTGTCCCAGCGCTCCGACGTCATGTCGATGCCACCGCAGACGGCCATCCGATCATCGATGACGACGATCTTCTGGTGATGGCTGCAGCCTACCGGATGCGCGGAGTCGAACTTGAAACGGATCGAACGGCTTGCCGCCCAGCGCACCAGATCCACCACCATGGTTCCGCGAAAGACCGACTTCAGCAGCGACAAGTTCCACTTGAGCAGGCGAATTTCCAGGCCCGGCCGGTGATGCGCCAACCAGAGCATGAACGAGCCCAGCCTGGCGGGATAGCGATCACGCTTGCCGATGCGCCACCAGCGCCTGCCGGACGACAGCAGAATTCGGGTATCGAAGTCCCAGCCGATCAGGAACACGCGCTGGCGCGCACTTGTCATCGCCTCACGCATGAGTTCGAAGTAGTCGGCCGCGTCTATTACGACGTGCGCCCGCGTGGCCTTGGCATAACGCCACACGCACGATGTTTCCTCGATCTGACCAGTTCGATCGTGCATGTCCCCACCCTAGCGCGACGGCCTGAGCCCATGAAGCGGCGAACTGCCGTGATGTTCCCGGCGACGAAACCGCCCCCGCCGTGCACCGGCAAAATGGCTCGCTTCGCCGCGTGTTCAGTTGCGGTTAGCTCTCGATGAACAATATCGTCCTGGCAGAGCCGCAAGGTTGTCACGTTGGAATAACCAACTGATTTAATGCGTATTGTTACTTCAGGGGTTTGACCAGCGCTAACCAATTCGGCTGCACTGACGAGCAGAGCTTCGTACCCGACAAGATCACATCCAGTCGGAACGACCCGCAAGATGTCGCGTTCAAATCCCAAGCCAATGGTTTGATGAAGGAGATTTGCAATGAAGAAACACGTACTCACTGCCGTGCTTGCCACTGTCGCATTCTCGCCGCTCGCGGCGCATGCACAGGCCACTCCGACACCTGCCGCCGCCGCCCAGGGTACCCCTGCCGCAGAAGCTGGCGCCAAGGCAGCCGTCTCGCCGACGGTAGGCGCCAAGGTCTTTGATTCCAACGGCGGCGAAGTTGGCACGGTCGAAAAGGTGGATGCCGCCAACGCAGTGGTGAACACCGGCGCGAAGCGCGCCACTCTTCCGCTCGCGGCCTTCGGTAAGAACGAGAAGGGCCTGCTGATCAGTATGGACAAGGCGTCGCTGGAAGCCGCGGTGGCCCAGGCCGAGGCCAAGACCGCTACCGCCACCAGCAGCGCGCTGGTCGCTGACGCACAGGTCAAGAGCAGCGATGGCGTCGTGGTCGGCACGGTCCAGAAGGTCGAGGGCGATAATGTGACCCTGGCGCTGACCGACGGTGGCCCGGTCACGGTCACGAAGCAGTATCTGACCACAGGCGCCGATGGGACCCTGGCTCTCACGATGAAGGCGGCCGAACTGAAGTCGGCCGTTGCCGCAGCCACGCAAAGTGCGGCGACAGCACCGGCCAGCGCCGACGCCAAGGCTGGTGCGAGCGCGCAGACCGCCGAGACTCAGCCCTCCGGCGAATAAGACCGCCTAGCAAACAAAGCGGCACAACGAGGCCGGCGCGGGATGCTCGCGCCGGCCTTTCATTGCGCGCCTGAGACAGCTCGGCTCAGCGCGACGACCATGCCTGGATTGCCAGGCCCGCAAGCGAGGCCGCCAAGAGCACGCACCAGAAGAATATTCCCGCCCAAGGCATGAAGCCGGCGCGGTCAAGGTTGGCACGGCGTGCTCTACGGCGGTCGGCCATCACCGCCAGGCTCGCCAACAAGGCCATGACGGCCGCCGCGACTGCGAGCTGTGTGGAGGCGTCGGTGAGGTCCAGATTCACACGCACTTGCTCCATCCCGAGGCGTCGCTACACGGCCAGTCATGAACGAACGCCTCGAGCGCCCCCTTTTCGGCAATTTTCTGCGAGCCTGCGCGATGGTGCTACTCGCGACGATGTTCATGCTCGTCAAGATTGCCGGAGAGACGGGCCTTGCTGCCCCCGAGGTAATATTCTGGCGCCAATCGTTGAGCATCCCCACTTTGTTGCTCGTTCTGCTCGCCTCAGGCCACATCCGCATGCTGAGGACCACGCGGATAGGCAGTCACGCGCGGCGGTCGCTCTTGGGAACGCTCGGGCTGTTGTGCACCGTCAGCGCGGCCATGCTGCTGCCGCTTGCCGAAGCGACCACACTCAGTTTCACGACACCCATCTTCGCCGTCATCATCTCGGCGCTCATCAAGAGGCAGCAGGTCGGGCCTTGGCGTTGGTCGGCCGTCGCGCTGGGCTTCGCAGGCGTTCTGATCGTCACTCAGCCAGGTCATGAGCCGGTATCGCCCCTGGGGCTTGTCGCGGGCCTAAGCGCAGGGTGCATCACGGCCGCGGTCAGCTTTCAGATACGGGATCTGTCGCGCACCGAGGCACCTGTGACATGCGCCTTTTGGTTCGCGGTTTTCGGTGCGCTGGCCACCGCACCGCTGCTCCCGTTCGTCGCCACGCGGCATGACCCCGCACAATGGGCACTCTTGGCAGCGATCAGCGTCAGCGGACTGGGAGCGCAGTTGTTGCTCACCGCCGCGCTGAGGCAAGCCTCGGTGGCGACCGTCGTGGTGATGGACTATACGATGCTGATCTGGTCGACCCTTTATGGATGGGCGCTGTGGAACCACCTTCCACCGCTGGCCACATGGCTGGGCACTCCCCTGATCATCGCAGCCAGTCTCTTGGTGACGTGGCGTGAATATCGCCTCGCTCGCGGGATAACACCCGTTTCCGCGCTTGAAGAGGACTGAAGGAACAGGAACGTGCGATGCGAGTTTCGGTGGTCAGGCGTGGCACCTGCTGCCGGCGCCCTCACGCGAAAGGATCAGAAATGCTCAGGAAAGTCGTATTCGCACTCGTGGCGGGCAGCCTCGCGCTCGGAGCCAGCGCATGCAACACCGTCAAGGGCGCCGGCCGCGACGTTCAGTCGGCAGGCCAGGCCGGCGAAGACGTGATTAAGGGCAAATAAGGCCCTCGACAGCCGGCACCGCTCCGGGATGCCACGATCCCTTCTGCAGTGCCGGCTGTCGCGTCGGCTCAACTGCCCCCGATCTCGCTGAGAGAGGGAGTACCCGGCACGCCTGGTGCGCCCTTCCACACGAGTACCGGCTTGCGTGCCGCCAGCGTCTCGTCCAGCCGGCGGCGAGGAGCGAAGTGCGGCGCCGATTGCAGGCGAGTGTCACCCTCGCGCGCCCTCTCCGCAAGGCTGCGAAGTGACGTGATGAAGCGATCGAGACCAGCCTTGCTCTCGGTCTCCGTCGGCTCGACGAGCATGGCCCCGTGGACCACCAACGGGAAGTACACCGTCATCGGGTGGAACCCCTCGTCGATGAGGCCCTTGGCCACATCCAACGTCGAAAAGCCGGCGGCGAACCCCTTATCGCTGAACAGCGCCTCGTGCATGCAGGGACCGCTCGCCGCGAACGGCGCGTCCAGCACGTCCTCGAGGCTGCGCAGGACATAGTTGGCATTCAGAACCGCATCCTCGGCCACCTGACGAAGCCCGTCCGCGCCATGGCTCAGGATGTAGGTCAACGCGCGGGTGAACATTCCCATCTGCCCGTGAAAGGCGACCATGCGCCCGAAACTGTCGGGATGGTCCGCACTCGCCGTCTCCTCCTCGACCAGGTGGAGCACACCGTCTGCGCCACGGCTCACGAAGGGAAGCGGCGCGTAAGGCGCCAGTGCTTCCGACAGGACTACTGGTCCCGCGCCCGGGCCGCCCCCGCCGTGGGGGGTCGAGAAGGTCTTGTGAAGATTGATGTGCATCGCATCGACGCCGAGATCACCGGGTCGCACTTTGCCCACCACCGCGTTGAAGTTGGCGCCGTCGCAATAGACGTAGCCGCCCGCCGCGTGCACCGCATCAGCGATTGCCTTCATCTCCGGTTCGAACAAGCCGCATGTGTTCGGGTTGGTGATCATCACACCCGCAACGTTGGGACCCAGCTTCGCCTTAAGCGCCGCCACGTCGACACGCCCCGCCGCCGTCGCGGGGATGCTTTCCACCTTGAAGCCGGCGAAAGCCGCCGTGGCCGGGTTCGTTCCGTGGGCGCTCTCCGGCACGAGCACGGTGTCGCGCGTCTCGCCCCGCGCTTCGATGGCGGCACGAATGCAAAGGAGGCCACACAGTTCTCCGTGCGCCCCGGCCTTGGGCGACATCGCCACCGAGGCCATGCCTGTCAACGTCACAAGCCAGTCGGCCAGTTGCGCGATGACCTCGAGTGCGCCGGGCACTGTCTGCTGCGGCTGCAGGGGGTGCACGTCCGCAAAGCCTGGAAGGCGAGCGACCTTCTCGTTCAGGCGGGGGTTGTGCTTCATCGTGCATGAGCCGAGCGGGAAAGGACCCAGGTCGATCGCGTAGTTCTGGCGCGAAAGGCGTGTGTAATGCCGCACCGCCTCGGGCTCGGTGAGACCCGGAAGCTCCGGCGCGGCGTCGCGCAAGGGCAGTCCCGCCAAGGGTGCCATCTCAGGCTCGTCCAGATCGACGCCGCATTTGCCCTCGCCCCCGATTTCAAAGCTCAGAGGTTCTTCCAGCATCAGTGCGTAATCGCCGCTGGATGTGATGCTTTTTTCACCGAAAGCGGTCGTATCGCCCATCGTGGGACGCCAGCCGGCGGTGTTGCTGATGGTCATGCCAGCACTCCTTCGAGTTCCGTGGCAAAGGTCTCAATATCCTCGTCGGTGACCGTCTCGGTCGCAGTGACAAGCAGGCCGTTCGCCAACCCCCCCACGCCTGGATAGAGCCGCCCCAATGAGACGCCGCCGAGCACCCCCTTCTCAGCAAGCGCCCTGACGACCTCGCGCGCATCCTTCGGAAGAATCAGCGTCGCCTCGTTGAAGTAGGTGGTGTTGAGGCACGACACGCCGGGCACTCGCGTCACTCGGCCAACCATAGCCTGCGCCCGCGCATGATTGACGCGGGCGAGCCGAGCAAGCCCATCGCCACCAAGAAGCGTCATATGGATACTGAAGGCAAGCGCACAAAGTCCTGAATTCGTGCAGATATTGCTGGTCGCCTTCTCCCGGCGAATATGCTGCTCCCGGGTAGAAAGCGTCAGCACGAAGCCGCGCCGCCCGTCGGCATCGACCGTCTGACCG
>Ga0268265_10002125_pt1 | contig 15368 bp, 13 predicted proteins | sample KBSSwiS52_FD_190355 | JGI IMG/M metagenome (GOLD analysis project Ga0268265, IMG submission 190355) | Switchgrass rhizosphere microbial communities from Kellogg Biological Station, Michigan, USA - KBS Switchgrass S5-2 (SPAdes) (version 2) | ecosystem: Host-associated > Plants > Roots >... | reverse complement strand
GTACGGGGCCGGACTTGGCGCGGGTGGGCGGCAAGTACTCGGACGGCTGGCACCGAGACCACATGACCGACCCACGTTCGGTGGTGCCCGAATCCGTGATGCCGCCTTACACCTTCCTGTCGGACAAGGAGCTCGATTACCGCGACGTCCAGGCCAGGCTGAAGGCCCTGCAGCGGGTGGGGGTGCCTTACAGCAAGGACGAGGTGGAGCATGCCGAGGATGACCTCGTAGCCCAGGCCGACCCGTTCGACTCCCGCGGCACGGCCCTGAAGCGGCGTTATGGCGACAAGGTGAACCAGCGCGATTTCGACGGGGATCCCGATCGTCTGACCGAGATGGACGCCCTGATCGCCTACCTGCAGATGCTGGGCACGCTCGTCGACTTCCGCGCCTACAAGGCCGAAGCCCCGGAGAACCTGCGATGAGCGAGCTCTCTTACGAAGCCGTGGCGCGCTTCGCCCAGCAGGGCGGCACCATCTACTTCGGACTGCTGTTCGCGGCCGGGGTGATCTACGCCCTGCGGCCGCGCCACAAAGCCACGTTCGATCGCATGGCCGTCCTCCCCCTCGAAGACCATGAGGACGAAGATGTCCCAGCGTGAAACTGACGAACATTCCGGCGTCGAGACCACCGGCCATGAGTGGGATGGGATCAAGGAGCTCGACAATCCGCTGCCCCGCTGGTGGCTGTATGTGTTCTACGGATGCATCGCCGTGGCCGCGATCTACTGGGTGCTGATGCCCGCCTGGCCCGGGATCCACGGCTACACCAAGGGTGTGCTCGGCGCGTCCGACCGCGCCGAGGTGGCCCGTCAGCTCCAGGCCCTGCAGGCCCAGCGCGGCGCCGAGGGTGCGAAGCTCAAGACCGTCTCGCTGGAAGAGATCGAGCGGGACCCCGAGCTGCAGGCCTACGCGCTGGCGGCGGGCCAGTCGGTGTTCGGCGACAACTGCGCCACCTGCCACGGAACCGGTGGGGCGGGCTCCAGGGGCTATCCCAACCTGCGTGACGATGTCTGGCTCTGGGGGGGCTCGCTGGAGGACATCCGCCACACCATCGAGGTGGGCGTGCGCTCGGACAATCCGCATGCGCGGAGCTCGCAGATGCCGGCCTTCGGGCGCGATCAGATGCTGACGGCCCAGCAGGTCGGCGATCTGACGGAATTCGTCGTCGCCCTGTCGCACCGCCCTGCGGACATCGCGGCGGTCAAGCGTGCGGGACCGGTCTTCGCCGCGCAGTGCGTCGCCTGCCACGGACCGCAGGGCCGGGGCGACCAGACCAAGGGCGCGCCGAACCTCACCGACGGCGAATGGCTCTACGGCGCCCGCCGCGAGGACATCAACGGCCAGATCTGGAATGGACGCGGCGGGGTGATGCCCACCTGGGGCGCCCGCTTCGATCCGGAGACGATCAAGGCGCTGGCCGTTTATATCCACGCCAACGCGGCAGGGCAGTAGGCCAGCCATGACGGTGGTGATCGACCGCGTGAACGCTCCCAAGGACCCGCAGGCGCCGACTTCCGCCGCGGCGCGCCTGCGGGCAAAGGGCCAGACGCCGGGACTCTACAAGCCCCGGACCCCAATCTATCCGAAGCTGGTCCACGGCCGCTGGCGGACCATCAAATGGGCGCTCATGATCCTCACCCTGGGGATCTACTATGTGACCCCGTGGATCCGCTGGGAACGCCCGGGCGCGCTGCCGGATCAGGCGGTGCTGGTCGATTTCGCCGGACGGCGGTTCTACTTCTTCTTCATCCAGCTGTGGCCGCAGGAGGTCTACTTCATCACCGGCCTGCTGGTGATCGCAGCCCTGGCCCTGTTCCTGGTGACGGCGCTGTTCGGACGGCTGTGGTGCGGCTACGCGTGCCCGCAGACAGTCTGGACCGATCTCTACATCCATGTGGAGCGGCTGTTCGAGGGCGACCGCAACGCGCGGATGAAACTGGACGCGGCCCCGTGGTCCTTCGACAAGGCCTGGCGGAAGATCGGCAAGCACGCCGTCTGGCTGGGCGTCGCATTCGGCACCGGCGGCGCCTGGATCTTCTACTTCCACGACGCCCCGACGCTGATCCGCACCTTCTGGGTCGGTCAGGCGCCCGCCACCGCCTACATCTTCTGCGCCCTCCTGACCGCCACGACCTATGTGTTCGCCGGGACCATGCGCGAGCAGGTCTGCATCTACATGTGCCCCTGGCCGCGCATCCAGGGGGCGATGCTGGACCAGCATTCGCTGCAGGTGACCTACCTGCGCGACCGCGGCGAGCCGCGCGGGGCGCACAAGAAGGGCGCGACGTGGGAGGGCCGTGGCGACTGCGTCGACTGCAACCAGTGCGTCACCGCCTGCCCGATGGGCATCGACATCCGCGACGGCGCGCAGTTGGAATGCATCAATTGCGCCCTGTGCATCGACGCCTGCGACGAGATCATGCTCCGCGTCGGGCGGCCGATCGGGCTGATCGCCTATGACACGGACGCCGCCCTGGCGGCGCGCGAGGAGGGCCGTCCGCCGGCCTACAAGCTCGTACGGGGGCGGACACTGTACTACGCCGCGGCGCTCCTCCTGGTCTCGGGCCTCATGCTCTGGGGCCTGACCCACCGCAGCCTCATCGACCTGCACGTGCTGCGCGACCGCAACCCGACGTTCGTGACCCTGCACGACGGGGCGATCCGCAACGGCTACACGCTGAAGATCGCCAACCGCACCTTCCAGTCCCGGCCCATGGAAATCCGCTTCACGGGGCCGGCGGGCGTGCAGCTCAAGACCCCGGGCGCGCCGACCGCGACGCAGGTGCTGCGAGTGCTGGTTCCGGCCAACGAGGTGCGGGGCATACGCGTCTTCGTCACCGCGCCGCGAGCGGCCCTGACGCGGGCGAACATCCCCGCGCGCTTCGAGGTGCGGGCCGGCGACGTCAAGGCCGCGGCGGCCACCACCTTCCTGTCGGGAGCGGCGAACCCATGACCACGACCTCTTCAGTGGGCTTCCGCATCCGGGGCTGGCACGTCCTGGCGGGCATGGTCGGCTTCTTCGCCCTGGTGTTCGCCATTGACGGCTACTTCGTCTCGCTGGCCTACCGGACCTTCCCGGGCCAGGTGTCCGACACGCCCTACGAGGACGGCGTCCGGTACAACCGCAAGCTCGCCCAGCTTTCGGCCCAGGCGCGGCTGGGCTGGCGCGCGGCGGCCTCGGTGGCGCCGGACGGCGCGGTGCTGGTCAGCGTGCGGGATCGCGCCGGCGGGCCGGTCCCGGGCCTTTCGGCCGACGCCCGGCTGGAGCGGCCGGCCACCGAGGCGGGCCGGATCCGCCTGGCCTTCGCCGAACAGGCGCCGGGCGACTATGTGGCCCGGCCCGGGCGCCTGGCCGGCAGCTGGGATCTTACGGTCGCGTTCCACGGCGCCGCCGGCCGCTTCGAGGCCGAACGGAGGCTGACGTGGCCATGACGGCGACGACCAGCGAGGACTTCTCGGCCTTCTTGCGTCCGCAGGGGCAGGGGACCTCCAGCCTGGATCTGCTGGTCAAGGGCGCGCGATGCGCCGGCTGCATGGCCAAGATCGAGCAGGCGGCGGGGAGGGCGCCCGGGGTGTCGGCCGCGCGGATGAACCTGACGAGCGGCAAGCTGAGCGTGACCTTCGAAGGCGCCGATGGCGATCCGGCGGTGGTGATCGCCGCCCTGGACGCCCTGGGCTATCCCGCCACGCCCTTCGACCCGGCCCAGGCGGCGGCGGCGCACGACCGCGAGGGCCGACGGCTGCTGATGGCGATGGCGGTGGCGGCGTTCGGCGCGGCCAATGCGATGATGTTCTCGGTGCCGCTGTGGGCGGGACTGTTCGGTCAGGAACTGGGCCCCGCCACTCGCACCTTCATGCAGTGGGCCAGCGCCCTGGTCGGCGCGCCCTGCGCGATCTTCGCCGGGGCGCCTTTCTTCGAGTCAGCGTGGCGTTCCGTGAAGGCCCGTCGCGCCAACATGGACGTGCCGATCTCGATCGGCGTGATCCTGACCCTGGCGATCAGCTTCGTCGAGACGCTGCAGCACGGGCGCGACGCCTATTTCGACGCCGCGGTTTCGCTGTTGTTCCTGCTGCTGATCGGCCGGTGGCTCGATCACCGTCTGCGCACTCGGGCCCGGAGCGCGGCGGCCGATCTCCTGGCCCTGCAAGCCCCGGCCGCCAGCGTGCTGGGGCCCGATGGCCGGGAACGCCGCACGCCGGTGAGCGAGGTCGCGGTCGGCGACCTGATCCTTGTTCGCCCCGGTGAGCGGGTCCCCGTAGACGGCGAAATCCAGGTCGGCGTCTCGGATTTCGACAACGCCCTGCTGACCGGCGAGACCACGCCGCAGACGTTGGGACCGACGCAGGCGTGCCGCGCCGGCGCGCTCAGCCTGACGGGAACGATCCGGATGCGGGCCACGGCACGTTCCGAGGATTCCGCCGTCGCGGCGATCGCGCGGCTCGTGGAGGCCGGGGCCCAGAGCAAGTCGGCCTACGTGCGGCTCGCCGACAAGGCGGCCGCAATCTACGTCCCCGTCGTGCACGCGGCGGCCGCGCTCACCTTCGTCGGCGGTTGGGCGCTCGGCGTCGACCCGCGGGAAGCGCTGCTTCGGGCCGTGGCGGTGCTGATCATCACCTGTCCCTGTGCGCTCGGCTTGGCCGTGCCGGCTGTGCAGATCACCGCCTCGGCGCGGCTGTTCCGCAAGGGGGTCCTGGTGAAGTCCGGCGCAGCTCTCGAACGGCTGGCGGAGATCGACCACGTCGTATTCGACAAGACCGGCGTCCTGACCCTCGGCCGACCGATGCTTATCGATCCCGCGCCGGCGACGATCGCCATGGCTGCGCCCCTCGCGCGGGCGTCCTCGCATCCCCTGGCCCGTGCGCTCGCCAATGAGGATCCCGGCAAGGATATGGCGACCGATGTCAAGGAGACGCCGGGCGGCGGCGTCGAAGGCCGGATCGGCGGCCGTCTCGCCCGTCTGGGACGAGGCGACTTTGTCGGTGTGCGCGGGCCCGTGTCGGCTGAGACCGAACTGTGGTTCGGCTTCGAAGGCGACACCAAGGTGCGCTTTTGCTTCCAGGATCAGCTGCGCCCCGACGCCCGACGCACGATCGACGAGCTGCGCGCTCGCGGGCTGACGGTGGAAATCCTGTCCGGCGACGGCCCGGGTCCGGTCCAGGCGATCGCGCGGGCGGTGGGCGTCGACCATTGGCGCGCGTCGCTCAGTCCCACAGACAAGGTCTCGGCCATCGCGGAACTGGCAGCCGCCGGGCGCAAGGTGCTGATGGTCGGCGACGGACTTAACGACGCGGCGGCGCTGGCCAAGGCGCACGCGGGCATGGCGCCGGGCACTGCCCTGGACGCCAGCCAGAACGCCGCCGACCTGGTGTTTTCGGGTGAGGGGCTGGGCGCAGTCAGGATATCTATCGACGTCGCGCGAGCGGCGCGACATCGTGCGCTGGAGAACTTCGGGTTCTCGGCGCTCTACAACCTGGTCGCCGCGCCAGCCGCGATGTTCGGCCTGATCAATCCCTTCGTCGCGGCGCTCGCCATGTCAGGCTCGTCCCTGGTGGTGACGCTGAACGCCCTGCGCATGTCCAGGGCCGGCCGATGAGCATCATCTTCCTTCTGGCGCCGTTTTCGATCCTGCTGGCCCTCGTCGGCCTGGCGGCGTTCTGGTGGACCTTGCGGCATAACCAGTACGACGACCCCGCAGGCGACGCGGCCCGAATCCTGATCGACGACGGCGGTGAAGGGCCTCCTGGGCGACTTTGATCCACATCACGGCCGCGAGCCGGCGGCCGGGGCAGGGTGCGAACTCCACGAGTCCGGAGACTGTCGCCTTGTCCGTCGTTCTTCCCATCTCCAACGCCGATCGGACTCCGGCGGCCGCGTCCGAGGCTCTCGCGACGAAATATGACGGCCGTGCGCCGCGGTACACGAGCTACCCGACGGCGCTGCAATTCACGCCAGCCGTGACGGCCGAGACCTACCGGCGCTGGCTGTCCGAACTCTCGCCCCTCCATCCGGTCTCGCTCTATCTGCACATTCCGTTCTGCCAGCGGCTCTGCTGGTATTGCGGCTGCAACACCCGTGCGGTGAACCGGCGCGAGCCGGTACGCGACTACGTGGCGTATCTGCTCGCCGAGCTTGCGCTTCTGGAAGCGGCGCTTCCCGGGCGGCTGTGGACTAAGGCCATACACCTGGGTGGCGGCACCCCGAACATGCTCTCCGCCGACGACCTTGGCGTGATCTTCGAGGCTTTGCGTCTGACTTTCCGCTTCAAGGCCAAGGTGGAAATCGCCGCTGAACTCGACCCGTCGATCCTGACCCAGGAATGGGTGCGCGCCGCAGCCTTCCACGGGCTCTCGCGCGCAAGCCTGGGCGTCCAGAACCTCGCGCCCGAGGTGCAGGCGGCCGTCAACCGTCCGGAGCGCCTCGTGGACATCGCGCGCTGCGTCTGCTGGCTGCGCGAGGCCGGCGTCCGCTCGGTGAACGTCGACCTGATGTACGGCCTGCCGCACCAGACGACGGCGAACACGATCGAGACGATCGAGGCGATGGTCCGGCTGCGTCCGGAGCGCCTGGCGCTGTTCGGATACGCCCACGTGCCCTGGATGAAGACGCATCAGAAGCTCATCGACGAGGCTGCGCTGCCGGGGCCGGCCGAACGCCTGGAGCAGAGCGAGGCCGCCGCCGAGCGGCTGGTCGCCGAGGGGTACGTTCGCATCGGCCTCGACCATTTCGCCCTTCCCGCGGACGATCTGGCGCAGGCGCTGCAAGCGGGCGGCTTGGGCCGCAACTTCCAGGGTTATGTGACGGACCCAGATACGACGCTGCTGGGCCTCGGCGCGTCCGCCATCGGCCAGTTGCCGCAGGGCTTCGTCCAGAACGCCGGGCAGGAACTGGAATGGCGCTCCCTGATCGCGCGGGGGGAGCTGCCGGTGACGCGCGGCGTCGCGCTCACGGCCGACGATCGGCTCCGCGGCGAGATCATTGAGCAGCTCATGTGTCGCCTCAAGGTGGACCTTGCCGAGGTCTGCCGTCGCCACGGCCGCAGTCCCCTCGATCTGGCGGCCGAGCGCGCGCGTCTCGCGCCTTTCATCGACGATGGCCTCGTGCGCGAGCTGGGCGACGTCGTCACGGTGACGGAGGTCGGCCGTCCGATCGTGCGCTCCATCTGCACCGCCTTCGACGCCTACTTCGCGCCCCAGGGCGGCCGCCACGCCAAGGCGCTCTGATGGCGCGCAAGATCCTGGTGATCAACGGGCACCCCGACCCCAGCGAGGCGCGCTTCGTCGCCGCGTTGGCCGGCGCCTATGTCCGCGGGGCGAGCGAGGCGGGTCACCAGGTCCGGCGCATCGACGCTGGTGCTCAGGACGTCCCGCTGATCCGCTCGGCCGACGCCTTCATCGCCTCCGAACCGCCGCCCGCGATCCTCGACGCCCAGAAGGCGATTACCTGGGCCGACCACATCGTGATCATCTTCCCACTCTGGCTGGGAAGCGTTCCGGCTGTCCTCAAGGGCTATCTTGAGCAGACCTTCCGCTATGGCTTCGCGATCAGCCGTCCTGGCGAGCCAATGCGCCGCCTGCTCAAGGGACGCTCCGCGCGCGTGATTGTCACCATGGGCATGCCAGCACCGGTCTTTCGCTGGGTGTTCGACGCCGCCGGTCTTCGTAGCCTCGTGCGCGGCGTTCTATGGATCAGCGGCCTCTCGCCGGTGAGGCGCACCATTATCGGCGACGTGGAGGGCTCGGCCGCACGGCGAGCCGATTGGCTCCGCCGCATGACACAGTTGGGAGCCCAGGCACGTTAACTCACGTGTCGTTAGGCTCAGGCCGCGGCCCTCCAGTGCGGCTGCAGTTCGACATGCGGCGGGCAGGGAGCGACCTTGCCTTGCGGCAGTCCGGCCAAGTCGTTGGCGAAGGCGTGATTGACGTCCCGATGGTGCGCCTCGTCGGCGCGGACCACCAGCACCACGTCGCGAAGCATCGCGTCGGCCGGCAAGCCCCAGTAGCGGATTGCGGTCGCGGGCGCCGGGACGTTCGGCGAGCGGCCTTCGTCGATCTCGGCCAGGTAGTGGCTGTAGCTGATCACCGCCTCTTCCTCGAAATACCCCACGAGTCGATGGGCGGTCTTCGGCGCGACCATGTAGAGCCCGAAGAAGAACAGGTAGAACACCCATTGCGCCGCCAGCACCATGATGCGCTCGAAGAGGGTGGGTTTGCAGACCTCGATAAAGGTCATCAGGTGCATGCGCTCGTTCTCGGCTTCGTCCATCAGCGTGCGGATCCAGCCGCGATCATCCTGCATCCGGCGAAGACACTTCAGGTGATTGAGCGTGGCGCCGACCATGCCCGGCACGGCGGCCACCGTCTCCAACACCACGGCCCGGTGGCCATAACGTTTGGCGAAGAAGGTGTCGGCGAACAGCCGCAGGAACTTGGTGACGCCGAGCGCAAAGCGGTCTGACAGGCCCGTCGGCTGATGGTGGGCGCCAAGGTCGACGAGGGGGAGATTGGCGGCGGGCATCGATAGCTCCTGTCTGAACTGGCGCGAAGATGCCCCGCGCGAGATCGCCGAGAAATTCGGGAAAGTCCCCTACGTGCGACTACGTAGACGCCGCCGTCAGGTCGCGACGGCGTCGATGTGCCTGATATTGCGTTGGTCTAGAGCATCTCGAGGGCCTGGACGAGGTGGTCCATCATGGCGTCGGTGCGGGGGCCGGACGGTCCCCGGATGTCGGTGATCACCTTGCGGTGGACAGGGCTCGGCCACGCCGTCCGTCGTGCGCCAGATTGGCGCTTGGGCTCCCACCCTTCCTTGATGCCGGTCAATGGGCGGCGGCGTTCAGCCTGCTCGGCCGTCGGACGTCAGACCCTCAGACGCGTGCGCCCATGGTCTTCTGCACATCGGCCGTGGTGACGGGCCGGGTCAGGTCGCCCTCGACCCGCGCGTCGCGGCCGCCCAGCGAGCGCACGGTGGTGTCCACGTCCCTGGCCTGGGCGCGCAGGGCCCCGACCGTGCAGTTGTCGCGGCCGAGGAAAGCTCATCTTCTGCTCATGCTCCCACCACCAGCGCGCGTCGCCGCGGTCGTCGAGCACGTACTGCGGCGCAAGCTTGTGATGCTCGGCGCTCAGGTGCTGGTCGAACATCGACGGCGGCTCGATGATGTGGTCGTCGACACTCGCGATGATCATGTCTTCCAGGCGCATCTGTTCCTCCATGGGTCCCGAAATAAAAATGACGTAGTGTCAGTTCGGAGGATTGATTGAGATCAATCGTGGCGCGATGTGCCGATCAGGGGTCGATTGCAGCGAGGCGCCACATGGCGCCCGCAGCTTGACGCAGGTCAACAACAGCCCCGCCGAAGACGTCCAGTCTCCGTTCGTTGCGGCCAATGGCCGGCCCAGCGGGCCGCGCCTCGCTGGTCGAAGGAGGATTGAATGCAACCCTACGTTTTCAGCTGTGACGCCCATATCGCGGAGCCCCCGGAGCTCTTCCTCGAGAAGATGCCCGCGCACCTCAAGCAGTGGGCGATCCATGGCGCCAAGGGCGATGGGTACAGGATCACCAAGATTGGCGACACCGAGATCCTGAAGAGTAAGATCGACTTCCACCAGCACAAGACGGGCCTGACGGACGCACGTACCCCCGAAGCTGAGGATCGGTCCTGTGTCGACAAGTCTGACAGCTTCGTCAGCGACTGCGCCGTCGACACCACCCGCCGTGGCGCACGCGACCTGACCCTGAGGCTTGAGGACATGGACCGCGACGGCGTCGACGCGGAACTGGTCTTTCCGTCGCTGGGGCTGATGCTGCCGCGCATCACCGATCGCGACGGCCAACGCGAGGCCTGCAAGGTCTATAATGATTGGGCCTGGGACTACACGCGGCCGGTGAAGGACCGCCTGGTGCCGGCGGCGATGATCCCGTGCATCGACTTCGACGACGCGCTGGCGGAATGCCAGCGCGCGGCGTCAATGGGCTACGCCGCTTTCTGCCTTTGGGAAGGGCTGAACAATTACAACGATCCTCGCTGGGATCCGATCTTCGCCTTCGCGGCGGAGCAAGAAATTCCGATCGTGTTTCATACGGGGGTCGGCGACATCGCGATCCGCGCCCTCAAGGGGCCCGGCAGCGCCATGTACAACTACGTGCGCCAGATGAACGACGCCGTGGACATCATCACCCAGCTCGTCGCCGGCGGCGTGCTCGACCGAAACCCGAAGGCGCACATCCTGTTCGCTGAGCACAGCGCCGGCTGGCTCTGGGGCCTGGCCGAGCGGATGGACGAGGCCTATCACGGCCACGCGCCGGCGGTTTACCCGAAGCTCTCCCGGCTGCCGAGCCAGATCATCCGCGACCAGGTCCACTGCGCCCTCCAAAACGACGTGGGCTCGGTCGCCACCCGCAAGGGTGTTGGGGTGCGGGCGCTGCTCTTCGCGACCGACTATCCGCACTCGGAAGGAACCTTCCCCTATTCCAGGGACGTGGTGGCGCGGATGCGGGCGGAGAACCCGGACGCAAGCCTCGAGGAAATCGTAGCCATCCTGGGCGGCAACGCCGCGGAGCTGTTCAAACGAGCAAACCTCGCCGGATCGGTCGCCGAGCGCGCCAAGCAGCTCCAAGCTGCATAACTGGATCCACAGACGAGGCCATTGCGGCTGGTCGTCGCGCCCGTGGTGACTTGCGGAGAATCCGATGCAGATGCGCAGTTGGCCGGCGCTGGCGGCGCTCGTCGGGGCGGGCGTCGCGGCGGCTTGAGTGGCGACCGCTTATAGAAGCACTTGGTCGACGTCGAGTTTCTGCAGGAGATGGGCGAGCGCATCGGCCTGCAGCTCAGGCGTCGCGCGTGGCGGTATCGCGCTCCTTAGATAGCCGAACCGGGAGGGCGCGATCCGTGCAACGCGCCCAGAGGAGGGAACTCCTCGTGCTCTGGCCGAAGTCAATGTTGCTCGCGGGTAGTCGGCGACCGTGCAATTCTTGGCCTGACGCCTTGGACCGCCACCGCGTACCACGGCCGAGATCGAATGAGTCAGAGCGTGAGCGTTTCGGGATTGAATAACGACCGCAAGGCGCGCCGGGCCCGGCGGGCTAGACTGCCGGCGCCAGGCAGCGCCGCGGCGCAGTTGAAGGGCTTCGAACGCGTCCGACTCAGCACCGAAGAGGCGGAGGCGTCCCTCGACGCGGCTGCAGATCGTCTGTCGATCCCGAGGTCTGCCTGGAACGCCGACGAGTTCAACGTCCTCGCCATCTCCGGCGGCGCAGCCGGCGGCGCGTTTGGAGCTGGCGTGCTGGTTGGCCTTACGCTGGCCGATCGCAGACCGAAATTCGCGATCGTCACCGGCGTCAGCACCGGCGCCTTGATCGCGCCCTTCGCATTTCTCGGACCCGAATGGGATGATCGCCTGCGGGAAGCCTACACTGGCGGTCATGCCGCGGGAACCTTGGGGGTCAGCGGTCTGTCGCCGTTGCTGGAAGCCGGGCTCTACCGCACCGAAGCCTTGGAGCGGCTCATTCACCCTTTCGTCGATGACGCCATGGTCGCCGCCATAGCCGAACAGCATCACCTGGGCCGGCGACTGCTCGTGGCTACGACTGACCTCGACCGGCAGGAGCCCTGCATCTGGGACATGGGAGAGATCGCCGCTCGCGGTGGCGACCAAGCCATCAGGCTGTTCCAGGACGTGCTGGTGGCGTCAGCCAGCCTGCCGGGTCTCTTTCCGCCCCGCAGGTTCGCCTGCGAGGCTGACGGCGCGAAATATGAGGAGATGCATGTGGACGGGGGCGTCGCGACGCCCCTGTTTCTAATGCCGGAAGCCTTGATCCGTTGGCGCAAGCTCGGACGTCGCATGCACCGCGGCCGCATCTACGTCATCGTAAACACCGTCTTGGATCCGCCCCCCCGAACGACGTCGCTCAATTTGCCCGCGATCCTGATGCGCAGTTTCGACACGATGCTGCGCGTGTCGTATCGCCAGGCCCTCAACGTGGTGGTGACGTTCTGCATGGCGAACAACCTGCCCCTGAACGTCGCCTCCATTCCTAAATCATCGGGCGTCCCAGAAAATGGAAGCATGCTGAGTTTCGACACCCCGAGCATGCGCAAGACCTTCGAGGCCGCGGTTCGCTCCGCACAAGGCGACGACTTTTGGGGAACGCCCGTGGATCGAATTGAACCTTGGAACGATTTCCTCGACCAGTTCGGGTCCCGGCCTTGATGGCCGAGGGTTAGGCGGGCGGATCAGTCGGGGGCCACCGTCTTGCGGTAGAGGCGCCATGTCGCGTGGCCGAGCACCGGCACGACCACGATGAGCCCCGCCAGCGCCGGGATCGAGCCGATGACCAGGGCCGCTGCGATGATCAGACCCCACAGGGCCATCGTCGTCGGATTGGTGGCGACCACCTTGAGCGAGGTGCGGATCGCCACGTCCAGGTCCACGTGTTTGTCGAGGAGCAAAGGAAAGGAAACGACGCTGATTGCGAACGCCGCGACCGCGAAGAGGAAGCCCACGCCGATCCCAATCACCGCCATCCGCCAGCCATCTCCGGTGGCGAAGACTTGATGGAGGAAGGACTGGGCCGTCGCAGGGGGCCCTTTGGCGAAGGCCAGCAAGCTGATTTCGTAGGCGGTGCCGAGCCACAGGCCGAACAGGGCGATGAGGATCAGGCCCATCTGCGCGATGGAGCCGAGCGCTGGCGAATGGATGACGCCGGCCGCGTCCGCCCAGCTCACTTTCTCGCCCGCTTCCCGCCGGCGGCTGATCTCATAGAGGCCGACCGCGGCCAGCGGGCCTATCAGCGCGAAGCCGGAGACGAGCGGAAAGATCATGGGCAGCAGCATGTAGTGCAGGGTGAACGCCGCCAGAACCAAGCCCGCCAGCGGATAGATGATGGCGATGAAGATCACGTCGTCGCGGGCGGCGGCGAAGTCGCCAAGTCCCTGTTTCAAGGCGGCCCAGAGGTCGGCCGGCTGGATGCGGCGGACCTGCGGCGCCACGCGGGCCGCTGCGCGGGCCTCGGCGTCGCGGGGCCGACCCGCCCCGGAGAACGCCCAGCTCAATCTTTCAATGACGTACTCGAGCGGGTTTTCGACATGATTGTGAATGGCCATCGCAAGACCTCGGGAGCCCATTAGGGGCTCGGCTCGCGCGAGGCGCCCGCCGGTCGGGCTGGCGACAGACGCAGACCGCAACCCTGAACATCGAACGTCAAAACTAACACGAAGCGGCTCTGTAGAGCTAGACGGCCGCCCGCGGGCGGCCGCAGCGGTGGACGGTGGCGAATTCCAGCTTCGCGCCGGGTGAAGGCCTCGTCCAGTTCACCTCGGTCAGTCAGGATCCGGTGGAAAACCGTGGAGTTGGCCCGGTGAGGCGTCGGAGCGCGCAATTGTCCTAGGGCCGAGCGGCCGCGCCTCGCCGTGGGTCGCTCCATGCGACCTTACGGGGCCGACGGCTGTTTCACCGGCAGCGTCAGCCCAAAGCCGACCTCGACTGATCCAGGTCAACCGCCACGCGCTTCAGGCGGCTTGATCCAGCTGGTCAGTGGCTCATCAGCAGGAACCGGTCGGGCGCCGCCAGGAGGTCGAGGGTGGCCCCGCCGAACAGCCATTCGCTCATGCGGTTGCGGCCATAGCAGCCGGCTACGATCAGATCGGCGCCCAACGCGTCGGCTTCCTTGTTCAGCACGTAGCCGACCTCATCATTCGACGCGACAACGGCCGTGGACCGGGCCGCGACGCCGTGGCGCTGCAGATTCGCCGCCACGTCGCTGGTGCGGAATGCCGCATCGTCGCCGTCACCCTTGTTGCAAACCTCGACGATCAGGACCTCATCGGCCGTCGCCAGGAGCGGCAAGGCGTCGGCCACGGCGCGGCGGGCCTCGCGCCCGTCCTTCCAGGCCACGACCACGCGCTTGGCCTCCAGGGCGGCGGGCTTCACGGGCGCGATCAGGACCGGCCGGCCGCTCAACAGGATCAACTCGGCGGTATCGATCGTCCGGTTGCGGTCCGAAGGTCTGATTGGTGGCCCCCCGGCCACGATGATATCGGCGGCTCGGGCGACGCGGGCGAGCGCCGGCGCGGGCCGGTCGTCGATCGCTCGCCACGCCGTGCGAACGCCGCTCGTATGGTCGAGGAACATGGCCTTGGCGCGTTCGACGTCTGCGAGCATCTGTTCGCGCAAAGTCGTCAATGCGGCCGCGTCCCAGCCTGCGAACCCATAGGGGTCCGAGATCGCGAGCGGCTCGACCATCTCGGCGCCGACCCCGATGAGCAGGGCGTCGCAGTGACGCGCCAGATCGACGGCGGCCTGCAGGCGAACCGTGCAGGCTTCGTGGGGCTCCACATGCGTCAACACCGTCTTCCACGTGGCGGCGGCTGCTTGCGGCTTCGCGTCAACATCGACGAGCTGGGCGTTCATTTGAGTGTTCCTGACCGAGCGATGCGGCTTCATGCGCTGACCATTCAAGCTTGCAGGCGAGCGCCATGCTCAACCTTGAGCGCGATCAAATCGTCGAAATGATGGGGTCGACCGGCTGCAAGACAATCGATTGAAGGGCGACCGTCGCGCGCCGTTTTGTGGCGCCGCCGGCAATTGAGGAGGATCAACGCAGTCCCTGCCCGAGTGCGGCAAGCGTTGGCGTCATGGTGCAATCGAACTCGCAGGCGCGGAGCTTACGTCCAATGCTGACGGCGTCCGGCGCAACCGCCACAAGTGCTCGTCGCAGCGACCAGCCCCCCGCGAAACTGGAGCCGCCAGAACCTCCGACAAGCGGCGACCGAGTTCTGCGCGCTTTGAGCGCCCGGCTGACGGGTGGGATTTCGCCGGCGGCTGTCGGGCTCGCCTACGCCGATTGGGCCTTCCATCTGGCGGCCTCGCCCGGGAAGTGGAGCCGGCTTGCTGAAAAGGCCGTCCGCAAGGCGATCCGCCTCTCGACCTACGCCATGCGGGCTGCCGGCGATCCGGCCGCGCCACTGTGCATCGAGCCGCTGCCGCAGGATGGCCGCTTCCGCAGCGAGGCGTGGCGCAAGTGGCCGTTCAATGTGATCCAGCAGGCGTTTCTGTTGAACCAGCAATGGTGGCACAACGCCACGACGGGAATCGGCGGCGTTTCCAAGCACCACGAGCAGGTGGTCTCATTCATCGTACGGCAATTGTTGGACACGGTTTCGCCGGTCAATTTTCCGGCCACGAACCCTGAGGTGCTGGACGCCACGGTGCGCGAGGGCGGCGCCAACCTCGTCCGGGGAATGACCAACTTCATAGCGGATTGGGAACGTGCGGCCGGGGGCAAGCCACCCGTGGGGGCCGAGGCGTTCCGTCCCGGTCACGAGGTCGCTGTAACCCCCGGCCAGGTGGTCTACCGCAACCATCTCATCG
>Ga0268265_10002118_pt1 | contig 15390 bp, 12 predicted proteins | sample KBSSwiS52_FD_190355 | JGI IMG/M metagenome (GOLD analysis project Ga0268265, IMG submission 190355) | Switchgrass rhizosphere microbial communities from Kellogg Biological Station, Michigan, USA - KBS Switchgrass S5-2 (SPAdes) (version 2) | ecosystem: Host-associated > Plants > Roots >... | reverse complement strand
GGTCGACGAGCGCGATCTGCGCCCATTGCTTGAACACCGGCGCCGCGATCCGCCCGCCCTGGGCATAGCCGCCGAGGCTGCGCGGCTGGTCGTAGCCGATATAGATTCCGGCGACGATGTCGGGCGTGCCGCCGACGAACCACACGTTGGTCGGTCCCGAGGTCGTCCCGGTCTTGCCGAACAGCGGCCGGTTGAGGTCGCGCAGCACGGTCGCGGTGCCGCGTTCGATCACGCCTTCCATGATGTGGACCATCTGGAACGCCGCCATCGGCTCGATCAGCTGGCGGGTCCGGCTCGGTGGCCGTGGCATCGCCTTGCCGTCCCAGTCGGTGGCGTTGCAATCGTCCATCAGCGCGCAGCGATTGTCGGTCCGGTAGACGACCTTGCCGTGGCGATCCTGGACATAGTCGATCAGCGTCGGCTTCACCCCGCGGCCCTGGTTGGCGAGGATCGCATAAGCATTGACCAGCCGCGACACGGTGGTGTCGCCGGCGCCGAGCGCAATCGACAGATAATTGGGGAACTTGCCGACGCCGAGCTTCTCCGCGGTGTCGAGAATTTTGGGCATGCCGGTCTGCGATGCGGTCCGCACCGTCATCAGGTTGCGCGACTGTTCGACGCCCCAGCGCATCGTCTTCGGTCCGGAATAGCGGCGGTCGAAGTTGACGAAGCATTTGTTGCCGAGCCCCGCGCCCTGCCACACACAGAATGGCGCATCGACGACGATCGTCGCCGGGGTCATGCCGTTCTCGAGCGCGGTGACGTAAACCAGCGGCTTGAACGCCGATCCGGGCTGGCGCAGCGCCTGGGTCGCGCGGTTGTAGCTCGATCCGACGACGTCGAAGCCGCCCTGCATGGCGAGCACCCGGCCGGTGTGAACCTCTTCCGCGACCATTCCGCCCGACACTTCGGGGACCGAGCGCAGCGCCCAGCTCCCCGGCGCCATTTCCTTGACGATGATGATCATTCCCGGGGTCAGGAAGTTGAACGCCGCGCCGGCCGCGCCGCGCTTGGGCATCGCCGCCGCCGAAGCCGGCAGGCTGCCCGTCGACCCGTTGGTAAAGCCGATGCTGGCGACCCCGCCGGACTTGGACAGGACGACCGCTTTCTTCCAGTCAGGGAAGCCGACACCGACCGGTGCACGGTCGAGCTGCGCCGCCCAATCGCCCTTGGCGAGGTCGACGCTCATGCCGAGGTCGCGCCAGCCGCGACCGCCATCGAACCGGGCAAGACCGTCGCGCAACGCCTGGGCGGCGGCGTCCTGCATCTTCGGGACCATCGACGTGCGCACCCACAGCCCACCGGAATAGACCCCGTTCGGTCCTTTCTCGGCGGATTCGCCGAACTGCTTGAGCAACTCGCGCCGCACCTCTTCCATGAAATAGCCGCCCTGCGGCTGGAATTTCTCGTTGCTGCCGTAGCGGATGGTGCCGAGCGGCGTCGCCGCGGCCGTGCGCCACTGGTCCTCGGTGATGTAGCCATTGTTGTACATCTCGCGGAGCACGTAGTTGCGGCGGTTGAGGGCACGCTGGGTCGCGCGTTCCGGATCGTAATTGGCCGGCGCCTTGGGCAGGACCGCGAGATAGGCCACCTCGGGCAGGGTCAGCTCGGTCACGTCCTTGTCGAAGTAGGCGCGCGAGGCCGCCTGCACGCCATAAGCGTTGCGGCCGAGGAAGATCGAGTTGAGGTAAAGCTCGAGGATCTGCTCCTTGCCGAGCGTGGATTCGAGCCGGAAGGCGAGGATTGCCTCGCGGATCTTGCGGCCGACGTTGTAGCTCGAATCCTTGAGCAGATATTTGGCGACCTGCTGGGTGATGGTCGATCCGCCCCGGGCGCGGCCGCCACCCGTCACGGTCTTGGCGGTATAGTCGAACACCGCCCCAACCAGGCCGGTATAGTCGAGCCCGCCGTGGCTGAAAAAGGTCTTGTCCTCGGCCGAAATAAACGCCTGGACGAGCGTCGGCGGGAACTCATCGTAGGACAATTCGACGCGCCGCTCGCGGGCGAAGGTCTGGACCGGGTCGCCATCATTGCCGCGGACGTTGGTCGGCAGCGGCGGCTCATAGGCCAGAAGCTTTTCCGACGACGGCAGGCCGGTCGCGAAATAGAGCCAGACCACCCCGAACAGGGTGAACAGGCCAAGGCCGGCCCAGGCCACGCGCCGGATCCAAAGGCGCTCCCACCACGGATCGATGCGCTCGTGGACGCGCCGATTGAACTCGACGAGATCGGGAATCCAGGCGGGAACGGGCAGGGTTTCGAGCTTCATTCGCGACCGCGTCTAGCGGCTTCGCGCGCAGTCTGGAAGCCGGACCTGGGTTAAGATTGGCCCCGCGAGCGTGCGGCAACGTCGGCTTCGATCGCCTGGGCGAGCGCCAGGACGATGGCCTTGCGATGCTGCGGGTCGCGGAGCAGCGCCTCATCCTCGCTATTGCTGACGTAGCCGGCTTCAAACAGCACCGCCGCGGTACCGGCCCGGCGGAGGACGTGAAATGCGGCGAACTGCTGCGGAAACGGGCGCAGTTCGAACCGGCCGGCGGATTTGCCGATCAGCCGCGTGGCGAAGGCAGCCGAGGCGTCCATTTGGTCACGCATCGCCAAGTCGGACAGCATCGCCCGGGCCGATCCGTCATGGGCCTCGGCGACGGCGCCACGGTTCTGGGCCGCGGCGAAGCGGGCCGCTTCCTCGTTCGACGCGACATCCGACAGCGAATAAACGCTGGCCCCGCGCGCCAGCGGGTTGGGCGCGCTGTCCATGTGCAGCGAAACGAACAGCCCGGCGCCGAGGCGGCGGGCGACGGCGGCCCGGTCGTCGAGCGACACATAGCGGTCGTCGTCGCGGGTCATGGCGATGCGCACCCGGCCGCGCTCGACCAGCAAGTCGCGAAGCTCGCGGGTGAAGGCCAGGGTCAGCTGTTTTTCGGAAACTTGCTTCGATACGCCGATCGCGCCCGGATCAGAGCCGCCATGGCCGGCATCGAGGACGACCAGCGGCCGCCCCACGGCACCAGGCGCGGCATAGATGCGGTCGGACGCGGCGGCCGGGAGCGCGATGCTGAGGCTGGAGTGCTGCGCGTCGGCGGCAGCACCGCTGCGCGCCGCCCCGAGGACGAGCAAAACGGCCACAGCGGCCAGCGTCGCCGCCGCCCCCGTAATCATCCCCTTGCTGGTCCAGTTGTGCGTCAAATCGTCCCGCCAAGCTATTGAGCGACCAACGCAACTTATCACGCGCAAATGGTTAATGCGAAATTTCCACGATTTTGTCCAAAGCGACCCGAGAGCCACAGTTGCGGCTCTCTAGCTACGGTGCTAGTCCGAAATCCTCTCCGGCGACCGCCGGTTAGTATCCACCGCGCCCCAGTAGGCCGCGGTTCACGAGGTTGACGCTCGCATGATGCCACCGAACGCCCCTGCCACGATCTCGACCGAGACGTGGGGCGTCCTCACCGCGCAAGGACGCGGGATGGCTCGTGCAGCAGAGGCACTTTTCACCAATCCCGCCATCGCCAGCGGCTCACGTCGAGCCACGATGGCCCAGTTAATGGCGCGCCGCCGGCTCTTGCCGAAGCCGCGCGCCCGGAGAATTTTCAATGTCCATGCGCATGCTAATCGACGCGCGCCACCCGGAGGAGACCCGGGTCGCAGTGGTCAAGGGCAACCGGATCGAGGAATTTGACTTCGAATCCGCCGAGCACAAGCAGCTCAAAGGCAACATCTATCTAGCCAAGGTTACCCGCGTCGAACCGTCGCTCCAGGCGGCGTTCGTCGATTATGGGGGCAATCGCCACGGCTTCCTGGCGTTTTCGGAAATCCATCCCGATTACTACCAGATCCCCAAGGCCGACCGCGAAGCGCTGCTGCGCGAAGAGGCCGAGCACGCCGCCGAGGAAGAGCGGCTGCGCGATGCCGAGGATTTGGAGCCGTCCGATCCTCACCATGACGATGACGGCACCGATGACCGGCCGGAGGAGCCGGAAGGCGACAACGGCGCTGACGAGGCCGGCACCGGTTCATCCCGCTCGTCGGTCGATGAATCCGCCGCCGACGAACTGCGCAAGAAGCGCCAGAACCTGCGCCGCCGCTACAAGATCCAGGACGTCATCCAGCGTCGCCAGGTGCTGCTCGTCCAGGTCGTCAAGGAAGAGCGTGGCAACAAGGGCGCGGCGCTGACCACCTATTTGAGCCTCGCCGGCCGCTATTGCGTGCTGATGCCCAACACCAGCCATGGCGGCGGCATTTCGCGCAAGATTTCCAACGGCTCCGACCGCAAGCGGCTGAAGTCGATCATGACCGACCTCAAGCTCCCTTCGACCATGGGCCTGATCGTCCGCACAGCCGGGCTGTCGCGGACCAAGGTCGAGATCAAGCGCGACTTCGACTATCTCGCCCGGCTGTGGGATGAAATCCGCGAGCGCACGCTCGGCAGCAGCGCTCCGGCGCTGATCTACCGCGACAGCGACCTCATCAAGCGCGCCATCCGCGACCTCTATCACCGCGACATCGACGAAGTGATCGTCGAGGGCGAGGAGGGCTACAAGGCCGCCCGCGGCTTCATGAAGCTGCTGATGCCGAGCCACGTCCGCCGGGTGAAGCTGCACAGCGAGGCGACGCCCGCGTTCCAGCGCTACGGCGTCGAGGATCAGTTGAACGCCATGTACCAGCCAATGGTCCAGCTGAAGTCCGGCGGCTATCTGGTGATCAACCCGACCGAGGCCCTGGTCTCGATCGACATCAACTCGGGCCGTTCGACCCGCGAGCACAATATCGAGCAGACCGCGACCAACACCAACCTCGAAGCGGCGCAGGAGATTGCGCGCCAGCTCAGGCTGCGCGACATGGCCGGCCTGATCGTCATCGACTTCATCGACATGGAACAGAACAGCCATGTCCGCAAAGTCGAGAAGGCGATGAAGGAGGCGCTCAAGAACGACCGCGCTCGCATCCAGGTCGGGCGGATTTCGAGCTTCGGCCTGATGGAAATGAGCCGCCAGCGCCTGCGCACCGGCGTGCTTGAGGCGTCGACCAAGCCGTGCCCGCATTGCGACGGCACCGGCCTCATGCGCACCGCCGCTTCGGCGGGCCTCAGCGCCCTCCGGATCATCGAGGACGAAGCGACCCGCGGGCGTGGCGACAAGATTGTCCTGCGCGCCGGACGCGACGCCGCAGTCTACGTGCTGAACAAGAAGCGCGCCGAACTCGCCGACATCGAACATCGCTATGGCGTGTCGATCGAGGTCATCATCGACGAGGCGTTCGAAGGCGCCCGCATGACGGTCGAAAGCTCGGGCCCGCGGCCGATCGCCGGGCCGCGGCCGGATCCGATCATCATCGACGACGAACCCGATGACGAGATCGACGAGATCGAGGCCGAGGAAGAAGACGAAGAGAGCGAAGCGGAAGCACGCGAGGAGCGCAGCTCCGAAGGCGGCGGACGCAAGCGGCGCCGTCGCCGGCGCGGCGGCCGCGGCCGCTCACGGCGCGATTCCGAGGATATGCCGCGGGACGGCGAACCCGTCGAAGCGGCCGAGGCGCCTGCGGCCGAAGCCAGTGACGAGGGAACAGGCGAACCGGCCAAGCGCCGTCGCCGCCGGCGTGGTCGCAAGGGCGCCGAGGGTGCGGATGCCGCTGCGGTCGAGCCCGACAGCTCGCCGATGGTCGAGACGCCAGTCGCCGAGGAACCGCCGATCGCCGAACCCGAGCCCGCCGATGAGCCCAAGCCGAAGAAGCGCGGACGCAAGAAGACCGCCGAAGCGGAGGTCGTCGAGGCCGAACCCGCTCCGGTCGAACCCGCTCCCGTTGAAGAAGCCGAAGCGCCCGCGGCCAAGCCGGCGCGCAAGCGTCGGAACAAGAAGGCCGACGCCGAGGCCGCTGAGGAGGTCGCTGCGGCGACCCCTCCCCCGGCGGCGAACAACGACACGGCGGCCAGTGACGACGACGGCGAACCGCGGCGCAGCGGCTGGTGGCAGAAGACGTTCGGCTAGCCGTCGGCTTTCATCGCGGGTTCAGGCCGGTAAATGCTAAGCGGTCGGCGATGAGGTCCATGCTGTCCCGCTTCACGCGGCTGCTGATGGCCGCGCTGCTGTTGGCGATGGCGGCGTGGCAACCGGCCGTGGCCCAGGACGAGGGTGGCGGTCCGTCGATCCTCCGCGACAGCGAAACCGAACTCCTGTTCGCCGACATTTCAAAGCCGTTGATCCAGGCGGCGAGCCTCGATCCGCGGAGCGTCCGCGTGGTCCTGTTGAACGATCCTGAGATCAACGCCTTCGTCGCCACCGGGCAGACGGTCTACATCCAGTCGGGGCTGATCCAGTCGGTCGACAACGTCAATCAGCTGCAGGGCGTCATCGCGCACGAGCTTGGCCACGTTGCCGGGGGCCACTCGATCCGCATCCAGGATGGCGCCAAGGCATCGACCGGCATTTCGATCGCGACGCTGGTGCTGGGCGCCCTGGCGATTGCCGCCGGCGCGGGCGATGCGGCCATGGGCATCATCGCTGCGGGCCAGCAGGCCGCGATCGGCAAGTTCCTCGCCTTCTCGCGCACCCAGGAAGCGTCCGCCGACCAGGCCGGCGCAATGTATCTGTCCAAGGCCGGGATCAGCGGCAAGGGCATGCTCGAATTCTTCGGCAAGCTGCAGAACCAGGAATACCGCCTCGCGATCTATGCGACCGACAGCTACGCCCGGACCCACCCGTTGTCGTCCGAACGCGTCCAGGCGCTCGAACAGGTGTTCCGCAAGGATCCGGCCTGGGGCAATCCGCCCGACCCGGCGCTCAATGCGCGGTTCCTCAGGGTCAAGGCCAAGCTGATCGGCTTCGTCGATCCGAAGCATGCGGTGATCAAATATCCCGAGAGCGACCAGAGCGTCCCGGCGCATTACGCCCGCGCTTATGCCTACCATGTCGGCGGCTACCCCGACAAAGCGCTGGCCGAGGCCGACGCGCTGCTGGCAACGGACCCGCATGATCCGTTCTTCCTCGAACTGAAGGGCCAGATCCTGCTCGAAGGCGGCAAGCCGAAGGAAGCGCTTGCCCCGCTGCGCGAAGCGGTCAAAGGCCGCGACTATCCGATGATTTCCGCAATGCTCGGCCATGCCCTGGTCGCGACCGAAGACCCCAAGAATTTCATCGAGGCCAAGCAGGTGCTCAAGGCGGCGGTCAGCCGCGACAATGAAAACCCGTTCGCCTGGTATCAGCTCGGCATCATCTACGACCGCGAGGGCGATCCGGGGCGGGCCGCCCTGGCGACTGCCGAACGCAGCAATCTCGAAGGCAATCCAAAACTCGCGCTGGCCACGGCGAACACCGCGCTGAAGGCGATCCCGCCGGGCAGTCCGGACTGGCTTCGGGCGCAGGATATCGCCATGGTGTCGCGCACTGAACTGGCCAAAAAAGACAAAAGATATCGCGACAAGGACGAAAAAAAGCCGTGACCAACGATAACAGATCGCCGTGGGTAGTGGCGGTCGCGGGAGGCGTCATCGGGTCCGTGCTTACGGCCGCGTTGCTGCTGTTCGCGGCCCCGGAATATGTCAGCAGCCGCATCGTCCGCCAGGGCATGCTGGCCGATCCGCAGATCCTGCCCGATGCCGCCGATGCGCTGCGCGATGCGCAATTCGCGCCGGTCCTCGCGGCCAACCGCACGGCGATCGAAACCCCGTTCGGAAGCTCGTGGAAGGGCTCGGCCAAGCCCGACGTCGTCCTCGTCGAATTCTTCGATTACGCCTGCCCCTATTGCAAGACGAGCAACCCGGCGATCGACCGGCTGGTCCAGGAGGATAAGGGCCTGCGCGTGGTTTATCGCGAACTGCCGATCCTCGGCGACGCCAGCGTCATTGCCGCGCGGCTGTCGCTCGCCGCGTCCAAGGCCGGCCGCTTCGCCAAGTTCCACGACACATTGTGGGAAGTCGGCCGGCCCGCGCCGGAGACCATCGCCGCCGCGTCCCAGGCGGCGGGGATCCCGCCCCAGCCGACCAACGATCCGCTGATCGAGGCCGAGCTTCGCCGCAACTTCCAGCTTGCCGGGCAATTGGGCGCGACCGGGACGCCATTGTTCGTGGTCGGCGACCGGGTGATGAATTCGGCCGTGGGTTATGAAGGGCTGAAGAAAGCCATCGCGGACGCCCGCGCCAAGAGCTGAAATCCAGCGTCCGCATTCGCCCCATTGCGGACCGCGGCAATCCGAGTCACTCTTCGCGACGATGTTGCGTGCTTCAATTCTGGTTGCGCTCGTCGCGTTTTGCGGCCCCGTCTCGGCCCAGATCATGGTGCCGACGACCGATCCTTTCGCCGGCCGTGACGGTGCGGATACCGTCGCGCCCCAAACGTCTTATCCGCTCGGCCGCTCGGACCTGGTCGCCCGGCAAATGGTCCTCGGCCTCAGGCTCGAACGGATGCAGCGCGACCTCTGCGCGGAGCTGGGCTGCCTGATGATAATCAATGAATCGAAGAGCTATCAGGTCACCGCCTTTTACGCCCAGACGACTGGCCCAGACGGGAAGCTTGAATGGAGCCGCAACCAGTTCGGGGAACCGCTCTATCCCAAGCGTGCGACGTGGCGCTTCAAGACCGGCGGCGCGAACAGCTGTGACGTTCCGGTGCGGTTTGTCCTGCGCAACCCAAAGACCAAGGATACCTTCCAGTTCGAAACCCGGACGAGCCTGTGCAGCGGGCCGCACAACGATTCACTGGTCCGCATTCGCGCGGTGGTCCCCAGCGTCGAGGTCAAGGGTTAGCTAGGCCGACCCGCCGCCCTTGAACCCCTGGGCGACGACATACCATTCGGACGAATCCTTGCGGCTGGCCGGCGGCTTGGCGTGCTTCACGGTGGTGAAATGGCGCTTCATCTCGGCCACCAGTTGATTATCGGCGCCGCCCGCGAGCACTTTCGCCACATAGGCCCCGCCCGGGCGCAGCACCTCCTTGGCGAACTCGAGGCCCGCCTCGACCAGACCCATGGTGCGCAAATGGTCGGTTTGCGGGTGGCCGACGGTGTTCGCCGCCATGTCCGACAGCAACAGGTCGGCGGGCTCGCCCAGCGCCTCGCGCAGCTTGGCCGGCGCCTCTTCGTCCATAAAGTCCATCAACAGGATGGTGACGCCGTCGATCGGATCGGTCGGCAGCAAGTCGATGCCGACAACCTTGGCCCGCGGGATCTTGCGCCGGACCACCTGGCTCCACCCGCCCGGGGCGATGCCGAGGTCGACCACCGAAGTGACGCCCTTGAGCAGGCCGAACCGCTCGTCGAGCTCGATCAGCTTGTAGGCGGCGCGGCTGCGGTAATTCTCGGCCCTGGCGCGTTTGACGTAGGGGTCGTTGAGCTGGCGTTCGAGCCAGCGCGTCGATGAAACTTTACGCCCCTTGGCGGTCTTGAGCCGCTTCACAGCTCATGGCCGTCGCGGGCCATGAGGGAGCGCAATATCCCTTCGCGGATGCCGCGGTCGGCGACGCCGAGGTTCTTGGCCGGCCAGATTTCAATAATCGCTTCGAGGATCGCGCAACCGGCGACGACCAGATCGGCGCGCTCGCCCCCGATGCACGGCAGGCTCGAGCGCTCGGCATAATCCATGCCGGCGATCATGCTGCTGATCTTCTGCATCGCCTCGATCGGCACATGCAGCCCGTCGACCGCGCGGCGGTCATAGGCCGGCAGCGAGAGATGGACGCTGGCGAGCGTGGTCACCGTGCCGCTGGTGCCGAGCAGGCGGATGCCCTTGCGCTTCTTCGGCAGCATCTCGGCAAAGCGCGAGAAGGAATGGCGCGCGCGCTCACGCATGCGCTTGTAGGCGGCGAGCCGCTCCGGCCCCTCGAGCGCTTCCTTGCCCTCGCTTTCGGTCAGCGAGACTACTCCCCACGGCGCGCTCCACCAGCTGTGGATGCGCGGGACGCCGTCGACCTGCTCGACCAGCACGACTTCGGTCGAGCCGCCACCGATGTCGAAGATCAACGCTGGGCCGTCGCCGGGCTCGAGCAATTTGTGGCAGCCAAGCACCGCGAGCCGCGCTTCTTCCTGCGGCGGGATGATGTCGAGGACGATGCCGGTCTCGTCGCGCACGCGGTCGGCGAACAACTGGCCGTTGGTCGCGCGGCGGCAGGCCTCGGTCGCGACCGAGCGCGACAGCGAGACGTTGCGGCGGCGCAGCTTGTCGGCGCAGATCCCGAGTGCGGCGACAGCGCGGTCCATCGCGGCATCCGACAAGGTGTTGCTTTGCCCGAGGCCCTCGCCAAGGCGGACGATGCGCGAGAAAGCGTCGATGACGGTGAAACCGCCCTCATTGGGCCGCGCGATCAGCAGCCGGCAATTATTGGTGCCAAGGTCGATTGCGCCATAGGTACGGCGATGGTGATCCCGCCGGAGAGGGAATTTCGCTTCCGATGGCCCGCTCTGCTCGCGAGTCCCGTGTAGCAGAGCCGGCGCACTGGCGACGCTCTGCGTCATCGAACACGCCCGTTTCTGTCCTGCACCGCCGGAAAAGCGGCTGACTTGCGTAGATTTAATCACATTTGAGGGGTTTGGGGCAAGTCTCGGGCCACTGGCGTTGACAGCAACAGGGGCGGTTTCTATCTCGCCGCATCCCAAACTGCCCCGTCGTCTAAAGGTAAGACTACGGACTCTGACTCCGTCAATCGAGGTTCGAATCCTCGCGGGGCATCCACTCACGCCGAGTGATTTGGGCCATCGGTCAGCGTTTTCGCGACCGCCTCATGCCAGCCTTCGACCAGCGTATCGCGCTGATCTGCCGCCATCCCCGGCTCGAAGGCGTCCTTTCGCTGCCAGGTTTGCGCCAGCGCAGGGAGGTCGGCCCACACCCCGGTCGCCAATCCGGCGAAGAATGCCGCGCCAAGCGCCGTCGTCTCGAGATTCTGCGGCCGTTCGACCGGGACCTGAAGGATGTCGGCGAGGAACTGGCACAGCCACGCATTGGCAGCCATCCCGCCGTCGATCCGCAGCGCCGCGGTGCGGGCGGCGCCGTCACGGGCCATCGCCTCGCTGAGGTCGAGCGTCTGATAGGCGACCGCTTCCAGGGCGGCGCGGGCAAGGTGCGCGCCGGTCGCGCCGAGGGTCAGGCCGAAGATCGCGCCGCGCGCCTGCGGGTCCCAGTGCGGCGCGCCGAGGCCGACGAAGCCCGGGACCATGTAGACACCGTGGCTGTCGGGCACGCGCGTCGCCAGGCTGTCGGTTTCCGACGCGTCAGCGATCACGCCGAGGCCGTCGCGCAACCATTTGATCGCGGCCCCGGCGACGAAGATCGACCCTTCGAGCGCGTAGGTCATCTTGCCGTCGAGGCGATAGGCGGGGGTGGTCAGCAGGCGCTGGCCCGAGGTCACCGCGTCGCTGCCGGTGTTGACCAGCATGAAGCAGCCGGTGCCGTAGGTCGCCTTGGCCATGCCCGGCTCGAAGCAGGCCTGGCCGAACAACGCCGCCTGCTGGTCCCCGGCCATGCCCGCGATCGGGATTTGCGCATCGAACAGGCCGGGCGTGGTCAGGCCGAAGGCATGGCTGTTGTCGTGGACCTGCGGGAGCAGCGGCTCCGGCACTCGGAACAATCGGCATAGCTCGCTGTCCCAGCGCTGAGCGCGAATGTCGTAGAGCGAGGTCCGCCCGGCATTGGTGACGTCGGTCGCGTGGACCGCGCCGCCGGTCAGCCGCCACAGCAGGAAGCAATCGATCGTCCCGCACGCCAGTTCGCCGCGCTCGGCGCGTTCCCGCGCCCCAGCAACGTGGTCGAGGATCCAGGCGATCTTGGCCGCCGAGAAATAGGGGTCGAGCAGCAAGCCGGTGCGCTCCTGGACCATTGGCTCATTGCCCTCGGCCTTGAGCCGGGCGCATTCGTCCGCCGTCCGCCGGTCCTGCCAGACGATCGCGCGGTGAATCGGCTCGCCGGTCGTGCGATCCCATACGACCACGGTTTCGCGCTGGTTGGTGATGCCGATCGCGGCGACCCGCGAAATGTCGACCGCCGCGAGGGCCTGTCGGGTAACGGCCAGCGCGTCGCGCCAGATGTCCTCGGGATCGTGCTCGACCCAGCCGCGCTGGGGATAATGCTGCGGGAATTCCTGCTGGCCGATCGCGACAGCGCGAGCATTGGAGTCGAACAAGATGGCGCGGGTCGAGGTCGTCCCCTGGTCGATCGCTAAAACGTGATCAGCCTGCCCCATCCGCCGACCATAGGAGGCGGCGTTTCACGCCGGAAGGGGTTCCTGGACGCTAGCCTAGCTGCCTGGACGAACCGTGCCGCCGCCATTGATCGCGCTGGTGACCGCTGGATCGCCCCAATAACGGACCTCGCCGCCACCGTTGACGGCGGCCGTCAGGACTCGCTGCGCGCGGACCTTGATGGCCCCGCCGCCGCTGACCGCGGCCGTGGCTTTGTCAGCGGAAATTGCGCGGACGTCGATTGCGCCGCCACCGCCGACCGCAACCGTCAGCTCTCTTTGCCCGCCAAACCCCGAATATGCGGTGATCGACCCGCCCCCGCTGACGCCGAGGGTCGGCACGGTCGGACTCTCGATCACGATCCGCAGCCGGTAATGCCGCGGGCAGCGGGTGTCGCACGCATCGATCCGCAGCTCTTGATTCCGCACCACCCGAACGCTCGTGAACTGGCTGCTGCCTTCAACCAGAGTCACGCGCTGGATGGGCCCGTAACGCAGCTGAACATCGCCCCCGCCGCGCAGCTCCACGGCCTTGAACTTGGGAACCGCCACGACCTCGGTCGCAAGGACCGGCGCGGACCCGGCCACGGTTACGGCGAACATTGTCAGTAGAGCGCGCATGAACATTCCTCCCGAATCAATATCGCTACATTTGTAGCGCTACAATTGCAGCGTGTCCAGCCCTTGTGATGCCGCTCCAACCGGCGCATTTTCTCATCTTATGACCCAGCCACTTCGCATCATCGGCAGCTACGTCAGTCCCTACGTCCGCAAGGTGCTGGCGTGCATGAACCTCAAGGGCCTGGCGTATGAGATCGACCCGATCACGCCCTTCTTCGGCAATGACGAATATGGCCAGCTGAGTCCGCTCCGGCGCATCCCGGTGCTGATCGACGGCGATTTCTCGATCTGCGATTCGTCAGTGGTCTGCGCCTATCTCGACGACGCCTACCCCGATCGGCCGCTGCTGCCCGCCGATCCCAAGGACCGGGCGAAGGCGCGCTGGCTGGAGGAATATGCCGACACAAGGCTCGGCGACGTATTCATCTGGGGGCTGTTCTACCAGAAGGTCGTGCGGCCGCTGGTGTGGGGCGAGCCGAGCGATGAGGAGCGGATTGCCCGCACGCTGGCGGAGGATATCCCGGCGACGCTCGATTATCTCGAGACGCAGCTGCCGGCGTCGGGCTTCCTGTTCGGCGGCATCGGTCTGGCCGACATCGCCATCGCCAGCTTCTTCCGCAACGCCGCTTACGCCGGGTTCGAGCCCGACGCCGGGCGCTGGCCGCGCACCGCCGGGTTTGTCGGGCGGACGCTGGCCGATCCGTGCCTCGCCGCGCTGCTACCGTTCGAGGATGTCCAGCGCAGCGCCGAGATCAAGCATCGCCGCCAGGCCCTGCTCGATGCCGGGGCGCCGCTCACCGAGGAGACGATGGGCGTCCGCGAACCGCGGCGGGGGATGATGCGGCTCTAGCTCGCCAGCCGGTGGTGAGCGCTAATCCAATGCTCGAGGCGGGTGCGAAATGACCGCTTCGAGGGAATGAACCCGGGTTCGGCCACCGGCACCGGGGCGTCGGGCGTCTCGTACAAAGTCAGATTGTGGGGCAGCTTGGGGCGGTGGGCGATGCGGCCGCGGAGCATGTCCTCGGCCATGGCCAGCGAGCGGTGGACGTCCTCGGCGGTGAACGGCTTCATCAGGCAACCGATGGCAAGGTCGGGCATCGGGAAGCTTGGCGCCTTGCCGCTGACGAACAGGCACAAAGCGCCGCCTTCGCTGAGCCGGGCAGCGACCGAGAAGCCGGTCGAGCCGTGGGCCAGATGGAGGTCGAGCAGAACGAGGTCGGGATCGTGGAGTTCGGCGGCGGCGATCGCGCTGTCGGCGTCGTCGGCGGTGGCGACCACACGGTACCGCGGATTGTCCTCGACGAGATACTTCAGCGTCGCCGCCAGCTGCGAATCATCCTCGACGATCAGGATCCTGAGCACTCGCGAGCCCTCCCCAAGGCACGGAAGAGTTTCTTCCAAAAAATCCGTGAGTTGACCGTCGCGCGGAATGAGGGCGTTGCGAATCCCCAATGAACCAAGTTTACGCCAGAGTGACTCCCCGCCGCGCCGAAGCGATGGGGCGGGGAGAAATCCGGGCCTAGCGGTAGAAAATGTGCGCTCCGATGCGCTCCGCCTGGCTCAAACGCTTGCCCCACGACGGCGCGACATAATTGGCGTGATACCACAGGACGTCGGTGGTCAGGCTGGGAACGACATTGGCCATGGCGAGGCGGGTAATGCCCTGAGCCTTGGCCCACGCGCTCGACGTAGTCTTGACCGCCGGGAAGGCGCCGCGGCGGACGAACGAGAATTGCGCCGGCTGCTTGACCACCGCGCACCAGCTGGTCGGGTATTTGCCCGACGCGGCGCGGTTCATGATCACCCGGGCGACCGCGAGCTGGCCTTCGACCGACTCGCCGCGCGCTTCGAAATAGACTGCGGTGGCGATGCACTTGGCTTCTTCGCTCAGCGCCTCGCCGTTCGCATAGCGTTCGGCCAGAGCGTAGAGCGGCCAGCCGCCCTTGTAGAGCCAGGCGGCTTCGCGATCGATCGATTTGGCAAGGCTGGCGCTGACCGAGGTCGCGGGGACGGTGGCGGCAATCGAGCTGCCCGCCGCAGCGAAACCGAGCGGCCTCGCCGCCGCATTGACGTCGAGCGACCGCACCGCTGCCGGCACGTTCAGTCCCTTCGCCAGATCCTGTGCGCCGGCCTGGCTCGACCCGAGCGCAACCAGCAAACATCCCATGACCGCAGACGCACCGCGTCCGCTGAAAAGTCGAACCAATTTCTTTCCCTCTAAAAGGCGGGGATCCTCCAGCGCCGTGTCGGCGGGCTTGCGCCAATGCGGAGGATCGTCCGTCTTGCCCTGGAGCCCGGCTTCAAATGCCGTGGGGCTCACTCGCTCTCAATTCGTGAAACCCAGATATGGAATGGGTTAACTCCCGCCAACCCACTTGGCGGTGAACCGTTGGAGTCGCGGGATGGAATCCGGAACACTTTCAATTCATTCATTTTTCTGAGATTTTGGAGCTAAATTGGCTCGGTTCACCGGCTCTTTGCCTCGGCTCGTCGGCGGAGTAACGGATCTGGGCAACGGAGGCGTCCCAATATGGCCCACTGGCTGATGAAATCCGAACCCGAATCCTACGGCTGGGACGACCTGGTCAGGGATGGCGGCACCGAATGGGACGGG
>Ga0268265_10002114_pt1 | contig 15413 bp, 14 predicted proteins | sample KBSSwiS52_FD_190355 | JGI IMG/M metagenome (GOLD analysis project Ga0268265, IMG submission 190355) | Switchgrass rhizosphere microbial communities from Kellogg Biological Station, Michigan, USA - KBS Switchgrass S5-2 (SPAdes) (version 2) | ecosystem: Host-associated > Plants > Roots >... | reverse complement strand
GGCCTTGTGGATCTCGGTGGAGATGAAGGCGAGCATCTCCAGCAGGCGGTAGCGGCCGAGGTCGCCGGCGGGCGCGAGCGCCGGCGCCTGGTCGGCGACCCAGCTCAGGATGGCGATGTTCTCGGTGAGCACCTCGCCGCTGTCAAACGCGAGGGCCGGCACATAGCCCTTCGGGTTGACCCTTAGGTAGTCGCCGCCGCCCTCGACTGTCTTCGCCTTGAGGTCGACTTTCACGCGGTCGAAGGCCAGGCCCGCTTCGTGCAGCGCGATGTGGTCGGCCAGGCTGCAGGCGCCTGGGGCGTAGTAGAGTTTCACGGGTTGGCCTCTCGATCTGACGGGTGCAGGCACAACGCGCCGCGACGAGGCCCGTTCAGCGCCGTCTTTGGGGCTGGCGCGCCGCGCGCTGGCCCGGCACCTTGCCGCTATGCCGATCGCCTATCCTGACATCCTGGACTTCGTCGCTGAGCCGGAAACCTGGTCCTGGGACGAGCGCGACACCCTGCTTTACGCCCTTGGGATCGGCTTCGGCCGCGACCCGCTCGACCGGCGCGAACTGGAATACGTCGTGGAAGGCCCAGGTCTGCGCACCATCGGCGCCATGGCGACGATGATCGGGGCCGCCGCCGGCCTGCGCTCCAGCCAGCTCGGGGTGAATCGGCGACTGCAGGTCCACGGCGAGGAGTCGCTGGTGCTGCATGCGCCCGTGGCGGTGGCCGGGAGCACAGTGGGGCGCACCCGCGTGGTCGCCTGCTACGACCACGGTCCCGACGTGGGCGCCGCCGTGGTCACCCAGACGGAGCTGTCGGACGCCAGCGACGGAACATTGATCGCCACCATCGGCATGACGCAGTTCGCCCGCGGCGACGGCGGCTTTGGCGGACCGCCCGCGCCGCCCTCTCCCGCCCTGCCCGATCGCGCGCCGGACCACGTCGCGCAGGTGGCGACGTGGCCGAGCCAGGCGCTGCTCTACCGCCTGCTGCGCGACCGCAACCCGCTGCATGTGGATCCGGCGAAGGCGGCCAGGGCCGGGTTTCCGCGCCCGATCCTGCACGGCCTGTGCCTGTTCGGGATCGCCTGGCGGGTCCTCTTGCGGGAGATCGCCGGCTTCGAGCCGGAGCGGATCCGCGAGCAGCACCTGCGGTTCGCGCGGCCGGTGTTCCCGGGCGATACGCTCACCTTCGCCTTCTGGCGCGAGGGCGAGGAAGTCCTGTTCGAGGCGAGCGTGGAGGGCCGCGGGGCGGTGCTGCGGCACGGCCGCTGCGTGCTGGCCTGATTCTCAGGACGGGCGGGGGGCGCCGACGCTGGGCGCCGGGGTGGCGGTCACGTTGAGGACGAAGAGGGTCAGGTTGGTCTCGTCGGCCACCACCACCTCCAGCTGGCCTTCGCCCCAGAACCGGTCCGGCTGCTCGCTGAGCATCTCGCTCAGCACCTGCACCGCCTGGCGGCGGGCGGCGGCGATGTCGGGGAGCACCTCGCCCACCTCATCGGGCTGATCGTATCCGTTGCGGATGTGGAAATAGAAGGTCGCCATGCGGGAGAGAACAGCGGATCAAGCTGGGATGTTCCCGGCGCGCGCCCTCCGCACGGCTGCGAACCTCGCCCGGCGCCGATGGCGGCCGGACCGCCCACGGACCATATACGGCGCAAGGAGATCCTCGCCATGCCGCCGCGCCCGGACGCCCTCGCCCGCCGCCCGCACGTGATCATCGTGGGCGCCGGGTTCGGCGGCCTTACCGCCGCCAAGGCGCTGGCCGGGACGGAGGTCGACGTCACCCTGATCGATCGCCGCAACCACCATCTGTTCCAGCCCCTGCTGTACCAGGTGGCTACGGCAGGCCTCACGCCCAGCCAGATCGCCAGCCCGATCCGCTCGATCCTGCGCGACGACCGCAACGTCCGCGTGGTGCTGGCTGAGGTGGACGGGATCGACGTGGCCCGGCGCGAGGTGGTGACCGGCGCCCGGCGGGCGGCCTTCGACTATCTGATCGTCGCGGCCGGGGCGAGCCACGCCTACTTCGGGCACGACGAGTGGGCGAGCCACGCGCCGGGACTGAAGTCGCTGGAGGATGCGCTGGGCATGCGCGGCCGCGTGCTGACCGCGCTGGAAGCCGCCGAGACCGCCTGCGATCCGGCCGAACGCATGCGCCTCTTGACCTTCGTGGTGGTGGGCGGCGGGCCGACGGGGGTGGAGCTGGCCGGCGCCGTGGCGGAACTCACCAACCGAGCGCTGGCCCGCGACTTCCGCGCCATCCGCGGCGCCATGGCCCGGGTGATGCTGATCGAGGCCGGCGCGCGGCTGTTGCCGACGTTCCATCCCAGCCTGTCGGCCTACGCCAAGCGCGCGCTGGAGAAGCTGGGCGTGGAGGTGCGCCTGGGCGTCGCGGTGAGCGCCGTGGACGCCGAGGGCGTGCTGCTGGGCGACGAGCGGATCGCCGCCGCCAATGTGGCCTGGGCGGCCGGAGTGCGCGCCGCCGCGCTGGGCCGCTGGCTAGGCTCGGAGCCGGACCGCGCCGGCCGGATCCCGGTGAAACCGGACCTGTCGCTGCCGGGCGCCCCCGAGGTGTTCGTGATCGGCGACCTGGCGACGGTGGTCCGGGCGAACGGCCAGCCGGTCCCCGGCATCGCGCCGGCGGCCAAGCAGGAGGGGGCCTACGTCGCCCGCCTGATCAAGGCCGCCGTCGCCGGGCGGCCCCGCCCGCCGGCGTTCCGCTACCGGGACTTCGGGTCGCTGGCCACGATCGGCCGCCGCGCGGCGGTGGTGGAGATCGGCTCATTTCGCCTGAAGGGCGGCTTGGCGTGGCTGTTCTGGTGCGTCGCCCACATCTATTTCCTGATCGGTTTCCGCAACCGGCTGCAGGTGACCCTCGACTGGCTCTGGGCCTATCTGACCTACGAACGGGGGGCGCGGCTGATCACCGGCGACGATCAGGCCTCGGGCGCGCGCACGGCGCATCTGGCCGGCGCCTGCGCATGCCCGGACCTCTGAGCGGGCGGACATGCGCGAGGCCGGCCGTCGCCGGAGATCGACTACAGCCGCACGTCGGCGACCTTGTCCTGGTAGTCCTGCTTAGGATCGCGGCCGAGGAGCATCCTGACGCCGGCGAACAGGCTGTTCTCGTTCAGCCAGATCTGCGCGTGCTCCGGCTCGAAGCGCAGCAGCTGCAGGTTCGGGTCGTCCTGGCCGCCCTTGAACCAGGCGGCGACGAAGGGATTCCACAGGCGTTCGATGGCGGCCCGGTCGTTGTCGGCGATCAGCTCGCCTTCGAGGGCGGCGAACAGGTCGTGGTCCTTGGCGGCGAAGTGGATGAGCGCCGGATGTCGCTGCCCGAGCGACTCGGCCAGGTCGGTGTCCTTGGCGGTGAAGATCCATAGCGGCCCGCGGTCGTCATCGTCCAGCTGGACGGTCATCGGCTGGCCGAGGCCGTCGCCGACGCCCGCGAGGCTGAGCATCACCGTGCGGTCGGACTTCAGGGCCTTCCAGAACTTCGCTTCGATCTCGCTTGGGGTGGGCATCGGGCTCTCCAAAACAACATCAGCCGTCAACGGCCGCGGCCGAAGCCCGTTCCGGCGGCCGCGCCTTAGCCCCCCGAGGCCTTCCGGCGGTCGAAGACGAAACCGCCCTCGCCGTGCCTGCCCAGGCTGACCCATTCGCCCTCGCCCGCCTTGTGGACGTACTGCTCGGCCACCAGCCAGGCCTTGACCGGCCGCAGCGCCCCCAGGCAGCCGCCGATCATGGCGGGAAACACCACCGCCATCTGGGCCCAGACGGGCGGCTGGGCCGCCACGGCCCACCAGGCCCAGAGGGCGATGACCAGGATGCCGACGCCGCTCATCACGAAGAAGGCCGGGCCGTCGGCGGGATCGGCGAAGGCGAAGCTCTGGCCGCATCGGTCGCAGCCCTTCGCCAGGGTCAGGAAGCCGCTGAACAGCCGACCCTCGCCGCAGCGCGGGCAACGGCAGCGCAGGCCGGCGACGAGGGTGGAGGGGGGGTTGGTGGTCATCGCTCGAAGCCTTCCCTACAATATGATCTTGCGTACATACAATTTAGCTATATTGTATGTATTCATGGGAATTGCAAGCATGGCCATGGACCTATCCTCAGCCGCGTGGCTGGCTCGGGTGAGGCGGGACGAGGGACCGATCTACCTGGCGCTGGCGCAGGCGCTGGAGACGGCGATCCGGTCGGGCGAACTGCAGCCCGGCGAACAGCTGCCGCCCCAGCGCGCCGTCGCCAGGCGGCTGGGCGTGGATTTCACCACCGTGACCCGCGCCTATGGCGTCGCCCGGGACCGCGGCTTGGTGGAAGGGACGACGGGGCGCGGCACCTTCGTGCGGGCCCGCGCCGCCGAAGACGAGGCCGGGCTGGTCGACCTCAGCATGAACCTGCCGCCGCCGCCGCTGGGGATCTCCCTGGCCGGGCTGCTGATTGAGACGACGCGGGCGATCCTGCAGCGGAGCGACGTCGCGACGCTGATGGCCTACCACCCCGGCGCGGGCGCCCCAGGCCAGAAGGCGGCCGCGGCGGCCTGGCTGGCGCCCGGCCTGGGCGAGGTCCGCCCCGAACGCCTGCTAATCAGCCCCGGCGCGCAGACGGCGCTGGCGGCGGTGCTGGCGGCTGTCTGCAAGCCGGGCGACGCGGTGGTGACGGAGCCGCTCAGCTATCCGGGCTTCAAGGCGGCCGCAGCGCACCTGGGCCTGCGGCTGATCCCCTGCCCTGTGGACGAAGAAGGCGTCCGGCCCGAGGCGCTGGAGCGGTTGTGCCAGGCGGCGCGCCCGGCGGCGCTCTACCTGGTCCCGACGATGCAGAACCCGACCGCCTCGACGATGGGCGCGGAGCGGCGGCGCGAGGTGGCCGCGCTGGCGACCGCCCACGACCTGTGGGTGATCGAGGACGATCCCTACAGCCGGCTGATGGCCGATCCGCCGCCGGCGCTGGCCGCCTTCGCGCCGGAGCGGACGTTCCATGTGGCGACGCTCGCCAAGTGCCTGACCCCCGGCCTGCGCATCGCCTTCGTCGCCTGTCCCGACGCCGCGCTCACGGAGCGGATCGCCGCAAGCCTGCGGGCCATCTCGCTGATGCCTGCGCCGTTGATGGCGGCGGTGGCGACGGCCTGGATCCGGGACGGGACAGCCGAGGCGCTGCTGGCGGGGGTGCGCGGGGAGGCGCAGGCGCGCCGCACGCTGGCGGCGCAGGCCCTGCCCCAGGCCCTGGGGCCGGCCGAAAGCCTGCACGTGTGGCTGCCGCTGCCGGAGAGCCTCAGCCCCGACCGCCTGCGCCTGTCAGCCCAGGAACGCGGCCTTTCGCTGGTCACCGCCGAGGCGTTCGCCACCGGCGCGACTTGGCCAGCCGGCGTGCGCATCTCCCTGGGCGGGCCGGCGAAGCGCTCGGTGCTCTCCGCGGCCCTGGCGAACATCGCCGAGCTGGCGGGCGGTGCGCCGTCGCGGTCCAGGCTGGTGGTCTGACGGCCCGACGCAGGCCGCGCCTAGACGTCCTGCAGCAACAGGCCCCGCAGGGTCTCGGTCTCTTCGCGCCCGACGTCGAGCTGCGATTTCAGGAAGCCCGCCACGGAGCCTTCGCGGCGGTCGATCTCGTCCAGGGCGGCGGCCAGGTATGCGGGATCGGAGCGGAGCAGCGGCGCGCGGATCTCCTTCGGCACCTTGCGCAAGGCGCTGAACCCGGTGGCCGTCTCGGCGACTCCCTCGCCGCCGGCCAGGGCGTCGTAGTTCACCAGCTGCTCGGAAAGGCTGTAGTCCTGGAGGATGTGCTCGCGCGGCACGCCGAGCGCGCTGAAGATCAGGGCCGCTGCGACGCCGGTGCGGTCCTTGCCAGCCGAACAGTTGAACACCAGGGGCGTGCGCCCGGCGAGCAGCTCGCCGAACATCCGCGCGTAGCATTCCGAGTGGTCGTAGGGCAGGTCCCGGTAGAAGCCGTGCATCGCCTGGCGCAGGCTGTCCGGCGTGCGGTTGGGGTCGCCCAGGGCCGGGCGCACGTGGCGCGAGCTCATCTCGTAGTCGCGGGCGTGGATGACGGGGACGTCTGAGCCGGCCCATAGCGTGGGTTCGGCGGTTCGCTCGCTGGAGGAGCGGAAGTCGCAGACCACGGCGATCTTCAGTCCGGCCAGATGGGCGTAGTCGGCCGCCGTCAGCCCGGCAAGCGAGCCGGACCGGTAGAGGCGGCCCCAGCGGACCATCCGCCCGTCCTCGGTGGGATAGCCGCCCATGTCGCGGAAGTTGCGGCCGCCTTGCAGCGGCAGGACCCGTTCGGCCATGTCCTCGCTTCCTCTGTTTCCTCGTCCGCCTATAGGGCCACCCCCGGCGCGGCGCCACCTCGGGCGGGCTATCGTCGGATCGCATCGGCGTGCGACATTCGAATGAACGCCGGCGCAGAGCGGCATGGAGGAGCAGGATGAGCGACAACCCCCGCTGGAGCCGGCGGCCTGAAGGATCGAACTGGGGCGACTTCGGCCCCGACGACCAGCTCGGCCGACTGAACCTGATCACCGCGCAGAAGGTGCGGGAGGGCGTGGCCGAGGCGCGCGAGGGACTGGTGTTCTGCCTCAGCCTGCCGCTGGACTATCCGGGCGGCAATGTGCTGGCCGCCCGCCGGTATCCGCCGGTGTTGCGCCCGACCGTGCGGGACGGGCGGCCGAACTTCAACTTCGTTTCGGTCGCCGACGGCTACACCGCCACCGACATCGTCAGCGACGACCTGGTGGTGCTGCACCTGCAGTACTCGACCCAGTGGGACAGCCTGGCCCACGTGGGCGCGGTGTTCGACGCCGACGGCGACGGCGAGGCCGAGCGGGTCTACTACAACGGCTACCGCGCCGGCGAGCACGTGGTCGCCCCCGACGACGTCGAGGGCGTCTCCTGCGCCCACGCCCTGGGCATCGAGAACATGGCCGTCGCCGGGGTGCAGGGCCGCGCGGTGATGATCGACCTGCACGCCCACTTCGGCGACGCCAAGACCCTGGTGGGCTACGACGAGCTCATGCGGGTCGTGGACGCCGACAAGGTGGTGGTGGAGACCGGCGACATGGTCTGCCTGCGCACCGGGTTCGACGAGGTGGTGCTGAGCATGGACCGCGAGCCCACCGCCAGGCGGCTGCACAACAGCTGCGCGGCGCTGAACGGGCGCGACCCGCGCCTGCTGAACTGGATCACCGACACCGGCCTCTCCGTGCTGATCTCCGACAATTTCGCGGTGGAGGCGCTGCCGGCGAAAGGCGGCGAGGGCTGCTGCGCGTCGCTGCCGCTGCACGAACACTGCCTGTTCAAGCTGGGGATCCACCTGGGCGAGCTGTGGCGCCTGTCGCCGCTGGCGAACTGGCTGCGCGAACACGGCCGCAGCCGGTTCCTGCTGACCGCCCCGCCCCTGCGCCTGCCGGGCGCCGTGGGCTCCCCGGCGACCCCGGTGGCGACAGTCTGAGCCGGCCGGTAGAACGGGCCCCATGAGCGAAGCCCCCCGACTCATCGAGATTTTCGTCGACGCCGACGCCTGCCCGGTGAAGGACGAGGTCTACAAGGTGGCCGGCCGCTATGGCCTGAAGACCTGGGTGGTGGCCAACAGCTTCATGCAGGTTCCGGTCTCGCCGCTGGTGGCCCGCGTCATCGTCGACGCCGGGCCCGACGTGGCCGACGACTGGATCGCCGAGCGGGTCGGGCCCGGCGACATCGTGGTGACAAACGACATACCGCTGGCCGAGCGGGCGCTGCAGGCCGGCGGCCAGGCCCTGGCGCCGAACGGGCGGCCGTTCACGAAAGACTCCATCGGCTCGGCGATCGCCCAGCGGGCGCTGATGGAGCAGCTGCGCTCCACCGGCGACATCCTGGGCGGGCCGAAGCCGTTCGCCCGCGCCGACCGCTCACAGTTCCTGCAGGAACTCGACAGGATGATCGTCCACGCGCGCCGGCGCCGTCCCTAGAGCCTGTGTGGCTTGCATCGGCGGGCTGTTGGGCTAGCTTGCCGCGTGATTTTCCAAGGAGCGACAGGATGCGGGCGCCAAGTCTAGCGTGGGCGGCGACGGGGTTGGCGATCGCGCTGACCGGGTGCGGCAAGCCGGCGTCCACCAGCGCGTCCGGCGGCGAGGCGGCGGCGCCGGCGGCCGAGGCGCCCGCTCCCACGGCGGCGGAGAAGGCGGCGACGCTGGCCGCCCTGCCCGCCCCGTACCACACCGCCGACCTCGCCGCCGGGGAGGCGAAGTTCGGCGTCTGCAAGTCCTGCCACACGATCGCGCCGGGCGGGGCGAACATGACCGGGCCCAACCTGCATGGCGTCTTCGGCCGCAAGGCGGGGACCGCGCCCGGCTTCAACTATTCGGACGCCGTCAAGGCGGCGGGCTTCAACTGGGACCTCCACCACCTGGACTCCTGGCTGGCCAATCCGCGCACCTTCCTGCCGGGCACCAAGATGACCTTCGTGGGCTTCAAGGACCCCAAGGACCGCGTCGACGTGATCGCCTATCTGGCGGTGGAGACCGGCTACAAGGTCCCGGCCGCGGCGCCGTAACCCGGTTAACTAGAGCTTCACCACAAAACAACCTTGACGGGTTCCAACGGTGATCGCAGACTCCTTCGGTCGAAGCCGGGGCGGGTTCCGCACCGGCGCGACGCGCGCCGCGGAGATTCCCCAAGTCGCCGCGGTGGCGCGGACCGGGCCCCCGGGCCAGCCGCCGAGAGCCCCCCCTTCGGCGCGGCCGGTGACCGACGTCTTGATCGCCTTCCCTCCCTCGAACGGAGGGGAGGCGTCCTTTTTCAGAATGTCGAAGGCGGCGGCGCGATCGCGCGCTATTCCGCGGCGTTGGCCGCGCGGATCTTCTCATGCTCCTCGAACGCCTCGATGCGGCGGGCGGTGGCCATCGGCGACTTGGTGAAGCGGGCCAGGAGATTGTAGAACACCGGCACCACGAAGAGCGTGACCATGGTGGTGAAGATCGCCCCGAAGAAGATCACCACGCCGATGGTCCGGCGGCTTTCGCCCCCGGCCCCGCCCCAGAAGATCAGCGGAATCGCGCCGGCCGCGGCCGAGATGGACGTCATGATGATCGGCCGCAGGCGCAGAGACGCCGCTTCGATCACCGCCTCGCGGATCGCCAGGCCCTCATCGCGCAGCTGGTTGGCGAACTCCACGATCAGGATGCCGTTCTTGGCCGCGATCCCCACCAGGATGATCAGTCCGATCTGGCTGTAGGTGTTGATCGACGACCCGGCGATCAGCAGCCCGAACAGGCCGCCGAGCGCGGCCACCGGCACGGTCAGCATGATCACCGCCGGATGGATCCAGCTCTCGAACTGGGCGGCCAGCACCAGGAACACCAATAGCAGGGCCATGCCGAAGGCGATCGCCACGGTGCCGGAGGAATCCATGTAGTCGCGCGCGGCCCCGCCCCACTTCACGATCACGCCGGGGGGCTGCTTGGCGAGCTCGCCCTGGAAGAAGTCGATGGCGTCGCCCATGGTGTAGCCGGGATTGAGCTGGACGCTGAGGGTGATGGCGCGCAGGCGGTCGACGCGGGCGCGGTCGGGGGTGTCGCCGCGCACCTCGGTGGTCACCACCGAGCTCAGCGGGACGGTCTCCCCGGTCGAGGTGCGCACATAGAGATTGGCGAGGTCCTGCTCGGTCTGCCGCTTCGACCGGTCGGTCTGCAGCAGCACGTCATACTCCTGGCCGGTCTTGATGTAGGTGGTGACCTTGCGCGAGCCGAACATGGTCTCCATCGCCCGGCCGATCGACTGGGCGGACACGCCGACGCTGGCGGCCTTCTCGCGGTCGATATTGACCAGCACCCGCGGGCTGGTGGGCTCATAGTTGAGCCGCGCGCGCGTCAGGCCGGGGTTCTGCTGCGCCGCCCGCAGCAGCGGGGCGATCTGCTGGGCGATCTGCGGGTAGTCGTCGCCCAGCAGGATCAGGTCGATCCCCTGGGAATTGGAGCCCGGGCCGCCGCTCTGCAGGCCCGATTGCGGCATGGCGATGACGCGCACCCCGGTCACGGTGGCGAACTCGCGGTTCAGCGTCGCCGCCAGTTTCTGCGTCGTCAGGCCCTTCGGACGGTTCTCGTCGGGCAGGGCGACGTTGCCGAAGCCGCTGTTGTACGAATTGTTGCTGAACCCCGGCAGGCCGATCACGAAGCGGTAGACCTCGCCCTTCGCCAGGTGCGGCTGCAGGATCTTCTCCATCTTCGCGACGGCGGGCAGCATGTAGTCGTAGCCGGCGCCTTCCGGACCGGAGAGATTGAGCTGGATCCGGCCCCGATCCTCAGGAGGGGTCAGCTCCTTGGGAAGCATGGCGAAGACGCCCAGCGCGCAGCCGCCCAGGACCACCACCAGCAGGATGGAGGCGACCGCCGCCGAGCGGCGGCCCAAGATCCCCTCCAGCGAGGCGTGGTACGAGTCCCGCAGCTTGTGCATGGCGGAATCCACCGACCGGGCGATCCATCCCTCGCCCTTGGCGGGCCGCAGCAGCTTGGACGCCAGCATCGGCGACAGGCTGAGCGCCAGCAGGGCGGAGAAGGCGATGGCCGCCGTCACCGCGACCGCCAGTTCGACGAACAGCTTGCCGATGAAACCGGCCATGAACATCAGCGGGGCGAACACCGTGATCAGCACCACGGTGGTGGCGACCACGGCGAAGAACACCTGTCGGGCGCCGCGCTGGGCGGCCACCACCGGCGGCTCGCCCTCGTCTATCCGGCGCTGGATGTTCTCGACCACCACGATGGCGTCGTCGACCACCAGCCCGATGGCCAGCACCAGGGCCAGGAGGGTCAGCAAGTTCAGCGAAAAGCCGAGGGCCGCCAGCACGATGAAGGTCGACAGGATGCAGATCGGCGCCACCACCGTGGGGATGACCGCCGCCCGCGCCGTCCCCAGGAACAGGAAGTTGACCAGCGCCACCATGGCCAGGGAGATGGCCATGGTGATCCAGACCTCCTGGATGGCGTGGCCGGTGAACTCCGTGAAATCGACGGCGATCTCCAGGCGGGCCCCGGCCGGCAGCGAGCGGTTGATCTCGTCCATCGTCCTGTGGACGCCCTTGGAGATCTCCAGGTCGTTGGCCTGCGCCTGGCGGTGGATCCGGATGCCGATCCGTTCGGTCTGGTTGATCCGGAACATGCGGCGGTGATCGTCAGCCCCCTCCTCGATGCGGGCGATGTCGCCAAGCCGGGTCACATAGCCGGCCGAGGTGGCGGCGGTGGCCACGCTGCGTTTCACGCCCTGGGCCGCGCCAGCCCCGGACGAGGTTCCGCCGACCATCGCCGACGCCGCCGTCGCTCCCCGCTGGGCGAGCGGGACAACCGGAAGGCGGGCGAATTCCTCCGGGCTGGAATAGCCGCGGGCCACGCGAATGGTGAAGTCCTTGGCGGCGGTCTCCAGCGAACCGGCCGGGAGCTCCAGGTTCTGGCTGTTCAGCGCCGCCTCGACGTCGTCCACCGTCAGGCCGCGGGAGGCCATCGCGTTGGGGTCGAGCCAGATGCGCATGGCGTAGGCCTGCGCGCCCTGCAAGGTCGCCTGGGCGACGCCGGGCACCACCGAGAATCGCTCGACCAGGTAGCGGTTGGCGTAGTCCGACAGCTGCAGCCGGTTCATCTTCGTCGAGGTGAACGACATGATCATGATCGGGAAGCCGTCGGCGTTCGCCTTCGAGATCTGCGGCGCGTCGGCCTGCTCGGGCAGCAGGGTCACCACCCGGCTCACCGCATCGCGCACGTCGTTGGCGGCGTCCTCCAGCTTGCGGTCGAGCTTGAAGGAGATCTGGATCCGCGAGGAGCCGTCGCGCGAGTTGGAGTTGACCCGGTCGACGCCCTGGATGCCGGCGATCTGGCGCTCGATCACCTGGGTGATCCGCTCCTCGACCACTTCCGCCGACGCGCCGCGGTAGGTGGTGAAGACCGAGACCACCGGCGGGTCGACGCTGGGAAGCTCGCGCACGGTGAGCGCCGTGAACGAGGCCAGGCCGACGACGCACAGGATGATCGCCGCCACCGCGGCGAAGACGGGCCTGCGGACCGAGATGTCCGACAGCATCATGTGGGTTCGCGCGCCCCGGCCGCGCCGCCGCCCGGCGGCTGCGGCGCGATGACCCGCACCGGCTGGCCGGCCGTCACCTTGTTCAGGCCGTCGGCGACGATCCGGTCGCCCGCCTGCACCCCCTCACGCAGTTCGACGAAGCCGGCCTGCCGCAGGCCGGTCAGCACCGGCCGCTGCTCGATCGTGGTCTGGGGCCCGCGGGCGCGGAGCACGTAGACGAAGGCGGAGTCGCCCTGCACCGCCACGGCCGCCTCGGGAACGGACAGGGCCTGACGCTGGCCGCGCGAGATGGAGACCCGCACCATCATCCCGGGCTTGAGCCGGCGGCCCGGATTGGCGAACTCGGCGCGTGCGGTGACCGCGCGCGTGCGCTCATCGATGCGGGTGTCGATCTTGGCGATGCGGCCAGCGACGGCCTGGCCCGGATAGGCGTCCACCGAAGCGGTGATCGGCTGGCCTTCGCGGATCTGCGAGAGGTAGCGCTCGGGCACCGGGAAGTCGACGCGGATGGCCGAGACGTCGTCCAGGGTGACGATCGGCGCGCCCGGATTCACCAGGGCGCCGGGGGCCACGTCGGACAGGCCGATCACCCCGGCGAAGGGCGCTCGGATGATGCGGTCGGCCTGGCGCGCCTGGGCCGCCGAGACGTCGGCCTTGGCCGACAGGAAGGCGGACTCGTATTGGTCGATGGCGGCCTTGGAGGCGTAGCCCTTGTCGCCCAGCGACTTGTAGCGCTCGAACGCCCGCTCGGCCTGGATCATCCGGGCCTGGGCCTGCTCCAGCCCCGCGCTCTGCTCAGTGTCCCGAAGCTCCACCAGGACCGCCCCGCGCGGCACCGCCTGGCCGTCGTGGAAATTGACCTTCTCGACGATCTGGGTCGCCGCGGCGCTGAGGGTGACCGACTGGCGGCCCTTGGCCACGCCCAGCACCTCGATCGCGTCGACGAACGCGCGCGTCTCGACCTGCATGGCGCTGACCGGCGTGGGCCCGCCCATGCCGCCGCCCTTGCCGGCGGGGCCGCCCGGACCCGTCGCCATCGCCGCCGGCGCGCCGGGCCCGCCGGCGCCCTTGCCTGCCGCACCGCGGGAAAGCACAAGCTTCATCCCGCCGGCGACGAACATCAGGACCAGGACGGCCAGGGCGCCTACGAGGAAGAAATGGCGTCGCAGCAATTTGGGGGGCTCCTATCGACCCCGAACAAGGGGCGTCCGACACAAACGGAACATTTTCGCTCTTATGGTCAACCTATGGCCGTCGTCCATAACAGTACGATGGCGCGGCGTGTCGGTCCTGAAATCTATCACTCTTTCACCCGAAGCGCGCGGATGTTGCGGCGCCGCGAGGCGCCCGGAATTGGGCCTGTTCCGGGCGGCGAAGGGGCCGTAAACCTGGGCGCATGATCGAGTCCCTCCTGCGCCGGATGATCAAGGTCGGCGACCTGACAGTTCACCTCCCGGGCGGGCGCAGCCACCGCGCCGGCGACGGCTCGGGCCCGCCCGTGGCCATCCGCCTCACCGCCCGCGGCCTGCGCCGGCTGGTCGCCAATCCCAGCCTCGGGCTGGGCGAAGCCTATATGGAGGAGGATCTGGTCTTCGAGCAGGGCTCGATGTCCCAGTTGCTGGAAATCGTCGGCGCCAGCGGCGGACGGGCGCCGAAGGGGCGCGGCTCGTGGCTCACGCGCACCCGCAAGGCCGTCAAGCGCCGGCTGCAGCAGGCCAACGACCGGATCGCGTCACGCCGCAACGTCGCCCATCACTACGACGTCTCCAACGACCTCTACCGCCGCTTCCTCGACACGGACATGCAGTACTCCTGCGCCTACTTCGCGCGGCCCGACATGACGCTGGAAGAGGCCCAGGTCGCCAAGAAGCATCACCTGGCCGCAAAGCTCGCCCTGGCGCCGGGCCAGCGGGTGCTCGACATCGGCTCTGGCTGGGGCGGGCTGGCGATGACCCTGGCCGGCTACGGCGTGCAGGTGACCGGCGTCACCCTCTCCACCGAGCAGCTCGGGCTCGCGCGCGAACGGGTGGAAGCGGCGGGGCTGTCCGACCGGGTGCGTTTCGAGCTCAGGGACTATCGCGACCTCACCGAGCCCTTCGACCGGATCGTTTCGGTGGGCATGCTGGAGCACGTGGGCGCGCCCAACTTCCGCGCCTACTTCGACACGGTGAAGCGGCTGCTGACCGACGACGGCGTGGCCGTGATCCACTCGATCGGGCGGATGACCGGGCCGGCGCTCACCAACGCCTTCACGCAGAAGTACATCTTTCCCGGCGGCTACATCCCGGCGATGTCGGAGATCGTCTCCGCCGTGCAGGACGCCGGCCTGTGGATCACCGACATCGAGGTGCTGCGCCTGCACTACGCCGAGACGATCAAGCACTGGATGGCCCGCTTCCTGGCCGACCCGGAGATCCCTACGCTGTATGAGCCGCGGTTCCGCCGCATGTGGGAGTTCTACCTGGCCGGCGCCGAGCTGGGCTTCCGCCACGGGTCGCACATGAATTTCCAGATCCAGCTGACCAAGCATCGCCACGCCCTGCCGATCACCCGCGACTACATGCGCGAGGTGGAACTGGCGGCTCAGGCGTCGTAGCCGGGCGACTCGCGGTCGAGCTTGCGCAGGCAGCCGGGCCAGGCGAGCTCGCCGCCCACGCCGCGCATGGACTGGTCGCGCACCTCGGCGATGGCCGCGTCGGAGGCGAAGGCGACGTTCGCCCGGCCCACCGACAGGGCCATGACCTGGGTCTTGCAGGTTCGCTCCAGGTAATACATCCCGACCCAGCAGGCGCCCGCGGTCTTTCCGAGGGCCAGTGTGCCGTGGTTGCGCAGCAGCATCAGGTCCTTGTCGCCCAGGTCGGCGACCAGCCGCTGCTTCTCGTCGAGGTTCAGGGCGATGCCCTCGTAGTCATGGTAGGCGAGCCGGGGCAGCACGATCAGCGCGTGCTGCGACAGCGGCAGGATCCCCTCGCGCTGGGCGGAGACCGCGACCCCCTGGTCGGAGTGCAGGTGCATGACGAAGCGGGCGTCGTCGCGCGCCTCGTGGATCGCCGAATGGATCGTGAAGCCGGCCGGATTGATGAAATAGGGCGTCTCGGAAAGGATCTGGCCATCCAGGTCGATCTTCACCAGCGACGAGGCGGTGATCTCCTCGAACAGCATGCCGTACGGATTGATCAGGAAGTGGTGGTCCGGGCCCGGAACGCGGGCCGAGATATGGGTGTAGATCAGGTCGTCCCAGCCAGAGAGGGCGACCAGCCGGTAGAGGGCGGCCAGGTCCACGCGGACGCGCCACTCCTCGGCGCCGACCTTGTCCTTGAGCGAGATGGGGGCTGCCGATCCGTCGGCCATGGGCTGTCTCCTCCTCCGGAGCTACGCGGCAGACT
>Ga0268265_10002105_pt1 | contig 15471 bp, 16 predicted proteins | sample KBSSwiS52_FD_190355 | JGI IMG/M metagenome (GOLD analysis project Ga0268265, IMG submission 190355) | Switchgrass rhizosphere microbial communities from Kellogg Biological Station, Michigan, USA - KBS Switchgrass S5-2 (SPAdes) (version 2) | ecosystem: Host-associated > Plants > Roots >... | reverse complement strand
TGAAGTGCAGCAGGTGATAGATCACGAACAGGAGGATGATGACGCCGCCCCAGCGCATGGTCCGCGAGGCGTAGGCCGTGTGCACCTTGGCTTTCGCGATATAGGGCTGCGGGCGCGCCTCCCTGCTCGTTCGCGCCAGGGTCCAAGCCGCCCAGATGTGGAGCGCCACGGCGACGAGGAGGACGGTGCGGGCGATCCACAGCAGGGTATAGGCCGGGACGAACGGCTCGCCCACGTGCCGCAGGAAGAAGCCGTAGGCGTCGAGATACCTCACGGGGCTGTAGGCGCCGTCCCGGTAGAGGTTGAACTCCCCCGCCTCGAAGAGCTTGAGGTTGCCGATCATGTGCACGAAGACGAAGCCGAAGAGGATGATGCCGGTGACGGCCATCACCGCCTTCCTGCCGACTGCCGATCGAGTGAGATCCGAGAACCAGGACATGCTTTCCCCTCTTGGATGCCGCAACGCGACGCGGGCCTATCCTATGCCATCCGGGGCCAGTTTGTGAAACCCGTCACAAGCCTAGGCGGGAGCTCGACGACGACGGCGGCGCCGGGGACGGGGCCGGGCCTCTCCCCCTTCCGCGCCGGCCTTGAGCGGCGGACGGCGGCGGGCTGCGGCATCCCACTCGGCCAGCGCCTCCCCGCCCTCGCCCGTGGCCTCCACGAGGATCTCGAAGAGCAGGCGGGCGTCGTCGAAGTAGGGCTTGCGCGTGAAGCGCACCCGCTCGGGGAGGCTCCACTTGGGCTCGCAGAGGCGCTGGAAGCCGATCAGGGCCTGCACGATCTGCTGCGACTTCAGGTTGGAGACGGTGAAGCGGGCGAGGAAGGGCGCCACCTCTTCCTGCACCAGGGTGTCGATGGCGGAGCGGCTCATCGGCCGCTGGTCCAGAGCCTCGATGTCGTAGCGCCGCAGCACCACCTTGGGCAGGAGCAGGGCGGCGAGGAGGCCGATGTCGGAGAGCTGCCGGCCGCTCCTGACCATGCGGTCCACGACCGGCAGGATCTGTCCGAAGTCGCCGAGCCCGCGCTCGCCGGCCGCGACCATGGCGTACGCCTCGGGGAGCATGACTTCGAGCAGGCCGAGGTCGAGCATCCACTGCATGGCGGCGCCCGCGTGGCCGCAGCGCAGGAGCTGGGCGATCTCCTCGGTGACGCGCGCGGGCGAGGCTTTGTCCAGCTCCCGGCGGTGGCGATGGATCGCCTCCTGCGTCTTCGTCTCGATCCCGAAGCCGAGCCGGCCGGCGAACTCGCAGGCGCGGAGCATGCGCACCGGGTCCTCGCGGAAGCGCTTGTCCGGATCGCCGATGACGTGGACGAGCTTGCGGTCGAGGTCGTCGATGCCGCCGACGTAGTCGATGACCGAGTAGTCGGCGATGCTGTAGAACAGCGCGTTGATCGTGAAGTCGCGGCGGAACGCGTCCTGCTCCGGCGTGCCGTAGGTGTTGTCGCTGGTGATCAGGAGCTCGCCGGGCTCGCCGCGCTGCTCCTCGGGATCGGGATCGCGCCGGAACGTCGAGAGCTCGACGATCTCGCCGTCGTGGAAGTACACGTGGACCAGGCGGAAGCGCCGCCCGATGATCCGCGAGTTGCTGAACAACCGGCGGATCTCGTTCGGCTTCGCATCCGTGCCGACGTCGTAGTCCTTCGGCCGGCGACCGAGCATCAGATCCCTGACGCTCCCCCCGACCAGGTACGCCTTGTAGCCGGCATTGTGCAGCCGGTAGAGGACCTTGACGGCGTTGGGTGATATCTCTCTTCGGGAGATGGGATGCTCGGACCGGGGGACGATCCGAGGTTCCACCCCGGTATCTACGCTCACAGGGTGATTATACCGACGAGAGGGAGCCACGGATAAAAAAGAGGGGCCGAGGCGGGCGGAGGGCTGGGAAACCCGCCCCGGCACCGGAGGGAGAGGAGTCGGTTCGTTCGCTTGTCAATCCGGGGCCGCTCGCGGGTGACTGCCTGCCGATCTTCCACGCGACCCTTGCTCTTCCCCTGATTCCACGAAGCATGCCAGCCCTCCCTTCAGGAGAGACAACGTTGATTCCATTGGGGTTAGGGGAAAACAGAGTCAACGGGGGGCACGGGAGGCGCCGGGGCTTGTCTCCGGCGGAGGACGAAGGTGTTGCCTGGAGAGGGCAGGCTTATTCTTTGCTAGCATATTCATCATGAGAATGCGCAGCCTGTCCCTCACCGCCCTTGCCCTTCTCGCCCTCCCTGCGATCCTGGTCGCCGCCATTCAGGGTCCGGAGCCCTGTGACAGGGGCATGGCCGGACAGTATCCCTGCCGGGGCATCGATCTGGCCAGCTTCATCCCCACCGGAGACCTGTCGAACGTCCCGCACGAAGTTGCAGGAGACGTCCTCGGCTGGCGCCACGAAGCGAGCGGCCGGGAGTTCGCCCTTCTCGCCCTGGGGACCCGGATCTCCATCGTCGAGGTGACCGACCCCGAAAGCCCCGTGATCCTCGGCGACCTCGCCCGGGACACCGACGGGCTGGGCTCGATGGCGATCTTCGAGGACCACCTGTACGGAGTCGTCGGTGCGAAGCTCTACATCTACGACCTGACCCGCCTCCTCACCGCCTCCGGTCCCCTGGCGGCGGACGCCTCCATCGATCTCCCCACCGCCGCCGTCGGCCGCATCTCGATCAACCCGGAGACCGGCTTTGCCTACGCGTTCTCGGGCTACGCCTCCGTGTACCACTTGACCGACATCGTCGCTTTCGACCTGAACGGAGATCCCGAGGCTCCGCAGCAGGTCATGTCCTGGAACCCGCTCGGGCCCTATCCCCGGAGCCTGGAATGCGTCATCTACCACGGAGCAGACCAGCGCTTCGTGGGCCACGAGATCTGCTTCGGCGGGGCCGGCTACAGCTACCTGGTGATCTACGACGTGACCGACAAGGCGCATCCGGTCCGGCTTTCGAGCACGCGGTACAAGCACTCCAACACGCCCCGGGACACCGCTCTCACCATTGATCACCGGTTCCTTCTGCTCGCCGATTCCCACGACGAGAACCTGCCCGGCGGCAACACCCGGACGTTCCTCTGGAACCTCGCCAGCCTGACCAAGCCCGTGTACTTCAACAGCTATGACGGTCCCACGCGGGCTCGCGACCTGCAACTGGAGGTCCGGAGCCGCTTTGCCTACCTGGCCAACGCCACGTCAGGCCTGCGCATCCTGGACCTGCAGCAGATCGGCAACAAGGGCCGGGTGCGGGAGGCCGCCTATTTCGACGTCGAGCCCGGGCTCAGCAACACGAGCTGGTTCGGGGCGTGGGGAGTCGACGTCCTGCCGAGCGGGACGGTGATCGTGGGGAGCATCCGGCAGGGGCTCTTCGTGCTCGTGCCGCGGTTGTAGCACTAGACTACCCCGGTGTCCGTCCTGGAAGCCAAACGGGTCGTCAAGACCTATGCCGATGGCACGGCCGCGCTCGCCGGGGTGAGCCTGGCGGTGCCGGCCGGGGAGACGCTGGCCCTGGTCGGAGAGAGCGGCAGCGGCAAGACCACTCTCCTGCGCCTTTTCAACCGCATGGTGGATCCGACCGAGGGAGTGGTCCGGGTGGAAGGCCGGCCGGTATCCGAGCTCGATCCCATCGTCCTCCGGCGGAAGACCGGCTACGTCCCGCAGGATGGAGGGCTCATCCCCCACTGGCGGGTGGAAAGGAACGTCGACCTGGTCCCCCGCCTCCTGGGCTGGGATGAGGACCGCCGCAGAGCGCGAGTCCGCGAGATGCTGGAGCTGGTCGGGCTCTCGCCCAAGGTCCATGCCCCCCGCTACCCCGCCGAGCTTTCCGGAGGACAGCGCCAGCGCGTGGCCCTCGCCCGGGCCCTCGCCGCCGATCCGCCCGTCGTCCTCCTGGACGAGCCCTTCGGAGCCCTCGACGCCCTCACCCGCCTGGAGCTTCACCGGCAGTTCCTGGAGCTGAGGAAGACGCTCGGAAAGACGCTGGTCCTGGTGACCCACGATCTCGCAGAGGCGTTCCGCCTGGCGGATCGGATCGCGGTGATGAGAGCAGGAAGGATTCTTCAGATCGGGGTGCCAGGAGAGCTGAAAGAGGCTCCGGCGGACCCTTACGTGAGGGCGCTGCTGGATGCGTAAGGCCCTCCTTCTCCTCCTCCTCGCCACCCCCGCCCTCGCCGCCGACCGCGTCGTGGTCGGCTCGAAGAACTTCGAGGAGAGCCGGCTCCTGGGCGAGATCTTCGCCCAGCTCCTGGAGAGCCGCACCGATCTCGAGGTGGAGCGCCGGCTCGGGCTCGCGGGCACCCAGGTCTGCTTCGAGGCCTTGAAGACCGGCGCGATCGACGTCTATCCGGAGTACACGGGCACGGGGCTGGTCTCGATCCTCGGCGAGCCCGCGGAGGGCGGACCGGCACGGACTCTCAATCGCGTCCGCTCCGAGTTCCTCTCCCGCTGGGACCTCTGGTGGATCTCCCCCCTCGGCTTCGAGAACTCCTTCGAGGTCGCCGTCCCGAAGGAGCTGGCCGAGCGCGAGGGGCTGAGGACGATCTCGGACCTCGCGCGGATCTCGAAGCGTCTGCGCGGCGGCTTCGGCCACGAGTTCGTGGGGCGCGAGGACGGCCTGCTCGGCCTGCAGCGGGTCTACGGCCTCGACTTCGCCTCGGTCCAGCCGCTCCAGCACGCCCTCAAGTACCAGGCGGCCAAGGCGCGGGAGGTGGACGCGATCGACGTCTACACGACCGACGCCCGGCTGATCACCCACAAGCTGGTCGTGCTGGAGGACGACCGCGGCTTCTTCCCGCCCTATGAAGCCGCGGCGCTGGTGCGGGGCAAGGCGCCTCCGGAGGTCGCCGCCGCCCTGAGCCTCCTGGCCGGCGCCATCGACGAGCAGACGATGCGCGCCTGGAACCTCCGTCTCCAGGAAGGGAAGGAGGACGAGGCGGTCGTGGCGCGGGATGCCCTGCGCTCGCTGGGGCTGGTCCAGGGAGAGAGGGAGGAGACGGCGGCAAGATCCGCTCCCACCCTCACCCACTATCTCTGGGATGAGCGGAGCGCCTTGCTGAGAAGGACGCTGGAGCATCTGAGCCTCTCGGCGCTGGCGCTCCTGGCCGGGATCGTCGTGGCCGTGCCCCTGGGGCTCTGGCTGGAGCGCCACCGCCGCGGAGCGGAACCGACCATCCGCCTCCTCGGGATGACCCAGACCATCCCCTCCCTCGCCCTGCTCGCTTTCTTCATCCCCTTCCTCGGCGTGGGGACTCTCCCGGCCATCGTGGCGCTCTGGATCTACTCCCTCTTCCCCATCGTCCGCAACACCTACACGGGAGTCCGCGACGCCGACCCGCGCGCGGTCGAAGCGGCAACGGCCCTGGGAATGACGCCGGCTCAGATCCTGCGCGAGGTCCGGCTCCCCCTGGCGGCGCCCGTGCTGATGGCGGGCATCCGCACCGCCGCCGTCCTCACGGTGGGCACGGCCACCCTAGCCGCCTTCATCGGAGCCGGGGGCCTGGGCGAGCCGATCGTGACCGGCCTGCAGCTCGCCAACGCCGCGATGATCCTCTCGGGAGCGATCCCGGCCGCGATCCTCGCGCTGCTGGTGGATGGTCTGTTGGGGTGGGTGGAGCGGGCGCTCCGGCCGGCCGGGCTGGGCTCCCGCTAGCGGACCCTCTTCACCTGCTCGTCCCCCAGCTCGGTCAGGAAGTACCAGGTCCCCGCGGCGTTCGGCTTGAGCCAGCCTCTCTTGGTCATGTTCTCGAGCGCCAGGTCGATGTCGGCCGCGGCCTCGGGCGCCAGATAGCGGATCGCCTTGGCGCGCATCCCGAAGCCGGCCTGGACACCCCCGGAACGATGACACCTCTCCTTGTATCGGGCGAGGACGGCCTGCTCGGCTTTGGACTGGTCCATGGTCATATCTTACCCGAACGTCTCCCGCCATCCCCGGCTCTGCCTCAGCAGCTCCAGCGCCCGATCGAGCCGCTCCTGGTTCTCCGGCTTCACCAGCCAGGTGCTGCGTCCCGACGGATGCGGCAGCGGCACCACGTCGAAGCGCACATCCCCCCGCGAGCCGGGGAAGATCCGGCCGACGCGGTCCGAGAGCGGGCCGGGCTCGGGGATGAACTTCGTGATGGCGTGTTGGCCCACGGCGATCACGGTCAAGGGCCGGATCAGCCGGATCTCCTCCTCCAGCCAGGGCGCGCAGTTCGCGATCTCGTCGGGCGCGGGCGGACGGTCCCCTCCCTGCGGCGCGCGGCCCGGGAAGCAGCGGATCGCCGCGGCCATGAGCACGCGGCGGCGGAACTCGTCCTCCGAAGTCCCCAGCGTGGCGAACCAGGCGAACAGGCGGCTGCCGGCCGTGAAGGCGAAGGGCTTTCCCAGGTCGCGCTCCTTCGGCCCGGGAGCCTGGCCGACCAGAATCATCCGCGGCCAGACCTCCGGCCGCGCGATGACCGGCGGCGGCTCCACCCGGGGGCAGATGCGGCAGCCGCGGACCTGGTGGATGTGAGAGTCGAGCTCCGGCCAGCCGCTCAATGCCAGGATTCTTCGCGCACCCACGGGCGCTCGGCCAGCTCGTCGAGGAACGCGTCCACCACCCGTGGATCGAACTGCTTGCCGCTCTGCCGGCGCAGCTCGCCGATCGCGCTCTCCACCGGCAGGGCCGCCCGGTAGGGCCGGGTCGTGGTCATGGCGTCGAAGGCGTCCACCACGGCGATGATGCGCGCGCCGAGAGGGATCTCGTCGCCCATGAGGCCCATGGGATAGCCGGGATAGCGGGTCTCGTCCATGGCGCCGTCGTAGCGCTCCTGGTGCGCCCGCACGATCGGCGCGGCATCCCGGAGAAGGTCGAGCTTCTCCAGCAGGCGCGCTCCGATGTCCGCGTGACGGCGCATGACCTCCGCCTCCTGCTCGTTCAGGGGGCCGCGCTTGCGCAGGATCTCCTCGGGGATCCCGATCTTGCCGATGTCGTGGAGCATGCTGGCATAGTGGATCATCTCCAGGTCCTTGCCGCGCAGCCCCAGCCGGCTCCCCACGGCCACCGCGTACTCGCTCACCCGCCGCAGATGCCCCTCGGTATACGAGTCCTTGGCCTCCACGGCCTGGGTCAGGGCCTGGGCGACGCGCAGCAGGTCGCGGCGGAGCAGCCGGTTCGAGTCGGCCAGCTCGTCGCGCATCCGCACCTCGTGCTCGCGCGAGCGGCCCACGAACGCGCCGACCAGGGACAGGATCACCAGGTCCGCGCAGCGCGACCAGACATCGGCCCCGTCCCCGAAGCCGGCGGCGGCGATCCACCCGGCCCCGGCGAAATAGAAGAGACCGCTGGCGGAGGCGGCCAGGACTCCGCCCCGCAAGCCGAACTGGTGCGCGGACCAGAGGATCGGGATGACATAGAGAAGGACGGCCCAGCTTCCGCCCCGCGGCAGGAGGACCGAGAGCGGCACGACCGCCAGGGTCAGGGCGGCCACCATGGCGGTGCCCACGAGGAGGATCCGCCGGCCCTCCGGCTGCGAGCGCATGGAGAGCACGACCGTCTCCTGCCCCCCGGTGTCCGGGGTCGGCAGGACCGGCAGGACCGGCAGGACCGGCGAGGCGCCGGCGGCGAGAAGGCGCGGACGCCGGGCCGGCTTCTCCCCGGCGATCGGCTCCATCCAGCGGCGCAGGTGGCGGTCCGCGATCAGCAGCGCCGGCGGACCGAGCAGGAGCGCCGCGACCAGCCCCTCGGCCGCGCCGTTCCAGAAGCGGAGGCCGGGGAAGCCGCCGAGCACGATCGAGGCGCCGAACGCGGTGAGCAGGCTGCCGAGCATGGCGCTCAGCAGCAGCCAGATGTAGGAGCGCAGGGTGGGAAGGCCGCGGCCGATCCCGGGGACGTGGCAGAAGACGAGGAAGGCGGCGGACCCGGACAGGGCCACCGAGACCGCGAGGCCGAGCCCTGCCAGGAAGCTACCCTGGACGGCCCAGGCCCCGAAGATCTGCCCCACGGACGCGCCCAGCACACCGGGCCAGCCGAAGAGCAGCCCCGCCATCCAGGCGGCGAACGGGTTCCCGGCTCGGACCAATCCGGCCAGCACGCCGGCCGCGAGCGCCGCCAGGAACACCGTGCCGCGCATCCGCGTGTACCACGCGGCCAGCGTCCGGGAGAGGACGACCGCGCCGGAAGGCGCCGACGCAGCCCGGGGATGGGAAAGCACGCTCATGGTCCGCCTCCCTCCGATACGAGCTCGACTTCAGGGCGCGGTATCCTCAGCCAGCTCGGCCGGCACGGCCACCTTCACCTCGACCGCCGGCTCCCACCAGGGCTCTGCCGGATCGAAGGCCTCCCCCTCGTGCGCACAGGTGGAGGAGATGTGGTCCTTGCCGTACATCGGCTTGCCGCGGTGGGCCGACCGATGCAAGGGATAGATGCTGCCGCAAGTATGACAGAACCGCCCGACCGTGCGTCCTCGCCGCTCTTCCGCGATCTGGCTCTGCGGAGCCGCTTCGGGAACCCGATAGACCATGGCGTTGCCTACCGGGCCGCCAGCAGCTCGGCGCGGGAGAAGAAGAAGGAGAGCTCGATGGCGGCGTTCTCGGCCGAATCGCTGCCATGGATCGCATTGCGCTCGATCGACGTGCCGAACAGCGCCCGCACCGTCCCCGGCGCCGCCTTGGCCACGTCCGTAGCTCCCATGACTTCCCGCAGATGAGCCACCGCGTCGTCCCTCTCCAGCGCCACCGGCATCACCGGTCCGCTCGTCATGAACCCCACCAGGCTGCCGTAAAACGGCCGCTCCTTGTGGACTTCGTAGAACGCCTGAGCCTGCGTCTCTGTCAGACGCAACATCTTGATACCGCGAATCGTGAAACCAACGTCCTGCAGCTTTGCAAGGATCTTGCCCGCGTTTCCCGCCTCCACGGCGTCGGGCTTGATGATGGCAAGGGTCATAGGCATACGGTGTTCTCTCCCAGATTGTCTGTTGTCGGGGTGAAAGAGTTACAGCAAAGGATTACGAGATATTCTCAAGCTTCGTCTGGCGAGGGCTCCTCCAGGACTTCCATCTCCCCGGCCGGTCCCTCCACGTAGAAGGCCGATCCGACGATCTCCACGACTCCGTCGGGTCCGAGGAGCACCGCGGACTCGGGAGGGATGCCCAGGCCCCAGCGGATCCCGGGCAGCTCCAAGAGCTTGCGCAGGCGCCGGTCGTGGCCGGGATCGAAGTTCGGCTCGACGACTCCTTCCGGAAGCCAGCCGAGCCCGGGGATCGTCTGCCCCGGGGCGATGCTGCGGGCGATCCGTCCGGCGGCCTGGGCGGCGGCGGCGATGGCCACGACCATGCCGCCGGTCTGGATCTTCTTGGTCAGGGCCTCGGCGGCCGGCGATCCGGCGAGGGCGTCGAGGAGGTGATCCGCGACGCCTCCGCCGAGATAGACCGCCGACACCGCCGCGATCCGCTCGGCGTTTCGTCCGCGCCGGGAGTCCCGGCTGCGGTAGATCGGGATGACCTCCAGCTCGCGCCCGAGCTCCTCGGACACGTACTCGCCGAAATGCCGGACGTAGTCGTTCGATCCGCTGGCGGCCGGGATGAAGCCGATGGGGCCGGGCGGGGTCTTCGCCACCCAGGCCTCGTCCGCGTCGAACGTCTCGCCGAAGCTGAATTCGCCGCCCCCGAGGAGCGCGAGCCAGCCCTGCCCGGCGATCCGCTCGATCATCCGAGCGATCATCCCCTCAGTGCCTGGGCCAGGGTCTCGCCCAGCTTGGCCGGATTCTCGACCACATGGATGCCGGCGGCCTTCATGGCCTCCATCTTCTCCGCCGCGGTGCCCTTGCCGCCGGCCACGATGGCGCCGGCGTGGCCCATGCGCCGTCCCGGAGGAGCGGTGCGGCCCGCGATGAAGCCGACCACCGGCTTCTTCATGTTGGCCTTCACCCACGCGGCGGCTTCCTCTTCGGCGCTGCCGCCGATCTCGCCGATCATGATCACTCCCTCGGTCGCCGGATCGGCCGCGAACTGCTCCAGCACGTCGATGAAGTTCGTGCCGTTGATCGGATCGCCGCCGATGCCCACGCAGGTGGACTGGCCGAGCCCCAGGTTCGTGAGCTGCCAGACGGCCTCGTAGGTCAGGGTTCCGGAACGGCTGACCACGCCGATCGAGCCCTGCTTGTGGATGTGGCCGGGCATGATGCCGATCTTCGCCAGCCCCGGCGAGATCACGCCCGGGCAGTTGGGGCCGATCAGGCGCGTGGGATGGTCCCGCAGGAACGCCTTGGCCTTGAGCATGTCCGCCACCGGGATGCCCTCGGTGATGCAGACCACGAGCTCGACCTCGGCCGCCGCGGCCTCCATGATGGCGTCGGCCGCGAACGGCGGCGGCACGAAGATCATGGACGCGTTGGCGCCCGTGGCCGCGCGGGCCTCCTCCACGGAATCGAACACCGGGATGCCCTCGACCGTCTCGCCGCCCTTGCCGGGGGTGACGCCCGCGACCACCTGGGTGCCGTACTCGCGGCAGGTCAGGGCGTGGAACGTCCCCTCCTTGCCGGTGATGCCCTGCACGAGCAGGCGCGTGTCGTTGTCCACCCAGATCGCCATCACGCACCTCCCTTTGCGGCTGCCACGGCCTTCTCGGCGGCCGCGGCCATGTCTTCGGCAACCTCGAAGTGGAAGGGGGCCTCGCGCAGGATGCGCCGCCCCTCCTCGACGTTGGTCCCTTCCAGGCGGACGACCACGGGAAGATCGACGTTTCCCAGCTCCTCGATCGCGCCGACCACGCCGCGGGCGATGCGGTCCGTTCTGGCAATGCCGCCGAAGATGTTGATCATCACCGCTTTGACCGACGGATCGGAGATCAGCAGGCGGAAGGCGTTCTTGACCGCCTCCTGGCTGGCGCCGCCGCCCACGTCCAGGAAGTTGGCTGGCTCGCCGCCGTAGAGCTTGATGATGTCCATCGTCGCCATGGCGAGGCCGGCGCCGTTGACCATGCAGGCGATGTTGCCGTCGAGCTTGATGTAGTTCAGGTTGAACTTGGAGGCCTCGACCTCCATCGGGTTCTCTTCGGCGAGGTCGCGCATCTCCACCACGTCCTTGTGGCGGAAGAGCGCGTTGTCGTCGAAGCTCATCTTGGCGTCGAGGGCCATCACGTCGCCGCCGCCGGTCACCATGAGCGGGTTGATCTCGGCGAGCGAGGCGTCGGTATCGAGATACGCCCGCACCAGGGCGCCGATCAGCTTGGCCGCCTTGTTGGCCGTGTCGCCCTTCAAACCCAGGTGGCGGGCCACGGCGCGGGCCTGGAACGGGACGATTCCCATGTTGTGGTCGATCCAGGCGCGGTAGATGGCCTCGGGGTCCTTGGCCGCGACCTCCTCGATGTCCATGCCGCCGGCCGCGGAAGCCATGACCACGTGCTTGCCCTTGGCGCGGTCGAGCGTGATCGACAGGTACAGCTCCCTGGCGATGTCGGCGGTCTCTTCGATGAGGACCTTGCGGACGAGCTGCCCTTCGGGTCCGGTCTGGTGGGTGACGATCTGCATGCCGAGGATCTTCGCAGCGTGCTCGCGGGCCTCCTCGGGGGACTTGGCGAGCTTGACGCCGCCGCCCTTGCCGCGTCCGCCGGCGTGGATCTGGGCCTTGACGACGCAGCGTCCGCCCAGCTCTTCGCAGATGCGCGCGGCCTCCTCCGGGTCCTCGGTGACCCTCCCGCGTGGGGTGGCAACCCCGTAGCGGCGCAGGATCTCCTTGGCCTGATACTCATGGATCTTCAAGACGATCTCCTCCGGAAAAAGTTCCTGGGGGAACGGATTCGAACGGAGCCCGGGACGGCCCGAGCCGCGGAAGCATATCAGAGGGGCGGGGAGTGGCGGGCCTTGCCCGCGCTCCGCGTATCTCTCAACGACGGCCGAAAGCAACGACAAGAAGATCAAGGAGATTCGGCAACCGGCAGCACCCCGACCCGCGAGCCCGACCGGCTCACGTTCCAAGATAAGAACCTCCCTCACCCGCCGGACCCCGGCGGGTTTTTTTGTCTTCCTCTGGTAGACTCCGCCGGCCCTGTCAGGCGAACACGAGGAGGAAGATTGGAGCCCAGACTCAAATTTCAGCGCGAGCGAACCTTCCAGCAGGAGCTTCAGACCCTGGTGGAGGGCCGCCTCGCCGCGCTCGGCCGGTCCCGGTACGGCTCATCCCGTCTCTATCTCAAGACCGCCGTGCTCTTTCTCTGGGCTGGCGCATCCTATGCCGGCCTGCTTGCCTCGAATCACTGGTGGCAGGCTCTGCCCCTGGCGGTGTCGATGGGCCTCGCCCTCGCGTCGCTCGGCTTCAACGTCGGCCACGACGGCAACCACGGCGCCGGCTCGCCCTCCAAGGGGGCGAACCGAACCCTCGGCGCGGCGTTCGACCTCCTCGGCGGCAGCTCCTTCGTCTGGCGCTTCAAGCACAACGTCCTGCACCACAGCTACCCGAACGTCGTCGGCCTGGACGACGACATCGACCTCGGCCCTCTCTGCCGCATGTCGCGCCATCAGGCCCATCTTCCCTTCCACCGGCTGCAGCATCTCTACATGTGGCTGCTCTACGGCCTGATCATTCCCAAGTGGCACCTCTGGGACGACTTCGCGGCCGTGGCACGGGGCCGCGTCGGCGACAGCCCGTTCGCGCGCCCCCGGGGAGCCGACCTCGCGCTCTTCATCGGCGGCAAGCTCGTCTTCTTCGGCTGGGCACTGGTCATCCCGGCCCTGCTCCATCCGTTCTGGATGGTCCTGCTCTTCTACGGCATCGCCTCGTACGTCCAGGGCGTCGCCCTGAGCGTCGTCTTCCAGCTCGCGCATTCGAACGACGAGACGGAGTCGTTCGTGCCGGAGGAGACCGGGACCGCGACGGGCAAGGAGTGGGCGATCCACCAGGTGGAGACCACGGCGAACTTCGCGCGGCACAACCGTCTGCTGAGCTGGTACGTCGGCGGGCTCAACCACCAGATCGAGCATCACCTCTTCCCGCGGATCAGCCACGTCCACCTGCCCGCGATCTCCGACGTGGTCGAGCAGGTCTGCAAGAAGCACGGCGTCCGCTACCGCGCCCATCCGACGATGACCGGCGCCATCGCCTCGCACTACCGCTGGCTGCGCGACCTGGGCAAGCCGCCGGAAGCCGCGGCGGCGTAGACGGCCTGAGCCCCAGCAGGCTAGCCGATCCAGCTCTCGCTTTGAAGCCCCTCAAAAGCTTCGAAGTGCGCGAGGTTGGCCGTCACCACGATCAGGCCGTTCACCTGCGCGACAGCGGCGATCTGTCCGTCGACGAACGGAATCACCCTGCCTTTCGCTTCCAGGCGCGCCCTTTGCGCCGCATGCCACTCCGCGGCCGCGGAATCGTAGGGGAGGATCGGAAGCTCGATCACCGAGCCGAAAAGGTATCCCTCGATCCGCGTCCGCCTGGCCGAGGGCGGGAGGCGCTGAAAACCGAAGAGCAGCTCATGCCACACAGGAGCGGCGATCGCGATGGTTTCGGCATTCCGCTCCAGCCTCTCCAGAAGCCGGCGATTCGGCGAGGGTCGCGCCGGCTCGGAGATGGTGTTGGTGTCGAGCAGGTACTTGAGCATCACCAGGAGAAGTCGCGCCCGGGGGATGGATCCCGGACGTCTGCGAAGGCATCCGCCGTTTCGGCGTCAAGGTCGCTGTATTTGCAGCGGAACTCCTGGTAGGACTCCCAGAAGGAACCGCGCTTCCGGGAGAGCCGCTCGTACTCGTTGAGAGAGAGGAGGATGGCCACCGGCTTGCCGCGACGAGTGAGCTCCACCTTCGCACCCTGCTCGGCCTCCTGAATGACATGCGAGAGCTTCTCCCGGGCTTCTGCGATCGAATACTGCCTGGACATGGCGCCTCGCCTCCTGCCGATGAACATCTACATGTACATCCTACCGGATTCCAGTCCGGAACGCCACCAAGAAAGATCTCAGGCGGATCTCAGACTCCTCACAGGCTCCCGAGGCCCCCCGGGCCGCCAGATTGGAGGCGGCACGGGGGCAGTCCCGCTTCCGTGCGGACGAGGAGCCGAACATCATGTCGACGAGAACGAGCTGGAGCCCTTGGCTGTTGACCGGCGTCCTGCTGGCCGCCATCCCCGCGGCGCAGGCGCAGACCGCAATGCCGCGCACCCTCGACGAGGAGTACGCCCGGAAGGCCGAGGAGGTGCCCGGCTTCGGCGGGCTCTACCTGGACGAGGAGGGCGTCACCCACGTCTATCTGCAGGACCTCTCCCGCGAAAAGGAGGTGCAGGACCTGGGCGCGCGCGTGGCGGTCCAGCAGGGGGACTATGACTTCCGGGACCTCTTCGCCTGGAAGGACGAGGTCCGGCCGCGGCTCGTGGAGCGCGGGGCGGTCTACCTCGACATCGACGAACGGCGCAACCGCCTGGTCTTCGGAGTGGAGCGCGAGGCCCTCGACGAGTTCGACGCGGACCTGCAGAAGTTCCTGCGCGACACCCACGTGCCGCCCGAGGCCGTGCTCGTCGAGGCCGCCGAGCCCATCATTCCCCTGGAGAAGCTGACCGACCGCATCCGGCCCGTCCCCGCCGGGGTGCAGCTCAGCGGCCCCTGCACGGTGGGGATCAACGCGACCCGGCTCGGCGTCAAGGGCTTCGTCACCAACTCGCACTGCACGGCGACGCGCAGCCTCGTCGAAGGGACGCCCTTCTTCCAGAGCACGAACGGTGCGCTCAACCTGGTGGGCAAGGAGACCGTCGATCCGTTCTTCTTCTTCGGCGGCTCCTGCCCGCTCCCGCATGCGTGCCGCATGTCGGACGCCGCGTTCGTGGCCTACAGCTCGCCCTCGCTCTCTGCCGGGGGCCAGATCGCCAATCCGCTCTGCTCGTTCGGCCAGGGCTCGCTCACGGTCAACCCCAAGATGCCGCGCCTGCCTGTCACCAACCTGCTTCTCGGCGGCCCGGTGAGCGGCTCGATCGTCAACAAGACCGGGCGCACCACCGGCTGTACCTTCGGGTTCACGATCGGCACCTGCGTCGATTCCAATGTCTCCAACTCCCTGATCACGATGCTGTGCCAGAACCGGGTCGGGGGCCTGGCCCTGCCGGGAGACAGCGGCTCGCCGGTGTTCCTCCATGGCTCCGACCATGCCACTCTCGCCGGCATCCTCTGGGGAGGAGACGTAAACGCGGGCACCTATGTCTACAGCCCGTGGCTCTTCGTCTTCTTCGAGCTCGGAGCCGTCTTTCCCGACGCGCCTTGAGCGGCTGTAGAGAGATCCCGGCTGCGGAAGGGCGGGCTGCGGGCGCTCGAATGGTGTGAGGCTCGGCGCCGGTCGGATATGCTCTGGAGCCCATGTCCGACCGGTACCGCTTCGGGCCGTTCGACCTCGACGCGGCCGAGCACAGCCTGAGCGCCGGGGGGCGGCCGGTCGTCCTCACCGGCCGCGCGTTCGACACGCTGCTGTACCTGGTGCGCCACCCCGGCCGCCTGGTCACCCGCGACGAGCTGATCGCCGCCGTCTGGGGCGACACGATCGTCGAGGAGGGCAACCTCCACTGGACGATCA
>Ga0268265_10002099_pt1 | contig 15482 bp, 12 predicted proteins | sample KBSSwiS52_FD_190355 | JGI IMG/M metagenome (GOLD analysis project Ga0268265, IMG submission 190355) | Switchgrass rhizosphere microbial communities from Kellogg Biological Station, Michigan, USA - KBS Switchgrass S5-2 (SPAdes) (version 2) | ecosystem: Host-associated > Plants > Roots >... | reverse complement strand
GCCCGCGAGAATGATCGTTCCATCGAAGCGCCGCCGTGCATCGTGAATGAATGCAAAGGGATTGAGAAAACCTGTGTGGCCCCCTGCACCGGAAGTGAGTAGTATCACGCCATCGACACCAGCCTTGGCTGCCAGTTCAACGTGGCGGGGGCTAGCGACGTCATGGAAGACAATACCCCCATAGGCATGGACCGCGTCGATCACCGATCGGTCGAGTCCGAACGACGTGATGACGAGGGGAACCTTGTGCTTGATCGTCACTGCGAGGTCGTCCGCCAGCCGGGTATTCACGGCTCCGACGATCAGATTGACGCCGAACGCCGCGTCGCCCCGCTGGCGGAGGCCCTCTATTTCCTCCAGCCAGCCTTCGTATTCCGCAGTGGTCCTGGTGTTCAGGGCCGGGACACCAGCGATGGCACCGGCCCGGCAGGTCGCCACGACGAGGCGGGGTGTCGACACCAGAAGCATGGGCGCCGCAAGGACGGGCACTTTCAGGTTGCGCTGTAACAGGTCAGCGATTGGCATTCCGTCCCCTTTTGCAGATTACCGGTCGCGCCGCCCAAGCCAGCCGCATCGAATTGACGCAGCCATTAACTGACCTATCGTCACATTCGGTGACAATGAACAGCTTCCGGGCCTAACGCAAGTGGTTTCTGGCAGGGCGAGGCCGCCTCAGAATCCGTATTTCCTCTGACTATGACGGCACGAGGCGGCAACCAACGCAGATCCTGTCCGCTCCGTTCAGGTGAGTGGTGCGCGGCGCCCCAATCGCACCACGGGATTCAGATCGCAAAAGGGCCGCCTCGGGTATCGCCGGCAGTCACCTATCGACTGCAGGGCTGACCAGAGCGGCCCACCGCGCCTGTCAAATGTTGCCTTGCACTGAGAGCGGTTTGCACTAAACTGACGACTACACATCTTTGTAGAATGTGCGGCATCAAGCATTTACTGGGGGAGAATACAGTGAAATATGTGAAACTCGGCCGCGCAGGCATCAAGGTGTCTCGCCTAGGGCTAGGGTCGTCGAACTTCGGACCGCATCCGGAAAAGCCTTTCGCGCTAGACATCGATCGGACAGAGGCGATCGTTGCAAGGGCCTGCGAGTTGGGCATAAACTTCTTCGATTCCGCCGAGACGTACATGTTCGGCGAAGCGGAGAGGACGCTCGGCGAGGCACTGCGGCGGGTTGGCCCGACTCGGGAGGAAATCGTCGTTCAAACCAAGTGCGGGCCGGGTTCGGTGCGGTTCAAGGTCAACCGCTCGGGCCTGTCGCGCAAGCATCTCCTCAACGCCATCGATGAGTCGCTTGAGCGCCTTCAACTCGACTATATCGATATCTACACGATCCATCGGCTCGATGGCGAAACACCGTTCGAGGAAACGTGCGAGGTGCTGCACGAGATCGTCAAATCGGGCAAGGCACGCTACATCGGCATCTCCAGTGCGTTCGCCTGGCAGGTCGAGCGTATGCTCGGCATCCAGGAGCGCAATGGCTGGACGAAATTCGTGGTCATGCAGAACCAGTATGCGCTCAACTACCGCGAAGAAGAGCGGGAGATGATTCCCCTGCTGATCGATCGCGGCATGGCAATGACCCCGTGGGGCGTTTTGTCGGCGGGCCTTTTGGCAGGCAACATTCAGCGTGACGGGACCCGCTCCACGATCCGTGCGAAGACCGATCTGCTTCGCGGCGAGAAGGGTTTCATAGGCAATAGCGAGCAGGACTTCGACATCCAGGACAAGGTCCGCGCGATTGCCGAAAAGCGTGGGGTGTCGATGGCCGAGGTCGGAATGGCCTGGGCGTTGTCAAAGCCGTTCATCCAGTCCTGCCTGATCGGCGCCAGTTCGCCTGCGCAAATCGACTCGTCCGTAGCCGCGCTCGACATCGTTCTGTCGCCGGAAGACATCGCTTTTCTCGAAGAAGGCTACCAGCCGGTCAATGTGCAAACTATCGGATCGATGATGCCCGTCATGGCTGCCAAGTGAGTAGAAATGCAAATCCCGCCATTGGAGGATGCTTGATGACACCCGAGACCGTTTCTGATTTTCTTGCCATTCAACGACTGGCGATTTTCTACGCCCACTGCGCAGATACAAAGCGTTTCCGTGAGCAGTCCGAGCTGTTCACCGCTGACGGTGTTTGGGATGCCAGCGAAGTCATGCTCGGGCGCCACCAAGGGCCCGCCGCTATCGAAAAGGTCTACACGGAACTCGGCGCCCATCAGGCCGCCCGTTCCGCGCACCTCATTCTCAACCACCTCATCGAAATCGATGGCGATCGCGCGACGGGGGTGCTCTACAACAGCAGCGAAACCCACATGCAGAACGGCTCGCTTCGCTTCGGGACGACCTTGGTCAAGGATACCTACGTTCGCACAGACGATGGTTGGAAGTTCGAATATCGCAAACTCCTGCCGTTGCTACCACCGCGCATGGACCCGCCGGATGCAGCCCATCTGACCCACGGCTGAAGGCGCCCTACAGGCCGACAAAAGTTTTTGACATGCGATTCCGTCGCTTGACTTGGGTTGGGCTGGGGGCCATCGCTATAACCGACTTATCGTCATTTATATTGGCGGCGAGGGAGAGATTTGCATGCAACTGAGCGACATGATTCTGGTGAGCCTCGACGACCATCTGGTCGAGCCGCCTGAGACCTTTGCCGACGTGCCGGCCGGCCTCAAGGGAGTGGCCCCGCGCATTGTCGAGCGCAACGGCGCCGAGTCCTGGGTGTATGAGGACCGCGTTCTGCCGAACATAGCGAACAACGCGGTGGTGGGGCGTCCGCCCGAAGAGTTCGGCTTCGAGCCGACGGCCTATTCGCAATTGCGGGAGGCGACCTATAATCCGAACAAGCGCGTCGAGGACATGAACGCCGACGGGGTCTGCACCTCGACCTGCTATCCCTCGGCGGTGGGTCCGTCGGGTCAGTTGTTCGCCGACGCCAAGGACAAGAAGTCGGCGCTGGCCCTGCTCGAATACTACAACGACTGGCTGATCGACAGCTGGTGCGCATCCAACCCCGGCCGCTTCATCCCGCTGGGCATCGTGCCGCTGTGGGATGCCGAGCTGGCCGCCAAGGAGGCCAAGCGCCTCGCCCGCAAGGGCGCCCGCACGATCTCGCTGCATGACAACTTCTCCGCCAAGGGCGTCCCCTCGATCCACACCGGCTACTGGGACCCCTTGTTCAAGGTGATGGAGGAGGAGCGCCTGGTCATCAGCGCGCACATCGGCACCGGCAACCAGGCGCCGCACGCCTCGCCCGAGACGCCGATCGATGCGTGGATCGCCACCATGCCGATGTCGATCGCCATCGCCGCGGCGGACTGGCTGTTTTCGCCGGTGTTCAAGAAGTTCCCCAACCTCAAGATCGCGCTGGCCGAGGGCGGCGTGGGCTGGGTGCCTTACCTGCTCGAGCGCATCGAGTTCACCTACAATCACCACCGCGCGTGGACCCATTCGGACTTCGGCGGCAAGACCCCGAGCGAGGTGTTCTTCAACCACTTCATCACCTGCTTCATCTCCGATGATTTCGGCATGAAGAACATCGATTCGCTCAACCCTGACATGGTCTGCTGGGAGTGCGATTATCCGCATTCGGACAGCGTCTGGCCGAAGTCGCCCGAAGCCTTGTGGGAAAGCGTCAAGCACCTCGGCAAGGAAACGATCGACAAGATCTCCCACCTCAACACGATCCGCGAGTTTCGCTTCGATCCGCGCGAGATCCTCGGCCGGGAAAACTGCACGGTCGGCGCACTGCGCGCCAAGGCCACCCACGTCGATACCCGGCTCGTCGCCGGGCGCGGCGGCTTCGATCCCAAAGCCAGCGCCGAAAAGCGACCCGTCACCTCCGCAGACATCCAAAAACTGTTCACTTCGGCACTATGAGGTGAGCAGCGTAGGCTTCGTCGGGCTCGGGGCGATGGGCCGCCACATGGCGGCCCGCCTCGCCGGCTCGTACGATCTTGTCGTGCATGATGTCGATGCGGCTGCAGTGGCGTCGGCGTGCGCTCAGGGCGCGCGGGCGTCCGGCTCGCTACGGGCCCTCGCCGATCAGGTCGAGACCGTGCTTTGCAGCCTGCCGACCCCCCAGGTTGTGCGGGATGTAATCCTGGGTGATGACGGTCTGTGCCATGGCGCGAAAGTCAGGCGGATCGTTGACCTGTCGACCATCGGGCCAAGTATGGCTCAGACGCTGGCGCTGGCGCTCGGGGAGCGGGGCATTGCGTTCATCGACAGCCCGGTAAGCGGCGGCACGAGCGGCGCTGCCGCCGGCACGCTGACGCTGATGGTAGCGGGCGATCCCGAGGCGATCGGCGCGGTACGGCCACAACTCGACCGCATCGGCAGCACCGTGCTGGTCGTCGGCGAAACGCCGGGGCAGGGCCAGACCGTCAAGCTCGTCAACAACATGCTGTTCGCCAGCAATCTGGTGGCGGCCTACGAGGCGACGGCGATGGCGGTGAAGGCGGGCGTTCCGGCCGAACGTCTTCTCGAGGTTGTCAACGCGTCGTCAGGACGCAGCTATATCACCGAAAAGCGCGTCGATCCGGTGCTTGACCGCGATTTTGCCGTGCGTTTCGCCACCGGCCTGCTGCGCAAGGATGTTCGCCTCGCCATCCAGGAGGCCGATGCCGCCGGAGCCATGCTGTTCACCGCCCGCGCCGCGGCGCAATTGCTGGAGATCGCACAGGCGCAAGGCCTGGCGGGTGAGGACTATGCCATGCTCGCCACCCTGTTCGAGCAGTGGAATGGAATCGAACTCACCAGGGAGCGCACAGGAGCACCGAAATGACAGACAAGCGCGAGACCGGTCGCACTATCCTGCGGGAGGTGATCGGCGACGAATATTTCCGCAACCGGGAGCTAGGCACCAACGCGTTCAATGCCGAATCGCGCCGCCTTTCGGAGGAATACTGTTTCGGCGAGATCTGGAACCGCCCCGGCCTCGACCGCCGCACCCGCAGCCTGCTGTGCCTCGTCATAATGACTGCGCTCAACCGCCAGAATGAGTTCAAATCGCACGTCAACGGCGCCATCAACAATGGAGTCACCCTCGACGAGATCCGCGAAGCTCTTCTCCAGACGATCATCTATTGCGGCCTTCCCGCCGGTCTCGAAGCCATCCGCAACGCCGAAGAAGTATTTAAGGCCCGAGGCATCGCAATACCTGGCGCGGCGGAGGAATTACCGCGGGTTTGAATACCGTCGCGTCTTTCACGGGTGGCAGCGCACCCGGGGGAGGTCAATCGCAGCGTTTCCTGGCGCGCTTGCGAACGGCGGTCATAACCCCGCGTCGGGCCGTAGCGTCGGCCTTGGTCTGGACGCAGAAGTCTCCTGGTAATCGCCACTGGCCAGACCACCATCGGTGACCGCTCCGTCCCGCTGAGCCCTTGTTTCCGCCTGCTTTTATCCCTCGCTAAGGCCCCACCGTCACCAAGGACACCCGATGCTCGACTATCAAGCCGTCCGGAACCGGACATTCGCGCCGATCACCGAAACTTATTCCCAAGCCGACGCCATCGGCTTTGCCAAGGCATGCGGAATCGGACTGCCCGGGCCTCTGAGCAGGCGCGAGGACCGGTTTGTCGTGTCGGGGCCTGACCTCGAAGTCCTGCCCATGTATGGCATCATGCTCGCCCTCGGCGGATTGTGGACGCAGGACCCGGCCACTGGAATTGACTGGAGGAAGACCGTCCACGCTGATGAGACGATCCGCATGGATCGGGTCTTGCCGGCTGCGGCCACGGTCACAGGGCAACGCGCGGTCAATGCGGTTTACGACAAGGGCCCTGGCCGCGGCGCGCTGATGTACGAAACAAATCTCCTCAGTGTCGAAGGTCTCCCAGTGGCGACCGTGAGGATAGGCACGTTCCTGCTTGGCGACGGTGGCTTCTCGGCAGGCGGCGGTGATGCCGGCGGCCCGCCCCCGCCACAGGCGGTGCCAAGCGATCGTGCGCCGGACCGCACGATTGAACTCGCGACCGTGCGCGACCCGCTGACCCTCTACCGGCTTGCGCCGGAGTTCGTCGCTGCGGTCGGGGTGCCGGTCCCGGCGGGCGAATCCATGCTTCGTGGAGTCTGCTCTTTCGGAATGGCGGGCCGTGCGGCGATGGCCTTGGTTTGCGCCAGCGACCCCGCCCGGTTCAAGGCGCTTGGCGTCCGTTACGCCGGCCCGATAATGACCGGAGAGACCGTTCGGTTGGAACTTTGGGACGAAGCCCCCGGCAAGGCCAGCTTCGTGATGCGAGCGGTCGAACGCGACGTACTGGTGTTGAAGAACGGGTTCGTAGAATACGTGTGAAGCCGCCGGCCATCGCCGATGAACCGCGATGGCCGTTTCTGCCAGTGAGCGGTTAGCTCCTCGATTTCGGCAAGCCGAGCGCCTGCTCGGCGATCAGGCTGCGCTGAACCTCGCTGGTGCCGCCATAGATCGTCGTGCCGATAGATTGCCGGTAGCCGATTTCAACGGCTCCCAATCCGTGCTGGCCTGCGCCGAGACTGTCGGGCGCCGCCAGGTCCATCAGGTCCATCGCGTCGCGATTGTATATCTCGGTCGCGAAGACCTTCGCCATCGGCCCCCAGTAGCGGCTGTGCAAATCCTCGGCCATCATCCAGATCGCGCGATGGCACAGCACTTTCGAAACCTCGCCATGCGTGGCGGCGCGGGCGAGTCGGGCCATTGCGTCGCTGTCTTCAAGCAGCGGTCGGCCGCCGCGCTCAGCCTGCTTGGCCCAGGCGATCGCCTCGCGCAGCATCCAGGCATGGCCTTGCCGGTATTGGTCGCCCGAGCCATGCTCGGACTTGAGCATGGCCGCCATCACCGCCATCGCGCCATTGGGTTCCCCCATCCGCCATTCGTCGTCGACGCGGACATCGGCGAAATATACGATGTTCGTGCGCTCGTCCTGCATAGTCTCAACCGCCTGGATTTCGATGCCCGGCGAGTCGAGCGGCACCAGGAACACTGAAAGGCCAGCGTGCTTCGCGGCGGACGGATCGGTGCGCACCAGCAGGAAGCAATATTTCGCGACATTGGCGGCGGTCGTGAAGATCTTCGAGCCGTTGACTATCCAGTTTCCGTCCGCCGTCCGCTCCGCGCGGGATTTGATGCCGAAGATGTCCGAGCCGCCGCTCGGCTCACTGAAGCCCAGGCAACCTAGCGCCTCTCCGGCTGCCATTTCCGCCACGGCCCGGCGCAAGGATGGGGTTTTGGCGAAGCGTTGCACGATGTCGCCCACCGAATTGGTGATCGGCCCTGTCATGTGCTCCCATCCGGCCAGCGAGAACTGCTCAATGCCAGCGTAATAGTCGTAAACGGACTGGCCACCCCCGCCGAACTCTTCCGGCCAGTGCGGAAACAGCAAGCCCGCCGCGGCGAGTTTGCGGTGGACACCGGCGTCGTAGCCGCCAACCGAGTGGTGCGCCTTGGCCTGTAATTGAGGTGTCAGCGTGTCTGCAAAAAACTGGCGGACTTTCGCGGCGTGGGCCTCGGCCGCGGGCCCGAATCCGAATTCGAGCGGCATTTCACCGGCGTTAGGCAGGTTCGCGGGCTCGCCCTGCCAAAGGCGGCGGCCGGCGCGCAGCAGTTCCTGCTGCGGATCGCCGCCGACCAGCGCCCAGGCCTTTGCACGGCGATAATAGAGCTGGATGTCGTATTCGAGCGAAACGCCATAGCCGCCGAACGTGTGCAGCGAGCGGGCGACGGCGCGCCCGGCCGACTGGCTCGCCCACCAGTATGCCATCGACACCAGCGCACCGGCGTCCGTGTGGCCGCGAGCCACGGCCCAGATCGCCTTGCGCAGCAACAGCTCCGCACCTTCCACCTCAGAAATAGCATCGGCCAGAGGGTGGGCGATACCCTGGTAACTCCCGATCGGCCGGCCGAATGCATGTCGCTCGATCGCGTAGCCAGCGGCCATTTCCAGCGCCCTGCGAGCAAGGCCGTTGATCATGCTGCCTTGGAGCAGCTTCCATTCCTCGATCGCGGCGCAATAGATTGCCACCGCCTCAGCGCCACTGGCGAGCACGATGCGCTCGCCCGCGGGGCCAATCCGGGCTAGCGAGGTTCCGAAGGCAAGGTTGTCGCCAAACGGCTCGGCCGCGCCGATGGCGATGATCACATTGTCGCCGTCCAACATCAGGATGCCCTGCGCGACCATGCCGCCATTCACGACAGGGCGGGGGCTGTCAGGATCGGTGATCAGCGTGACCGGGGCGCCGTCGGCGATGCGCGCGCACCATTCGCACGCTTTTTCGCCGGGCAACAGCGACAACATCCGCGCGCTCGCCATCGCTTCAGCGAGCGGCACCGAACCCAGCGCGCGCCCGCATTCCTGCGCAATCAGGCTGGCATCGAGCAGGCTGCCGCCACTGTCCGCCTGCCGCAGGACAATCGCGCCGAAGTCGAACAGCGCCTGCCAGAGCGCAGGATCGAACCCGGCGGCCTCGGCAGCACGGACACGCGCCGAGGTCGATTCCGACTGCAGGAGTTTCGCTGCCGCATCGCGCAGCATCTCATGCTCATCGGTCAGAGCGAGGTTCATCGTCATCGTCATCGTCGGTTCGCTTCCAGGTTCCGCGGCCCGCGCCCGAGGTCGGAGCGGTAGATGGGTGGCCGCCCAATTTCTGAAAGCACGGGCGCTTGTCAATCTAAAACCGATGACCTATCATTTATGTCATTCACTCTTGGCGCTTCGATCGATCAATTTTCGGCCTCGAGCAGCAGCCGGGCACCCTCTCGGCTGAGCTTGAGGCTGGGCGTGCGTGGCAATTCGGCGACAATGCGGACCCGGACCGGCACCTGGAACGCCGCCAGGTGGTCGCGCGCCCAGGCAATCACTTCGACCTCGCTCGGTGTTGGTCCGCGCGGCGTAGGTTGTACCAGGGCCGCCGGGACCGCACCGAGCCGCGCATCGGGCAGGCCGACGACAATGGCATCGGCAATCGACGGGTGGCGGCGCAAGGCGTCCTCGACCATGTCGGGGACGATCTTGAAGCCCCCGCGCATGATCGCGCTGTCAGCCCGACCCTTGAACCAGAGGAAACCGTCGTCATCGATGGCAGCGAGGTCATTGGTGCGGATCCACCCGGGGCCAACGCGGTCCGCCCAAACTTCGAGCAGGCCGGTTTGATTCGCGCCAAGCAGTTCGCCGGTCTCGGCGTCGCGCGTGCGGATCGCGACGCCGTTAATCGCTCGGCCGGCGGAAAAGCGGCGCTCGGGATGGTAGCGGGCGATATCCTCGGGAGTCCACGTCGTGACGATCCCGCAGAACTCCGACGCGCCATAGCTGAGCACGATGCGTGCGCCGTAACGCTCCTCGAACGCGGCGTGGAGTGCCGGCTCCAGCGGGGCCGCTCCTGAGCGCACCAGTTCGAGGCTCGCGAGGTCGTCAGGCGCAACTTCGGCAGCGAGGATCATCGCGATCGCCGCTGGCGGCAGGTCCGCGCCACGCGGGCGATAGCGGCGGACCAGCTCCAGCCAAGGGGCGAGCGCAAACTTCTCCAGCAGCGCGATCGGCCGGCCGATCAACCCGTGCGGAACCACTGTGTAAATTCCGCTGATGTTGCATAGCGGGAAAACCGAGATCGTGGGCGATGGCGCTATAGAAGAGCCGCCAGTTTCCTCGAGCTGGCGCGCAGCCGCGCGGGCGGCGCTGGCGACGGTCGCGGCGGTCAGGTCGATCCGTTTGGGTCTGCCGGTGGTGCCGCTGCTCAGGGTTTGCAGCGCGACGCCGGGCAGGCAGGCGCGGTCGGCAGCAGGGCCGATCACGTCGAACCCTTCCGGCGCCACCAGCGACATCTCGTCGAGCAGAAATACCGCGGACCCAGCAGTACGGGCCGCCTCGGCGAGCGGCGGCGACCAGTCCTCGCGATCGATCAGCAGCAGCGGTGCACGCAGCTCAATGATGTCCTCGGCGATCTTGGCAGCGGCCTGGAAGCCGTAAAGCATTGTCACGCAGCGTTCGGCGGCAAGCAGGCCCCAGACTGCGGCGACATGGGATGGGCGAGAACGGGCGACCATGCCGACCCGTTCATGCGGGGCTACCCCTAGTAAAGCCAGCGAATCGCGCAGTGTCGCCGCTAGCGCGCCGACGGCGCGCCACGAATGACGCCTATCGCCGAAAGCGATGGCCCGCCTTCCGTCCCCGCTCGACAGCACGCGCGCGAGCGTTGCCGCCAGCGATTCGTTCTCTGGGGTCGATGCCGCCGCTGTGCTTGTCATCCGGTCAGTTCCTCTGGGGAAGGGCGGAAAGTGGAAGGCCCACAACTGTCGAATCATCATTTTTCGATCTGGTCAAGAGCGCGCGGCTTTGGCATAGCCGGCCGCGAACCGGCGGCTGTATTGTTTCGTCGGCGTTGCATGGGATGAAAGATGCGCGAATACGTCAAGCTGACGATGGGTGATCTGCTGGAGGACAATGCTCTTCGTTTCGGGGATCAGCCCGCCTACATCATGGATGGCGTCACGCTGACGCACCGCGGCCTGCTTGACAACGCCAAGCGGCTGGCATCCGCGCTCGAAAAGCTCGGAATTGCGAGGCAGGACCGCATTTCCATCCTGTCGATGAACTCGATTGCGTTCGGCGAAGTACTGGCGATGGGGCAGTGGAGCGGTATTATCGTCGCCACCGTGAATTTCCGCCTTGCGCCGCCGGAAATGGAAGCGATCATCATCGACAGCTCACCGCGCGTCCTGTTCTTCGAACGGCAATATGCCGATATCGTGGCCGAAATGCGCGACCGGCTGACTTCAGTCGAACACTACGTAGCATTGGATGGCGGCGTCGAATGGGCAACTGCTTACGAGGATTTCGTCGCCACCGGCGAAACTGCGGGATCAAGCTTCCGCGCGCGCGAGGAAGACATCTGCGGCCTTGTCTACACTGGCGGCACCACGGGGCGGCCCAAGGGCTGCATTCTCGGCCAGCGCGAAGTGCGCGCCGGTGCGGGCATCCTCGCGACGGAAGTAAAGGGCGGCCCGTCCGACCGCATCCTGCTGGTCATGCCGCTGTTCCACGTCGGCGCCATGAACATGGGGCAATCGGTCCACTATCGTGGCGGCTCGGTCGTGCTCCATCGGCTGTTCGAGCCCGGCGCGCTGCTGAATTCGGTCGCCAACGACGGTGTCACCATCCTCCACCTGGCGCCGACGCTGGTGCAGGCCGTGCTGGAACATCCCGATGCGGGCACGACAGACTGGAGTTCGGTTCGCACGCTCGTCTATTCGGCGGCGGCGATGCCGGTGCCGGTGCTGGAGCGCGGGATAGAGCTGTTGGGAGACATTTTCGTCAACCTTTACGGCTCAACCGAGGTCATGATCTCCGGCTTGGCCCGGGAGCTGCATCTTCCTCATGGGACCGAGCGCGAGCAGCGATGGCTGGCCTCGGTGGGCCATCCGTTCCCCAACGTGCTTGTCCGCATCGTCGACGACGAAGGCCGCGACTGCCCAGCCGGCATGGCGGGCGAGATTGTCGTCAAGGGCGTGGCGATGGCGCGTGGTTACTGGAACAACCATGCCGCCAGTATAGCGACCTTCCGCGATGGCTGGTGCCATACCGGAGACGTCGGAGTGATCGACGAGGATGGGATGATCTACCTCGTCGATCGCAAGAAGGACGTCATCATCTCAGGCGGCGAAAATATCTATTCACGCGAGGTCGAAGACGCGGTGCTTCGTCACGCGGCGGTAGCGGAATGCGCGGTGATTGGCGTCCCGGACGAAAAATGGGGTGAAGCGGTCTGCGCCGTGGTAGTGCTACGCGCCGGCGAGGCAGTCAGCCCTGAGGACCTGATCGCCCACAGCCGAACGCTGATCGCCGGATACAAACGCCCGCGCCACGTCCTATTCGTCGACGCTCTGCCGAAGCTGCCGACGGGCAAGGTCAACAAGGTCGCCCTGCGCGACTTGCGCAAGGCGTTGATGGCGGAGGCCTGAACACATCAGATAGATTTTGTCGATTGACGGCGGCTGCACGATCACCGTCTGAACTTGCCGCAGGGGTGGATGAATATGGACGACAATTACCCAATCTGGACCACTGGACCCAAATATACGATCAACGCCGTCCTTGCCCGTGCTGTAGCCGCGCGGCCCGACAAGCAGTACCTCGATTTTCTGGGAAGGACATACACCTACACCGAGGTGGACCGGATGGCGCGGCGCGCCGCCAATGGCCTGATCGCACAAGGGGTGAGTAAGGGTGACACCGTTGCCTGTCTGCTCGACAACAGCGACGAGTTCGTCTTCCTGTGGCTCGGGATGATGCGGATCGGTGCGATATGCGTCGCGGTGAACACCAGCTACAAGGGCGAATACCTGCGCCATCAGATTGCCGATTCCGGCGCCGGGCTGGTGGTGGCCGAGGAGGATTACGCGGTCCGGATCGCGCAGTTGTGCGACAACCTGCCCGAACTGCGCACGATCGCGCATCGCGGCAGCGCCCCCGAAGGCGCGAGCGGCAAGGCGCTCGTCCCTTTCGAAGCGCTGTTTCCCGACGACGACACCGATCCCGGCATCGAGGTTGCGCCAGAGGACCTTGCATTCCTGGTCTACACTGGGGGAACGACGGGTCCATCGAAAGGGTGCATGTTCAGCCATAACTACACAGTCACGATGGCGTCGCAACTGGTCGAGGGAACGGGCCGGCACGAGAACTCGGTGAGTTGGTCTGCGCTGCCGATGTTCCATTCGAACGTTTTCACCAATACTTTGGTCGCATGTATGCTGGTAGGTGCCAGCGTTGCACTTTACCCACGCTTTTCGGTCTCAAATTTCTGGCCAGAGGTCGAGCGGACCCAGGCTACCGACGTCAGCTTGATCGGGGCCATGTTCCCGATGTTGCTCAGTGCTCCAGTGAACGATGCCGAGAAGCGATATGCCCCGAAACTGCAGGTAGCGATGGGCGCGCCGTTCCCGGGCAAGGTCCGCGACGCGTGGCGCGCGCGTTTCGGAACGCCCGAGTTGTACTGCCCGGGCTACGGGTTCAGCGAGGCGAGCATGATCACCCTGATTTCGGCGAAAGAAGCGCACCTTGCGCCGCCGGACAGTTCGGGCAGGCGCAATCGCTGGTTCGATACCCGCATCTTCGACGATAACGGCGTCGAGGTGCCAGACGGTGTTGCAGGTGAGGTTGTGACTCGCCCGCGGATGCCGAATATCATGTTCTCGGGTTACTGGCGCCGGCCGGAAGAAACGCTTCGGATCATGAAAAACATGTGGCTCCACACGGGCGATATCGGCCGGTTCGATGAGGATGGCTGGTTCTACTTCGTCGATCGCAAGAAGGATTACCTGCGCCGCCGCGGCGAAAACATCTCCAGCTTCGAGGTTGAGAACACGCTGCGGGCGCATGAGGCAATCGATGATGTCGCCGCACATGCGGTGCCGTCCGAACTCGGTGAAGACGACCTCAAGCTAACCGCGACGCTCAAGCCCGGCTACAGCCTGGATCCCGCGGACCTGTTCCACTGGTGCATTGATCGTCTGCCCTATTTTGCATTGCCGCGTTACATCGAGTTCCGCACCGAGCTGCCCAAGAGCCCGGTTGGCCGCGTGCTGAAATACGAACTGCGTGATCAAGGCACGCCGCCAGGCACCTGGGATTTCGAAGCGTCAGGCATCAAGGTCAGCAAGCGTTAGGAGAGAACCGTGAAGGCCATCCGCTACCTCAAGCCGGGCGCGCCGCTTGCCTTGGCCGAGATGCCCGATCCCGCTCCCGGCCCGGGCGAGGTCGTGTTGCGCATAGCACGTTGCGGAATCTGCGGCAGCGATCTCGAGATGACTAGCGGCAAGGGCGCCGGGATCGAGCCGGGTTGCACATTAGGTCACGAATTCGCCGGCGAAGTGGTGGCGCTAGGCTCCGGCGTCGGCGATCTGCAAATCGGTAGCCGGGTCACGGCGATGCCCTTTGACGGTTGCGGCACTTGCGACCGCTGCATGGCAGGACGCCCCAATCATTGTCGCGAATTGCGGGTGCATGGCTGCGGCGGGCGCGGCGGCGGCTACGCGGAATACTCGTTGGCCAGTGCGCGCCATTGCATCGAACTGCCCGATTCCCTTGGCTTCGAAGATGGCGCGCTGATCGAGCCTCTGGCTGTGGCGTTGCACGGCGCGCGCATGGCCGGCGCGCTTGCAGGCAAGCGAGTGCTGGTGCTGGGGGCGGGGCCAATCGGTCTGGCGGCGACGTGGTGGGCGAGGCGCCTCGGCGCGGGACCGATCGCCACTGCCGCCGCTACCGATCGACGCCGAAGCCTGGCGCAGCATTTGGGTGCCGACGCATTCGTCGCCGCCGGTGACCATGCTGCTGATGCCGTGGTAGAGGCGCTGGGTGGACCTGCCGAAATCGTGCTCGAATGTGCCGGGAAGCCGGGCTTGCTCGACGATGCGGTCCGACATGCGGGACTCGACGCTCAAATTATTGTGATGGGGTACTGCGTGACGCCCGACACGTTCTTCCAACCTCCCGCAATCCGTCAGGAAGTCATGCTGCGCTTCGCGAAAATGTACACACACGCCGACTTTGCCGATACGGTCGCTGCGCTAGCGTCCGGCAACTTTGAACCGCGAGCCATGATCACACGATCTATCAGCCTGGACGCGGTCCCCCTGGAGTTCGAGCGGCTGCGTACCGACCGTTCGGACTGCAAGGTAATGATCATTCCATAGCTTGGTAGTTCGTGAATATTGACCTTAGGGGGAACGCGGACGCCAACCTTTCGGTGCGCTCGGTCAATTTATCTCGGCTGCGGCTCTCGCTGCTCAAAACCTGCTGTTCGAGCGCTGCAGATTACCCGTTCCGACGCGAACGCTCAGCCGCGCGATCTGATGGCCGGGCGCTGCCCCCGATGGGGGACAGCGCGACATAGCCTACTGCTCGATTTTCAGCACCCCTTCCGGGCAAGCGATCGCACCGCGCCTGGCCTTCATCTCCAGCTCCGGCGGAACGTCGGTCAGCGGCTCCATGTCGATGTAGCCGTTGTCGTCTAGCTTGTAGAGCTCGGCGCACTTCAACGCGCACAGCCCATGTCCGGTGCAAAGTTCCCGGATTACCCTAACTTTCATGACTTCCTCCAACCGCGTCGGGGATATCCGCCTGATTGCGGGGGATCCTCGACTGTCAAAAATAATGCCTCATCGGCTCTTTTGCATGTCGATCGGCATATTCGCGCTGCGCCGCGCACCGGCCTCAACGCGTGCCAAAATCGACGATAGTCAACTTAGGTTCGGGTCGGAACAGGCGGTCTTCTGAACGAGAGATCGCGCGAGCATCGCAGGCGCTGTCCTTTCCGGGCCCATCTATGCCTTCCGCCTCGATCAACCTGAGCTCGCGGATGCCATAGCCCGACGCGAATAGACAGGTCCCCGTCCTCTCACCGGAAAGGTCACTCACCATGTAAAGCAGGGCTTCGGAGACGTGCTTCGGATCGAGTTCCAGCTTCTGCTGCTCAGTCATGTACGGCGCCGTCAGGACCGAGGTGGC
>Ga0268265_10002098_pt1 | contig 15492 bp, 16 predicted proteins | sample KBSSwiS52_FD_190355 | JGI IMG/M metagenome (GOLD analysis project Ga0268265, IMG submission 190355) | Switchgrass rhizosphere microbial communities from Kellogg Biological Station, Michigan, USA - KBS Switchgrass S5-2 (SPAdes) (version 2) | ecosystem: Host-associated > Plants > Roots >... | reverse complement strand
GCAACGGGTGAATGCTACAGCGTTAACGGAGTCTGATCCGCATTTTCGAGCTTCCTTGTCTTCCAGAGACAGCCGGTCACCGCCATGCGCCTCCGCTACGTCCTGCCCTTCGCCGCCGTGCTGGCCCTGGCCAGCTGCAACGACCAGACCGCCAAGAAGGCCGCCGACGCCTCGCGCACGCCGCTTCCGGCGAGCGCCGCCGCGCCGGCCTGCCCGCCCACGCCGGCCTGCATTCCGACGAAGACGACCGGCGCGGCCCGCAAGGCCGTCGTCCACAAGACCTCGCATCGCAAGGTGAGCGCGGCGTCCGGCCGCAAGGTCGCAGCAAGCGGCCATCGTCACTATCGCGCCTATCGCGACGACGGCCTGGCCGGCGGCCCCCCCGCCCGCCACTACCGCCGCTGGGAGGGCCGTTCGCCCGAGCCCGGCTACGCCTATCGTCGCTACGGCGACGGCGGCTACCGCTATGGGGCGCTGCCGCCGCGGGACTGGAGCGACGACGGCCGCCGCTATGATGACCGCCGGGCGTCCGAAGACCGCCGCACGTACGACGACCGCGGCCGCGAGACCTACGACCGCGACGACGACGGCGCCCCCGGCGCCGGCGGCTGGGCTTCGCCGCCCCAGGGTTCCGGCTACTACTATCGGCGCCACGGCGAAGGCCGCGGACCGGATCGTTACAGCCCCGGCGCCTCGCCGCGCGCGCAGGAAGGCCCCAGCGTGGCCGAGCGCTACAGCTCCCGCGAAAGCGAGGGCTCCCACCGCCGGGGCGGCGACGCCCGCAGCGGCCAGGTCTATGACTACGACGCCCTGCGCAACGACGAGCGCGCCACCTCGGGCTACCGCGAGGGCCACAGCTACCGCGACGGCCGCTGGATGCGCGCGGAGCGGCGGGACAGCGAGACCTCGACCTCGTCCTACGAGGAGCGCTCGTCGTCAGCCGGAACCGGGCCGTGCTGCGTCTCCGGCTCCAGCGTGGGCGCCGCGGGCTTCGACGGCAACGGCTACCTGACCTGGCCGGGCAAGGTCCCCGCGCGCCCCTGACGGGTTGCGGCGGCGCCGGCGGCCCCTATCGTGGGGCCGCAAGGAGGCGCCATGAGTCGCAGCGGGTCCCAACCGACGAAGCTCTATGTGGCCACGCCCTGCTACGGGGGCGTGCTGAACATCCATTTCGTCCAGTCGCTGCTGGCCCTGCAGGACGCCTGCCGCGACCGCGGCCTGCCGCTGCAGGTGGACCTGATGGGCGGCGACGCCCTGATCACCCGGGCGCGCAGCCGGCTGGCGGCCCAGTTCCTGGCCAGCGACGCGACCCACCTGTTCTTCTGCGACGCCGACATCGGCTTCCGCCCGGAGAACGTCTTCCGGCTGCTCGAGGCGGACCAAGACGTGGTCGCGGCGGTCTGTCCGCTGAAGTCCATCGACTGGGAGAAGGCCCGGCGCGCGGCGCTGGCGGGGGCGCAGGACCTGATGGCCCACAGCATCGGCTATGTGGTCCGCTTCATTCCGACGCCGGACAACTCGGTGGAGGTGGAGAACGGCTTCGCCAAGGTGGCCTACGCCGGCACCGGCTTCCTGATGATCAAGCGTGCGGCCATGCAGGCGGTCGTGGACGCCCACCCGGAGCTGCGCGCCCGGATGGGCGACATGGCGGATGCGGCGGCCCCCCAGGCGGTGATGATCTTCGACACCATGATCGAGAAGGAGACCGGCCAGTATCTGTCCGAGGACTACGCCTTCTGCCGCCGCTGGCGCGACCTCGGCGGCGAGATCTGGGCCGACATGGAGGCCCGCCTGACGCACGTGGGCCACGCGGCCTATACCGGCAGCCTGGTCCAGGCCATGACGCTGAAGCCGGGGTGAGAGAGCTCCGCCCCCCGCAAACCGCCGTCCCGCCTCAGAAAACCGCACGTCCTGCGCGTGGACAGGGGCCATCGTCCATGCGTAGGGTGACCGTCGCGCGAATCGCCTACGACCCGATGGGCTCGGTGAGCCGCACTTTCTCAGATTAGGCAGGATCAAATGGCCGAGACGAAAAAAACCAACGCCCTGCAGAAGCCGCTGCAACCCTCCCCCGAACTGGCCGCCGTGGTCGGCGCCGGGCCCGTCACCCGGGGCGAAGTCGTCTCGAAGATCTGGGACTACATCAAGAAGAACAACCTGCAGAACGCCGCCAACAAGCGCGAGATCCTCGCCGACGACAAGCTGAAGAAGCTGTTCGACGGCAAGGACAAGGTGAACATGTTCGAGATGAACAAGTATTTCAGCAAACACCTGACGTAGGCTTGGCCCGCGCGGCCTTGCGCCGCGCACCCATTCCATCCCTCCCGCACACGAGCGGCGCGCTCCGATCGCTCGCGTGCGGCTTTGTCAGCCGGCCCAGGCCGCGCTAGATGGCCCTGCGGCGCCGTGACCGCCGCAGGCGCCGGAGGAGAACGAGATGGGCAAGGTCATTCGCATCGGCGGCGCCGGGGGCTTCCTGGGCGACAGCCAGATCGCCGCGCCCCAGCTTCTCGCCACGGGCAAGCTCGACTATGTGGTGCTCGACTATCTGGCCGAAGTGACCATGTCGCTGCTGGCCCGGTCCCAGGCCAAGACCCCGGCCGGCGGCTACGCCCGCGACTTCACCGACTGGGTCTGGAAGGACAACATGGCGGCCCTGAAGGCCGGCGGGGTGAAGCTGGTCACCAACGCCGGCGGGCTCAACCCCGCCGCCTGCCGCGCCCGCATGGAGGCGCTGGCCGCCGAGGCGGGCCTCTCCTTCAAGATCGCCATCGTCGACGGCGACGACCTGCGCCCGCGCGCCGCCGAGATCGCCGGCCAGCCGGAGATGTTCAGCGGGGCGGAGGCGCCCGATCCGGCCCGCACCCTCAGCCTCAACGCCTATTTCGGCGCCCAGCCGATCGCCGAGGCCCTGGCCGCCGGCGCCGAGGTGGTGATCACCGGCCGGGTGGTGGACTCCGCCCTGGTGCTGGGCCCGCTGGTCCATGAGTTCGGCTGGGCCTGGGACGATTACGACCGGCTCGCCGCCGGCTCGCTCTGCGGCCACGTGCTGGAGTGCGGCGCCCAGGCCACCGGCGGCCTGTTCACCGACTGGGAGAAGGTGCCCGACTGGGCCCACATCGGCTATCCGATCGCCGAGTGCCAAGCGGACGGGTCCTTCGTCGTCACCAAGCCCGAGGGGACCGGCGGCCTCTGCGTCCCGGCCACCGTCGCCGAGCAGATCCTCTACGAGGTGGGCGACCCGCAGAGCTACCTGCTGCCGGACGTCACCTGCGATTTCAGCCAGGTGAAGGTCGAGGACGTCGGCGCCAACCGCGTTCGCGTCACCGGCGCCAGGGGCCGCGCGCCCTCCGGCTGCTACAAGGTGTGCCAGACCTACCAGGACGGCTGGCGGATCCTGGCGGTGATGCCGGTGGTAGGCCGCGACGCCGCGCGCAAGGCCGAGCGGCAGGCCGGGGCGGTGATCGAACGGGTGGAAGAGCTGTTGCGCGGTCGCAACCTGCCGCCGTTCCGGGCCGTCCGCGTCGAAGCCCTGGGCGCGGAGGCCACCTACGGCGCCCAGGCCCGCACCCGCGACGTGCGCGAGGTGGTCTGCAAGATCGGCGTGGAGCATGACGACCGCGCCGCCCTCGACGTGTTCATGCGCGAGGTGGAGAGCCCCTCGACCTCCATGTCGGTGGGCACCACCGGCTGGTTCGGCGCCCGCCCGGCCGCCGCTCCGGTGGTGAAGATCCACTCGTTCCTGATCGAGCGCGCCAAGGTCCCGGCGCGGGTGGACGTGGACGGCCAGATCCTTTCGCCGGAGCCGCCGACCGTGACGGCCGAACCGGCCCCGGCTCCGGTCCCGGCGGGGGCGACGGCCGCGCCTTCCGGTCCGGAGGCGGTCATGGTCCCCTTGATCTCGCTCGCCTGGGCGCGCTCGGGCGACAAGGGCGACGCGTTCAACGTCGGGGTGATCGCCCGGCGGCCCGAGTTCATGCCCTATATCCGCGCCGCCCTCACCGAGGAGACGGTGAAGGCCTGGTTCGCCCACGAGTTCGAAGGCGCCGCGGCCCCGACGATCCGCCGCTACGAGGTCCCGGGCCTGGACGCGCTCAACTTCCACCTGATGCAGTCGCTGGGCGGCGGCCAGATGGCCACCCTGCGCCTCGACGCCCTGGCCAAGGGCAAGGCCCAGCAGCTGCTCGACATGGAGATCCCGGTGCCGGCCTCGCTGATGCCGGCCGTGCAGGCGGCGGCGTAATCCCTCCCCTTGATGGGGGAGGGCCGATTGCGCCGCTCTACCGCGGCGGCATGCGGATGGCGCCGTCGAGGCGGACCACCTGGCCGTTGAAGTAGTCGTTGCGGATCATGGTCAGGGCGAGGTCGGCGAACTCCTCGGGCTTGCCGAGCCGGCGGGGGAACGGCACCGAGGCGTTCAGCCCGGCCCAGACCTGGGGGCTGCGCTCGCGCACACCCAGCATCGGCGGCGTGGCCATGATGCCCGGCAGGATGGTGTTGACCCGGATGCCCTCGCTGGAGAGGTCGCGGGCGATCGTCAGGGTCATGCCGGCGATCGCCGCCTTGGCCGCGGAATAGGCCACCTGGCCGATCTGGCCGTCCTGGGCCGCCACCGAGCCAGTGTTGACGATGGCGCCGCGCGCGCCGTCCTCGTCGAGCGGATCCTGCGCCATCATGCCGGCCGCCGCGAACGTGATGCAGCGGAAGGTGCCGACGGTGTTCAGGCCCAGGGTCGCTTCGAACGCGGCCACGTTGTGGCGGATGATCTCACCGGTGTCCTTCTTGCGCGAGACGGTCTTGCCGGTCCCGCCGCCGGGCGCGCCGCCGCCCGCGCAGTTGACCAGGATGCGCTCCTGGCCGTTGGCGGCGCGGGCCTTGGCGAAGGCCGCCTCCACCGCCGCCTCGTCCATGACGTTCACCTGGCAGAAGACCGCGCCCAGTTCCTGGGCCTTCTTCTCGCCGGTCTCGGGATTGAAGTCGAAAATGGCGACCTTGACGCCGAGGTCGCGCAGCGCCTTCACCGTGGCCGCGCCCAGGCCGGACGCGCCGCCGGTCACAATAGCCGAGATCGAGGAATCGAGTTTCATGATGCTTCCCTTTCGAAAATTGCTGAACCAGAGCGTGACAGTCGAAAGTGTGTGCGGTTTCGGCGCCCGTCACGCTCTAGTTTCAAAGAATCACCGAGCATGTCTGGTTCGCTCTGAACCAAACATGCTCTGGGTCGCACCCATAGAGCGGCGCCCGCGCTCCCGTCGAGCTTCATCGAGCGGCTGCGACGGGCCAGGCAAAAGAAAGCCCCGGCTCGCCAGGGGCGACCGGGGCGTCGGTAACGAACGGGCGGGCCGGGACCTCGAAAGGCCTGGCCCGCGGAACGCTTACTTCTTGGCCGACTCGTTGCAGGAGGCGAGCTTCCCGGCGTCGAGCTGACGGCCTTCGGAGCCGTAGGACGAGACCGCGCCCACCGCGCGCACCAGCTGGCGGCAGCCGCTGGTGGACAGCGTCTGACCCGTCGGGTTGCCCGCGACGCAGGTGTCGCCATGGCAGACGAACACGGCCTCGCCGGCCACCGGCTTCTTGGTGCCTTCAATCGGCGCCTGCAGCTTCGCAGTGATGATGTCGGCCGCCATCGCGTTCGCGGCGGTCAGGCTCAAAATAGCGGCCCCAGCAAGGGCCTTCAAATACGCGTGCATTACAACCTCAGTGGTTTTTAGGGGAGGAAACGATGGCGAATAAGGCCACGCTCTGTCGCTACCTGACGCAAGCCGCCAAGTGAACAGGGTTTGTAATATCGCGTGGAGAGAATTGCGAACTAACTAAGGATACGAATTGTCGCGCCAAAAGCGCTGGATCAGGCGACGGAATCCCGCTCCGGACAATCCTGACACGGATAGGCAAATTTTTTTCCGCCCGAGCGGGAACCAAACGGCGAAAGGGACCGAAAGCGCTCAGCTTTCGGTCCCTCATGACCCGTTGCGACGGATCGGCGGCGCAGGATCCCGGCCGGGAGACGGGGTCGGGATCAGGCCGATTTAGCGGCGATAGTCGTAGCCGTAGCCCGCGCCGTATTCACGGTCGCGGCGCTCCCAACGAATCTGGGCGGCGAGGCGGTCGAAGCGGCGGTCAAGGTCGACCCGCTCCCAGCTCGACAGGCCGTTGGCCCGGTAGCGGGACTCCAGCCGGGCGATGTCGCGGAACTCCTGACGCAGGCGCCAGGCTTCGCGGCGATCCAGCTGGCCGGTCTGCACGCCGCGGTCGATCCGGCGCTCGAGCTGGGCTTGGCGGGCGTTGATCGGCGTCCACGCGCCGCGCTGCTCGTAGCGATCGCCGCGATAGTCGCGGGGATCGCCCCGGTAAGGCTGGGCGGAGGCGGCGCCGGCGGCGAGCGTCACGGCGGAGGCGGCGATCAGGCCGGCGATAATGAACTTCTTCACGGGGTCAGCTCCTCTACTCGGTTCGTCCCTCTCAGTCGGCCCCTCGACGAGGGCCAAGAACACCCGAGGGAAAGTTTGGTTCTAGTGACGCTTGCTGGGTCAGCGCGTCGACGGTGAGAAGACCACGGAGAGGCTGACCCGAACCTGAGGCGGGCGTTGGGTGCTGTTCAGATTGCGAAACCTCGTGTCCGCGCAGGACAAACCTGCCGGCGGAACGGCCGACTCGCATCGCCCGGCGGCGAAGCCTTGCCTAGGCGGCGTGGGCCGCCGTCGCGGCGTCATTCAGCGCCCGGCTGATGGCGTCATAGAGCTTGGCGATCTCGATTGGCTTGGGCACATGGCCGTCCATGCCGGCGGCCAGGTACTCCTGGACCTGGTGGCTGAGCGCGTTGGCGGTCAGGGCCACGATGGGCGTGCGCCGGCGGCCTTCGGCGCGCTCTGCGGCGCGGATCGCCTTGGCCGCGTCGATGCCGTCCATGACCGGCATCTGGATATCCATCAGGATCAGGTCGTAGGCGCCGTCGCGCCAGGCGTCCACGGCCAGCTGGCCGTCGGCGACGATGTCGATCTCGATGCCGAGCGAGCCCATCACCGCGGCCAGCACCTGCTGATTGGTGGCGTTGTCCTCGGCCGCCAGCAGGCGCAGGGCGCCCTCCTCGGCCTGTTCGGCGGCCTCCACGACCACCGCCTCGACAGGCTGGCCGCGCTCCAGCGGCAGTTCGACGGTGAAGATCGAGCCCTGGCCCTCGCCGCTCTCGACGGAGATGACGCCGCCCATCATCTGCGTGAGCTCGCGGCAGATGGCGAGGCCCAGGCCGGTGCCGCCGAAGCGGCGGGTGGCGGAGTTGTCCGCCTGAGTGAACTTCTCGAACAGCGTCGGCTGCTTCTCGGCCTGGACGCCGATGCCGGTGTCCTGCACCCGCAGGCGCAGCGCGCCGGTGGCCGGGTTGATGTCGACGAGGGTCTCCACCGAGCCCTGCTGAGTGAACTTCACCGCGTTCGACATCAGGTTGCCGACGATCTGGCGCAAACGGTCGGCGTCGCCGCGCCACCAGCCCTGCGCCGCCTCGTCCACCTTGAGGCTGAACGCCAGGCCCTTGCCCTGGGCCATCACGCCGAAGCCGGCGGCCGCGGGCGCGAGCGCGCTCTCCAGGTCGAAGTCGTCCACCAGCAGGGTGAGCTTGCCGGCCTCGATCTTCGACAGGTCCAGGACGTCGTTGAGCACGGCCAGCAGCAGGGAGCCGGACTGGCGGATGACGTCGAGCCGCTCGCGCTGCACCGGCTCGAGGTCGCCCATGGACATGACTTCGGCCATGGCCAGAACGCCGTTCAGCGGGGTGCGGATCTCGTGGCTCATATTGGCCAGGAACTGGGTCTTCAGCACGTTGGCGGCGTTGGCCACGTCGCGGGCCTCCACCAGCTCGACCATCACCTGCTTCAGGTCGGCGTCGCGCTGGGCCAGGCTCATGAGCAGGGTGTTGAAGCTGTCGGTGAGGCTGCGGAACAGCTGATCGCGGGCCTTCACCTCGACAGGCTCGAATCCGCCGGTGGCCGATACGTGCTCCATGGCCTCGGACAGGCGCTGCACCGGAGCGATGATCCGATGCGCCATGCCGCGCGCCAGGAACAGCGCCACGCCCACGCCGCCGAACAGCAACGCAAAGGTCAGGGCCACGAACTGCGGCATCATCGCGCTGAGCAGCGGCGTCTGGGCCACCAGAGTCAGTTCGCCAACCCGCGTTCCGCCAAATTTTACCTCAGTCTTGATCACTTCACTGTGTTCGGACTGAACGGACGCGCCAATTTTTCGGTAAGTCGCAATCGGCCGGCCGTTAATACTGGTTAACTGGGCCGATAAGACTCGCGGCGCGTCGACCAGGGCGTCGAGCGGAGTCTGGGCTCCGGCCACGTCGCCGCGCGCGGCGGCCGGGGCGGCGCTGAAGGCCGCCATCCGAGCAAGGGCCTGATTCGCGACGTGATTCTGCTCCTTCGCCACGGCCCATTGCTGCAGCATGAAGGTGAGGCAGGCGGCCGCCAGTACGACGACAGTTGTGATGAGTCCGACGCCGGCCACGCGGGCATGGAAGGTCGCGTGCTGCGCCGACCCGCGCGGGCCAGGGCTATTCGACGGGCCGTCGACGGTTCCGGACATTGGCCTCGGATAGCTGAATTGTCCTAACGTTTCGCTTCCCGGGGGCCGACTTCTGGTGTCCGAGTCGCAACCACTGCGCGCAGATGTCGCAGCATGCATCCGCAAATCGGATGGACTAACCTTAACCGTCGGTTTACCTTCCTCAATATTGTGTTAACAAAGAGGGGTATCCATGGAAAAGGTGTTTGTGGCTCAGCGCGTCGCCAAGAAGCTTTTCTCCACTGAACACGCAGTGGATGGGGCTCTGGCCGAAGCCGCTGAACTGATGAGTGAGATGCTGAAGGCCAAGAAGGACGTTAATCTTTCGACGGTTGTCGGCGACGAAGCCGCCTCTAAGCTTGTCGACGCCATCAAGGCCCTGGGCGAAGCGCGGACCGCGATGGTCGGCGTTCACAATGAACTCGCCGAAGTGAAACTCCGCATGGGCATCCGCACCAAGATGGAGTTCGAAGACAAGACGCTGCGTCAAACGACGGAAACCGTCATGCGCGAAGTCGGCTGACCTTCAGTCTGGTTGCGATAGATTAACTGGTCTTGCGTCCCTAATGAACGTTAGGGACGCAAGATTATGCCGACATCGCCCACCGTACAGATCGTCTCGCTGACCGCGCTCTGCATGTGCCTTCTGGCGCTGTGGAAGGGTGGTCCGGCGGAGCGTATGGGATCTGGGCTGATCCTGGGCATCGTGGTCCTGCGGATGATTAGCGGCGGGTTCTTCTCGCCCGACATCAAACCTATTCTGATCATGATCGGCGACGGCGCGACCGCGCTGGGCCTGCTGGCCGTCGCGCTGCGTTACGGCAGCCTCTGGCTCGGCGGGGCGATGCTGCTCTACGCCGCGCAGTTCACGCTGCACTCCTACTACTTCGTGACCACCCGGCCGAACGACCGCTTCCACGCCGTGGTGAACAACAGCGACTTCTTCGGCATCATCCTGTGCCTGGCCATCGGCACCGCGGTCTCCTGGCGCCGCCGGGTGGTCGCCCGCCGCGCGACGGCGCCCCCGGCGCCCGCCCAAACGCTGCAAGGCTGATCGCCCCGGGTATCGCCCGAGACGCGAGTGCGGATTCACCATCCTCCAAAAGTTTCGCTTGCTATTGGCGGCGAAAACGGGCCTTTGCGCCGCGGGCCACGCCCTCCCAACGGGGCGCTGCTCATCTGCAAGGATGGGAGACATCGCTATGACGAATACCGCGAAACCGGCCATGCGGCCGGCGCGTCCCGAGTTCTCTTCCGGCCCGTGCGCCAAGCGCCCCGGATGGAGCCCCCAAAATCTCCAGTCGGCCGTGCTCGGGCGTTCGCACCGCTCGAAGCTCGGCAAGGCGCGCCTGAGAGAGGCCATCGACCGCACCCGCGCGGTGCTGGAGGTTCCGGACGACTATCTGATCGGCATCGTCCCCGGATCGGACACCGGCGCCGTCGAGATGGCCCTGTGGTCGATGCTGGGCCCCAGGCCCGTGCAGCTGCTGGCCTTCGAGAGCTTCGGCAAGGACTGGGTGACGGACGTCGTCAAGCAGCTGAAGATTCCCGCCGAGGCGCTGGAAGCGCCCTACGGCCAGCTTCCGGACCTCAGCAAGGTGCGCAAGGACGCCGACCTGGTGTTCACCTGGAACGGCACAACCTCGGGCGTGCGGGTGCCCAACGCCGACTTCATCGCCGCCGACCGCGAGGGCATCACCATCTGCGACGCCACCAGCGCCTGCTTCGCGCAGGTCCTGGACTGGGCCAAGCTGGATGTGGTGACCTTCTCCTGGCAGAAGGCGCTGGGCGGCGAGGCGGCCCACGGCGTGCTGATCCTGTCGCCCCGCGCGGTGGTCCGGCTGGAGAGCTACGCCCCGCCCTGGCCGATGCCGAAGCTGTTCCGCATGACCAAGGGCGGCAAGGTGAACCTCGAGATCTTCGAGGGCTCGACCATCAACACGCCCTCCATGCTCTGCGTGGAGGACTATCTCGACGCCCTGAAGTGGGCGACCGAGATCGGCGGCCTGACCGAGATGCGGCGCCGCGCCGACGCCAACCTGGCCGTGCTCGAGGCCTGGGCGCAACGCACCGCCTGGGTGGGCTTCCTGGCCGAGGACCCGGCGATCCGCTCCAACACCTCGGTGTGCCTGAAGGTGATCGACCCGAAGATCGCCGCCCTCTCCGACGACGCCCAGGCCGACTTCGCCAAGAAGCTGGCCTCGCTGCTGGAGAAGGAAGGCGTGGCCCTGGACATCGCCGGCTACCGCGACGCCCCGGCCGGCCTGCGCATCTGGTGCGGCGCCACGGTGGAGGCTTCCGACGTCGAGGCCCTCACGCCCTGGCTCGACTGGGCCTTCGCCGCCGTCACAGCCGAGCTTCAGGCCGCCTAGCCGCTGCGGACCTCTCCCCTCGCTGGGGGGAGAGATTGGAGAGGGGGTGTCGGCGGAGTCTCGGTGACAAGCCGGTTCCGGCTCCGACCTCGTCCATCCCCACCCTCAGCAGCCACACCCCATCCCAGCCCTTCCCCCACCGAGGGGGAAGGGCTTTCGGAGAAGACACATGCCCCGCGTACTCATCGCCGACAGCCTCAGCCCCGCCGCCATCGACATCTTCAAGCAGCGCGGCGTCGACGCCGACGTGAAGACCGGCCTGTCCAAGGACGAGCTGATCAAGATCATCGGCGACTACGACGGCCTGGTCGTCCGCTCGGACACCAAGCCCAACAAGGACGTCATCGCCGCCGCGACCAACCTGAAGGTCATCGGCCGGGCCGGCATCGGCGTCGACAACATCGACATCCCCGCCGCCACCGCCGCCGGGATCGTGGTGATGAACACGCCCTTCGGCAACTCGATCACCACCGCCGAACACGCCATCGCGATGATGTTCGCCCTGGCGCGCCAGATGCCCGCCGCCGACGTCTCCACCCAGGCCGGCAAGTGGGAGAAAAGCCGGTTCATGGGCGTCGAGCTCTACGGCAAGACCCTGGGCCTGATCGGCGCCGGCAACATCGGCTCGATCGTCGCCGACCGGGCGCTGGGCCTGAAGATGAAGGTGGTCGCCTACGACCCGTTCCTGTCGCCGGACCGCGCCGTGGAGATGGGCGTCGAAAAGGTCGAGCTCGAGGACCTGCTGGCCCGCGCCGACTTCATCACCCTGCACACCCCGCTGACCGACAAGACCCGCAACATCCTGTCGGAAGAGAACCTGGCCAAGACCAAGAAGGGCGTGATGATCATCAACTGCGCCCGCGGCGGCCTGGTGGACGAAGCGGCGCTGCGGGCGGCCCTGGAGAGCGGCCACGTGGGCGGCGCAGGCTTCGATGTGTTCGTCACCGAGCCGGCCAAGGAAAACGTGCTGTTCGGCGCGCCCAACTTCGTGGCCACCCCGCACCTGGGCGCCTCCACCAACGAGGCGCAGGAGAACGTCGCCCTGCAGGTGGCCGAACAGATCAGCGACTACCTGCTGACCGGCGCGGTGACCAACGCCCTGAACAGCCCCTCGGTCACCGCCGAGGAGGCGCCGCGTCTGAAGCCGTTCATCGCCCTGGCCGAGAAGCTGGGCGCCCTGGCCGGCCAGATGGTCGACTTCGGCATCAAGTCGATCGACATCGCCTACGAGGGCGAGGTCGCCAAGCTGAACGGCAAGCCGATGACCGCCGCCGCGCTGGCCGGCGTGATGCGGCCGATGCTGGCGGAGATCAACATGGTCTCGGCCCCGGCGGTGGCCAAGGAGCGCGGCATCACCGTCTCGGAATCCAAGCAGGACGAGAGCCCGATCTACGAGAGCCTGATCCGCATCACCATCGCCACCGAGAAGGGCAAGCGCTCCTTCGCCGGCTCCGTGCTGGCGGGCACGCCGCGGGTGATCGAGGTCAAGGGGATGGACCTCGACGCGCCCTTCAGTCCGACGATGCTCTATGTGAACAACGTCGATAAGCCGGGCTTTATCGGCAACCTGGGCGCCCTGCTGGCCGACGCCGGCGTCAATATCGCCACCTTCAACCTGGGCCGCGTCGCCGCCGGCGAGGACGCCATCGCCCTGGTGGGCGTCGACCAGGAGCCTTCCGACGACCTGCTGACTCGGATCAAGGCCCTGCCGCACGTCAAGGAGGCGCGCACCCTGCGGTTCTGAGGCGGGCGGCGGCGCTCACCAGCTGGACTTCAGATCGTTCGCCCGGGCGACGACCAGCTGGGGCGCCTGCGGCCTGGCAGCGCTGTCGGCAGGCCTGACGCTCAGGTTTCCGGCGGCCGATACGCCGGCGACGGCGGCCAGGAATCCGCCTGCGACGATGGCCACAAGAGTTCGGTAGCGCTGCGATGTCAGGCGCGCAGGGGACATGGCTCTGACGCTGGATCGTGGCGGGCGCGCGGGCGGCGCCCTCGGGAGGCTGTTTAATGCCGGAGGCCCTCCGGCCGTTCCCTCACCGGCCGAGGAATACGGCGGGCCGTTTCTCGCGGAACGCCGCCACGCCCTCGAGGAAATCTTCCGACTGGAAAGCCTCCAGCTGCGTGGTCGCTTCCACGGCGAGATAGGCTGAGAAGGCCTCCTTTTCCTCCAGCCGCAGCAGCCGCTTGCTGAGCTGCGCACCGCGCGGGGCGTTCGCCAGCTTGCGCGCGAAGGCGAGCGCCGCCACCTCGAACGCCTCGGCCGGCAGCACCCGGCTGACCAGGCCGATGCGCTCGGCCTCCTCGACGCCGACCCGCCGGTCGCTGAACAGGATGTCGGCCGCCCGCGGCCCGCCCACGGCCCTGGGCAGGGTGTAGCCGAGGCCATAGTCCGCCGCCACGCCGAGATCCGTGAAGCCGGCCTTGAAGAAGGCCGCCGAGGAGGCCAGCACCACGTCGCCCACCAGGGCGAGGCCGAAGCCGCCGCCGGCCGCGGCGCCGTTCACCGCGGTGATCACCAGCTTCTCGCAGAACCGCAGCGCCTTCACCCAGGCGTGCGCCTGGGCCATGCCGCCCAGCACCGCCTCCGGATCGGGCGGCCCCATGCCGCCCACGTCGCCGCCGGCGCAGAAGGCGCGGCCGGCGCCGGTGACGAGGATCGCCCGCACGGCCGGATCCGCCACGACCTTCGGAACCTCCCGCGACAACAGCTGCAGCATCGGGCGCGACAGGGCGTTCAGCCGTTCCGGACGGTTCAGGCGCAGAACCGCGAGCGGGCCGTCGATCTCCACCAGAAGCTCATGGCTGGAAATGTCCGCCGCCACGGTCATTCGGCCGCCCCGGCGGTCGCGTCGTAGTGCACGACGCTCTCCTGCTCGTCGGCGACGTTGCGGGCCACGATCGCCACGGCGGCCTCGGTGTCGCTGAGGTTCACCGGCTGGTGCGGCAGCGAGGCGGGGATGAACAGGAAGTCGCCGCTCTCGTTGATCGTCTCCTGCTTCAGGCCCTCGCCGAACCGGGTCAGCACCCGGCCCTTGATCAGGTAGATCGCCGTCTCGAAGCCCTTGTGGAAGTGCGGTTCGGCCGACCCGCCGGGCGGGATCACCACCATGTTCATGGAAATCCCCTGCGCCCCGGCCGACGCGTTCGACACGCCGATGAAGTAGGGCAGTTTCTGGAGGGTCATCACCTCCTTGTCGGGTCGCACGGTGACGATGGTCGGCTGCGCCACAGCGCTCGGGACGCCAGTCATGTCCTGTCCTCGCCTCTAAAGGCCGTCAGTCTAGGCGCGGCGCCGGGCGCCGGGAAGCGCGCCTGCGCCTTATTCGCCGGGACCGAGAAAGGCTTTCAGCCGCATCCACTCGGCTTGCTTGCGCGCCACCGGCACGGCGTGCGCCGGGCTGCTCGACGGCAAGGTGACGAGCACGGGTCCCGGGTCCGCGCCCAGTTGCCTGCGGCCGATGTCCGAGGCCTTGCGGCCGTTGAAGCCGATGGCGCGAAGGGCGGGCAGCGTCTCGATGAACGCGCCCAGGGCGTTGGGCGTGTGGTCGCGAATCTGGGCGTCCAGGCTGCCCGCCCGGCGGGCGGCGCCGATCACGTCCCACAGGCCGACGCCGGCGTCGAGCAGCGTCCCCAGCCGCGCCGCATAGGGTTGGCCGACCAGGTCGCGCCCGGTCACCGCCGCCATCAGCCGCCAGAAATGGTTGGCCGGATGGGCGTAATATTCCGCCGCCCGTAGCGACGCCTCGCCCGGCAGGCTCCCGAGGACGAGCACCCGCGTGCGCGGACCCGCGACAGCGGCGAACGACGACTTGATCACCCATCCTCCTGGCGGGCGGCAGCCCACCGGTCGGGAATGCTCGCGAGGGAGAAATGGCGCCGTCTAGGTGACTCGAACACCTGACCTACGCATTAAGAATTTAACTATATGATTTTCAATATAATTTGGCGCGTAAAGCTGGTTGAATCGCCCTCGGACGCCAACGAGTTCGATCTGGAATGGCCATGAACGAGGTTGTAGCCGCTGGAATCAGCCGCGCTACTAATTTCGGGTGACAGCTCGGTTCCCAACTGACGCCGCCCTGCCTCAGAACGGATATGGCGCGACATCCTGGAACGCGCTTGTCGCTGGCAGACCGAGGTAGCCGCCGAACACGCCGTGGTGGCCAAGCCTCCCCTCCTCGTACAGCGATGAGCCGTACAGGACCGACGACAGGCCCTTCAGTGCAAGAGCGAGCGCTTGCATGCTCGACTCGCCATGAACATCGAGGCTGTAGCCGAATGGCGCCTCCACCTCGAACCGGCATACCCAACCGGTTGTTTCATCTCGCTTCTGAGGCGCGAGGATTCGGGCGATCAAGGGCTCGCTTTCGCCGGCGATGTCCAATGGGAGTTCGACGAAAACGCTCATCTGCGGGGACCACTTGGGTGAGTGAAGAGCTCGGGCCAGCCGACCTCGCCTTTCTTCCTTATGCACCATTGCAACCGCTCCATCGCGCTCGATTGGCATTGCGCCTTCGCCGCTGAGTTGGGCTGCCGGTTGCAGACGTCCGTGTCGCGC